>Ga0335080_10000769_pt1 | contig 30137 bp, 30 predicted proteins | sample Lox_Sample_34_FD_206720 | JGI IMG/M metagenome (GOLD analysis project Ga0335080, IMG submission 206720) | Soil microbial communities from Loxahatchee National Wildlife Refuge, Florida, United States - Lox_Sample_3.4 | ecosystem: Environmental > Terrestrial > Soil > Wetlands | place: USA... | reverse complement strand
GGCCGGCTCGTCCGACACCGGCTCGTGTAGCGCGACCGCTTCGGGCTCGAGCGCGGTGTCGGCCAGGATCTCCGGCTCGGGCTCGGCCTCCCAGATCGGCTCCTGGTCGGCCGGCGCGGGCGGCGCCGCCGGCTTGGCAGCGGCTGCCGGCGGCAGCTCGAACTCGAACGGTGTCGACTCCCGCTTGGGCGCGGGGCGCGGAATCGCCGGCGCCTGCTGCGGAGCGGGCTTGGGCGGCGCAGCCGCGGGCGCGGCGGGGCGCGGAACGGGAGTCGGCGGAGCGTGGGGAACCGGCGGCAGCTCGGGCCGCGCGCGCGTGCCCGAGGGCGGTGCGGCGGGCGGGGCGGCAGCGGGACGCGGCGCGGCGGGCGCCGGGCGCGGAGCGGGTGACTGCGGCGGCGCGGGAGCCGCCGCCTGCGCCGGCGCGGCGGGCTTGGTCGCCGGCGCCGGGGGCTTCGCGGGCGCTGCGACGGGCTTGGGCGGCGCCTGTGCGAGTAACTGGAAGACGCGGTCGACCAGCGCCTGCGCCTCGAACGGCTTCGCGATGTGACCGCTCGCGCCGACGTCGCGCGCGCGCGACTCGTCGTAAGTCTCGAACGTGCCGGTGAGCAGCAGCACCGGGATGTGTGACAGGTTCGGGTCGCGGCGGATCGCGGCGCACAGCTCGTAGCCGTTCAGGCCGGGCATGCCGATGTCGGCCAGCACGAGGTCCGGCTTCACCTGGCGCGCGCGCGTGAGCGCGTCGTCGCCGTTGTCCACGGTGACGAGCTCGACGTCCTCGTTCGCGAACGTGATGCCGACGACCTTCTGGATCGTCACGCTGTCGTCCGCGAGTAGCAGGGTCTTCGGCATCAGCGCCCAACCTCCGTGCGCCTGCCGCTGCAAGCGGCTGCACTTGCCGGTGTATCGGAACGCATCCGAAGTCGATTGAGCCGAGTCACCCCGCGCGGAACCATACCAAATCAAGCCCGATCCGAGCGCACCCGATGTCGTCTGAATCCGACGCGGAGGTCCGACAGGCATGGAGTGGATCGTGGCCAGTCGCTCCGACACCGGTCGGAAGCGCTCCGCCAACGAGGACTTCTTCGCCGCGGACGAAAAGCTGGGCCTGTTCGTGGTCGCGGACGGACTCGGCGGACACGTGGCGGGCCGGCGCGCGTCCGAGCTGGGTGTCGGCGTGTTCTGCGAGACGGTCACGGCCGAGGCCGACGACTCGCCGCTGGCGGTGCTGCGGCTGGCCTTCGCGCGCGCGAACGACGCGATCCGCCGCCTGGCCGAGCGCGACCCGCAGCTGCGCGGCATGGGTACCACGCTGGCGGCGCTCTGGCTGCGCGGCGACGAGGCGCTGATGGCGCACGCCGGAGACAGTCGGCTCTACCTGTTTCGCGCCGGCGCGCTGCACGCGCTGACGCTCGATCATTCGCTGGTCGGCGAGCGCGTGGCGCGCGGCGAGCTCACGCTCGAGCAGGCGCGCATCCACCCCAGCCGGCACGTGATCACGCGCGCCGTGGGCGTGCTGGAGTCGGTCGACCCGGACGTCGCCTCGCTGCGGCCGCGCCCCAGCGACGTGTTCGTGATCTGCTCGGACGGAATCTGCGCGCAGCTCACCGACGGGGAGATCCGCGACTGCCTCCAGGACTGTCGCAGCGACCTGTCCCAGGCCTGCAAGGAGCTCGTCGACCTGGCGAACGCGCGCGGCGGCGAAGACAACGCCACCGTGATCCTGGTCGGGATCCGGGACTGAGTTTGCGGAAAGGGCCCTAGCCCTCGTCGTCCCCGTCGCAGCCGCAGTCCGAGTCCTCGCCCTCGCCCTCTTCCGCGTCGCGCTCCGCCATGTTCACGCGCGACAGCATGCCTTCCGCAATCGCATCGGGATCGGGCTTGTAGGCGCCCAATGCGATGCGTCGCTTGAGCTCTGCCAGGCGCTCCTGGCGGGCGTCTCCACCGGCCACGTCGGCGAGATACTCGACCGAGTAGGCATCGGACATGTCGACGAGATCGGGGGTCGTCTCGCGGGTGGAGACTCGCTTGCGCTTGCCACCTGGCTCGTTTCGATCGCCGGCCATCGCCACTCTCCCGGGGCCGTGTCGGCCCCTTTCCTGCATCGGTGCCGGGCGCGACTTCTTTAGCCCGCAGCGCCGCACCCGCCACAGTGACGCGAGTTGGCGCTGCTCTTGCGCACGAGTCGCGGCGGTCCGGATCACTCAGTCGGGTGTCTGGGTGATTCCGAGGGCGCGGATCTTCTCCACCAGAGTGGTGCGCTTCAGGCCCAGCCGGACGGCGGCCTTGGTCTTGTTCCAGCCGGTGCGATCGCGGGTCTCTTCGAGCGCCTGCAGGATCAAGTCGCGCTCGAACGACTTCACCATCTCGTCGAAGTTGGCGTTGCTGGCGGGCAGCGACGCGACCGGCCGCTCGAGCTTGCCCTTGGTGATGTGGGGCGGCAGCTCGGCTTCGTCGATCCAGCCCGAGCGCTGCAGCACGGCGAGTCTCTCGATCAGGTTCTGCAGCTCGCGCACGTTGCCGGGCCAGTCGTACTCCGCCAGGCGTTTCTGCGCGGCCTCGGTCAGCCCGCGCAGCTCGGGGTACTTGCGGCGCTGCACCTCGACGAAGTGGCGAAGCAACAGGATCACGTCCTCGCGGCGGGCGCGCAGCGGCGGGACCTCGATCGGCACGACGCTGAGCCGGAAGTACAGGTCTTCGCGGAAGCGGCGCTCGCGAATCAGCTCGGGCAGGTCGCGGTGAGTCGCGGCCACGATCCGCACGTCGGCGCGCACCGTGCGCGAGGAGCCGACCGGCGAGTACTCGCGCTCCTGCACGACCCGCAACAGCTTGGTCTGCAGGTTCATGCTCATGTCCCCGATCTCGTCGAGGAAGATCGTGCCGCCCTGCGCTTCGGCGAAGCGGCCCGCCCGGTCGCGGACGGCGCTGGTGAAGGCGCCTTTCTCGTGGCCGAACAGCTCGCTCTCGAGCAGGTCTTCCGGGATCGCTCCGCAGTTCACGGGCACGAACGGATGCTGCGCGCGCGTGCTGTTGTAGTGAATCGCGCGCGCCACCAGCTCCTTGCCCACGCCGCTCTCGCCGAGCACCAGCGCCGTGGCCTCGGAGTCGGCGACCTTGCGCACGATCTCGATCGTGCCGCGCAGTGCCTCGCTCTCGCCGACGATGTTGTCGAAGCCGTAGCGCGTCTCGAGCTGGCGCTGTAACTGCCGGTTCGCGCCGTGCAGGCGGCGGAACTCGAGCGCCTTCTCGATCAGCGGCGCGAGACAGGCGATGCGCTCGTAGCTCTTCTCGATGAACCAGAACGCGCCCGCGTGCAGCGCTTCGATCGACTGCTCGGGATTGCCGAAGCCGGTGACCACGATCGACACCGCGTCGGGATCGAGCGCGCGCACGCGGCGCACCAGCGAGATACCGTCGATCCCGGGCATGCGCAGGTCGGTCAGCACCAAGTCGAAGCTGCGCCGCTCGATGCGCTCCAACGCCGTGGCCGGATCGCCTTCTGCGACGACCGCGTAGCCTTCGCCTTCCAGATAGCGTACGAGCGCCGCGCGAAACAGCGCATCGTCATCCACGACCAGCACAGAGCCGCGAACGGAACCGCGATTCATCCCCACCCCTGGTGTTTCGCAGTGTAGGCGAGGGGCTAGCGTCACTCAAGCGTGTGAGGCGCGGGTCCGATCTCGTTCGCGGATGCCCCCCGACTCGCCGAGCGACACTGGCAGAAGCTCCGTCCCGCGTGTGCTCGTGGCGGACGACGAGCCGGGGATCGTGCGCGGGCTGCGCCGTCAGCTCGAGCGCGGCGGATACTCGGTCCTGGAGGCGAACGACGTCGCGCTGGTCCGGACCCAGCTGGCGCAGGAGCCCGAGGTGGTGCTGCTCGACCTGCGCCTGGGAATCACTTCGGGACTCGAGCTGCTGGGCGAGCTGCGCGAGCGCAGGCCGGACACCGAGATCATCGTGATGACCGGCTACGCCAGCATCGACTCCGCGGTCGCCTGCATGCGCGCCGGCGCGTTCGACTATCTCGAGAAGCCGTTCGCGGACCCGCACCGCGTGATCCAGACACTCGAGCGCGCGCTCGAGCGCCGCCGGCTGCGCGTGCGCAACCGCGAGCTCGAGGGCGAGCTCGGCCGGCGCTCGGCGCTCGAGCGCGTGATCGCGCAGTCGGCCTCGATGCGCCGCGTGCTGCAGACCGTGCGCGACCTGGCGGCGAACGAGAGCAATGTGCTGATCGAGGCGGAGAGCGGCACCGGCAAGGAGCTGATCGCGCGCGCGATCCACGAGACCTCCCCACGCCGGGAGGGCCCGTTCGTGCCGGTCGACTGCGGCGCGCTGCCCGAGGGCATGATCGAGGGCGAGCTGTTCGGCCACCTGCGCGGCGCCTTCACCGGGGCGGTGCGTGACTCGGAAGGCCTGTTCCGCGCGGCGCACGGCGGCACGCTGTTTCTCGACGAGGTGGGCGAGCTGCCGCTGCCGCTGCAGTCGAAGCTGTTGCGCGCGATCCAGGAGCGCCAGGTGCGGCCGCTCGGCGCGACCGAGGCGCAGGCCGTCGACGTGCGGCTGATCGCCGCGACCAACCGCGATCTCGCCGCCGAAGTGCGCGCGGCCCGCTTCCGCGCCGATCTCTTCTACCGGCTGCGCGTGGTGTCACTCGCGCTGCCTCCGCTGCGCGAGCGGCCCGAGGACGTGCCGGTGCTGGCGAGTCACTTCGTCGAGCGCGCGGCGCGCGGCACCAAGGTGGTCGGGCTCGAGCCCGAGGCGCTGGAGCGGCTGATCTCGCAGTCCTGGGAAGGGAACGTGCGCGAGCTCGAGAACACGATCGAGGCGGCGGTCGCGCTGGCGCAGGGCCCGCGCATCACCGCTGCCGACCTGCGGCTGGGCAGCTTCGATGCGCCGCGCGCGTCCCTGCCCGGCGACCTCTTGCTGTCGCTCGAAGCCTACGAGCGCGCCTGCCTCGAAGAGGCGCTGCGGCGCTGCGAAGGCGACGTGCGCGCCGCGGCGAAGCTGCTCGGCATCGGTCGCAGCACCTTCTACCGCAAGCTCGAGCGCCGCGGCCCGGGCCGCAGCTAGGTCGACTCGCGCGGCCGCGGCCGGCCCGCGATCACGATCACGTCCGCGAGCTCCGGGAAGCGCGCCGCGACCGCGTCGGCCGCGCGCAGGAGCGCGAGCGCCCATGCCTCCGGCAGTCGCGCCAAGAGTCGCGCCCAGCGCCGCACGCCCCAGAACAGCGACGTTCCTTGGACGCTCTCCACCACCACGAAGCGCGCGACCTGCTGGCGCAGGAGCGCGGCGTCGTAGCGCGTGAAGTGATCGCTGGGCACGTGATAGGTGCGCCGCCCGGGCTTCGCGGCGCCGCGCCGCAGGCGCTCGGACAGGCGCTGGATGCGGCAGCCCAGAGACTCGAAGTTCGCCACCGCCAGCACCACCCGCCCGTCCGCGCGAGTCACCCGCGCGAGCTCGGCGATGCAGCGCTCGGGGTCGTCGAAGTGGTCGAGCGCGCCCTTGCAGAAGGCGGCGTCGAAGCTCTGACTGCGGAACGGCAGCGACTCGGACCAGGCGCGCGCCCAGCGGACTCGGCCCGGATCCGGGGCGGGCTCCTTGGCGGCGACCAGCTTCGCCAGCTCGATCATGCGCTGCGAGGGCTCGGCGCACACGGCCGCGGCGCCGCGGCGCGCGAGCGCGCGGCTGTCCTGACCCAGGCCGGCGGCGGAGTCGAGCACGCGCTTGCCGTGCGCGCCGGCGGTGGCCGCCAGCGTCAAGGCCTCCATGCGCCGGAAGAGATACTCCGAGTCGCGCGTGGTCCCGGTCGGGATCACGTGAGTCATGTCGCGGTCGAGATCGACCGCCCTCACGCGCGCTCCCGCCAGTCGCGCAGCACCTGCTCGTAGACGCGCAGCGTGCGCAGCGCGGTGGGGCGCCAGCCGAAGATCGCTTCGAGCCGCGGCCGGGCCGCCAGCGCCGCGGCGTGCGCCGCGTCCCAGTGCTCGAGCGTGTCGGCGATCGCTTTGGCCAGCGCGGCGGGGTCGCGCGCCGGCACGAGCGTGCCCGTGCCGGCGTCGGAGATCACCTCGGGCAGCGCGCCCGCGCGCGTCGCGACCACCGGCGTGCCCGCCGCGAGTGACTCGATCGCCGGCAGGCCGAAGCCCTCGAACAGCGACGGCAGCACCACCGCGCTGGCCGCGCGGTAGGCCTGGTCGAGCTCCTGGGCGGTGACTTTCCCGGAGAAGCGCACGCGACCCTCGAGCTCGAGCGCGCGCACGGTCGCCGCCAGCGGGGTCCCGGTCGGGAAGCCATCCAGCACGCGCAGCCCGACCTCGCGCGGCAGGAGCGCGAGCGCGTGCAAAAGGAACTCGAGGCCCTTGTTGGGGTCGCCGCAGCGGCCCACGAACAAGAGCTCGTGGCGCTCGGGCCGCGCGCGAGTCGCTCCCGGTTCGGCCAGCTCGACGCCGTTGCGCACGTCGTGGACGCGCTCGTAGCGCACCTCGAAGTCCTCGACGATCGCGCGCTTCGAGGCCTCGCTCGAGGTCAGGATCGCGGCCAGCCGGCGCGCCGTGCGCGCCTGCGACCGCACCGGATAGAAGGTGAGCGAGCCCTTGCGCTCGGCGAAGCTCCGGTCGCGCCCCAGGCTCGAGCGCAGGTCGATCGAGAGCGGATGGTGGATGGTGGTCACGACCGGCAGGCCGAGCGCCTGCAGGCCGAGCAGCCCGTAGCTCACGGACTGCACGTCGTGCACCAGGTCGTAGCGCCGGCCGGCGCGCAGCTCGCGCACCAGCGCGGCGGCGGCGCGCACGCTGAACGCGAACGGCTCGGGCAGGAAGCCGAAGCGAGTCACTGCGAACTCGTAGAAGTCGAGCGGCCGGAAGATCGACCAGGGCGCGGCTCGGTCGAGGAACGCGCCCTTCCGCTTGTCGAAGCGCTTGCCCCAGAACATCTGGTTGGGTAGCTGCGTCACGCGCGCCCAGGGCAGCGGGTCGGGGTAGGGCGGCCCGACGAACACGTCGATCTCGCAGCCCAGCGCCGCCAGCTCGCGCGTCAGCGCGGCCAGATACACGCCCTGGCCCCCGCTCTTCATGTTCCCGCGGTAACAGAGAAATGCGATACGCACTAGCGAGTCACCAGGCGTCCGGTCGCGACCCGCGTCCCGTAAAGCACCAGGCTCTTGGGCCAGACCCAGTCGAACATGCGCTCGATCCGCGACCAGGTCTTCGAGAAGGCGGCGCGGACCAGGAAGGCGCGGAAGGCGCGCGTCGGCGCGGCGCGCTCGTCGTCGAGACCGATCAGCGCCCGGACACCCCAGTAGGGCGAGTGGAAGGCGTGCGCGAAGCCCACGCCGTCGACGCGCACCCCGGCGGCGGCCAGCGCCTCGGCCAGCGCGCGCGGCTGGAACACGCGGATGTGACCGCCCGGGCTCTCGAAGTATCTGCGGCTCGCCGCGAGATACAGCCACTCGGTGATCGCGGTCGGGATCGTGACTCCGATCGTCCCGCCCGGGCGCAGCACGCGCGCCAGCTCGCGCGCCGCCGCGCGGTAGTCGTGCACGTGCTCCATGACTTCCGAGCAGATCACGCGGTCGAAGGCGCGGTCGGGGAAGGGCAGCCGGAACACGTCGCCGCGCAGCACGCCGCCGTGCAGCTTCTCGGTGGCACGCCCGCGCCGCTCGTGGATGCCCGCGCGCGCGATCAAGAGCGACGGCACGTCGAGGTCGAGCCCGATCGTGTGCACGCCCCGGTCGAGCGCGCCGAAGCAGTGTCTGCCCGCGCCGCAGCCCGCGTCGAGCAGCCAGTCACCGGGCTCGAGCCCGAGCCTATCGAGATCGACGGTGAGCACGGACGACCTCGGCCAGCACGTCCGCGGTGCGCGCCGCGGCCTCGCGCCAGGAGAAGACCCGTTCGACGCGCCGGCGCGCGGCGAGCCCCATCTCGGCGAGGCGCTCGTGCGACAGGCTGCACAGCTCGGTGATCGCTCCGGCCAGCGCCGGGGGATCGCGGAACGGGACGATGCGCCCGGTATCTCCGCTCGTCCCCACCACCTCGGGCAGCGCGCCGCCGGAGGTGGCGATGACCGGCAGCCCGCAGGCCATGGCCTCCGACGCGGGGAAGCCGAAGCCTTCGAAGAACGACGGCACCAGCGCGATGCGCGCGGTGGAGTACTGCTCGACCAGCTCCTCGACCGTGAGCAGGCGCTCCACCAGGATGACTCGCTTCTCGATCCCGAGCTCGCGCAGCTTGCGCGGCACCAGGCCGTCGCGGGGAATGCGCCCGTCGACGATCTTCAGGGTCACGTGCTCGGGGGTGCGCGCGAGCGCCTCCAGTAGATAGGGAATGCCCTTCTTCCGGTCCTCGGTCCGGCCCACGAAGATCAGGTCGGTCTCCTTCGGCCGGTCGAGCGGGCGGAAGGTGTGTGTGTCGGTGCCGTTGTAGACGACCGACACGTCCTTCTCGGGCACGCCGAAGTGGCGCTCGATCTCGCGCGCCGACGCGTTCGATACGGTCAGGATGCGCGCCAGGCGCGGTACCACCTGCTCCTGCATGAAGAGCGGGAAATACAGCGTGCGCTTCCACTTGCGGCGGAAGCGCGGATCGATCTCGAAGTCGGCGAGCCGATCGATGTGCAGGGGGTGGTGCACCATCGCCGCCACCGGCGTGCCCAGCGCCTGCAGCGCGAGCAGTCCCCACGAGAGTGACTGGTTGTCGAGCACGACCTCGAAGCGGTGCTCGCGCTGCAGCGCTCCCCAGCGCGCGAGCAGGCGCAGACCGAAGGCGGTCATCTCCGGGAAGACACCGAGGCGAGTCAGCGCCAGCTCCCAGAGGTTGCCGGGCCAGAACGTGCGGAACGGATTGTCTCGCGGCAGCGCCTGGCGCATGGGCAGCGCGAAGAACATTTCGTTCGGGATCACGTGCAGCGGAATGCCGGGCTGCAGCTCCGGCAGCGGCGGACCCGAGATCACGTGCACGTCGTGACCCAGTTCGTGCAGCGCGTTCGCGAGCGCGGCGGTGTACACGCCCTGGCCGCCGCAGAACATGTTCCCGCGATAGGTGAGGAGGGCGATGCGCATCGCGGCTAGCGGACGCCCCGCGGGTTCTCTTTGGGTGCTTCGGTGGTCGCGCCGCCGGCGCCGCCCGTGCCCGAGAGCGGCTCGCCTTCGGCCTCGACCTGGACGGTCGCGATCGTCCAGCCGATCCAGGTCACGAGTCCGAGCACGAACAGCACCGCCGCCGAGACCGGGATCGCCAGCGCCCAGTAGCTCCCCGACAGCACGCCCGCGATGAACAGCGCGGCGGCGCCGATCGCCGACAGGCACACCAGCCCGCCGAGAATGCGCGAGCGATCGTCCGCAGGCTGGCTCATTGCGGCGCAGCTTACCAAATGAGCCATCAGAACTGCGCATCGGGATGTGACATATGCCACCCGATCAAGGGTTTGGGCGTTCGGGCCGATGAGGGACGACATGGCCACGACGCCGGCCAAACGCCGAAACCTGCGACCGCCGCTCCGGATCGAGTGCGCGCGCGGCGGCGGCCGGCCGAGTCACTTCCTGGGCTACGGCGCGAACCTGTCCGAGACCGGGGTGTTCATCCAGTCGCTCGCGCTGCGCGATCCCGGCACGCGGCTGCGCCTGGTGATGCATCTTTCCACGCCGGGCGGCGAGCCGATCGCGACCGACGCAGAAGTGCGTTGGGTGCGCCGCTACGGCGGCAAGCGGGCGCCGTCGCCCGGCATGGGGCTGCGCTTCCTGGGCCTCAAGCCGTCGGACAAGAGCTACTTGCACGAGCTGTGCAGCGCGCCGGTGGCCCGCACCTCCGCAGAGATCACGCCGAAGTTCAAGGTCGATCGGCGCGAGCCTTCCGATTTGAAGACCTGAGCGCGTCGAGGTATAGGCCAAGCCGTGCTCTGGATCGGTCTCATGTCGGGCACCTCTGCGGACGCGATCGACGCGGCCCTGGTGCGCGCGGGCGGGCCCGGCGAGGTCGAGCTCCTGGCGCTGCACAGCGAGCCCCTGCCTGACTCGCTGCGTGCGCGCATCCACGACCTGGTGAGCGGCAAGGTCGAGCTGCGCGAGCTGGTGAAGCTCGACGTCGAGCTCGGCGAGCGCTTCGCGGCGGCCGCGCTGGGCGCTGCGCGCGCCGGCCGGATTCCACTCGAGCGCGTGCGCGGGATCGCTTCGCATGGCCAGACCGTGGGTCACTATCCCGAGCCGGACGTGCGCGGCACGCTGCAGATCGGCTCGGCTGCCGTGATTCACGCCCGCACCGGTCGGCCGGTCGTGTCCGACTTCCGCAGCGCCGACATCGCCGCCGGCGGACAGGGCGCGCCACTCACTCCGTTCTTCCACTTCCACCGCTTCGCCGACGGCGCTGAGCGCCGCGCGGTGCTGAACATCGGCGGCTTCACCAACGTGACCTACCTGCCCGACCGCGACCCCGCGCACGTGGTGGCGTACGACCCGGGCCCGGGCAACGCGCTGCTCGACCGCGCGGCGCGCTGGGCGAGCGACGGCCGTGAGCGCTTCGACCGCGAGGGCGCGCGCGCGGCGCGCGGCCGGGTGATTCCCGAGCTGGTCGAGGACTGGCTCGGCGATCCCTACTTCGCGACGCCGCCGCCCAAGAGCACGGGTCACGAGCGCTTCGGCGAGTCCTTCTTCGCGCGCGCGCGCGACGCGGTGCTGGCGCGCGGCGGCAGTGCCGACGACCTGTTCGCGTGTCTCGTGCGACTCAGCGTGGAGAGCGTGGCGCGCTCGGCGGAGCGCTTCTTTCCCGGGCCGGTCGAGCGCTGGATCCTGTGCGGCGGCGGCGCGCGCAACCCCGTGCTGGTGGGCGCGCTGCGCGCGCGCGTGGCGCCGGCGGCCGTCGATACGACCGACGACCACGGCGTTCCCGGCGACGCGATCGAGGCGATGGCGTTCGCGATGATGGGTCACTGCGCCAGCCTGGGCGAGCCCTCGAACCTGCCGGCGGCGACCGGCGCGGCGCGCCCGGTGTGTCTCGGCACGGTCTGCCCGCCCGACGCGTTCGCGGACCGCGCGCGCTAGAGCGTGAGCTCGAGCCCGTCGTGGGCGGTGTCGAAGGCCAGCCGGCCTTCGTTCTCGAGCACCGAGTTCCCCAGGTGGGTGAGTCGGATCGAGCCGCAGCCGAAACGCGAGCGCTCGCGCAGCAGCTGGCGGTGCGAGAGGTGGAAGGCGAACTCCTCCTCGTAGAACACGCACTCGCAGATGAACAGGTCGACGTCGCCGACCTTCTCGGGCAGCGACTCGTGCCAGCCGGTGTCACCCGAGAACACGAGCGAGCGCCGGCCCGCGTCGACGCGCACCATGTGCGGGCAGGTGTACTCCTGGTGCACGGCCGGCATGGGAGTCACCCGGAAGCCCGCCACGTCGATCGGCTTGTCGACCTGGAACTCGAGATAGCGGATCGGGTAGCGCTTGGGCTGCTCGTGGTCGTAGTGATAGGCGCGCGAGAGCGCGGCCAGCTTCTCCTGCACGCCCGGCGGGCCCAGGATCTCGAGCGGCCGATCGCGCGGGTTGGCGTAGATGTAGTCGAGCAACAGGAACGGCACGCCCGCGATGTGGTCGCCGTGGAAGTGCGAGAGCGCGATCGCGTCGATCTCGAGCGGGTCGATCCCCATCTCTTTCAAGCCGCCCAGCGTGGTGGGGCCGCAGTCGAGCAGCAGCGTCTTCTGGGCCTCGCGCACCAGGATCGCGCTGTTGCGGCGCCCGCCGCTGCCGAACGCGTCGCCCGTGCCGACGAACAGCACCTCAGGCATCGCGCCAGACCTCGCGCCCGAAGGCCACCGCGCGCTCGAGTGACTGGCCGGGAGCGACCTCGGCGCCGGGCAGCGCCAGCGCGCGAGTGAGTCGCGCGCCGCTGCGGATCACGGCACCGGCGCTCAGCACCGCGTGCGGCCCCACTTCGGCGCCCACTTCGACCTGCGCGCCCGCGCCGATCCAGACCGGGCCGGTGATCTCGCCGGCGACGCGCGCGTCCGGCGCCTCGACCGGAGTGTCTCCGTGCTCGTGCGCGAGCGCGCAGAGGTTGGCGTCGAGCAGCTCGGCCGGCGTGCCCACCGGCCACCAGCTCTGGCTCTTCGCCTGGTGGAAGACGCTCACGGGCAAGCCGTCGCGGAGCGCCGGCACATACACCTCGGGAATGATCTCGAACGCCTCGCGAGCCGGCATGCGCGCGAAGATCTCTGGCGACATCACCTGCACCCCGATGAACAGACCGCTTGCCTTCTCGCTTCCGAGGTCAATCCGGTCCGTGATTCGGCACACATGCCCGTCGCGATCGTACCCGATCGACCCGAATTCGCGCTCGCGAGAATCACCTCGCAGAGCCAGGGTGGCAAGCGCGCCACTGGCTCGGTGCTGCGCCAGCATCGCCGCGAAGTCGAGCTCGAGGCACATGTCGCCGTTCACGACCAGGAACGGCTCACGTTCGCCGAGCAGCGGGCGCGCGCCGAGGATGCCGCCGCCGCTGCCGCGCGGGGCCGGCTCGGCGAGCCAGTCGATCGGCAGGGGTGACTCGCGCAGCGCGGCGTGCAGAGACTCGGGATGCGCATGGGTATTCACGATCGCCCGCTCGACGCCCGCGCGCCGTAGCGCGCGCGTCAGTCGCGTGATGACCGGCACGTCCAGCACGGGCAGGGCGGGCTTCGCCACCGCGCGCGCCAGCGGACTCATCCGGGTGCCCAGGCCGGCCGCCAGGATCATGGCCTTCAAGGCGCGGTCTCGGCCAAGGCCTGGCGCAGCTGCTCGCCCAGCCGGCGCTGAGCCGGCGGCAGCTTCGGAACCGCTTCGAGCACCGCCTCGGCGGCGCGCGCGATGAACGGCCGGTAGCGGTGATCACCTTTTCGTTCCACGAGCACGCGATAGCGCCCGTAGTCCTTGCACTTTCTCTGGACCACGAGCAGCGCGAACGCCTCCGGATCGAAGCGCTGGCCGCGGGCGCGCCAGTAGCGCTCGACCAGCGCTGCGCGCTCGGCCGGCTCGAGCTCGACGTACGAGTCGTGGACCAGCGCGGCCAGGTCGAGCTCGGGCGGCGCGCACAAGGCGTCCTGGTAGTCGAGCAGGCGCAGGCCGCCGCGTGAGTCGATCATCAGGTTCTGGCTCTGGTAGTCGCGCAGCGACAGCACCCGCGGCAGGGCTGCGACCGCGCGCGCCAGGGCGTCGAGCTCGGGCGAGAGCGGGGCACGCCAGCGCTCGGCCAGCCCGTGCTCGGCGAAGGTGCGCAGCTCGAAGCGCACCCACTCAGCGTCGAACGCGCGCCGGAACGGCAGCGCGTCCTCGCGCGGCAGGGCGTGGACCCGCGCGAGTAAGTCGACGGCCTCGCCCAGCCGGACCGAGCGCGCCGCGGCCTCGAGGTCGAGCAGGTGCACGTCGCCCAGGTCTTCGAGCAGCACCCAGCGCTCGGGGCGCAGGACGGCGTAGATCTCGGGCACCGGCAGGCCGTGCCGCGCGAGATACTCGGTGACTTCCAGGAACGGCAGCTCGTCGGCGGCTGCGCGCAGCGCGGGCGGCAGGATCGCCGGATCCTCGGGCAAGGCGTGCATCAGGATCGCGCTCGAGCCGTCCGCGAAGCGGGCGCGGTAGTAGCGGCGCTGGCCGGCGCCGCCGCGAATCGCGCACAGCTCGCCGAGCGCTCGGCCGCGAGCGGTCTCGATCCAGGCGCGCGCGCGCTCCATGCCTGCTCCCTCACCCCCGGCAAACGAGGATGGCGAGCGCCGGGCGGGGCGGCAAGCGCGCGGGCAGTTCTCTAAGGTCGCGCGCCGATATGTGTCGCGTGCGCACACTCACCGCAATCGTGCTGCTGGCGCTCCTCGCCCGTCCGGCCTGGGCCGAGGAGGCGAGCCTGTCGCAGTGTCTCGCGCAGTTTCTGCGCGCGCCGGCGCTGCGCGGCGCGCGCGTCGGCGTCGTGGTCGAGGACCTGGCGAGCGGCGAGCGCCTGGCGGAACACCTGCCCGACGGCGATCTGGTGCCGGCCTCGAACCAGAAGCTCCTGATCTCCGCCGCGTCCCTCGAGCACTGGGGGCCGGCGCACCGCTTCGAGACTCCGATCCTGGTCGAGGGCGAGATCGCCGACGGCGTGCTCGACGGCACGCTCTGGATCGTGGGTCAGGGCGACCCGAGCTTGGTCTCGGAGACGCTGTGGAAGCTGGCCGAAGAGATCCGGCTCGCCGGCGTGCGCGAGATCAAGGGCGGGCTCGGCGTCGATGCCTCGCGCTTCGACGCGCTGCACTTCCATCCCGACTGGGAGCCAGTGTCGTCGCGCGCCTACTACGCGCCGGTGAGCGCGCTCTCGGCGAACTACTCGAGCTTCCGCGTCGACGTCGTGCCGGGCGAGAAGGTGGGCGCGCCGGTCTCGCTGCGGCTCGCGCCGTCGCTCACTTACTTCCGCAGCGCGGCGGACGCGATCACGTTGCGCGGCGGTGGCCAGCTCGTGCTCGACGTCGACGTGCTGCCCGACGGCACGGGCGAGAGCGTGCGCGTCTCGGGCGCCGTCTCCGCCGACCGGCCCGCCAGCACTTACTGGCGCGCGGTGGCGCTGCCGGAGCGCTACGCGGCGTCGCTGCTGCGCGCGCAGCTCGAGGCCCAGGGCGTGCGGGTCGCGCCGCGCGTGCGGATCGGCAACGCGCCGCCCGAGGCGCGGGAGCTCCTGCGCTTCAAGGGCGAGCCGCTCTCGCTGCAGGTGCGGCTGCTCGAGAAGTTCAGCAACAACTTCGTGGCCGAGCAGCTCACGAAGATCCTGGGCGCGGAGCTCTACGGCGCGCCGGGCACCTGGGAGAAGGGCACGCGTGCGATCACGGCCTATCTCGCGGCCAGCGGCATCTCGGATCCCGGCCAGGTGATCGCGGACGGCTCGGGCCTCTCGCCGCGCAACCGGGTGGCGCCTGCGACGCTGGTGCAGGTGATCCGCCGTGCGGCGGCGCGCTTCGACTTCGGCCCCGAGTATCTCGCGGCGCTGCCGATCGGCGGGCGCGAGGGCACGCTCGAGGACCGCATGGACGGCGGCGCGGTCCAGATCCGCGCCAAGACGGGTCACCTGCAGCGGGTCGCGGCGCTCACCGGCGTGGTGCCCGGAGAACACGACTCGCGCCGCGTGTTCTCGATTCTCGTGAACGGCGCGCGGGGTGACTCCGAGGGTGTGGATCAGGCGATCGACGCGTTCGCCGGCCGGATCGGCAGCGCGCCGGTCCAGCCGGGCGATGCCAAGACGGTGGCCACACCGCCCGAAGCGATTCCAGCTCCGTCCGAGCCCGAACCCGCGCCCGACGTCGCGCCGCAGCGCGACAACACGCCGCCGGACTGACTCGACCTACTGTCGGGCGAGCCGGGCGTAGACCTGCTGCACGTACGCTTCGGGCACCTGATCGCCGTCGGCGAGCCGCTTGTCGATGGCGGCCGGGCCCCAGTTGTAGGCGGCGAGCGCCTTCTGCCAGGTGCCGTAGCGCGCGTGCAGGATCGCGAGATAGCGCGTGCCCAGGCGCACGTTGAGCTCGGGTGCGAACAGCGCGTCGGGCCCCGACCAGTCCAGGCCCGCCTCGGCGGCGAGCATCTCGCCAGTCGCGGGCATGATCTGCATCAGGCCGAGCGCGCCCACCGGCGAGCGCGCGAAGTTGTAGTAGCCGCTCTCGGTGTGCATCACGGCCATCACCAGGCGCACGTCGATATGATTGCGCGCAGACTCACGCACCACCGCCTCCGCCGTGCGGCGCAGCTCGAACGGTGCCAGCCCCGTCATATAAGTCGAGAGCAGGGTCTCGATCTCGTCGGCGGGGCTACGGGTCGGCCCTTGTACCTGGGCCACCGCCGACGGCTCGGCGGGCTCCGGCGCTTTGTGCTGCAGCGAGCACGACAGCGCGCAGCCGAGTGACAGGGCGACGATCTGGAGCTTCGTGGTTTTCAGCATCGTGGCTAGCTCCACGCGATCGCCAGGTTGGTGGCGCGAATCACCCAGAGATTGTTCAGCGCCGCCCAGGCGGGCAGGGCGGCGAGCACGATCAAGAGCGCCAGCTTCACCCGGTAGGGCACGTGAGTCGTGACCACCAGGAAGGCCACGGCGGCACTGGTGACCACCATCTCGAACACGAGGCCTGGCACGAGCCCGACGCTGCCGAACAGCCAGGCGGCCGCGGGATTGGCTTCCGAGACATCGAAGCCGGGCACGGGAGCGCGCAGACACAGGAAGGTCGTGGTGTTGTCCGCGAGGTTCAGGAGGACCACCAGGACCCCCAGAGCGATGCGCATCGAGTTTCCTCCAGCGACGACGACTCGCGTGCCGGGGAAATACAAGATCCATGCCGCGTGGCTCGGCGCGCGGCGAATCACGAGCGAGTGCGCGCGTGCCCGCGACTCACTGCGCGCGCGTGCGCGCGCAGCGATCTCCGACGTGAGGGAAGCCGACTACCCTCGGGAGTACCGCCGGCCTACTTCTTCGAGCGGCCGCCCTTGCCGAGCAGGAGCCAGTCGAGCGAGATGCCCTCGCGGACGGCGAGCGTGATCAGGAAGTCGGCGTGGGGAGTCGTGCCGCTCTCGTAGCGATTCACGTTCTGCTGAAACACTCCGAGCTCGCGCGCGAACGAGCGCTGGGAGCGGCTGCCGCGAACCTGAGCGAGCCGCGCGGAGACCAGCTTCTTCTGCTTCTCGATGGTCGCCTTCGAGTTCGCACCACTCTGACTCTTCTTCGCTGCCATCTCCCGCTCCCTTTCGCTCGAGTGCTTGCTCGGGCGTCGTCACCGAGTGATTTGCTGGTTCGTTGCGGCCGGCTCGTGCCGGGTCCGACGAGGCGCGATGGCACGGGGAACACTCGTGACACCGTGCCATGTCACCCTCGCGAGCGGGGCATGCTAGCGAAGGTACACGACGGTTCAAGACATTTGCGACGCGATTTTCCGACGCGTGCGCTATTCGCCGTTTGGTGTAGGCCTGCGCGTCGCCTTGACCTCTGTGTCGCGAGGTTGATACGGTGCGCGACGCTTCGGTCCGACGAGACGGGGAGCGAGATTCGATGCGCGTCGTTGCCGGGGAGCTGCGGGGGCGACGCCTGCTCGCGGCCTCTGGACGCGAGACACGACCCACCTCCGAGCGCGCCCGCGCCGGCTTGTTCGATTGGCTCGGGCCGCGCGTCGCGGACGCGCGCGTGCTCGACCTGTTCGCGGGAACCGGCGCGCTCGGCATCGAGGCGCTGTCGCGCGGCGCGCGCTCCGCCGTGTTCGTGGAGAGAGCGCGGCCCGCGCTGCGCGCGCTGCGAAGTAACCTGGCCGAGCTCGAGCTCGAGTCCCGCGCGCAGGTGGTGGAGCGCGACCTGGCGCGCGGGCTGGGCAGCCGCGTCGTCGAGGGCGGCGCGTACGACCTGGTGCTGGCCGATCCGCCGTACGAAGGCGGATGGCTCGCAAGATTGCTTGCATGTGAGACGCTTCCCACACTGCTGCCGCCCGACGCCGTGGTGATCGTCGAGCGCTCGGTGCGAGCGCCGGCGGCGCCGGGCAGCGGGCGGCTTCAATATGGGGGCAGCAAGCGCTACGGCGAGACGGCTTTCGACTGGTACGAGAACGCCGCGGAGGGCGGCGAGCAGGGAAGGGCGGATTCATGAGCGAGAAACGGGTCGCGGTCTACCCCGCGAGCTTCGATCCCATCACCAACGGCCATCTCGACCTGATTCACCGCGCGGCGCGGCTGTTCGACGAAGTCGTGGTTGCCGTGGCGACGAACGTCGACAAGAGCGGCGGGACGTTCCCCGTCGACGAGCGGGTGGCCATGATCAGACACGCCCTCGGTACCATGCCGAACGTGCGCGTGGATGTGATCCAGACACTATTGGTCGACTATCTGCGCCGGATCGGCGCGCGCATCGTGATCCGCGGCCTGCGCGCGCTGGCCGACTTCGAGTACGAGTTCGAGATGGCGCTCATGAACAGTCACATGTTCCCGGAGATCGAGACCGTGTTCCTGATGACGAGCGAGCGCTGGTTCTACGTCAGCGCCTCGCGGGTACGCGAGCTGGTCCGCTTCGGCGCCGACGTGACCGAGTTCGTGCCCGCCGAGGTCGCCCAGAAGCTGAAGGAGCGGATCGGACCGAAGCGCTAGGAGGCCGAGCGAAGGCCGCAGGCGAACGTAGCTAATCGGACTCGCGGTCGATCTCCAGCTCCTTCATCTTGAGCTGGAGGCCGCGGCGAGACAGGCCGAGCTCCTTGGCCGCCCGCGTGACGTTGCCTTCGGTGAGTCGCAGCGCCTCGAGGATGGCGTCGCGCTCGATGCGCTGGGTCGCGGCGCGGATGCGCTCGCGCAGCGGCGTCGCGCTCGCGGGCGCCGGTGTGGCCGGCGCGTGGTGACCGAGCTCGGGCGGCAGGTCGCGCGGCCCGAGCGTCGCGCCGTCGCACATCAGGGTCGCGCGCTCGATCGCGTTCTCGAGCTCGCGGATGTTGCCCGGCCAGGCATGCGCGCGCAGCGCGTCCATCGCGGCGGGATCGATGCCGGTGACCGGGCGCGAGAGCTTCGCGGCGAAGCGCTCCAGGAACAGCCGCGCCAGCATCGGGATGTCTTCGGGCCGCGCGCGCAGCGGCGGTAACTCGATCGGCACCACGTGCAGCCGATAGAACAAGTCCTCGCGGAAGCGGCCGGCGTTCACCTCGGCGCGCAGGTCCTTGTTGGTGGCGGCGACCAGCCGCACCGAGACGTGCACGGTCTCGGTGCCGCCCACGCGGTAGAAGCGACCCTCCTGGATCGCGCGCAAGAGCTTGGGCTGCGCGGCGAGCGGCATCTCGCCGATCTCGTCGAGGAACAGCGTGCCGCCGTCGGCCAGCTCGAACTTGCCCGGCTTGCGCGCGGTCGCGCCGGTGAACGCGCCCTTCTCGTAGCCGAAGAGCTCGCTCTCGAGCAGGCCTTCGGGAATCGCCGCGCAGTTCACCTTCACGAACGGGCCCGCGCGCACAGCGCTCGCGCGGTGCAGGCTGCGCGCGACGATCTCCTTGCCCGTCCCGCTCTCGCCGCTGATCAGCACCGTGGCCGTGGTCGGGGCGACGCGCTCGATCACGTGGCGCACGTCGCGCAGCAAGACACTCTCGCCCACCAGCAGCGGCTCGGGGCTCTCGTCGGCGGGGAGCCGCGTCTCCTGCGCCGCGAGCCGGCGCGTCGAGACCGCCTTCTCCATCACCTGCCGGATCTCGTCGGGATCGAAGGGCTTGGTGAGATAGTCGAACGCGCCCTGCTTCAGCGCCTCGACCGCGCTGCCCACCGTGCCGTGCGCCGTCAGCATGATCACCGGGATCTCGGGGTATCTGCGCCGCACCGCCTCGAGCAGCTCGAGCCCGTTCAGCTTGGGCATGCGCAGGTCGGTGAGGATGGCGTCGACCGGCTCGCGCGCCAGTAACTCGAGCGCGGCGGCGCCGTCCGCGGCCTCGAGCGCGCGGAAGCCGTCGCGCTCGAGCAGCGCCGACAGCACGCGCCGCATGTTGGCCTCGTCCTCAGCGATCAACACCGTGCGCAGCGGCTGCGGCTTCACGCCGGCTCCTCCGCGGCCTTGGCCTCGACCGGCAGACGGATCAAGACACTCGTGCCCTCGCCCGGGCGCGAGCGCAGCTGAATCGTGCCGCCCTGCGCGCGAATCAGTCGCTCGCACAGCGCGAGGCCCAGGCCCGTGCCCTGCTGCTTGGTGGTGTAGAACGGGATGAAGGCGCGCTCGAGCGTCGTGTCACTCATGCCCGGGCCGTCGTCGTCGACCTGGATCTCGAGCCAGTCGTCGCCGAGCGGGCCGGGCGCCCCGCGGCGCAGCGCGACCCGGACCCGGCCGCGCCCCTCCAGCGCCTCGTACGCGTTCTGCACCACGTTCACCACCACGCGCTCGAGCTGATCGGCATCGGCGCGCAGCTCCGGGAGGCCGGGGTCGAGCTCGAGCGCGAACTCCACGTCGCTGCGCCCTTTCGAGCGCGAGACCGCCTCGGCGCAGCTCTTCACGAAGGCGGCCACGTCGCGGATCGCGGCCGGGCGCGTGGCGGGCCGCGCGTAGTCGAGGAATGACTCGACCACGCGGTTCAGCCGCGCGATCTCCTCGATGATCACGCCCCAGAGCTCGGCGGACTTGGCGTCGGTCGGCTGCTGCAGCACCGCCACCGCGCCGCGGATCGCCGCCAGCGGATTGCGGATCTCGTGCGCCAGTCCGGCCGCCATCTCGCCCAGTGACACGAAGCGGTCGCGCGCGCGCACGCGCTCGAAGGTCTTGGAGTTCTCGAGCGAGGTCGCGATCTGGTCGGCGACCTGGCGCAGCAGCCGCACCTCCTCGCTCGAGAACGACTCGCGCGAGCGCGCGTCGGCCAGCGTCCAGAACCCGACCACCTGTGACTTCGCGCGGAGCGGCAGCACCAGCTCGGCCTCGAGGTCGCGCAGCGTCTCGACCAGCACCTCGAGCCGCGGACGCTCGGCGGCGTTCTTGGGATCGTCGAGCCGGCGCTCGAGCTCCTCGCGCTGCAGCACGTCGACCACCTCGACCGTCGAGACCCAGACCGGCTCGGACAACAGACTCACTCGCGTGCGCGTCGGCAGCCCGATCGAGCCGGCGAGCTGGAAGCCCAGGGTCGCGTCGTCGCGCAGGTAGATCGCGGAGGCGCGGAACAGCTCGGCCTTCTCGACCGCCGCGAGCAGCTCGGTCAAGAGCTCGTCGAGGGTGAGAATGTGTTTCAGGCGCTCGCGCAGCGGACGCAGCCCGCGCTCGAGCGCGACCTTGCCGGCGAGGAAGCGCAGCTCCATCGCGCCTTGGATCCTGTCGCGCATCGGGGCGAAGAACAACAGCAGCGCGAACGACGCCACGAACGCGTTGAACACGAACAGGTCGAGGCGCTCGCCGACCCAGAGCCGGATGGCCGCGAAGAAAGCGGCCAGGCCGACCGCCATCACCGACAGCGCCACGGTGTTGCCCACCAGCTGGCGCAGGTCGGCGACACGGACCTGTGTCAGGTGGAGATAGCCGGCGTAGAGATACAAGAGCGGGAACAGGAGCGAGGCCACGCGCGGCAGCGAGAGCTGCCACATCAGCACGTCGAGCAGCACCCCGCCCACGGCGATCGAGTGAGCCACGATCACGTAGCGCACGCGGCGCGCCTCGGGCGAGGCGGCTTCGTCCGCGCGCGCGTCGTCGGCCGCGCCGTCCGCGGACGCAGGCGCGTTGCGCCAGAGCGCGAACGCCGAAGCGGCCACGCAGCCGAGCGCGAACAGGTGCGCGGCCACGTGCACGGCGGGGGGCGCGGGGTGGAACAAGAGGAGCGCCCCGGCCAGCGCCAGTACCGTCGCGCCGAAGGCCGGGCTGAAGCGCGGCGCGATCGCCGGCCGCCCGGCGAGCGCGGCCGCGCAGGCCAGCGACAGGGGGCCCAGCGCGCACAGCGACAGGTCGGCGAGCACGGCGCCCCAGTCCGCGCCCAGGCCGCGCGCGGCGCAGCCCGTACACCAAAGTCCGTAGGCCAGCGTGAGCCGGGCGAAGCGGCGCGCCGCGAGCTCGCCACGCAGCGACAGGAACGCCACCAACAGGACCGCGGCCGCCGCCGCACCCATGAATGCGCTCTGAGTCTCCACTCGCCTCGCCGCCGTGCTTCTCTGACCTACGCTTCGGGTTTGGAGCGGGCCGCTTTACGGCGGGTTGACGGTCTCGGTCGCCGAGAGCTACGTTCGCGAAAAGAAAGAGGATTTCCGAGAAGTGAGTCGCATCCTTCTGGGCGTCTCCGGCGGCATTGCGGCGTACAAGGCGTGCGAGCTGGTGCGGCTGTTCGCCCAGCGCGGCCACGAAGTGCGGGTGGTTGCCACCGAGCACGCGCTCGAGTTCGTGTCCGCGCTCACGCTGCAGACGCTGTCGGGCGCGCCCGTGCGCTCGCAGCTACTCGAGGCCGGCGCCGAGTCGGAGATCTCGCACATACAGCTCGCCGATTGGGCCGAGGTGCTGGTGATCGCGCCGGCGACGGCCAACGTGTTGGCGAAGCTCGCCCACGGCATCGCCGACGATCTCTTGACCACGGTCGCGCTGGCCTGCACCGCGCCGCTCGTGCTCGCCCCCGCGATGAACGTGAACATGTACCGGCACGCCGCCACGCAGGCGAACCTCGACCTGTTGCAGAAACGCGCTGCGCGCATCGTCGGGCCGGGCAAGGGCGACCTGGCTTGCGGCTGGGTGGGCGAGGGTCGGCTGGTCGAGAACGAGGCGATCGCGGCGGTGACCGAGGCCTGCGTGCAGGAGCCCGTGCTGCGCGGCGAGGTGGTGCTGGTGAGCGCGGGCCCGACGGCCGAGCCGATCGATCCGGTGCGGGTCATCACCAACCGCTCGTCGGGCAAGATGGGCTTCGCGCTCGCCGAGGCCGCGGCGCGGCGCGGCGCGGAGGTGACGCTGGTCGCGGGGCCGACTGCGCTCCCGACACCGTATGGTGTCGCGCGGCTCGACGTCGAGACGGCGCTCGAGATGCGCGAGGCCGTGCTCGGCGCCTTCGACCGGGCCACGATCGTGATCCTGGCCGCGGCCGTGGCGGACTACGCGCCGGCGCAGGCGCACGACACGAAGCTGAAGCGCGAGCAGAGCGACTCACTCTCGCTCCAGCTGGTGCGCAATCCCGACATCCTGGCCGAGGTGGTGAAGCGCAAGGGCGGCCGCACGGTGGTGGGCTTCGCCGCCGAGACCGACCACGTGCTGGAGAACGCGCGCGGGAAGCTCGTGCGCAAGGGCTGTGACCTGATCGTGGCCAACGACGTGTCGCGCAGCGACATCGGCTTCGACGTCGACCGCAACGAGGTCGTGATCGTCGGACCCGGCCCGGACGAGCTGCGCGAGGTCCCCGCGGGGCCGAAGTCGGAGATTGCCGAGCGCATCCTCGAGCGCGTGCTCGAAGTGCGCAGGAGATGAGGCGCGGGCGCTTCCGGGCGCTCGTCCTGGCGGCGTTCGCGCTGCTCGCCGCGCTGGCCGCGCAGCGCGCCCACGCGCAGTCGGTGAGCGCGATCCGGATCGACGGCGCGATCAATCCCGCGATCGCCGACTACGTGGTGAAATCGATCGCGGCGGCGCACGCCTCGGGCGCGAGCGCGCTCGTGATCGAGCTCGACACGCCGGGCGGACTGGTGTCTTCCACGAAAGACATCGTGACCGCGATCCTGAACGCCGAGCTGCCGGTGATCGTGTTCGTGTCGCCGCGCGGCGCCTGGGCGGCGTCGGCGGGCACGTTCATCACGCTCTCGGGTCACGTGGCGGCGATGGCGCCGGGCACGACGATCGGCGCCGCGCACCCGGTCACGATCGGCGGCGACAATCCCAAGCCGCCCGAGCCGGAGTCACCCGCGGATGGAAAGAAGGCGCCGAGACACTCGGACTTCATGGCCGAGAAGCTCGAGAACTTCACCGCTGCCTTCATCGAGTCGATCGCCGCCGAGCGCAAGCGCAACGTGGAGTGGGCGGCGTCGGCGGTCCGCAACTCGGTGGCGATCGGCGCGCCCGAGGCGCTGCGGCGCAACGTGATCGACCTGTTGGCCGACGACCTCGACGACTTGCTCGTCAAGGTCGACGGGCGCTCGGTGCACCTGGGGAAGCACGCGGTGACTCTGCACACGCGCGGCGTCAGCGTCGTGCGTCTGCCGATGGACCTCGTGACCCGCGTGTTCGCGGTGATCGCCGATCCGCAGATCGTGGGTCTGTTGTTCCTGATCGGGCTGGCCGGGATCTACGTCGAGTTCCAGAACCCGGGGCTGGTCGCGCCCGGCGTGATCGGCGCGGTCGCGCTGCTGTTGGCCGCCACCGCGCTGCAGATCATCCCCTTCAACTGGGTGGGGCTGCTCCTGGTCGCGGGCGGCGTCGCGCTGATCGTGGCCGAGGTGCACGTGTCGAGCTACGGCGCGCTGTTCGGGCTGGGGCTGGGCGCGCTGTGCTGGGGCGCCTGGCTCACCTTCCACGTGCCCGAGCTCTCGGACCTGTCGCTGCCTTTCTGGCGCGCGATCCTGCCCACGGCACTGACTCTGGCGCTGGTCATGTTGGGGCTCGCCTGGACGGTCTCTCGGGCGCAGGCGCGGCCGCAGTACGCGGGCGCGGAGGGGCTCCTGGCCGAGATCGGCACGGCGGACAGCGATCTGTCACCGCAGGGCCGCGTGCGGGTGCGCGGCGAGCTGTGGAACGCCGTGGCCGACGCGCCCGTGCGCCGCGGCGACAAAGTGGAGATACTCGCGGTCGAGAATTTGGTCCTGCGCGTGCGGCCCCGGGCCGGCGGGCGGGAAGGGGGAGGCGAGTGATGGTGATCGGGTTCCCGGTCGTGGTCGTGCTTCTGCTGCTCTTGTTCTCTTCGCTGCGCATGCTGCAGGAGTACGAGCGCGGGGTGCTGTTCCGGCTGGGGCGCTTCAACGCGGTGAAGGGTGCCGGAGTGCGAGTCGTGATTCCGGTCGTCGATCGCCTGGTGCGTGTTTCCCTGCGTGAGGTGGTCATGGACGTGCCGCCGCAGGACGTGATCACGCGCGACAACGTCTCGGTCAAGGTGAACGCCGTGCTGTACTTCCGGGTGGTGCACCCGCAGGATGCGATCATCAAGGTCGAGAACTTTCTCTACGGCACCTCGCAGCTCGCTCAGACCACGCTGCGCAGCGTGTGCGGTCAAGCCGAGCTCGACCAGCTCCTGGCCGACCGCGAGCGCATCAACCAGCAGCTGCAGCAGGAGCTCGACCACGGCACCGACCCCTGGGGCGTGAAGGTGCGCGCGGTCGAGATCAAGCACATCGACCTGCCCGAGGACATGCGCCGCGCCATGGCCAAGCAGGCCGAGGCCGAGCGCGAGCGGCGCGCCAAGGTGATTCACGCGCAAGGTGAGTTCGAGGCAGCGCAGCGTCTGAAGGAGGCCTCGGACATCATGACTCAGTCGCCCTACACGCTGCAGCTCCGCTATCTGCAGACGCTGGGCGAGATCGCCGTCGAGCACAACTCCACGATCCTGTTCCCGATGCCGCTCGACCTGATCACCCCGTTCCTCGACTCGATGCGCGCGCGCAGCGCGCGGACCTGAGCCCCACGATGCGCGCCGCACGCATTCTGCCGTTGGGAATCCTCGTCGCCGGTCTCTTGCTCTGGGTTTCGCGGGGCTTCTACGACGTCGCCCCCGACGAGCAGGCGATCGTGCTCCGGCTGGGCCGCTACGACCGCACCGTCGACCCCGGCCGGCTGCGCTGGCATGCGCCCGGTCTCGAGACCGTGCTCTCGCAGCGAGTCACCACCACGCTGCGCGAGGAGTTCGGCTACCGCACCACCGCGACCGGCACCGAGGAGCACGCCGAGGAGAAGCGCATGCTGACCTCGGACGAGAACCTGGTCGACGTGGACTTCGTGGTGCAGTACCGGATCGGCGACGTCCGCCAGTATCTCCTGAACTACCGCCCCGACGAGCGCGAGAACGTGATTCGCGAGGCCGCGCGCGCGGCCGTGCGGGCGGTGGTGGCGCAGAACCCGATCGACCAGGTGCTGACCGCGCGGGGCCTGATCCACGACACCGCGCGCGAGCAGCTGCAGGCCGCGCTCGACGCCTACCACATCGGAGTGCACGTCGAGAACATCCAGCTCCAGGACGTGGCGGCGCCCGAGCCGGTGCGCGAGGCGTTCGCCGACGTGACCAGCGCCCAGCAGGACCGCGAGCGCGCGGTGCTCGAGGCGCAGGGCTACGCCGACAAGGTGGTGCCCGAGGCGCGCGGCAGGTCGGAAGAGACCGTGAACCTGGCGCACGCCTATCACGACCGGCGCGTGCTCGAGGCGCAAGGCCAGGTGGCCGGCTTCAAGGCCGTGCTCTCCGAATACAAGAAGGCGCCCGATGTGACTCGTCAGCGGCTGTATCTCGAGACGCTCGAGCAGATCCTGCCGAAGATGGACAAGGTGATCCTCGAGAAGGACGGGAGCGGACAGGTCGTGCCCTATCTGCCGCTCTCGCGGCGGGAGGGCGCGAAATGAGCCGCTGGATCACGGGTCTCCTGCTGGTGGCCGCATTGGTGGTGTTCGCGCTGTTCTGCGTGACGATCATCGACGAGCGCGAGCAGGCGTTCCGCACGCTCCTGAACAAGGCCGAGCCCGAGGTCCTGGGCATCACGCTGAACCACCCGAATCTGGTCGAGCCCGGCTGGTACATCGTGATTCCCGGCCTGCACGAGCTCACGCGCTACGACCGGCGGAACATCCTGTTCCACTCCACCAAGCGCTCGCTCAACACCGTGGAGCGGACGCTGGTCGACGTGGACTACTACGTGATCTGGCGGATCGCGGACCCGAGGCAGTTCTACGAGTCGAACCGGCGCGAGGACGCCGCGGTGCAGCGCATCGACGAGCTGACTTACAGCGAGGTGCGCGAGACCGTGAACAAGCACAGCCTGGCCGACCTGCTGTCGGGCTCGCGCGCGGAGGTGGGCAAGGAGATCACGGCCGCCTCCGAGGCGAAGCTCGCGCCGCTGGGCGTGCACGTGGTCGACGTGCGGCTGGGAGCCACGCTCTATCCCGACGAGAACCTGCCGCGCGTCTACGAGCGCATGCGCACCGAACGGGCCCGCTTCGCGCTGAAGTTCCGCGCCGAGGGCGAGCAGCAGGCGCGCGCGCTGCGCTCGAAGGCGGACGGCGAGAGCCAGGTGATCCTGGCGCAGGCCGAGCGCGAGTCACTCGGCCTGCGCGGCCAGGGCGACGCGGAGGCCGCGGCGGTCTACTCGGAGGCCTACTCGAGCGATCCCGAGTTCTACGCCTTCTTCCGCAGCCTCGAGGCGTACCGCAAGTCGCTCGACGCGCAGACCACGGTGGTGCTCTCGCCGCGCTCGGGCTTTCTCAAGTACCTGTTCGACATGAACGGCACGCCGCCGGTCGGCGCGCGCTCCGAGAAGTAGTCACTCGGGAATCGCGCGATAGCGCCAGAGGCCGAGCGCGAGCGCGCCCAGCGTCACGCCCCAGACGGGCAGCGGCGGGGGCACCGCCCCGGTGCGCGCCGTCAACAGCGCCAGGGTCCAGGACAGCCAGAACAGGAACGCCGCCAGCAGCGACCGGAGCAGCGCCTGCGGCAGTGAGTCGCCGCGGCCGTCGCCGGTCGAGAACGGAATGGCGAACAGCACCACGATCAGCACCGCCAGCGGCTGGGCGAGCCGGCTGTGGAACGCGAGCTCGAGCTTGGCGCGCTCGGCGGCGTCGCCCGCGCTCCTCTTGATCAGGCGCGCCAGCTGGTGCAGCGACGCGAACGTCGAGGGCTCGGTGGCGCGGCCCATCTCGGGCCCGGTGATGCCCAGGTTCAGACGCAGCGCCGGCGCTTCGTGTCTCGAGATGCCCTCGTCGGCCGAGAAGTCGAGGATGTTCGCGTCGCGGATCTCCCAGGTGTCTCCGTCCAGGCTGGTCGCGGTCTTCGCGTCGATGCGCTCGCGGATGCCGCGCTGCTCGTCGAACAGGAACACGGTGACGTCGGAGAGCACCTTGGTGTTGGGCTCGTACGACGCGGCCGAGAAGATCGAGGTGTCCGACGCGAACCACCAGCGCTTCAACAGCCGCTCGGGCGCGCGCACGCCCTGGTCGTCGAGCGCCCGCCCGCGCTCGAGCGCCTCGCGCAGCGGCAGCAGCACCCGGTCCTCCATCACGCAAAGACCGACCGCGAACAGAGTGCACAGGATGAGCACGGGCGCCAGCGCCGCCTGCAGCCGGATCCCGCCGCTGCGGATCGCGGTCAGCTCGCGGTTGCGCACCGCGCGCGAGAGACACAGCACGGCACCGGTCAGGCCGGACAGCGGGAGCACGATCGGCAGCACCGGGAAGGCCCGCAGCGCCACCTCGCGCATGCCGGCCGCGATGTGACCGGCCAGGTCGTCGATGTGAAGCAGCACGTCCGCCGCGAGCCACATCGCCGTGATGCCGAGAAACACGCCGGTGCTGGTCACGATGAACTCGAACAGCATGTGCCGCGCGATCGTTCGCACGGGCGGAGCATAGCGGGTCGGGCGCTGCGCGTCGGCTGCGGCGCGGACGGCCGAAGTTAGTATGATGCCCCGGATGCAAGTCATCGAAGGCAGCGACCGCCCGCGCGAGGGCATGCGGGGCTGCGTGCTGACGGTCGGGAACTTCGATGGCGTGCACCTGGGACATCGCGCGCTGATCGCCGCGGTGATCGAGCGCGGCCGCGCGCTGGGCCGTCCCACCATCCTCTACACGTTCGACCCGCATCCGCGGCGCGTGCTCTTCCCCGACCGTCCGCAGCCGCTGCTCATGACCTGGGAAGAGCTCGTGGCCGAGCTCGAGGGCTGCGGCATCGACTATCTGGTGCGCGAGCACTTCACGGCCGCGTTCGCCGCGCTCTCGCCCGAGGAGTTCCTGCGCGACGTGATCGCCGAGCGCCTGGCGCCGCGCGAGGTGTTCGTGGGCCGCGACTTCCACTTCGGCAAGGGCCGCGCCGGCTCGGGCGAGATGCTGGTGGCGCGCGGACCGGCGCTCGGCATCCGGGTCGAGCTGCTGGCTCAGGTGCGCGCCGGCGGCGAGGACGTATCGAGCACGCGCATTCGCGAGGCGCTGGCGCGCGGCGACGTGGGCGAGGCGCGGCTGTGTCTGGGCCGGGCCTACACCGTTTGGGGTCGCGTGGTGCTGGGCGAGCAGCGCGGGCGCACGCTCGGCTTTCCGACCGCCAACCTGGCCTCCGAGAACGAGATCCTGCCGGCGAACGGCGTGTACGCGACGCGCGTGCGGCTGTTCGGCCCGGACGCGCGGCGGCCCGACGGGAAGTCACTCGCGGCGGTCACCAACATCGGCACCCGCCCGACCTTCGAGCCGGGCAAGGTCTCGGTCGAGACTCATCTGCTCGACTTCGACGGCGACCTGTACGGGAAGCGCCTGGAGCTGGCGTTCCACTCGCGCGTCCGCGACGAGCGCCGCTTCTCGGGGCCACAGGAGCTGGCCCGGCAGATCGCGAGCGACGCGGAGGACGCGCGGCGCTCGCTGCGCGCGGAAGCCGAGTGACTGCGCCCGAGAGCCGCACGGCGCGCAGCCCGCTGCGCTTCGCGCTCGACTGGCGCGTCTGGGTCGGCATCGCGCTGCCGGTGGCAGCGGTCGGCTACACGCTGCACGACGTCGACCTGCACGAGGTCGCAGGTCACATCGGCGACGCCAATCCCTGGCTCGTGCTGGCGATGGTGCCGCTGCACGTCGCGGCGCTGTGGCTGCGCGCGCTGCGCTGGCGCTGGCTCGCGCGCTCGCTCTCGCGCGACCCGCTGCCGATCCGGCCGCTGTTTCGCGCCACCGCGCTCTCGTTCATGGCGATCAACGTGCTGCCGTTCCGGCTGGGTGAGCTGGCGCGACCCTGGCTCTTGGGCCGCGAGACCGAAGTCAGCGGCTCGGCGGCGCTCGGCACGCTCGTGCTCGAGCGCGCGATCGACTTCACCGCCGTGTCGGTCATGGGCGGGGTCCTGCTCTTCCTGCACACCAAGGCCATGCCGTCTTGGGTGCGTTCGGGCGCCGCGGTCTTCGCGCTGTTCACGCTGGTGCCGGTGGCGACGATCGTGGCGCTGCGCGTGAACGAGGCCGGGTCGCTCGCGCTCCTGCGCTGGTTCCTGCGGCCCTTCCCTGAAGGCGCGCGCGAGCGGGTGATGCGCCTCGTCACCGAGGTGTGTCGCGGGCTGGCCGGGCTGCGCGGCTGGCACGCCGGGTTGCAGGTGCTGTTCCAGACCATCCTGCTGTGGGTGGTGGTGCTGCCCGGGCCGTTCCTGCTCGGCCTGTACGCCTTCGGCATCGAGTTCCCGCCGCGCCAGCAGTTACTGGCGACGTTCACCACCAACATCTTCGTGGCCCTGGCGGTGGCGGCGCCGTCGGCTCCCGGCTTCTTCGGCGTGTTCCACTTCGCCTGCCGGGAGGCGCTGCACCTGTTCGGCGTTCCGCGCGCGGTGGCCGTCGCCTACGGCACCCTGGTGCACATCACTTATTGGCTGCCGGTGACCGCGATCGGCTCCGTCGTCGCCGCGCAGACGGGTGCGCATTTGGCGGAGATCGTCGCGCCCGGACTCGGTAAAGCTCCCTCCGGCGACACCCGATAACCCGGTCGATCTCGGGTCTCCTCGCGACACCCGCGTGTGTCGCTGGCTCCGTGAGCGGAGGGGTGCGTTGAACGATCGGATCGGCGAGCTCCTCGTACAGAAAAATCTTCTGTCCGAGGAACAG
>Ga0335080_10000767_pt1 | contig 30174 bp, 35 predicted proteins | sample Lox_Sample_34_FD_206720 | JGI IMG/M metagenome (GOLD analysis project Ga0335080, IMG submission 206720) | Soil microbial communities from Loxahatchee National Wildlife Refuge, Florida, United States - Lox_Sample_3.4 | ecosystem: Environmental > Terrestrial > Soil > Wetlands | place: USA... | reverse complement strand
GTGGGTGGTGTCCGGCGGGAACAGGAACGCGTAGGCATAGACCGCGGACATCAGGAACTGACCGTGGTCGCCGCTCTTCTGCGCCGTCGCGAACCAGAGCTCGGACAGCGCGAGCAGGCGTCCCAGCTCGTCGGGTCCGCCCAGTCCGCTGCGCAGTCGTTCGAGCGCCGCCGGAGGATCTTTCTCGTAGAGCTCGGCCAGGGCAAGCCGCTCCAGATACTCGCGCGAGACCGGGCTCAGCTCGTCGCCCGTGAGCACGCTCTCCGAGAGCGACAGGTTCGCGGCGCGCATCGAGGTGCGGTTGACGCCGATCGGCGTCGCGCACCCCGCGAGCAGCGCGCCGGCCAACGCCAGCACGAAGAACGCCCCCAGCCCGCGCAGCTCTCGCCCCGATCCGGAGTGCATTGGTGCGGCGGAGCGTAGGGCGTCGTCCGGGGCAAAACCAGCTCGCACGGTCCGCGTTGGCGTATGATGACTTGAGACGAGGAGGGGTCCCATGGCGCGGTGGTTTTCCAGGTTCATTGCAGTCGGGACGCTCGCCCTCGCGACGGGAGCGGGGGCGCAGAATCTCGTGATCTACCCGGCAAAGGGTCAGTCCGCCGATCAACAGGCGAAGGACCAGACCGAGTGTCAGGGCTGGGCCAAGAGCAACACCGGTGTGGATCCGGTTGCGATCGCGAACGCGGCCGGGCAGCCGGCACCCGTCGCGGCGGCGCCGCCGCCCCAGAGCGGCCAACGCGTGCGCGGTGCGGCGAAAGGCGCCGCCGCGGGCGCAGCCGTCGGCGCGATCTCGGGCGGCGATGCGGGGAAGGGCGCGGCCGCGGGCGCCGTTGCGGGCACGGCCGTGGCGGGCTCGCGCCAGCGCCGCGCCGAGCGCGCGGCCGCGGGCGCCAACCAGCAGGCGCAGCAGCAGCAGGCGTCGGACACGCAGGCGAAGATGGCGACTTACAACAAGGCCTATTCGGCCTGCCTCGAGGGCAAGGGCTACACGGTGAAGTGAGTCCCGACCGGGACGCGGAGCAGCGCCATGCCGACGGATCGACTCGACCAGCTCTACGCCACGCTCACGGCCTACGCCGTTCCGTTCGGCCTCAAGGTGCTGGGCGCGCTCGCGCTCTGGATCGTCGGCCGGCGGCTGATCCATCTGGTCGTCTCGCTCATGCAGCGCGGTCTGCGCCGCCAGCCGATCGATCCGACGGTGATCGGCTTCATCGGCTCGGCGGTGGCAGTCACTCTGAACATCGTGCTGGTGGTCGCCCTCCTGGGCTTCTTCGGCATCGAGACCACCAGCTTCGCAGCCTTGCTCGCGGGCGCCGGCCTCGCGGTCGGCACGGCCTGGAGCGGCCTGCTCGCCAACTTCGCGGCCGGCATCTTCCTGATGATCCTACATCCGTTCAAGGCGGGTGACTTCGTGACTGCCGGTGGAGTCACCGGAACCGTCGAGGAGATCGGGCTGTTCGCCACGATCCTGAACACGCCGGACAACATCCGCACCTTCGTCGGCAACAACAAGATCCTGTCGGACACGATCCAGAACTTCTCGACCAACGCCTACCGGCGCGTCGACCTGGTCGCGCAGCTCGCGGCCTCGGTCGACCCGCAGGCGGCGATCCGGATCCTGCGAGAGCGCATCGCCAAGATCCCGCACGTTCTTCCGGACCCAGCACCGGTGCTCGAGATCGTGGAGTTCACGAGCTTCGGTCCCAAGCTCGCGGTGCGGCCGTTCTGCAACAACGAGCACTACTGGCAGGTCTACTTCGACGGCAATCGAGTGATTCGCGAGTCGTTCGGCGAGGCCGGCTTCCCGGCGCCCGAGCAGCTGGTAGCGATCCGCCAGACCGCATAGAATGCCCGCCGTGAGTCTCTCCCCCCTGCGCGCGCTGATCCTGTGTCTCGCGTTCACCGCCTGCAGCTCGATCGAGGTCCACGACGATTGGGACCCGGGTGCGAGCTTCGCCGGCCTTCACAGCTGGGCGTGGCAGAGCGCCACTCCGGAGGCCACGGGCAACGCCCGGCTGGATGACCCGTTGCTGCACGGCCGCATCCAGGGGGCGATCCAAAACACATTGGCTGAGAAGGGATTCACGAAGACCAGCGGGAAGCCGGACATCCTCGTCGCCTACCACATCGCGCTCGACCAGAAGCTCGATGCGCACACGATCTACACGGGTTACGGGCCTTATCGCGGCTGGTATGGTGTCGGCGGGGCCCAGACGGTCGTGGATACCTACGATGTAGGGACCCTGCTGATCGATTTCGTGAGTCCCGAAACCAACGATGTGATCTGGCGCGGAACGGGCCAGTCACGTATTCAAGAGTTGAAGACGCCCGAGGAAAGGCAGGCGCGCGTCCAGGGTGCGGTCGATCAAATCCTGAAGCAGTTTCCACCCCCTGGGAAGTAGCGCCGGCCCGATACTCGCAATGGGCGTTGATTCCGCACGCAAATGCGCGGCGGAGGTCGAAGGAGGGCCCAGTCAATGAAATATCTCGCGATCTCGGCTTTGCTGCTCGTTTCTACATTCGCCGCGCAAGTTGCCCGGGCGGACGATGATCCGTACGCTCGGTCAGGTGGCTACGTCGAGGTCGGCGGAACGCGCGGTGTGAACTTCTTCGAGGGCACGATCGACGACGCCTTCGCGCCACTCAACAGCGTCGAGCACGCCCACGTCGGTGACTCCTGGGGTGCATGGGCGGCCGCGGGCTACCGCTTCAACAAGTATCTCGCGACCGAGGGCGAGTACGAGTGGATGAAGGGCTTCCATGCCAGCGCAGGCGGCGTCCACCTGTTCGACGTCGAGACGCAGACGGCGACGATCAACCTGAAGGTGATCGCGCCCTACGGCGCGTTCGAGCCTTACTTCAAGGTTGGCGGCGGCGTGACCTGGGCATCGGTCGACAAGGCCTTCTTCAGCAACATCGACGTCGCCAGCCCGAGCTTCTCCGCACGCTTCGGCGCCGGGCTCGACTACTACCTGTCGCAGAACTTCTTCCTGAACATCGGCACCGACGTGGTCTTCAACACCGCGAAGGTCAGCTCCGGCGGCCTGGTCGGCAACAACAACAGCGGCCGCGGCCTGACCTATCTCGGCGCGCAGGCCGGCTTCGGGTTCCGCTTCTGATTCTCGACTGGCGCGGGCGCGAAGCAGGTCTTCGCGCCCGCGTCGTGTCCGGAGATCCATGAAGAAGCTCGCTCTCGCGTGGCTCGCGGCTTCGTGCTTGGCACTGGCCGGTGCCGCGCGAGCGGACGACAGCGATTTCGGCCGCCCCGGCGCCTACATCGGCGTCGGCGCATCGCGCACGGTGGGCGTGGTCGACGCGTTTCTCGACGGCGACCGCGTTCTCCAGCATCTCGACATCAGCGACCGCTGGGGTGTGAACGCACGCGCCGGCTATCGCTTCGGCTCGTGGTTCGCGCTGGAAGCCGAGTACGAATGGCTCGATCCATTCAACGTCACCTTCTTCAACCAGGGTCTGGGCACGCTCGGGCTGCAATCGGCGACCATCAACGCGAAGTTCATCATCCCGACCTGGCGTTTCCAGCCATATCTGCTCTTGGGAGCGGGCGCGGTGGTGTTCGATCTCGACACTCACTTGAACGCGCTCCACATCGACGACCACGCCTTCGCCGGCCGGATCGGCCTGGGCATCGACATGTACATCACGCATGGCCTGGTGCTGAACCTGGGCGTCGAGTCGATCCTGACTCCGGCGAAGATCTCGCTCAACACCGGCCTGGTCAGTGGCTCGGTCAGTCCGATCGGCTCACTCGACTTCCAGTTCGGCCTCGCCTACCGCTTCTGAGTCACCGCCAGCGCGGAGAGCGCGCCGAGGGATTCCAGGCCCGCACCCGCCACCAGGGTCGGACGCAGTCCGAACGAGTCACCCAGCCAGGCGCCGAGCGCGAGCCCCGCGAGCATGGCGGCGCCGTTCAGGAGCCGGAGCGAGCCACCCACCCGCCCGAGCAGCCGCGACGGGGTGATGCGCTGGCGCAGGCTGCGCTGGTGCACCTCGTACAGCACGTAGCCGCCGTCGGCCACGAGCTGCTGGCTGGCGATCGCAGTGACTCCCCACAGGTTCGCGCCCGGAGCGAGCGACAGCACGAGCGGCCCCGCGGCGTACAGGACCAGCCCCGTGACGATCGCCGGCCGGCCCTCCAGCGCCTTCGGCACGCGGTGGGCGAGCAGCGCGCTGCCGAGTGAGCTGACCGCTCCCACCGCGAACAACAGTCCCAGAACGCCGGGCGCGAAGCCGAGCTCGCGATACACGAACAAAAGGTAGACCGTGCCGACGACCTGGGCGCCGGCCACCGTCCACATGCTCGACAGCGCCAGCGCGCGCAGCGCGGGAGTGCGCCAGATCTCGACCACGCCCGCGAACAGCTCGGCCGTGCGCCGCGCGCCGATGCGCGGCTTCTCCGGCTCGGGCTCTGCGGACCGGATGCGCAGCAGCAAGACGGCCGAGACCAGATAGCTGAGAGAGTCGACCAGCAGCGCGACGGGCGCCGAGAGCCACTGCACCAGCCAGCCACCCAGCGCGAAGCCCACGGCTTCGGCGCTCGAGTCACCCGCCTGCAGCCGGCCGTTCGCGCGCACCAGCTCCTCCGCCGGAACGAGCGAAGGCAGATAGGCTTGCTCGGCCACGTCGAACGCGAAGTCGAACATGCCCCGGCACAGCGCGAACCCCACGATCTGGGTCATCGAGAGCACGCCCGCGAAGGCCGCGACCGGCAGGGCGAGGAGCAGCAGCGCGCGTATCAGGTCCGCCACGATCAAGACCGGGCGCCGCCGCAGCCGATCGATCGCCTGTGCCGCGAACAGGCCGAAGATCAATCCCGGCAGGATCGCCGCCGCGTTCAGCGCGGCAATCTCTCCGGGCGTCGCCTGCAGAAGGCTGATCGCGAGCAGCGGCAGCGCGAGCGCGGTAAGCATCGAGCCGAGGTTCGAGATCGTGGCGGCCGCGAGCAGTCGGGCGAAGTCGCGAGTCACATGCCCAGTGACTTGGCGATCCCGAACGACGTGCGCACCAGCGGACCGACGCTGCTCGCCAGCGTGGTGGCGTGCTCGCTCGAGGCCGTTCCATCGCGCACCCGGCCCAGGATCCCCTGCAGGATGCAGGCGTTGCGAAACAGGTGGAACGACTGATACCAGGCGAAGTGATCGATCGGCGCGCGGCCGGTGCGCCGGCAGTAGCTCGCGGCATACTCGTCGAGCGTCGGCAGGCCGAGCGCGCCGAGATCGAAGCTCTGGAATGCGCCCAGCGGATACCAGGGCGTGCACAGATAGGTGAAGTCGCCGAGCGGATGACCCAGCGTCGAGATCTCCCAGTCGAGCACCGCCACGATCCGCGGCTCGGTCGGGTGCACGATCGTGTTGTCGAGCTTGAAGTCGCCGTGGATGATCGAGGTGTCGTCGCCGCGCGGGATGCTGCGCGGCAGCCAGTCGCACAGCGCGTCCATCTCGGGCAGCGGCGCGTCGACCGAGGCGTAGTACTGCTTCGACCAGCGCGCGATCTGGCGCGCGAAGTAGTTGCCGGGGCGGCCGTAGTCCTCGAGCCCGAGCTTGCGGTGATCGACCGAGTGCAGCTTCGCCATCACCTCGCAGAGTGAGTCGTAGATCGCGAAGCGCTCGCGCTTCGACACGTCGGGCAGCTGCGGCTCCCAGAACACGCGGCCCTCGACGCACTCCATCACGTAGAACCAGGTGCCCAGGACCGATTCGTCGGTGCACAAGGCGTAGGTGCGCGGCACGGGCACGCCGCTGCCCTGCAGCGCCGTCAGCACGCGGTACTCGCGGTCGACGGCGTGCGCCGAGGGCAGCAGCTGACCCGGCGGTTTGCGGCGCACGACATAGCGGGTGCCGCCGGCCGAGACGCGGTAGGTCGGGTTGCTCTGTCCGCCCTTGAACTGCTCGAGCTCGAGCGCGCCGCGAAAGCCGGGCACGTGCTCGCGCATGAACCGCTCCAGGCGACCGGCGTCCACGCGGTGGCGCTCGCGCACCGGCTCGGTGCCGGAGAAGATCTCCTGCCGTTCCCCCATGAGTGGACCCTATCCTACGCTAAGCTTCGCGCGCGCTTAGTAGGAGAGTCCCCCATGAAGATCTCGGAGTTCATCCAGACCCACTTCCGGCACTTCAACGCCGCCGCGGTCGCCGACGCGACCGCCGGGTACAAGAAGCATCTCGAGGGCGGCGGCAAGATGTTCCTGGCGATGGCGGGCGCGATGAGCACCGCCGAGCTCGGTCTGTCGCTCGCCGAGATGATCCGCCGCGACAAGATCCACGCGATCTCGTGCACGGGCGCGAACCTGGAAGAGGACGTCTTCAACCTGGTCGCGCACGATCACTACAAGCGCATCCCGGGCTGGCGCAACCTGACTCCGGCCGACGAGAAGGCGCTCGAGCGCGCGGGTCTCAACCGAGTCACCGACACCTGCATCCCCGAAGACAAGGCGTTCCGCGCGATCGAGAAGCACGTGCTCGACCTGTGGCTGCGCGCCGACCAGCAGAAGAAGCGCTACTTCCCGCACGAGATCCTGTACCAGCTCCTGCTCGAGGGGCGGGTGCGTGACTCGTACCAGATCGACCCCGCGGGCTCGTGGCTGCTGGCGGCGGCCGAGAAGAACCTGCCGATCTTCGTGCCCGGCTGGGAGGACTCGACGCTCGGCAACATCTTCGTGTCGCACGTGGTCTCGGGAGAGCTCTCGAACTTCCAGATCGTGAAGAGCGGGCTCGAGACGATGGCCGAGCTCGCGCGCTGGTACGTGAAGACCACCATGGGCAAGTCACTCGAGGAGCTGCCGCCGGTCGAGGTCACCGGCCACGACGCCGTCGGCATGCGCGCGATCCCGGGCGCGCAGGCGAAGTCGACCGTCGGCTTCTTCCAGATCGGCGGCGGCATCGCGGGCGACTTCCCGATCTGCGTCGTGCCGATGATCCACCAGGACCTGCGCCGGCCCTGCCCGTACTGGGGCTACTTCTGCCAGATCAGCGACTCGACCACGAGCTACGGCAGCTACTCGGGCGCGTTCCCGACCGAGAAGATCACCTGGGGCAAGCTCGACGCAGACACTCCAATGTTCCTGATCGAGTCCGACGCCACGATCGTGGCGCCGCTGATCTTCGCCTCGGTGCTCGGCTGGTAGCGCTCGCGCTGGCGCTGCTGCCTGCACCTGCCGGCCGGAAGGCGGGCGATCTCGAGAAGCTCGACTAGCGCGTCAGGCGCCGTGACACTTCTTGAACTTCTTGCCCGAGCCGCAGGGACAGGGGTCGTTCCGCCCGATCTTCGGCGCGCCGCGCACGTAGGGCTCCTGCGCGTCTTCTTCATCGTGATGGTGATGGCCGTGCGAGTGACCGTGCGCGAGCGCGTGCTCGAGGTCGGGCAGCGCCTCTTCGATTTCCTGCTCCAGCCGGCCGAGTGTCTCGCCAGTGGTGCGCGCTGCGTAGTGGACCATCGCCGAGAGCACCGCGCCCACGTGCCGCGTGAGTGGCTCCCCCGGCTCGAAGCGATCGGGCACGGCGTGGAAGAGCCAGCCGTGCAGGTCGCCGGACGAGAGCTTCGACAGCGGCCGGCCCACCTCGTCGAGCGCGTGGCGCAGCCGTGTGGCCAGCTCGCGGCGCTCGCCCTCGTCGGGTCCGGTGACGGCGCGCGCCTCCTGCGAGGCCAGAAACTCCTCGAGCTCGAAGCTACTCATGATTCGCCACGCTGGGCGAGAGCGCGAACGCCAGCACGCCGAGCGCCGTGGTCGCGAACCCGACCGCTTCGCGCGGCGTCACCTGCTCGCCGAGCACGAGATACGAGACCACGAGCGAGACGATCGGCGCCGACGGCACCACGATCGCCGTCGCGCGCGTCAGATCCAGCCGTTTCACTGCGCCATACCACGCGAACGTCCCTCCGAACGACAACACCATGCCTTGTAGCGCGACGCCGGGCACAAAGCCGGCCAGGTCGCCGCGGCTCGGCAGGCCCGACGGGCCTTCGAACGCAAGCCAGGCCAGCCCCAGCACGAAGCTTCCGTACACGTAGCGCGCGGCCGAGAGCTGCAGCGGATTGAACTCTGAAAGATTCTTGAGCGCGATCCAGTGCGAGACCTGCCAGGCGAGCGGCGTGGCGAGCAGAAAGCCGAGCCCCAGCCAGCCCGAGCTGGGTCGGATGCCGAGCGCGAGCGCGATTCCGCCCGCGATCGCGATCACGGCCGCGACCCGGCGCTTGGGCATGGGATAGCCGAGCACCAGCCGCGTGCCGATCAGTGAGTAGATCGGCTCGGTCTGCACGCACAGCGCGGTCTCGATCGCGGTGACTCGCTGCGCGCCCGAGTAGAACAGCGCGAACGCCACGCCGGTGCCGAGCGCTCCGATCGCGAAGAGCGTGGGCAGCTCCGTGCGCGGCACCAACAGCCGCAGCTCGCCGCGCAAGGCGAGCAACGACACCACCACGAACGCCGCGAACAGACTCGTGAACAGCGCGATCGTGAAGCCGCTCGCAAGCGAGGTGGTGAGCTTCGCGACCGTGGGCACGAACGCGCTGTTGGCGATGCAGTAGCTCGCGAGCAACAGCCCCGCGGCTTCCCCCTGGCGACTCAACGGCGCGACCCCATGCGGCGCGCGGAGTATACGCGCTGGGCCGCTCGGCGCTCAGCCGAGCCCGTCGCGCATGAGCGCCTGTGCGGCGCGCGCGCCGTCGATCGCCGCGCTCATGATTCCGCCCGCGCTGCCCGCGCCCTCGCCGACCGGGAACAAGTTCGTGAAGCCGCGCGCGCGCAGCGTCTCGGGGTCGCGCGCGATCCGGATCGGGCCCGAGCTGCGCGACTCGATCCCCACCAACAGCCCCGACTCGGCGGCGTAGCCGGGCAGTGTGTGCTCGAAGCGCCCGAGCGCGTGGCGCAGGGCGTCGCGCACGCGCTCGGGCAGGAGCGTGTCGATCCGGCCGGGGCGCAGCCCGAACCGGTAGCTGGACCGGCCGGGAGCGCGTGTTTCGCGCCCGGCCAGGAAATCGGGCGCGCGCTGCGCGGGCGCCGCGTAATCACTGCCGCCGAGCTCGAAGGCGCGCCGCTCGAGCGCCTCCTGCAGCTCCACGCCGGCGAAGGTGCCCGCTCCCAGCTCCTGCGGACCGAGCGTCGTCACGACCGCGGCGTTGGCCCAGGGCGACGAGTGGCGCGAATTGCTCATGCCGTTCGTGCACAAGAGACCCTCCGACGAGACACTCGCCACGATCTGGCCGCCTGGGCACATGCAGAAGCTGTGTGCGGCTGCCGCTCCGTCGCCCGGCCGGCAGGTGAGGGCGTAGTAGGCCGGGCCGAGCTTGCGCGCCTCGGGTGAGTCGCCGTAGCGGCCCAGGTCGACGAGCGCCTGCGGGTGCTCGATCCGCACGCCCAGCTGGAACGGCTTGGCCTCGAGCGGCAGACCCTGTGGGGCGAGCGCGCGCCAGGTGTCTCGCGCGCTGTGACCCGGCGCGAAGATCAGCGCGTCGCAGCCGAGCTCGCCGCCCGTGGTCTCGAGCGCGGTCACTCGGCCGGCGTCGATCCGCAGGCGGTCCACGCGCGTGCGCCAGAGGAAGCGGACGCCCCCACTCGAGAGGCGCGCGCGCAGCCTGGGCAGCACCCTGTGCAGGCGGTCGGTGCCGACGTGCGCCCGCGCGTCGTACAGGATGTCTTCGGGTGCGCCGCAGGCGACGAGCTCCGTCAGGATCGGCAGCTCGAGCTCGTGCTCGACGCGCGTGTAGAGCTTGCCGTCCGAGTAAGTCCCGGCGCCGCCCTCGCCGAACAGGAGGTTGCTCTCCGGGTTGGGCACGCGCGAGCGCTGGAACGCGGCCAGGTCGCGGCCGCGCTCGCGCAGACTCGCGCCGCGGTCGACCAGGGTGACCGCTACGCCGTTGCGGGCCAGCGTGAGCGCCGCGAACAGCCCGGCCGGTCCCGCACCGAGCACGCCCACGCGCCTCCCGCGCAGCGACGGGTGCAGCCGGTCGAGCTCGAGCCGACCCGGCTCGGGCGCGGGCACCACCCGGCCGGCGCGCTCGGCGCGGGCCAGTGACTCGGAGCGGAAGCCCGCGTCGAGCGCCAGGTCCACGTGCAGCACGAATCGCAAATGTCTCCGCCCTCGCACGCGCCGGGCGTCGACCGACTTGCGCGCGATCCGGAAGCCGCGCAGCTCCGACTCCGCGACGCCGGCGGCCGCCAGCGCGCGCTCGCGCAGCAGCGACTCGGGCTCGTCGATCCCGAGCTCGATCCCGAGCACGCGCCAGGTCGCCAGCGTCACGGCCGCCTCAGGAGTCGGCCGAGCGCCGGTAGAGCTCGGCCACGATCCGCTCGATCGGTGTCTCCTCGAGCGTCAGGTCGGCGATCGGCGCGCGCTCCGAGAGCCACGCGATCAGCTTCGCGGCCGGAATCCGCTCGCGGTCGAAGCGCAGCACGAGCCGCGCGCGCCCGCGTGACTCGAGTACGGCGCCCTCGGGCAGCTCGGCCGGCGGCTCGCTCTCGAAGTCGACGCTGAGCCGGCGCTCGGCCGTGACCTGCCGGCGCACCGCCTCGACCGCGCCGTCGTAGACCACGTGCCCGTGGTCGATCAGGATCATGCGCGGACACAGGCGCTCGATGTCGGACAGGTCGTGGGTCGTGAGCAGGATCGTGGTGCGGCGCTCGCGGTTCTCGGTGGCGAGAAACTCGCGGATCGCCTCCTTGGCCACCACGTCGAGCCCGATCGTGGGCTCGTCGAGGAACAGGAGCGGCGGCGAGTGCAGGAGCGCGGCGCCCAGCTCGCAGCGCATGCGCTGGCCGAGCGAGAGCTTGCGCACCGGCACGTCGAGCAGCGCGCCGATCTCGAGCAGCTCCGAGAGCCGCGCGAGCTGGTCGCGCCAGGCCGGCCCGGGCGTGCGGTACACGTGACGCAGAAGCGTGTAGGACTCGATCACGGGCAGGTCCCACCAAAGCTGGGTCCGTTGCCCGAACACCGCCCCCAGCCGGTGCGTGTGCGCGATCCGGTCGCGGCGCGGGTCGAGCCCGCCCACGCGCGCGCGGCCGCCCGACGGCTGGAGCACGCCGGTCAGCATCTTGATGGTGGTCGACTTGCCCGCGCCGTTCGGGCCGATGAAGCCCACGAACTCGCCCTCGTCGATCCGGAACGTGACTCCGTCGACGGCGCGCACCCGCTCGGACTCGGTCTCGACCAGGTTGCGGAAGGCGCCCAGGAAGCCGCGGTGGTGGCGGGCCACGCGGAAGGTCTTCTCGAGCTTCTCGACCTCGATCACCGCTAGCTCCCCGTCGACTCGTAGCGGCGCAGCCCCAGCCCGAAGGCCAGAAGACCCACGCACAGGCAGGCGAGACACGCGAGCGGCGACAGCCAGGGCAGGTAGCTCGGCCAGCCCGCCGCCTCGGTCCGGCCCAGCGCCGCGAGCGCCGGGAAATAGTTCACGAATGCGAGCGGCACGCCATAGGTGATCGCGCGCCGGAACCAGGTGCCGTAGATCGATACCGGGTAGGACAGCGCTGCGCTCCCGCCGTAGGTCAGGATGTTCTGAAGTTCGGAGCTCTCGCCCAGAGTCACGAACGCCATGCCCGCGCCCAGCATCACGATTCCGCCGAAGCAGAGCGTGCCGCCCGCGACGCCCAGCGCCACCCAGGCGAATGACTGGGGTCCGAGCCGCAGCGTCCACAGGGCCAGCCCCAGCACCACGACCGCCTGTGCGATGCGCGCGAGCTTGCGCGCCTCGAACTCGAGCGCCGCCACCTGCAGCACCAGGCTGCGCGGCCGCAACAACAGCCGGTCGAGGTCGCCGCGCACGAGATAGATCGAGAAGTTCTCGAAGCCGCGCAGCACCACCTCGACGATACCCCACGAGCTGGCGACCATGCCGTACAGGAGCGCCAGCTCCGCGAACGACCAGCCGTCGAGGTGACCGAAGAAGCGCGCCAGCACCCACACCGGCGCCAGGTCCGAGATCACCACGCCGAAGTCGATCACGCTGCGCACCGCGAACGAGCCGCGGTACTGCATCTGCGAGCGCAAGCCCGCCGACGCCATGCGCAGCCAGAGTCGCAGCGCGTCGATCACGCTAGCCCCCGTGCGCCGCGATCCGGCGCAGCCCGCGCGCCTCGAGCGCGCTGCAGACCCCCGCGAGCGCCACCGCCCACACCCCCTGGTGCAGCAGGCCGAACGCGAGCGCCCCGCCCGTGAGCTTGCCGGTCACGATCGCAACCGGCGTGTAGAGCGTGGCGCGGAACGGCAGCACGTCGGCCACCCAGCGCAGCGCCTCGGGATAGAAGTCGAGCGGCACGAACACGCCGCCCAGGAAGGTGTTGACGAACACCACCGCCGAGAGCTCGCCGCTCGCCGACTCACGCCAGAACGCGGAGGAGCAGGCCAGGAAGAAGAGAGCCCCGCAGACCGCGATCGCCAACGCGAGTGACAGCGGGAAGAGCAGGAGCTCCCAGCGCAGCGGCGGCAAGAGCCCGTACACGAGCCAGCCGGCGCCGAACACCGCCGGCGCGCGAGTCAGCAGATAGTAGAGCGCGCTCCCGAGACGCTCGGCCAGGTCGCGACCGTAGAGCGTCACGGGGCGCAGCAGGTCGGTGACGATCTCACCCGTGCGCACGCGCTCGGCCAGGTTGTAGCGGTAGTCGGGGAAGATCCCGATCACCATCAAGAGTGACTCCGAGGCCGCGAAATACAGCACCGCCTCGTTCGGCTGCCAGCCCGCGGCGTCGCTGCGCGCGCGGAAGAAGCCCAGCAGCACCTGTGCGTGGATCAAGAGGAAGAAGAAGTTCACGGCCACGCCGGTCCAATTGGCCAGCCGGTAAGTGGCGCGGCGTTGGAACGCGAGCCGGGCGAACTCAAGGTAAGGGCGCAGCGATCCCATCGGGGGCCCCTCCGGCAGGGTGAGGAGGGGTAGCATGGCAGAGGGCGGGTTCCAAGTGGGCGTGCGGCGGAATGAGTTCTCGAGCGAGTGGTACGCAATCTTCCTGGACTCGATTCCGGCCGCGACGACCGAGGCGGAGCTCCGGGGGATCGAGCGCTGGCTGCCTGCGGGACGCTTTCCGCGCCTGCTCGACGTATGCTGCGGGCCGGGGAGACATGCGCGCGCGCTGGCGGCGCGCGGCCATCGAGTGCTGGGCGTAGACGCCAACGCCGAGGCGGTGAGTCGCGCGGCGGCCGCGGCGCCGCCGGGGGCGCGCTTCCGGACGCTCGACATGCGGGCGCTCGACGCGCTCCGCGAGTCATTCGACGGCGTCTTGAGCCTCTGGCACAGCTTCGGCTACTTCGACGACGCCGGGAACCGCGACGCGCTGCGACAGATGGCCGCGCGACTCACGCCGAACGGGCGGCTCCTGATCGACGTCTACAACCGCGATCACATCGCGAAGTTGCCGCTGCAAGAGCACCTCGAACGCGGCGGCAGAGTGGTGCACAGCCGGCGTTCCTGGGACGGGCCGAGACACCGCGTGGTGCTGGAATACGAGGGCGGCGGCAGCGACGAAGTCGAGTTCCAGCTCTACACGCCGGAGGAATTCACCGAGCTCGCGCGCTCCGTCGGTCTGCGGCCGTTGCTCGCTTGCGCCTGGTTTCGCGAGTCCGTTCGGCCGAGCGAGGACCACGCGCGCATGCAGCTCCTGTTCGAGCGCCAGGATGCGTAGGCTCCCGCCGATCCTGCTGCTGACGCTGCTGGTGCACGATGCGCGGGCCGAGGAAGCAGGATCGGTGCACGTGACCCGCGAGGAGCAACGCGTCGTGATCGACGAGCCCGTAGAGGTGTCCGAGTGGCCGTGCGGAGACCACGGCGCCGAGGTCGATTCCTACGTCACGGTCTCCAGCGACATCCGCGGGATTCACGCATCGCGCAGCACTTACTCGTGCGAGCTGAAGTGGCCGGCAAGCGCGGAGCGCTGCTGAAGCGCGAACCCGTGCACTGATTCAGGAATTCTTCACCGGCACGAGCAGGATCGCCGCGCCCACGCCGACGGCCGCCACGCCGGCCCAGATCGGAATGTTCACGTGCTCCTTCTCGTTCACCTTCATCTCGACCGGGCCCACCTTGGCCTCGTGAGTCTCCTTGGTGTAGGTGAACCCGCCGTAGGCCAGCGCGAGCACACCGGCGATGATGAGCACGAGCGCCAGAAGCTTGGTCGACTCCATCGGGCTCTCCTCGCGTCGTTGGCGACGCGCGAGATTAGAGGAGCAAGAAGCGGGCCGAGTGCGCGCGGAAATTTGTAGAGTCTGGACTCACTCCGCTGCGCGCGCGATCGCCTTCTTCAGGGTCGCGAAGTCGAACGAATCGTCGTGGCGCACGCCGTTGATGAAGAAGGTGGGTGTCCCGTTCACGCCGGAGCGCACGCCGCCCATGAAGTCCTCGCGCACGCGCGGGGCGTAGATGTGACTCGAGAGCTCGCGCGTGAAGCGGGTCTTCTGGGCGCCGGCGCGGGCCGCGTAGGCGACCAGGTCGTCGTCCTCGAGCGCGCCCTGGTTCTCGTACAAGAGATCGTGCATCTCCCAGAACAGGCCCTGCGCACTGGCCGCCTCGGCGGCCTCGGCCGCGTGCTCGGCGTGCGGATGGACGGTCGAGAGCGGGAAGTTCCGGAACACGAAGCGGATCTCGCGCCCGAGCTCGTGCAGGAGCTTCTTCACGATCGGGTGCGCCGAGCCGCAGTACGGGCACTGGAAATCGCCGTACTCGACCACGGTCACTGGCGCGCTGGCGGGACCGATCACGTGGTCGCTGTCGCGGATCGGGACGGCGAGCTCGGCGGCGTCGGGGTTCGACGGGTGCCGCGCCATCACTTGTCCGCCTTGGCCGCGAGTGACTCGAGCGCCCGCAGGATGCCGTCCGCGCCGGGGTTCACCGCCACCGGCGAGAGGTAGCTCCAGGAGATCACGCCCTGCGCGTCGATCACGAACAGCGCGCGCTCGGCCACGCCCTCGGTCGCGCGATAGGCGCCGTAGGCGCGCGCGATCTCGCCCTTGGGCTCGAAGTCCGCGAGCAACGGGAAGCCGATCTTTCGCTCGCGGGCGAAGGCGGCGTGACACCACACGCCGTCGACGGAGATCCCCAGCACCGACGCGGAGAGACGCTGGAACTCGGGCAGGAGCTCGTTGTACAGCGCCATCTGGTCGCCGCACACCGGGCTGAAATCGGCGGGGTAGAAGGCCAGGACCACCGGCTTGCCGCGCAGCGTGTGCAGCGTCAGGCGGTCCTTGGGTCCGGTCGGAAGCGTGAAGTCGGGGGCCGCCGTGCCGGCCGCGAGGAGTGAGCTCAAGGGGGGGTCTCCTTCCACCCCGAGTATCCCTCGCCGCTCTTCGTCTCGCTACGCGTGCTTGGCTTCGAGATCGCGCTTGAGCGAGCGCGCCGCCAGCAGGTACTGCAGCGTCGCCCAGGAAGCCCCCAACACCACCACCCACAACAGCGCGTAGCGGAGTGACTGGTCGCCGTAGGTCGGCTGCAGCCGGACCGACAGGTAGCCGACCAGGGCCGGCCCGCCGCCGAGCCCGATGATGTTGATGATGAAGAGCAGGATCGCCGAGGCCAGCGCGCGCATCTTCGGCTTGACCAGCGTCTGGGTCATCGCGAAGGTCGGACCGAGATACACGCCGCCGACGAGCGACCCGGGCACCGACAGCAGGATCGCCGTGCGCGGATCGGGCCAAAGATAGAACAGGAACGCGAACGGCACGCCGATCGCCGAGGCGACGGCGGGCACGCGCAGGTACCAGCGCACGTCGCGCTGCGAGATCCGGTCCGAGATCGCGCCGCCGAGATAGGTGCCCAGCACGCCGATCGTGATCGTGATGAGTCCCAGCCAGGTGCCGACCTCGGCGCGCTCCATGTGATGGACGCGGATCAGGAAGATCGGCACGAAATACGCGGCGGCATAGCCGTAGAGCGCGTGCAGCGACGCGCCCAGGGCCATGTTCACGAACGAGGGCAGGCGCATCAGGAAGCGCAGCACGGTGCCCAGAGTCTCCGGCTCGCCGTCGAGCGCCCCGGCGGGGTCACTCGCGCCGCGCTCCGGCTCGGTCACCGTGAAGCGCACCAGCAGCGCCAGGAAGATGCCGGGGATGCCCACGATGATGAATGCCGTGCGCCAGCTGAAGAAGTGCGCGAACCAGCCGCCCAAGAGCAGACCCAGGCCGCCGCCCACCGAGATGCCCAGCGAGTAAGTCGCGAGCGCCGTTGCGCGCCGCTCGGGCGGAAAGATGTCGGACAGGATCGAGTGAGAGGGCGGACTGCCGCCGGCTTCGCCGATTCCGACACCGGTTCGCGTCAGGACCAGCTGGCCGATGCTGCCCACGAAGCCGGTCAGCGTGGTCATCAGGCTCCACAGGAAGAGCGCCAGCGCCAGGATCGAGCGGCGCACGCCGCTGTCGGCCCAGTAGCCGATCGGGATGCCCACGAAGGTGTAGAGGATCGCGAACACCGGCCCGGTCAAGAGGCCGTAAGTCGCATCCGTGAACGGGATGTCCTTCTTGATGTCCTCCGCCAGGATGCTGAGGATCTGGCGGTCGATGAAGTTGAACACGTACACCACGAGCAAGAGACCCAGGACGTACCTGCGGTAGCGATCGCTGAACTGCGCGGGTGCGGGCTCGCTGCGCGGCGCGGGTGTGGACATGCGGCGTGCATGCTGTCCGAACGCGCGCGGGCGAGTCAACCAATTCCACGGGCCGTGGTAGGCTGGTCGCGTGCAAGAAGCCGCTGCCCGGCCAGAGCCGATCGCCGAAGCGGTCGCGCCGGTTTCGAACCTCGAGATCGACCGTGTCACCCCGTATCTCGCGTTCCTGTTCCTGTTGCTGTCGACCGCCACGCTGTTCGACGGCTTCGACTCGGCCATGATCTCGTTCGCTTCGCCGGACGTGAAGGCGAGCTTCGGCATCAGCGATGCGCAGTGGGGCGGCCTGGTCACCCTGACCCGCCTGGGCGTGCTGGCCTCGTTCGTGTTCGTGTTCTTCGCCGACCGCATCGGACGGCGCTGGATCGTGATGGGCACGATCGTGGGCTTCACGCTCGCGAACTTCGCGACCTCGTTCGTGACTTCGCGGACGCAGTTCGTGCTGTGTCAGTTCGTGGCGCGGCTCTTCCTCACCGCCGAGCTCTCGATCGCCGTGATCATGGTGGGCGAGGAGTTTCCCGCGCGGCTGCGCGGGCGCGCGATCGCGATCCTGACCAGCCTGGCCACGGCGGGAGTCATGCTGATCTCGATCCTGCAGCCCGCGGTGCTGCTGCCCGCGGGCGCGCCGGGCAACGCGCTGCACGACCTGGGTCAGTGGATGGTCGGCGGCGTGCAGAGCGCATTGGGGCTGTCGTCGGACGGCGCGAACTGGCGCTCGCTCTACGCGCTCGGCCTCTTGCCGCTCGCCGCGATCCTGCTGTTGCGGCTCGGCATGCGCGAGACGCGGCGCTTCGAGGCGGCGCGCGCGCTGAACGCAGACAAGCCCAAGGCCAGCTGGGGCGAGCTGTGGCGCGACGCGACCGTGCCGTGGCGCGCGCGCTACCGCCGCCGCACCGCGACCGTCGCGCTGCTCTGGAACTGCGTATATCTCGTGACCGGCCCGTCGACGGTGTTCTACGTGATCTACGCGCGGGGCGCGCTGCATCTCACGCCCGCGCAGGTCGGCAGCATCGTCTTCGTCGGCTACGCGGGCGGCGTGGCCGGTAACTTCCTGGGCGGCTGGCTGATCGACCGCATCGGCCGCAAATACACCTGCGCGGCGGCGTACACGCTGGGCGCGATCTCGATCTACCAGCTGTTCCACGGCGCCTCGATTCCCGAGCAGTACCTGTGGATGGTGCTCACGGTGTTCTCGTTCGCGGGCGGCTACTCCGCGACTCACGCCTACGCGCACGAGCTCTTCCCCACCGAGATCCGCGCCACCGGTTACGGCTGGACCACCAACCTGGCGGGCCGGCTCACCGAGGTGTTCGGGCCGTGGGTGATCGGGGCGCTGATCCCGCAGCTCGGCATTCCCGGCGCGATCGCGGTCGTGGCGATCGGGCCGATCCTGGGCGCGCTGCTCGTGCTGCGCTACGCGCCCGAGACGCGCGGGCTCACGCTCGAGCAGATCCAGCAGCAGCTCGGCGCCTGACTCAGCCGGCCCAGGTGATCGGGACGTAGCGCGGCTGCGCGCGCACGCGCTCGAGCCAGCGGCGCACCGCGGGATAGGGTCCCAGGTCGAACTTGCCCTCGTCGGCCACGTGCGTGTACGCGTACAGTGCGATGTCGGCGATCGAATAGCGCTCGCCCACGAAAAAGCTGCGTCCGGCCAGGTGTGACTCCATCACGCCCAGCGCCGCGTAGCCGCGCTCGATCTTGTCCGCCAGCTGGCTCTGGAACTGGTCGAGCAGCCCGAAGTGGTGCCACGAGCGCACCACCGCGATGTACGGCTCGTGGCTGTACTGCTCGAAGAACATCCACTGCAGCACCTGCGCGCGCTCGAGCTTGTCCGCGGGCAGGAACGACGTGCCGTCGGCGAGATACCACTGGATCGCGTTCGACTCCCACAGGTGGCTGCCGTCCTCGAGCCGCAGGCAGGGGATCCGGCCGTTCGGGTTCTTGGCCAGGAACTCGGGCGTGCGGGTCTCGCGCTTTCGGAGGTCGAGCAGCACCAGCCGGAAGGGAATTCCAAGCTGGGTGAGCAGGAGTCTCACCTTGTAGCCGTTGCCGGAGACCAGGCTGTCGTAGAGGGTCAGCATGTCGACTGGATAACCGGCGGCGCGCGGCGCCACAAACGAGGACTTCTCGCGCTTCGCGATAGAATTCCTCGTGTGAAGCGCCCGCGAAAGCTGCCGCCCCTGAACGCGCTGCGCGCCTTCGAGGCGGCCGCGCGCCAGCTCTCGTTCAAGCGCGCCGCCGAGGAGCTGCACGTGACTCCGGCCGCGGTGAGCCACCAGGTGCGCGCGCTCGAGTCACAGCTGGGCGTGGCGCTGTTCCAGCGCCTGCACCGCGCGCTCGCGCTCACGCCGGCGGGCGCGCGCTACCTGCCCGCGCTGTCCGAGGCCTTCGACCGGCTCGACGAGGCCAGCGCCGCGCTGCACGCGCGCGCGCGCACGCCCCGGCTGGTGCTCAGCGTGGTGCCGTCGTTCGGCGCGAACTGGCTGGTGCCGCGGCTGGGTCAGTTCCGCGCGCGCCATCCTGCGATCGACCTGGTGGTGCTGTCCTCGGCGCAGCTCGTCGATTTCGCGCGCGACCCGGTCGACGTGGGGCTGCGCTTCGGGCCGGGCGGCTGGCCGGGCGTGCGCGCCGACCTGCTCCTGGCCGAGGAGTATCTGCCGGTGGCGAGCCCCAGGCTGGCGCGCGGCAAGCGCCCGCTGCGCCGGCCCGAGGACCTGCGCCGCCACACGCTGCTCCACGACGAGAATCACGATGCCTGGCGCGCCTGGCTCGCCAGCGCGGGAGTCACGGGCGTCGATCCCGAGCGCGGCATGGTGTTCTCGGACTCGAGTCAGCTCGTGGCCGCGGCGGCGGCGGGGCAGGGCGTGGCGCTCGCGCGCAAGCTCCTGGCCGAGCCCTACCTGCGCAGCCGCGCGCTGGTGCGGCCGTTCCGCGGCAGCGTGCCCGCCGAGTTCGCCTACTACGTGGTGTGCGCCGAAGCGCGCGCCCAGGAGCCGGCGATCCGCGCTTTCCGCGACTGGATCTTGAAGGCGGCGCGCTAGTCCCAGGCGTCGTACTCGGGAACCCGATCGCGCTCGTGCTGCGCGGCTTCCGCCCACTCGCGCAGCGCCGGAAGCTTCAGGAGTGACTCCGCGTAGTCGTCGCGCACGCCGTAGGTCTGGAAGCGGAAGGCGACCGGGCCGTACATGGCATCGGCGATCGAGAACTCGCCGAACAGGAACGGCCCGCGCGCCGCCGCGAAGATCGCCTTCACGCGTGAAAGGTCGGCGTCGAGCTCGGGCGTCGGCCTGGCCGTTCGCCGCACGCGGATGTTCATCGGCATCTGGCTGCGCAGCGCCAGGAAGCCGGAGTGCATCTCGGCCGCGACCGCGCGCGCCTCGGCGCGCAGGCCCGGATCGCGGGGCCAGAGACCGCGCTCGGGGAAGGTCTCGGCCAGATACTCGCCGATCGCGAGCGAGTCCCAGATCACGCGCTTGCCGTGGCGGAGCACGGGCACCTTGCCGGCCGGCGACCAGGCTCGGACGCGCTCGGCGAACTCGGGGCTGCGCAGCGCCACGCATTCCTCGCTGAACGGAAGCCCGCTCTGCCGCAGCATGAGCCACGGCCGCAGCGACCAGCTCGAGTAGTTCTTGCTGCCGATCAAGAGCGCCAGATCGCTCACGAGACGCTCTCGGGCCGCAGCACCCAGGTCTTCACGCTCTCGCGCGGCAGCTCTCCGCTCTGCTCGAAGCCGCTGCGGCTCCCGGCGAGCGCCTTGTGAGTCGCCTCGGAGATCAAGACCCCGCCGATCGGGGCGTTCTTCTGCAGGTGACCCGCCACGTCGAGCACGGGGCTGTACGCCACGCCGCTCTGCAGGTCGACCGCGGAGCGCCCGGTGTGGATGCCGATCCGGATCCGGAAGTCGCGCTCGAGCAGGTTCTCGCGCTCGTTCCAGGTGGGCAGCGCCGCCAGCAGCGCGCGCGCGCAGCCGACCGCGGCGTCCGCCGACACGAAGAAGGCCATCACCTCGTCGCCGTTCGAGTTCAGGATCCGGCCGGTGTGCTCCTCGACCTTCTGCGCCACGTAGCCGCGGAAGCGCTCGAACGACACGAACACGCGCTCGGGCCGCGACTCACTCGCCTTCAGGCCGTACGAGTCCGCGATGTCGATGTCGACGAAGCTGCCGTCGCGCACGAAGTCGCGCTCGAGCCGCGCCTCGAGGTCGACGCGCGCCTCCATCACGCGGCGCAGGCCGCCCATCGGCACGGTCGGCTCGTCCGTCGGGCCGCTGTGCAGCTCCACGCGCAGCCGCACCGCGTCGGCGAGAGTCACTTCGTCGTCGTGCGCGAGCGTGCACTGCTCTTCCACGACCTCGCCGTTGCGCCGGGTCGGATTGGTCTGGCTCTTGTTGCGCAGCACGATCCGCTCGCCCTCGCGCGTGAGCTCGGCGTGGAGCCGCGAGATGCCGGGGTCGAGCAGCACCACGTCGCAGTCGGCCTGCCGGCCCACGCGCACCAGCTCGCCCTGCAGCGGGAAGCGCGCGCCGTTCAGCCGCCCGGGCCCTTGCAGCACGACGATGTGTCCCCACACCCCGGAGGGCGCGCGCAGCACGGTGGTCTCGACCGAGCCCGGATCGATGCGCACGATCTCGGTGTGCTCCTCGCGCGGCGCCGGCGCCACTACGGCGATCAGCGGTCGCACCTCGAGCAAGACGCGGCCCATGCGGATCTTGTCGCCCGGGCCGATCGGCCGCCGCAGCACGGCTTCGCCGTTCAAGAGCGTCGGGTTCGAGGCAGTCGCGAGATGCTCGATCGACCAGCTGCCGCGCTCGAGCCGCAGCCGCGCCTGTCTCGCGGAAACCGAGCGATCGCGCAGGCGTACGCGGCCCTCGCGCGCGCTGGTTTCCTCTCCGCGACCGATCTCGACCTCGGGCTCGGAGATGCTGAGCCGCGCGCCGCGATCGGCGCCCTCGACCACCACCAGCGCGAGCCACGGCCCGTCGGCGCTTGGCTCGGGCTCGCGCGACTCGCGGTCGGCTCGCTTGTTCCACCAGGACATTCGAGGCGAGTCTCGGACGCGCCGCGCACCCGGGTCAAGTGTGTGGTCTAATTCGCCTTATTCTCGGAGGGGCAGTGCGAAAGCGGGCTCTGTTCGTGGCATTGGCTCTGGTGATGGGATTGGTTTCGGGCGCGGCCCGGTCGGCTTCCGCCCAGACCGTGGATTTCTTCCGCGTGCAGCTCTCCGGCATCGAGCACTGCGCCGACTTCGACAACTTCAAGTTCGGCTCCAAGAACAGCGCTCCGCAGTTTCTGCGCATCGTCGACGACCAGGAGTGGGACCTCTCGACCACGGACCTGTTCTCTCCGGAGCTCACCACCCCGCTGATCGGGCAGGCGTATCTGTCGAGCACGAAGAAGAAGGTCTTCACCGGTGCCCAGATCACCGCCACGACCTTCATCGCGGTCGACGGCGCGGTGAGCCTCGACAAGAACGCGGTACCGACCAAGGTCTCGGGCACCTTCATCCTGCAGACGCCGCAGGACCCGAACGACCCGAACTCGCCGCTGTGCAACCAGTCCGGGAAGTTCAAGAGCACGGAACGGGTGCTGGTCACGCCGTGAAGCTGCTGGCGATCTCGGGCTCGCTGCGCAAGGGATCGTTCAACAAGCAGCTCCTGGCGCGCGCCACGGTGCTGCTCGAGAAGGCGGGCGCCGAGGTCGAGTCAGTCGACCTGCGCGCGCTGGCGCTGCCGTTCTACGACGGTGACCTCGAGGCGGGGAGCGGCGTGCCGCAGGCCGCGCAAGACCTGGCGCGGCTCGTCCACGGCGCCGCGGGGCTGGTAATCGCCTCGCCCGAGTACAACTTCGGCGTGCCCGCGATCGTGAAGAACGCGATCGATTGGCTGTCGCGCGTGAAGCCCATGCCGCTGCGCGGCAAGACCGCCCTGCTGCTCTCGGCCTCGATGGGTCTGGTGGGCGGGAATCGCGGTCTGTGGAGCCTGCGCGTGCCGCTCGAGGTGCTGGGCGTGCACGTCCAGCCCGACATGTTCTCGCTCGCCAGCGCGCACCAGGCCTTCGCCGAGGACGGCGGGCTGCGCGACGAGCTCTTGGAGAAGCTGCTCGGCCGCATGGTCGACAGCTATCTGCGAGTCACCGAGGCGCTCTCGAGCGCGGGGAAGAAGTCATGAGTGAGTCCCGTCCGGCCCTCGCGCCCGACCAGGTCGCGGCCTTCCACAAGACGCTCTCCAACTGGGGCCGCTTCGGCGAGCGCGATCAGCTCGGCGCGCTGAACCTGATCACGCGCGAGAAGCGCGTGGCCGCGGCGAAGAGCGTGCGCACGGGCCGCACCGTGTCGTGCTCGCGCTCGCTGCCCACGCTGCCGAGCATCGAGAACCCGAATCCCGTGCAGCACCACATGATCGGCACCTGCACCGAAGGCTACGGCGGCGACTACTTCGCGATCGCGCCGCACGGCTTCGCCACCAGTCACATCGACGCGCTCTGTCACATCTTCCACCAGGGCAAGCTCTACAACGGCTACCCGATCGAGAAGGTGACTGCCCACGGCGCGCTCGAGCTCGGCATCCACGAGCTCAGGGACGGCGTGGTCTCGCGCGGCGTGCTGCTCGACGTGCCGGCCGCGCTCGGGCTTCCGTATCTCGAGCCCGGCACGCCGATCTACCCCGACCAGCTCGAGGCCGCCGAGAAGCAGGGCGGCGTGCGCGTCGAGTCGGGCGACATCCTGCTCGTCCGCACCGGCCGCTGGGCGCTGCGCAAGCTGCGTGAGCCGTGGGATCCGCGCCAGCAGTCGGCGGGCCTCGATGCCTCGTGCCTGCCCTGGCTGCACGAGCGCGGCGTGGCCTCGCTGGGCTGCGACGGCGTGTCGGACGTCGTGCCTTCGCGGATCGAGGGCTGGAACCTGCCGATCCACACCATCGCGATCGTGACCATGGGTCTCCACCTGCTCGACAACCTGGAGCTCGAGCCGCTGGCGCAGGCGTGTGCCGAGGAGAAGCGCTGGGAGTTCCTGCTCACGCTGGCGCCGCTGGTGCTGTTCCGCGGCACCGCCTCGCCGCTGAATCCGATCGCGATGTTCTGAGATGCGCTGGCCCGAGGGCTTTCTCTGGGGAACGGGCGCCTCGTCGACTCAGTGCGAGGGCGCCGCCCCCGCCTCGGACTGGTGGGACTGGGAGCGCGCCGGACGCGCGCCGATCTCGGGGGCGGGCAACGGCTTCGCCACGAGATACGCCGAGGACTTCGCGCTGCTGTCCGGGCTCGGACTGCGCCACCACCGGCTGTCGATCGAGTGGGCGCGCATCGAGCCCGAAGCGGGGAGACGCGACGCGAACGCCGTGAGTCACTACCGCGACGTGCTGCGCGCGGCGCGCGACGCCGGGATCGTGCCCTGGGTGTGTCTGCACCACTTCACGCTGCCGCGCTGGTTCGCGGCGAGCGGCGGATTCCTGGTCGAGCGGAACCGCACCGAGCACTGGCGCCGGCACGTCGAGTTCATGGCCGAGACCTTCGGCGAGTGGGTGGGCGGCTGGCAGCCGGTGAACGAGATGAACATCTATCCCACCGTGGCCTACCGCGGCGCGGGCTTTCCGCCGGGTCACGACGACCGCGAAGAGTGGGCGCTGGCCTGCGAGAGCATCCAGCTGGCCACGGCCGAGGCAGCGCTGCGGCTGCGCCAGACCGGCGCGCCCGTGGCTTCGATCTTCGCGCTCTCGCCGCCGGTCGCGCAGGACGACGCCGCCGCCACCCGGGAGAGAGTCGCGCGCCTGCGCGAGTCACTCTGGGAGCCCGGGCTCGGCTTGTTCCGCGACGGCGTGCTGCGCGTGCCGGGGCGCGCGCCGGTCGAGCGACCGGACCTCGCGCGCTCTTTCGGCTGGATCGGCTTCTCCTACTACGCCGCGCTCGGCGTGCGCGAGGGCCAGATGGCCGTGCACCCGCCGGGCGCTCCGCGCTCGCCGCTCGGCTACGGCATCTGGCCCGAGGGGCTCGGCCTCGTGCTCGACGAGCTGCACACGCAGCTGCCGGGAACGCCGCTGCTCGTGGCCGAGTACGGGATCGGCACCAGCGACGACGCCGAGCGCGCGCGCTATCTCGAGCGCGGTCTCGAGCTGACTCACGCCGCGCTCGCGCGCGGCATCGACGTGCGCGGATTCTTCCACTGGACCGCCGTCGACAACTACGAGTGGCTGCACGGCTACGACGTGGCGTTCGGGCTCTGCGATCGCGAGCGCAAGGTCCGCCCCAGCGCGCGCGTGCTGCAGCGAGAGGCGCGTCCCGAGCGTCCATGAGAAGCGCGCTTCTTCTGGCGACCGCCTTCGCTCTGACGGGCTGCTTCGGGCCGCGCATCGACGTATCGCCCATGCAGGGCTTCTATGCGGTCACCTCGAGCACGAGTGACCTGGTGGTGATCCTGCCGCGCGAGGACCTCGAGCTCATGGATAAGACCGACGAGGGCCGCTGCTTCCACCTGGAGTCCGCCGATCTCTCGGTCCATGGCTGCTTCCGCCCGGGCGAGGAGTATCTCGGCCTCGACGCGTACTTTCGCAACACCGGTGAGCGTCCGCCTCCGGTCGACGCCAAGGGCTCCAAGATCGGCGAGGCCGAGATGCTGCAATGGCAGGAGACGCGCAACGGCAAGACCACGGCGCACGCGGTGGCGCACTGGGTCAAGCTCGGCAGCTGGGTCGAGCTCAACGTCTGGACGCGCGCCGACGACGGCCCGCGCAAGCTCAAGAGCTACCTGCGCGAGGTCGTGGTGAAGAAGAACTGACTCGAGCTACGAGGCCCGGCGCGCCTTCAGCGCGTGACCCGCCAGCGTCTTCCCCAAGTCCCAGATCGAGCCCGGCACCTTGTGCGTGTCGGCGATCACCTCGTCGCAAGCGTCGACGATCCAGCGCCGGTCCTCTTCACCGATCACGAGCGGCGGCAGGAACTTCACCACGTTGCAGCCGTGACCCGCCACCTGGGACAGGATGCGGTGCCGCTTGAACAGCGGGATCGTGATCATCTGACTGAACAGGCCCGGCTGCGCGGCTTCGAGCAGCTTCCAGGCCGCGCGCAGCGAGAGGCTCTTCGGCTCGCCGAACTCCATGGCGATCATCATGCCCTTGCCGCGCACGTCGTGCAGGAACTCGTGCTTGTCGACGAGCCCGCGCAGGTCCTGAATGAGTGACTCGCCGAGCTTCGCGGCGTGCTCGACCAGGTTCTCCTCGCGCAGCACGCGCAGCGTGGCGATGCCGGCGGCCATGGCCAGGTTGTTCTTCGAGAAGGTCGAGCCGTGCACCGGCGCGCGCACCATCGAGCTGAACAGCGCGTCGAACACGTCGCGGCGCATGCCGACCGCGCCCACCGGCACGAAGCCGCCCGACAGCGCCTTGGCCATGAGGATCAGGTCGGGCTCGGCGTTCCAGTGCTCCACCGCCCACATCCGGCCGGTGCGTCCGAGGCCGGTCTGGACTTCGTCGGCCACGAACAGCGTGCCGTGCTGGCGACACAGCCGGCCCGCCTCGCGCAGATACTCGGGGTTCGCGACGTGCACGCCGTGACCCTGGATCGGCTCGACGATGAACGCCGCGACGTCGCGCTTCGCGAGTGCGCGCTCGAGCGCGGGCAGGTCGTTGAACGGAATCCGCCGACAGCCGGGCAGCATCGGCCCGAAGCCCTGCTGGAAGATGTCGTCGCCGTTCAGTGACACGGCGCCCATGGTGAGTCCGTGGAAGGCGTGGTCGCAGTAGACGATGCCTTCGCGGCGCGTGGCGTAGCGCGAGAACTTGATCGCCGCCTCGACCGCCTCGGCGCCCGAGTTACAGAAGAACACCTTGTCGAGGCCGCCCGGAAAGGTGGGCACCAGGCGCTCGGCCAGGATGCCCGCGAGCAGCGACACGTCCATCTGCACCAGGCTGGGGAGCTCCGCCTCCAGCACCTCGCGCAGCGCGGCCACGACCTGGGGATGGTTCCGGCCGACCGCGAACACGCCGTAGCCGGAGAGCAGGTCCAGGTACTGGTCGCCGGCGTCGTCCCACAGGTAGGGGCCCTGGGCGCGGACGTAGCGCCGGTCGAAGCCGATCGTCCGAAGTACGCGCGCGTGCTGGGTATTCAGGTAGCGCTCGTGCAGGGCGAAGCTGTCGCCGCGGCGCGCCGCCAATAGCTCGATCAGGCTCTCGGGCATGACCCCCCCAGGCGTGTCCGGGCGCAGAATACATTTCTTTCCGCGCAAACGTCGGCTCTCCGGCAGGCTCGATCGTCGACAGACAGGAGGTCCCGAACGATGGAATACATCCTTCTAGTGCAATCGACGCGCGGCGTGCCGCCGCGCGAAGAGATCGTGATGGCCGAGATGCAGAAGTACTCGGCCGAGCTGGCCCAGGCGGGCCAGCTCCGTGGCGGCGCGCCGCTCCACCCCGACGCGCAGGGAGCGCGGGTGCGCGTGACCGGCAGCCGTGCGACGGTGCTCGACGGGCCGTTCACCGAGACCAAGGAGCTGCTCGGCGGCTTCTTCCTGCTCGAGGCGCGCGACCGCGAGCAGGCGCTCGAGATCGCCAAGCGCTGCCCCGCCGCGCGCTCGGCGTACGTCGAGCTGCACGGCGTCATGCGCGAGGTGAAGCTCGCGAACGCGCGCGGAACGCGTTTCATGCTGCTGTTCTGGCAGTCGGAGCTGAACAACGATCCCGACGGCTCGAAGGTGGCCGAGATGGATCGCTGGCTGGAGCCGCTGAAGCGCGACGGCGTGTACGTGGAGTGCGGCGGCCTGCTCGACGATCCGAAGCCCGCACGCGTCGAGCGGCGCGGTGCGCGCGCGACCGTGCTCGACGGACCGTTCACCGAGACCAAGGAGGTGCTCGGCGGCTACATGGTCGCGCTGTTGCCAGATCGCGCGGCCGCGATCGCGCTCGCCAAGCAGTGCCCGCACGCGACCTGGGGCACCGTCGAGGTGCGCGAGATCATGAGCGTGCCCGCGCCGAGCTGAGCGCGCGCAGACTCGGAGCCGAGCGCCGACGGAGCCAGCCGCGCGGTGATGCGGACCGCGCGACCGAAGCTCACTCGCCGGCGCTCGGCGGAGCCGGAGACGCGACTAGCTGGGCCCGCCGGTCTCGTTCTCGAAGCCACTCACTGCGAACCATTTGTCCTCGGACCCGGCCAGAATGAAGATCACCGGGGCGACGCACGGGTTCGGCAGCGTCAGCTTGGCGTTGATTTCGGCGTTCCCCCTGGGGTTCGTGGGGAAGCCGGCGGTCGGTACGTTCACCGGGGTGTTCGGGTCGTCCTCGCTGAGGCAGCTCACGAGACCGCGGAACTGGGTCTCGTCGTTCGGGGTGCCGTCCTTGAAGATCAGACCCTTCACCGAGATGATGAGGTGCCCGTCGCTGGTGAGCGAGCCGTGCGCCGACTTCAAGATCCAGGGCGCCTCGTCGCCCTCGACGCCGCGAATGACGGTCGATCCGACGAACGGACCGTCGACGCCGTACATCCCCTTGAAGGCGGTGAGCAGCACTTTCTGCACGTGCATCGCTCCCGTCGCGGTGCCGGCCAGGAGCCCGAGTGCCGTGACGAGACACAAGCTTCCGATTCCAATTCTGCGCATGAATCCTCCTAAGCGGGTTGCTGGACCCGTGAGCTACGACGTGACATGAGGCTGCGGATTGAGGGCGCCTGCGCGAGTGAATGCGCTCTCATGCGAGTCACTCGGATTCGCGAACTCTTTGGGCCGAGCGGGAAAGAAAGAGTCGTTCTGCACGCGAAAAGGTGACGCGGTAAGATGGCCGCGGAGGGCCAACATGCTCGGTCGTATCTTCAAAGGGCTGGGGATCGTGGTGTTGCTCGTGGTGGCGGCGATCGCCGCTCTGTTCGGGGGCGCGCGCTTGCACGACGGGCCGCTGGGGCCGATTCCCGGCGGGTCGCTCGCGAGCGGTGAGCTGGTCAGCCAGCCGCCCTCGGATTGGGCCTTCGCAAAGGACGTGCCCGAGATCGAGATGCAGCTCGCCTACGAGAACACGTCCCGCACCACCTGGGTGCTGGTGCGCGACGGCGTTGCCTACATCCCGTGCAGCTTGACCACGCCGCCGGGGAAGACCTGGTACAAACACGCCGACGAGAATGGCGCGGCGATCGTGCGCATCGCCGGCAAGCGTTATCCGGTGACCTTGCACCGCGTGACCGACGAGCCCACGCGCCAGGCGCTGGGGCAGGTGGCGGTCGCCAAGTATCCGCAGGCCGCGCGCGTGTCGTCGGGCGGCGCGTGGTTCTTCCAGATCGAGCCGCGCACGGAGGCAGCATCATGAAGGTCGGACTGATTCCGGTGAACATCGGCGTGCCGAGCGTCGAGCCCATGCTGGCGATCGCCGAGAAGGCGGAGCAGCTCGGGATCGAGTCGCTCTGGACCTTCGAGCACGTGGTCGTGCCGATCGACTACCGCTCGCGCTACCCGTACAGCGCCGACGGCAAGATGGGAGTGACTCCCGAGACCAACTTCGTCGACCCGCTGATCGCGCTGACCGCGATCGCGGCGCGCACCAAGCGTGTGCGGCTTGGCACCGGGGTGAACATCCTGCCACAGACCAACCCGCTCTATCTCGCCAAGCAGGCCGCCAGCCTCGACTTCGTGTCGAACGGGCGCTTCATGCTCGGGCTCGGCATCGGTTGGCTGCGCGAGGAATTCGACGCCATGGGCGTGCCGTTCGAGCGGCGCGGCGAGCGCTTCGACGACTACGTGGTGGCGATGCGCAAGGCCTGGTCGGGCGACGTGGTCGAGCACCGGAGTGACTTCGTGCGCTGGAGCGGCTTCAAGAGTCACCCGTTGCCGGTGCAGAAGCCCGGCGTCCCGATCGTGATCGGCGGCTCGAAGGGCAAGGCCTTCGAGCGCACGGCGAAGTACGGCGACGGCTGGTACGCGCCCACGGCCAACGTGGCGCAGCTCGAGCCGATGCTGAAGGAGCTCGACGCCGCCTGCCGCAAGGTCGGCCGCGACCGCAAGACGATCGAGATCTCGTGCATGTGGGTGCCGGCCGCCGAGGGCATGGACGCGGTGAAGCGCTACCAAGACCTGGGAGTGAGTCGCCTGATCGTGCCGACCTTCGCGCTGGGCATGCCGCCGCTCGAGGCGATCGAGCGCTTCGCGCAGGAGTGGCTGCCGAAGCTCGGCTAGCGGTCAGCCCTTCACGCACACGATCTGGCGCAGCTCGTGCACGACCTCGACCAGGTCGCGCTGGGCCGCCATGACCGCGTCGATTGACTTGTAGGCGCCGGGCGTCTCGTCGATCACCTCGGCGTCCTTGCGGCACTCGACGCCGGCGGTGGCGGCGGCGTGGTCGGCCACGCTGAAGCGGCGCTTGGCCTCGGCGCGCGACATGGCGCGGCCGGCGCCGTGACTGCAGCTACAGAAGCTCTCGGGGTTGCCCTTCCCGCGCACGATGAACGAGCGCGCGCCCATGCTGCCGGGGATGATGCCGAGCTCACCGCGGCCGGCGCGCACCGCGCCCTTGCGGGTCACGAGCACGTCCTTCCCGTAGTGAGTCTCGCGCGCGACGTAGTTGTGGTGACAGTTCACGGCCAGGTCGGTGGCCTGGAACGGCGGCAGGCCCGGCACCCGCGCGAGCG
>Ga0335080_10000766_pt1 | contig 30174 bp, 26 predicted proteins | sample Lox_Sample_34_FD_206720 | JGI IMG/M metagenome (GOLD analysis project Ga0335080, IMG submission 206720) | Soil microbial communities from Loxahatchee National Wildlife Refuge, Florida, United States - Lox_Sample_3.4 | ecosystem: Environmental > Terrestrial > Soil > Wetlands | place: USA... | reverse complement strand
CCATCTGCTTGCCGATCACGTCGGCGCGGTTCGTGCGCTCGCCGCCCACGCGATCGACCTTGGTGAATTCGGCGCGAAACGAGATCGTCGTCTTGGGCGCGTTGCGCTCGAGGCAGGCTTTCGCCGGTCCCATGTCCAACGCCTCGGCGCGTGCGCGCGGCGGAAGGGCCACCGCGAGCACGAGCGCGACCAGCCTCCCCACGTGCAGTCGAGCCATGCGTTCTTCTATAGTACGCCACTCCGTGCGCCGAAACGCCCGCGCCCCCGCTCTCGCACTCTCCCTCTTTGCAACCGTGCTTTCGGCAGGGACGCTCGCCGCGTTTGCGGTCCACGCCCAGGTGAAGGCGGACGCCCCGAACAGCGAGGAGCAGGTCTGGATGGACCTGGCCGCGCCGATCGAGGGCACCGTGCAGAAGCTGCCCGTGGGCATGATCGAGATCCGCGGCTCCTCGGGAGCCGGACGCGCGCGCTTCCACGACGTGGCGGTGGTGATCGACCTCTCGACCAGCACCAAGCTTCCCTCGGGCGTCGACGTGAACGAGAACGGCCGGGTCGGAAAATCCGCACCCGAGATCCGCGAGGACTACTGGGGCGACGGCTCGCCGGAGAAGATGTGCGACGACCCCGGTGACACGATCGCGGCCGCCGAGATCGCCGCCGTGCGCCGGCTGTTGAAGCTGTTGGACCCCGGACACACCCGGGTCGCGCTGGTCGCGTTCGGTGACCATGGCGAGCTCGTGGCCCCGCTCGATTCGACTCGCGAGCAGCTCGCCAAGGCGCTCGACGTGCTCGATCACAAGCACGGCTGGTACGGCGGCACGAACTACGCCGAGGCGCTCCAGACCGCGATCGACGCGCTGGCGCACGCCGCCCCCGTCGGGAATGGAAAGACCGAGCGCAAACGCTCCATCCTGTTTCTGTCGGACGGATACCCGACCCTTCCGCAGCCCGAGCCGAACCCGGCGCGCTTCGCGATCGCCGCGGCCAAGGCGGCAGGCGCCGCCAACGCGCACCTGCACAGCTTCGCCCTGGGCCCCGAGGCGGTGCGCGGGCGCGACATCCTCTCGCTGATGTCGCGGCTCGCCGACGGAACCCTGACCGAGATCGACCGCCCCGGCGACGTGCTCTTCCACCTGCCCTCGGTCGAGCTGTCGGAGGTCGCCGACGTTCAGCTCGAGAACCAGACGACTCACCAGCCGGGCCGTGCGGTGCGCCTGCTCGCCGACGGCACCTTCGACGGCTTCATTCCGCTCGAGCCCGGCCGCAACGACGTGCACGTGACTGCCGTCGGCATCGGCGGCGGCCGCCACGAAGAGCACCGCACCGTGATCTACAACCCCGCGCCCGGCACCTCCGCCGAGGTCGAGCTCGAAGTCTCCCGCCTGCGCGACCTGCTGCGCGACCGCTCGATCGAAGTCGAGCTCGGCCAACAAATCCAGAAAGCCCGCGAAGAACGCCGCGAGAAGCAGAAAGAGCTCCGCCTCGAGGTCGAGAAGAAGCAGCAAGAGGCGGCGCCCAAGCAGTAGTTGCGCTCGCGGATCGCGGCAAGACTCGCCGCGCTACCCGACTCGCTACGGCCAGTGTGACCGCGCTCCGCGGCGAACGAGTAAGACGCTGCCGTTCATCACTAGTGTGTGTGTGCGGGCTTCGCCCGCCTGAACATCTTCGAGTCAGCGCCAGCTCAGCGGTAAGGACATGCGCTCGACTCACCACGATCTCTCGGACTGCCGTATCGAGGGGCGGCCAGGGCGCGATGGAAGGTGTTCAGGCGCGCGAACGCGCGCACACTCACACGGAGATTGGATCGGCAAGGAGCGGACTGCGCGCGCAGGGGGAAGCAGGCCGTCCGCGGCGATGTTTCGAGAGTCTCAAGACGAAAAGGGGCGGCTTCTTTCGAAGCCGCCCCTTGGAGTCAGGACAGAGTCAGAGTTAGCGACCCAGAGTCTTCAGCCGCGTCGTGTCGTAGTACTTGCGGCTCTCGTCGACCGAGAACGGGAACGCGTTCGCGTTGTCGAACTGACCGACGTGCGAGTTACCGTTCTGCACGTTCACGACCATGATGTCCGAGTAATTGAGAGTGTTCCGGCCCTTGTTCTCGGCGACCGGGCTGTCCTCGCTCCACCGGAACACGCTGGCGATGATGCGGTAGGGCTTGCCAGCGCGGTCGTACATGATCGAGTACAGCGGCATCATGGTCTCTTTGTCGTACCAGATCATCTTGCGGCTGTACGGGTGACCCTTCTGCTTGGGCACGTCGTCCAGCTGGAAGACTGCCCGCTTCTCGAAGGTCTCGTCGGCGAACGGCAGCGCGTTGTACGGGCCGAACTTGCAGTGATACCACTCGTCGTCCGTGCCCAGGCGCGACATGTTGCGTGCGGCCTTGGTCTCTTCGGGGATGACGCTCGGGAAGCAGGTGCGCTTCGAGTTCATCACGCCCGCCTTGACCGAGTCACCCTTGTACTCCCACTGGTGGTCCCACACGTAGCCCGCGAAGATGTAGAAGTCTTCGAGGGTGAACTCGGTGCCCAGCAGCGAGTCGCTCTTCTGGGTGGCGGCGATGCGGCGCACGCGGCGCAGTGCCGGGATGTACGCCCAGGTGTCGTCTTCCTTGCCCTGCTCGGTGTAGCGGTAGAGCAGGAACATGGTGCCGCGCAGGTCGAACGGGGTCTTCACGTCGAAGAACTCCGCCCACTCGACGTTGGTGCCCTTCTCGAGCTCCGAGGTCGCGGGCAAGAGGTCGGCGCGGTGACTGAAGTAAGTGCGGCGGTACTCGCCCTGGGCGATGCGCCAGGTCTCCTTGCCGTTGTTCCGCATGTTGCTGAAGCCCCAGTGCGGAAGGTTCAGGCCCGAGCCGCCCTGCCAGCGGTAGTTCACGTCCCAAGCGAGCTTGAGCGCGAACTGCGGATCGTCCGGAGTCAGGTCGCACTTGTGACCGGTCGCCTCCTTGGCCCAATCCGAGTACACGAAGGGCTGGCCGGCCGTGTAATTCGAGAGTCGGCCCTGTGAGTCGAGCTTCGCCTGACAGGCGTAGTCGACCGTGGCCTTCACGTACGCGGCGTTCGGCGTGTACTTGCCGGGGTCCGCGATCTTCATGTTCAGATCGTTGAAGTTCTCGACGACGAACGGAATCAGCTCGTCGGGAACCAGTCCCTTGGCGGCGCTCTTGTTGGCCGCAGTGATCGTCGTCCCAGCGGGCACGTCTGCGATCGCGTACGTTCCCGTCGCGAGCACAGCAGCAGCCACTGCGGACATCCAGAGTGTTCGTCGCATCGGCGTTCCTCCAAAATGTGTAGCCCTCACGGCCTGAGCCCCCTCTGCCGCGAAGCATTGCGCGCGAAGATGATGCGCGGCGGACATCGCGGATTCAAGCGCGGGCCCGGGTTGACCCCGCGCACCATCGACTGGATGATACGCGCCATCCGAGAATTCGGATTCGGGGGCCTGGGAATGAGAGCCATGTCGATCTCGCGCAGCGTCCGCACTTATGCAGTGGTTGCCTTCGGCCTGGCCGTGGCGACCTGGGCGGTGGCGGCCATGGATCCGGCCCGGACCGAGACCTGGCACCTGCCCAAGGCGAGTCTTTACACCGTGGCTTCCCACGGCGAGAACGTCTGGGCTGCGGGCTACTGGGGCACGATCCTCCGCTCGAACGACGGCGGCCGTAACTGGCAGCAGAGCGACACACCCACTTCGAACACTCTCTACGCGATCGCGTTCGCGGACGACCGCAACGGCTTCGCCGTGGGAGCCTCGGGGATCATCCTGCATTCCACCGATGGCGGAGCCACTTGGGCGAAGCAGGTGGTGCAGGTGCCGGACGAGACCGGCAGCCTGCGCCCCTTGGATGTCAACCTGTTCGGAGTCGCCGCGCTCAGCGGCGGCGACGCCTTCATCGTCGGAGACCTGGGGACCCTGCTGCGGACCCGCGACGGCACCACCTGGGAGAAGGTGACGCTAGATGCCGCGACGTATGGGGACGAGAACGTGCCCGACCGCATCCTGAACGCGGTTGTGTTCACGAGCCCCATGGACGGCTGGATCGGCGGAGAGTTCGCGACCCTTCTCCGGACTCACGACGGGGGTGCGACCTGGGTCGGTACCCGCGAGATCAGCGGGGCGCCGCCCGATCTCTATCTCTTCGGCGTCGCCGGGGGGGGCGGGAGCGCGGCCGCGGTCGGTCTGGCGGGCGGGGTACTGGTCTCGAACGCCGACGGCAGCGCATGGACCTCGCGCTCCGTGGACACCACGGCCGGGCTCTTCTCGATCGCCTGGCGCGGCCAGACCGGCATCACCGGCGGCGACCGCGGGGTGCTGTTCATCACCTCGGACGGCGGTACGACTTGGAAGGAGCCGAATCGGCCGAAACTCTTCAACTGGATTGCGTCCACCACCTTCGTCGGCGAGCGGGAGGCGGTGGCCGTGGGTGAAGGCGGTCTGATCCTGCGCTCCGAAGACGACGGGGCGACCTGGAAGGCGGCCGCCGCGCCGGCCAGCGCGGTCGAGCCCAACGTTCACATGGGCGGCGAGCAGAAAGCACCCGCCGAGGGCGGTACCGAGACGACTCACTAAGAGATAGAGTGCGAACGATATGGATGCGCTCGCGCTCCGCTTCTCTCGCTTCTTCATCAAGTACAGAGGCTTCAACCTCGCCATCATCGGCGGGCTGACACTCTTCTTCTTGTACGAGGGGCTGCAGCTCCAGGTCTTCAGTCAGTTCATCGACCTGCTGCCGCGGAACCACCCGTACATCCAAGTCTACGAGAAGTACAACCGCCAGTTCGGCAGCGCGAACGTGGTGGCGGCGGCGATCGTGGCCAACGAGGGCACGATCTACTCCGAGGAGTTTCTCGAGAAGGTCTACGCCTTCACCGACCAGATCGACAAGGTCGAGGGCGTCGACCACGGCCAGATCACCTCGATCACGGCGATCACGGTGCGCGACCAGGAAGTCGATCGCGAAGGCATCATGCGCTCGCGTCAGATCATCGGCGAGCAAGCGATCGCACTGCTCGAGGCGCAGTTCTTCGGCCGTCGCGCGGTGCAACGGGCGCAGGAAGCGGACCCCGCCAGCCCCCCCAAGACACTCGACGATCTGCGCGCCTACGTGGCCAAGCGCAAGGGGGAGCTGCAGACCGAGCTGGGGCCGACCTTCGGTCAGCCGCTCGAGCGGATGGCAGACCGCAAGGAGGCCGAGAGACTCCGACTGCTGCGCAAGGAGAACGCCGAGCTCGAGTTTCTCGCGCTGCGCCTCGCCGAGCTCCCGCAGGGTTACGAGCTGAAGGGTGAGAAGCTGGTCGGCCCCGAGGGCAGGCTCATTCCCAAGGCCATCATGGATGGTCTGCCCGACCGCATCCACCAGAACAAGCAGGTATTCGGCCGGCTCGTGTCACTCGACGACAAAGCGGTGCTGATCGCCGCCGGCTTCCTCGAGGGGCGGCTCGACTACAAGAAGATCTTCGACGAGATCTACGCGCTGAAGCAGAGCCTCGAGCACGACGGCACGGCCCAGGTGCACCTGACCGGCCAGCCCGTGCTGGCCGGCTGGACCTTCGCGTTCCTGCCCGAAATCATCGAGATCCTGTTCTTGTCGCTGGGCGTCCTGCTGGTTCTGTTGGCCTTCTACTTCCGGCGTTTCTACGGCGTGATCATGCCTTTTTCGGGCGCGATCGTGTCCGCGATCTGGGGGCTCGGCTTCACCGCGCTCATGGGCTACCAGCTCGAGCCGCTGGTGCTCGTGATTCCGATGCTGATCACCGCGCGCGCGGTGAGTCACTCGGTGCAGTTCGTCGAGCGCTTCTACGAGGAATACGAGCGGCTGAACGGCGACAAGTACGAGGCCATTATCACCTCGATGGCGGAGCTCTTGCTGCCGGGAACGCTCGCCATCATCACCGATGCCTTCGGGATCCTCGTCATCTACGTCTCGTCGATCGCGCTGATGAAGAAGGTGGCGCTGGTGGGCGCGTTCTGGGCGATGTCGATCGCGGTCACGGAGATGCTCCTCAACCGGCTGATGATCGCCTACTTCCCGGCGCCGAAAGACACGAGTCACTACACGCCCAAGCCGATCGTCTGGGTGCTCCAGCAGCTGTCCTGGATGGCCACCTCGCCGCGCTCGGTGCGCGTGATCCTGGGGGTCTGGATCCTGATCGTGCTCGGCTCGTTGAGCGTGGCGCCGTTCGTGCCGGTCGGAGAGTCGCACCCCGGCACGCCGATCCTGTGGCCGAACAGCGAGTTCAATCAGTCCGCGAAGGTGATCTCGAGCAAGTTCTACGGCGCCGACGAGCTCACGATCGTGGTCGAGACCGAAATGCAGGGCGGGATCCACCGGCCCGAGGTGATGCACGAGATCGAGGCCTTCCAGCGCTACATGGAGCAGGATCCCAAGGTCGGCGGGACGCTCGCGATCGTCGACTATCTGAAGGCGATCAACCGCACCTTCCACAACGCCGATCCGCGCTGGTCGTCGATTCCCTATACGCCGCAGGAGATCGGCGGGCTCTTGTATCTGTACGAAGCGGGGTCGCCCGACCCGCGCGTCTTGAATCCGGTGCGGGACCAGGTCGCACAGAACGCGGCGGTCCGAATCTTCTATGCCGACCACAAGGGAGACACGATCCGCGAGGCGATCGCTCGCGTGAAGTACTACCTGGAGAAGCGGCCGACGGGCACGATCCAGGCGCGGCTCGAGGTCCCCGAGAACGACTGGGTGGCGACCGTGTTCTGGTGGATCGGCCCGCTCTTGCCGCCCCGACCGGTGCATCTCGGCGTGTATCTGCAGGGCCCCGACGGGCAGTATGAGAAGCAGGCAGTGGCGCGGCCGGATCGGACCGAGCCGCCGCCTCCGGACTCGAAGGAGCGCATCCTCACGCTGCCGCGGACCACCCGGGAGCTGCGCGAGACACTGGTAGCCGCGGGCTACGACACGGTGGCCAAGATTGCGTCGGCCAACATCGAGCAGCTCGGCAAGGTCGAGGGCTTCGACCTGGCGACCGCCTATGCGTTGATCAACGCTGCGAAGCTCGATCGCCGCAACTACCGAGTGGTCGAGGAGTGGAAGTCCCCCGAGCACCAGACCGACGTCGAAGTGCGCAAGCGCGGCTTCTGGGAGCCCGACGAGCTGTGGATCAAATATCAAGGCGGCGACTACATCCGGCGTGAGTCGGGCCGCTGGGCCGAGGGCACGAGCTTCGCGCTCGCCTCGGGGCTCATGGGCGTGTTGGCGGCCAGCAACGAAGAAGTCGAGGGCAGCAACAACGCCACGCTGATCGCCTCGTTCGTCACCACCTTCTTGATCGTGTGGATCTCCTATCGCTCGGCGGCGATTGCGCTGTACATGATCCTGTCGCTGGGCACGGCCTCGGTCGTGTCACTCGCCTACATGTACTTCGCAAGGATCGGCTTCGACGTGAACACGTTGCCGGTTCAGGCACTCGGCGTGGGCGTGGGCGTGGACTACGCGCTGTACATCATGGATCGCGTGGTCCACGAGCGGAAGCGCGGCCATTCGATCGACGAATCGGTCAGAATTGCGATCAAGACCACCGGCATGGCCGTGTTCTTCACCGCCTCCACGTTGGTGGGCGGTATCATCTTCTGGTATTTCATCTCCAGCCTGCGCTTCGCCGCGGACATGAGTCTGTTGCTGTCCGTCGTCCTCACGGGGAACATGATCGGTGCGATGCTGCTCGTGCCTGCGCTCACCGTCTACTTCAAGCCGGCCTTCGCGGTCGAAGCTGGGAAGACCGATGCCTAGGAGCGGAGCCCGCCGATGACTGCCCGACACCGATGGCGCGCTGCGAAGGCCGCGGTCGGTGTCGTGCTCGTGCTGGCTTGCGCGCTCGGCTGCCGCGGCGAATCCGCGCCGCCGCGCGCACCCGGCGCGGCCTCCGCCGAGTTCTTCCCACTCGTGAAAAGTGCGCACTGGGTGTACAAGCTCGACCTGGTCGTGACTTCGACCGAGATCGAGGTGGTCGCCAAGGGCGAGACCGAGGTCGAGGGTCTGCCGAACACCGTGTTCGTGATGGACGAGCGCACGATCGGTCAGAGCTTCGGCATGGCGCCGGTGGGTCCCACCGCGTATGTGACTGCCGACGGCTTCCTGTCTCGCTACAGCGGCCTCGACTACACCAAGGCCGACCACTTGAAGATGCTGGGCATGGAAGACCCGACGCGGGTGATTCCACTCGGTGCGACGCCGGGTTCCGAGTGGACTCATGAAACTCGACTGATGCAGCAGCCCGAAGGCGGCGGGGGCTTGATCAAGTGGACCGGACGCACGAAGCGTGCCGACCCGGTGACCGTGCCGGCGGGAACGTTCACGGACGTCATCCTGGTCGAGACCGAGTACTGGGATCCGTCGATCGACGCGGATGCCCCCCTGATCAGTTACCAGGATTGGTACGGCCGCGGCGTGGGATTGCTGCGCAGCGTCACGCTGAATGCCCATGAAGGGGGCAAGCGGATGGCCGAGCAGACCCTCGAGTCATACGAATTTCCGCCCCTCGAAGCCCGCGCGCAGTGAGGGAGCTAGGAATCGTTTCGATTTTTTGCGTAAGCTTGCGTTTGTAGTCGGTGCTGGCCGGCTAAGGAGGAGGGAGAATGGCCGAGACGTTGGCCAAGGGGGATCGCACTGTGGGTGACTTTGCGCGCAGTGCCACGGCTTCTGTAGTGACTCTGTTACTCGCGTTCGCTGTGTCTGGCAGCGCCCGCGCTGACTGGTGGTCGGAGAACGTCGAGTTTCACGGCAAGTTCAACTCGACGGTCTACTACAACTCACCAAGCATGACTCACCAGATCCACATGGATCAGTGGTGGAACCAATTGGAGCTCGACACCGACGTCAAGCTCTACGACGACGAAACCAATGCGTTGTCGTTCCACACGATCATCATGCCGACTTACGACGCGGTCTACGACCTGTATCCCAAGATGTGGGGTGACCGGCGCAAAGACGCGGCGTTCAACACTCAGACCGCCGTCAACGCCAAGCTGGCGAAGGACGGTAAGCAGTTCCCGGGACGTGGCTCGGGCATCGACGGCAACTACTACGACGTGAATCAGGACACGGGCTCGTTCTTCACCGGCAAGGTCGGACAATCGTCCAACCCGTCGCTGGTGCTCGACGACGTGATCTTCTTCGGGATCCTCAACTCGCCCTCGGCGTCGCGCAACGCGTCGCTCCAGGGCAAGGTCGGCGGTAGCTCGTCGCTCCAGGCCTGGCAGGGTGGCGCGCGCAGCACCGAGATCTTGGGTGGGACTCCTGCCACCAGCGCGTTCCTCGGCTCCCTGGCGGCCGCCAGCAAGGGTCCGTTCTTCCCGATTCACTCGTTCGGCCGCTCCGACTTCGTGGTCGGCGACAGGCGCTCGAACGAGGAAGATCTCCCGGTCGGCCTGAACGACACCGACGGCCAGCTCAAGACGCGCTGCTTCGACAGCGCGCACCGCTGGTGCTGGGCGCGTGAGTTCTACTTCGAAGCGAAGATGGGCGACGCCCAGCTCCGCCTGGGCCGCCAGCAGATCGTCTGGGGCAAGACCGACGCGTTCCGCCTGCAGGACGTCGTGAACCCGATCGACTTCGGTCAGCACAACGTCTACCCGTCGCTCGAAGATCGCCGCATTCCGACGCTGTCTGCGGACTTCGTGTACAGCTTCGGCAACGTCGGCAGCCTCGAGGACGTGTCACTCGAGCTGGTCTGGGTGTGGGACAAATTCACCCCGGTCCAGGTCGGTCAGTGCGGTGACTTCTGGGCCTTCGCCGCGGCCTGCGAGGCGCGCGCGGACTTCAACGCGCACGGTCTCCTGAACGTTTCCGGTGCGAAGACGGAAGAGCGCAAGTGGACCTTCCAGAACACCGAGCCGGGCTTCCGGCTCGAGTGGCGCACGCCGGAGCCGTCGATCGCGTGGTCGGTCTCGGGCTTCTGGGGCATTCAGGATGCCCCGGTCGGTCGCTTCACCAATCCTTACTCGGTGAAGAACCCGAACCCGGCCATGATGCTGTTCCTGCAGGGCTTGGGCGTGCCGGCCAGCGTCATTCCGGTGTTCGACCCCTTCAACGAGGCGTCGATCAACGCGTCCTCGGCCAACGCGCTCGCCACTTGGAACGCGCTGTTCGGGCCGGCCGGCGGGGCCTGTCCGGACACCGGCACGCCGGGTCACAGCATGAACGTGGCCAAGGCGAAGTGCATCGCCGGCTCGGGTCTGCAGGCGCTGGGCTGGATCTGGTCGTCGAGCCAGGGCGTGGCGGAGTATCCGCGCACGTTCACGCTCGGCGCGTCGATGGACTACCAGATCCCGAACATCGACACCGTGCTCCGCGCCGAGGCCGCGTATGACTTCGACCGCGAGATCCAGAACACGAGGAAGCTCGACGGCATCGACCACTCCGACGTGGTGCTGGCCTCCATCGGTCTCGACCGGAGCGTGTTCATTCCGTTCCTGAACAAGGACCGGACCGCGTTCGTGTCGTTCCAGACCTTCATGCAGCACATCATGAATTACGACGGCAACAACCGCGCGGGCATGGCCGACTACGAGTGGAACGTCATCTCGACGTTCTTCATCGAGAACTACTGGCGCGGTGACTCACTCGTGCTGACCAACTTCTTCGCCTACGACTGGGCGGCGCACGCGTGGATCACCGGTCCGAAGTTCAAGTGGATCGTGAACGAGAGCTTCTACATGGAAGTGGGCATCAACCTGCTCCAGGGCAAGAAGGCGATCCACAACATCAGCGACATCTGCAAGAGCGGTCAGCTCGACTGTCTCGGCGATCCGACCAGCTGGACGCCGGGTAACTGGCAGCTGATCAACAAGAACTTCGCACGCTACGCGGAGGGCCCGTACTGGAACCTGGAGAGCTTCGCCGACACGCAGATGGAGAAGCGCGACGAGGTCTGGTTCGGAGCCACCTACCAGTTCTGAGCTCCTTCACTAGGCTCGGAGCCGAACGTTCCGGCCCGGTCGCGCGAGCGGCCGGGCCGGTTCTATTTCACGGCGCTGAAGCGCTTGGAGCCGTCGGCCCAGTGCGTGCTCGAGGGCAGGGCGTCGAGCCGCTCGAGGCCTGCGCGGCCCTCGTATCTCATGCGCGCGCGCGTGGGAATCGCGGTCGCCGTGTGGTGATACGAGACGGCGGCCACGTCCTGCATGCGCGACGAGACGACTTCGCCGGTGGCCAGGTCGAGCCAGCCGTCGCCCTCGAGCTGGTAGTGCACTTCCTCGAAGTTGAAGCCGGACTCGCTCGGCACGTCGCGGTCGTCGACCTTGGCGCGCATCATCACGTGCGCGCACGGCGCCTCGCCCACGCGCTCGAAGCCCACCAGCCGGTATTCCACGTCGACCGCCATGCCCAGCTTGCCGATCGGGTTCGGGAAGTAGCGCTTGCCGTGCCAGGTGTCGCCGGGCGAGACGGGCTTCTCGGGATAGGCGATCAACAGATAGCCGAGTGACTCGCGCAGCGGCACCGAGGCCAAGAGCTTGTGCGCCGGCGGGGGGCCGCGCAGCGAGATCAGCTTGGGGTTGTTCAGCTCGTCAGTCACGACCAGCGCGAACGGCTTGTCGAGCAGGGTGCGCGGCGTCAGGTCCTGCTTGGGCTGCGCGCCGCGCAGGTCGATCTCGACCTTGTCGTCGAGCGAGGTGCGCAGCCGGTCGTCGCCGAGCTCGAGCACGTGCTCCTTGCCGGGGGGCATGAGCCGCTGCCGCCGCTTCAGCGCCGAGAGCACCAGCGTCTGCCCGAGCTCCCCGGCCTCCGGCGTCACGACCGGCATCGCGCGGTAGTCGATCTCGACCGACAGCTTCTCCATCAACGAGTCGGGCTCGGGCGCGTTCTTGATCTCCTTCGTGACCTCGGTGCGGCCCTCGTAGGTCATGAGCACCTGGTAGAGCGTGCCGTCCGCCGGCGTGCTCTTCGGACGCAGCTCGATCGGCCCGGTCGGCGGGAACTCCGCCAGGCCGGCCGCCTCGGTCGGCCGATGCAGCGCGGGCGCCGTCGCCTTCGGCTCAGGATCCGACGCGCACGCCAGGAACAAACACCCCGCCACCCACCAGCGCTTCACGGCGGCGGAGTCTAGCCAAAGATCGGCTCGGCTTGCTCGACCGAGGGCCGTTCGATACTCCCCAGGCGTGAACACGGCGAGACGCGAGTGACTCGCGCGCGAGTGCTGGCGATCGCGCTTGCGCTCTCGCTCGGGGCGGCGACTGACTCGCGCGGCGAGCCCCTGCCGTTGGTGCGGGCCGATCGCCTGGTGGTGCACAAGGCGGAGCGGACGCTCACGCTCTACTGGCACGAGGTCCGGCTGAAGACGTATCGCGTGGCGCTCGGCGGACAGCCGCTCGGGCCGAAGACGGCGCGCGGCGACGGGCGCACGCCCGAGGGCCGCTACACGGTCAAGCGGCGCAAGGGCATGACCGAGTTCCACGGCGCGCTCGCGATCTCGTATCCCAACGCCGACGACCTGGCGCGCGCGCGGGCGGCAGGAGTGGCGCCGGGCGGCGGGATCGAGATCCACGGCCTGCACGACGGCTTCGAGTGGCTGGGCTCGGCCCACGCGATCCTGGACTGGACCGACGGCTGCATCGGGGTGACGAACTCCGAGATCGACGAGCTGTTGCGCGCGGTGCCCGACGGCACGCCGCTCGAGATCCTGCCCTGACCTGCTAGCGGCGCTTGCGCTCGACGGTGCGCTCGAGATACTTGCGCGCGGACTCGAGCGACTCGGGGTCGAACGCCGCCGACAAGAGCGCGTCGCCGTCGGCGAACGAGGTCGAGCCCTGGCCCATGGCGCGCGTGACCGCGTTCACGTGCTCCTTGGTGATCGTGATCGGCACCGAGGGCATGCCGGCGACCTGCGCGGCGAGTGACTCGGCCTCCTCGCGCAGAAGCCCGGCGGGCACGACGCGGTTCAAGAAGCCGGCCGCCTTGGCCTCGGCCGGGCTGAAGCGCCGGCAGGTCATGACCAGCTCGCGAGTCAGCGCCGGGCCGATCTCGCGCACCAGCCGCGGAATGCCGCCCCAGGCCAGCGGGATGCCGAGCTCGATCTCGGGGATCGAGAACACCGCGTCTTCGGCCGCGACGCGCAGGTCACAGGCGGCCGCGAGCACCACGCCGCCGCCCACCGCGTAGCCGTGGATCTGGGCCACGGTGACTGCGCGCATGCCCTCGACGGCGTCGGCCATGCGCAGGCCGAGCTGGCCCACCTCGCGCCGCACCGCCCAGGAATTGCCCGAGCGCGGCGAGGCTTCGCCCACCGGTGAGTCGCGCAGATCCGCCCCCGCGCTGAAGGCGCGGCCCGCGCCCGAGACGATCACCACGCGCACCTCGGGGTTGCCGTCGAACCAGCGCGCGGCCTCGGCCAGCTCGCGCAGCATGGTGGCGCCCATCGCGTTCAGGCGCTCCGGTCGATTCAGCGTGAGTCGCGCGATCGGGCCGGGAACGTCGAGCGCGAGCGTGTCGAAAGCCGGGGCGGTCACTGCGCGATCGCGTAGGTCTGGTCGAGGTAGGCGGCGATGTCGGCGGACTCGAACATCTCTTTGCCGGTGTTGGGATCGACGAGATAGGGGACCATCATCTTGCCCGAGCGCCGCACGAACGCCTCGCGCTTGGGGCTGCCCTTGGCCACGTTGTGCAGCCGGTAGGGCAGCTCGAGCTCGCACAGCTTCTCGCGCGCGAGCCGGGAGAACGGCGAGGCCTCGAAGCTCCACAGCTCGAGCGGCTGCGCGGGCTGGCGCGCCGTCCGGTAGAACGCGCCGCGCAGTGGCCGCCACAGGCTCGCGAGGTGCACCGAGATGCCGGTGAGCGGACCCGCACGGAGTGCCAGCGCTGGCTTGCCCTGGCCGTAGCGCTCGAACAGGTAGGCGACGATCGCGTCCGACTCGTACATCTCGACGCCCTGGTTCGGGTCGACGAGATAGGGGAACTGCTGCTTCCCGCCCCGGCGCTGGACCTCGAGGCGGAAGCGCGGTCCGCGCTTCGGGCAGGGAAACACGTCGGCGTCGAGATCGAGGATCGACAGCGCCTCCCGCACCTTGCGGCAGAACGGGCAGGCCTCGAACTCGAACAGCGCAAGCGGCTGCTCGGGCCGCGCACCGAGCGCGCCGACCTGCGCGCCGCTGCCGAGCCGCGCCAGCGACACGCCCAGCGAGGTCGCGACGTCGAGCGCCCGGCTCATGGCCGCACCACGTAGAAGGCGTTCACGGGGTGCCCGAAGTCGATCGGCTCGAAGCGCGAGAAGCCCGCCTCGGCGCACATCTTGCGCGCGAGTGACTCGGGGAAGCCGAGCGTGCCGAGCCCCAGGCCGTCGGGCTCGGACAGCGCCGAGGACATGCAGGTGAGCACGGAGGCGCCGTACATCATCGCCGCCATCGGATTGCGCTTCACGTTCTCCTCGAACGAGTCACGCGCCTTGATGTCGCAGATCAGGAACACGCCGTCGGGGCGGATCGCCTTGCGCACGTCGGCCAGCACCCGCTCCGGGTGCGCCATGTCGTGGAGACAGTCGAACGCGGTCACGAGCTCGAGGCTGGCGTCCTTCGGCAATGACTCCTGGCGCACGTCGTGGAAGCGCGCGTTCGCGAGGCCCGCCTGGCGCTGGTTCTCGCGCGCGCGCTCGAGCGCGTGCTGCGACAGCTCGTAGCCGTGGAAGGTCGACTTGGGGAACGCGCGCGCCAGCTCGAGCACCGCGACGCCCGCGCCGCAGCCGACGTCGGCCGCGCTGGCGCCGCGACGCAGCGCGTCGACCACGCCGGGGAGCTTCGGCAACGCCACGGGCACGAGCAGGCTGCGGAACCAGGGCGCGAACGAGCGCTCGATCCCGGCCGCACCTTCCGGCCCGAACGCGTCGTAAGGCAGGCCCAAGCCGCTGCGGAACGCCTCGGGCAGGCGCTCGACCACGCCCAGCGTCTGCGGCAGGTGCGCGAAGAAGCCGCCCCCGAACGCCGGGTGATTCTCCTCGGCCAGCACCACGGCGCCCTCGGGCGAGAGCTCGAAGCGATCGCCACCGCGGCTCTCCAGCACGCCCGCCGCGCCCTGCTGGTAGAGCCACTCGCGCAGCCAGCGCTCGTGCAGTCCCGTTGCGCGCGCCAGCTCGGCCGGGGTCATCGGGCCGCCGTCGGCCAGAGCGCGGAACAGACCCAGGCGGTCGCCTAGCGAGATCATGGCCGACGTCATCGCACCCCCCAGGGCTCCGAACACCATGCCCTGGTACGCCTTCAGCTTGTCGGGATCGACGGCTCTCATGGCGGCGAGTCTACCCGGGTAAGCTTCAGGGGTGGAAACGGCACGGCCAGAGCTCGAGACCCAGACCTTCGGCGCGGTCACCGTCTACTACGGCGAGCGGCGCGGCAAGTATCCGCACGGGAACTCACTGGCGGTGCGCGGGCGCGAAGAGACGCTCTTGATCGACCCGTCGCTCGGGCTGGTGGCGCGCGCGCCCGAAGCGCGGCCCCAGGCCGACCGCGTGCTGCACAGTCACTGCCACGAGGATCACTTCGCCGGCAGCTTCCTGTACCGCGAGCGGCCTTGGTACTTCCACGAGGCCGACCGGCCCGGCGCCGAGTCACTCGACGGGCTGATGGCGCTGTACGGCTACGCCGAGCCCGTGCACTCGGTCTGGCGCAAGACCGTCGTCGAACGCTTCCACTTCGAGCCGCGCCCCGACGCCCAGAGCTTTCGCGACGGGCAGGTGTTCGAGCTGGGCGGCGCGCGCGTCGAGGTGATCCACGCGCCCGGACACACGCGCGGGCACTGCTTCTTCCGGGTCCTGCCCGACGATCTGATCTACCTGGCGGACGTCGATCTCTCGAGCTTCGGGCCCTACTACGGCGACGCCTGGTCGGAGCTCGAGGACTTCGAGCGCACGCTCGAGGCGGCGCGGGCGCTGCGCGCACGCTGGTACGCCACCTTCCACCACGTGGGCGTGCTCGAGGGCCACGACGCCTTTCTCGAGCGACTGACTCGCTTCGCGGCCGTGATCGGCGAGCGCGAGGCGCGCCTGCTCGAGTACCTGCGCGAGCCCCACTCGCTCGACGAGGTGGTGGCGCACCGTTTCGTGTACCGCCCCCAGGACCCCGTGCCCTTCGCGGATCCGGTCGAGCGCCGCAGCATGTCTCAGCACCTGGCGCGGCTCGAGCGCGCGGGCCGGGTGCGCCAGGTCGAGCCGGGGCGGTATCAGGTACAGGGTCGAGTCATTTAACCCACGCGGGCCGAATCTGTATACAATCCCGCTCTGGGAGGGACGGCGGACTTGGCCCGCACCAGTGCGCGTTCCGACACAATTTCAGTGCGGCTGGTGTCTCTGGGTGCCGGCCGATTTGCCGAGAGTTTCGGCCCGGCTGCGACGCTGGATGCCTGTTGGCGGGTGTCCTTCCACGAGCGCGGACGGGCCGAGCTGGCCGCTCCCGAGCGCGTGTTCACGCTGCCGCCGGGTCGGTGCGTGCTGGTCGCTCCAGACATCCAGCGCCGCGCCCTGCCGCAGGGCGACGCGGTCCACCTCTCGTTGGAATTCGAGCTCGGTCAGGCGCGAGCTGCCGCCGCGCTGCTGGCCAGCGACGCCCCGCGCGCGCTGGCGGCCGACCCCCCGCGCGACGAGCTCGCGCGCGGCCTGTTGCGCGAGCTGGCGGTGACTCCCGAGCTCTCGCCCGGCCGCTGCGCGCGCGCCCAGGCGCTGCTCCACCTGTGTCTGTCGTCGGCGCTCGACGCCGTTGGCGACGTCAAGCCGGCGAGCGACGGCCGCGCCCAGCTCCAGCCCGCGCTCCGCTACATCGACGCGCACTTGGCCGAGCTTCTGCCGAACGCGAAGCTGGCCGAGCTGGCCCACGCCAGCGAGTCACACTTCATCCGCATGTTCCGGCGCGTGGTCGGCTGCACGCCCGCGAGACACGTCCAGGAGCGGCGCGTGTCGAGCGCGGTCGACCTGCTGCTGCGCTCGAACCTGTCGATCGACGAGATCGCCGAACGCTGCGGCTTCGCGAACCGCTACCACTTCTCGCGCGTGTTCGCGCAGCGCATGGCCCATCCGCCCGCACGCTTCCGCGCGATGCACGCCTCGGCGGGCCGGCTGCCGCTGCTGCCCCTGTCCGAGTCGCGACTCCAAGATACTCGGCCGTATGGCAATTCCTGATCACTTTCCGACAGGTCGAGCGGTTTTGGACACAACTCGGGCGGAGATCGGCATAGGCTTTAAGAACCCGCTCCGCGTAGCATTCCGACTACAGTCGAGCCCAACGCCCACTCTGAGGGAGGAGACGCGGGGCACGCTGCGATGACGAGTCGAACGGTCGCTAGCAGCCGGTCGACATCATGGGAGGGAAGAAGAGAATGAAGCGCATCCTTGGAACGGTTGCTGCGCTGGGCGTGCTGGGTTACAGCGCGCTGGCTGGCGCCGCACAAATCACGTTTACCCTTGGCACCAACGCGACTGTGAACTCGGTGAGTTCCTTCGCGGGCGACCCGACGCTTCCGCCTGGAAGCACGGGCGTCGATCCGCTCCTCGGCCCCTACTTCATCGGTCCGTCGACCTCGGGGTCGCTCACGATCGACATCACCGGCAACGCCGTCACTCTGGTGGGCGGCACGTTGCAGTTCGATCTGGTCACCCCGCTCGGCTCGCTCGGCAGCATCGAGAGCCACGTGGTCGCGACCGCCTCGGGCGGCGTGGGCACGCTGAGCGGTGACAGCATCCTGTGGGATATGTCGGGCGCTCCGGGAACGGGCACGTTCTGGAACGCGACCGGCACCTGGACCTGTCACGGTGTGAATCTGTGCAACGCATTCGGCCTGCCGGCCGATCCCACCACGCTCCCGATCGGGACGCTGGGCTTGTTCGTCGGCACCACCTCGGTGGCCCCGACGCTGCTCGGGATCTGGAACCTGGATCCGACGCACACGTCGATCCTGGGGACTACCCGCAACACGATCGCGATCAATTCGCCCGACTCCGGCAACCCGGGTCAGATCGCGCAGTGGTACAGCTTCGGTGGTTCGGACCTCGGTCACCTGCCCGAGCCCGGCAGCTTCGCGCTGGTGCTCCTGGGTCTCGGTGGTCTCGCTCTCCGCGGTCGCAAGGCCTGAAGAGCGCGTAGCACCTGATCTGAAAAAACGGGGGTGGCGATGAAAATCGCCACCCCCGTTGCCTTTCAAGTGTCGTAACTTCTGCCGGCGTCCAAGCGTAGTAGGGTCTCGAGGAAGCCGTGCTGATCCGCTTGAACCGCCTGCAAGAGTGTCCCGAGCGCGAGGTGACCGATCCCGCGCTCTACCTGCGCCGCCGCGAGCTCCTGCTCGCAGCCGGGCTCACCGCGGGCGCCGCCTTCCTGCCGGGCTGCGGCAAGGCCGACAGTGACTCGAAGCCCGCGTCCGCCGAAGAGACGCCGCCGCCCGACGAGACGACGCCCTTCGAGAAGGCGTCGAGCTACAACAACTTCTACGAGTTCGGCACCGACAAAGAGGACCCGAAAGAGAGCTCGGGCGCGTTCGTGCCCAAGCCCTGGTCGGTCGAGATCTCGGGCGAGGTCGCCAAGCCCGGCACGCTCGCGCTCGAAGACCTGGTGAAGCCGGCCGACGTGACCGAGCGCATCTACCGCATGCGCTGCGTCGAGGCCTGGTCGATGGTGATTCCCTGGCGCGGCGTGCCGCTGGGTGAGCTGTTGAAGCGCTTCGAGCCGACCTCGCGCGCGAAGTACGTCGCCTTCAAGACGGTGCTGCGCCCCGAGCAGATGCCCGGCCAGCGCCGCAGCGTGCTCGACTGGCCGTACGTCGAGGGCCTGCGCATCGACGAGGCCATGCAGCCACTCACGCTGCTGGTGAACGGCATGTACGGCCGGGACCTGCCCAACCAGAACGGCGCGCCGCTGCGCCTGGTGGTGCCCTGGAAGTACGGCTTCAAGGGCATCAAGTCGATCGTGCAGATCCACCTGCAGGAGACCGCGCCGGCCACGACCTGGAATATCTCCGCGCCCGACGAGTACGGCTTCTACGCGAACGTGAATCCCGACGTCGACCATCCGCGCTGGAGTCAGAAGCGCGAGCGCCGGATCGGCGAGTTCGCCAAGCGCAAGACACTTCCGTGGAACGGCTACGGCGAGCAGGTGGCGTCGCTCTACGCGGGCATGGACCTGCGGGCGAACTTCTGAACGCTCTGCGCCGCCGCGGGACTCACGGGGCGCTGGTATTGCTGGCGCTCCTGCCTCTGGCGGGCCTCGCGCTCGACGCCTGGCGCGGGCAGCTCGAGGCTGAGCCGATCAAGCAGGTCACGCACCTGACCGGCCTGTGGACGCTGCGGCTCTTGCTGGCGAGCCTGACCGTGACTCCGCTGCGCCAGCTCGCGGGGCTGTCGTGGCTCGCCCCGTACCGGCGCACGCTCGGGCTGCTCGCGTTCACTTACTGCACGCTGCACCTCGGGGTGTACGCCGTGCTCGATCTGTGGGGCGAGTGGGGGACGCTGCTCGAGGACATCGCGAAGCGCCCGTACATCACGGTCGGCTTCACCGGCTTCCTGTGTCTCGTGCCGCTCGCGATCACCTCGACGCGCTACTGGATCCGGCGCCTGGGCAAGCGCTGGATCGCGCTACACCGACTGGTGTACGTGGCCGCCGTGCTCGGCTGCATCCACTTCATCTGGCTGGTGAAGAAGGACGAGCGCGAGCCGCTCAGCTACCTGGCGATCCTCTTGGTGCTGTTCGCCGCGCGCGGCCTGGCGCGCTTGCGGCCGCGCTTCGCGGCCGCGACGAAGGCGCGGAAGAGCGCCTCGCTCGAAGCGTCGCCCTGACTCTCGGGGTGCCACTGCACGCCGACCTGGAACGCGCCGCGCGCCGCCTCGATCGCTTCGATCACGCCGTCCGCGCCGCGCGCCGCGACGCGCAGCGCGGGTCCGGGCTCCGCCACCGCCTGGTGATGGCGGCTCGAGACCTCGAGCGCAGGCGCGCCCGCGATCCGGGCGAGCTTCGACCCCGACTCGAACACGACCCAGTGGCGCCGGTCGCCCAGCTGGTGCTCGCCGGCGCCGGCCAGATCGGTCGCCAGGTCGTAGTGGAGCGTGCCCCCGCGCGCGACCGCCAGGAGCTGCATCCCGTAGCAGATGCCGAGCACCGGGATCCGGCGCGCGAGCGCGGCTTCGACGAGCGCCCGATCGAACTCGAGCTGGGCGCGTGGCACAGGGCTGAAGCGCACCTGCGCCGGATAGCGCCGCGGCGGCAGGAAGTCGTCGCCACCCGGCACCAGCAGCGCGTCGACGCGCGCCGCCAGCGCCCGCGGCTCGGCGCCCAGCGGCAGGTACACCGGCACGCCACCGGCGCGTTCGATCGCACGCGCGTAACTGGCGTCGATGTAGTGATACGTCCGCCCGCTCTTCCAGCGGCCCTCGGCGTCGAGGCACAGCGGGATGCCGACGGTCGGAGTCACGCGCGGGACCATAACTCACGACTTCTCGGCCGATCCTTCCGATAGACTGGAGGCGCCATGGCCACGCTCTCCATAGTCGTCCCCGTGTACAACGAGTGCCAGACGCTCGAGGAGTTGGTGCGCCGCGTGCGCGCCGTGGACTATGGCTGCGCGCTCGAGCTGGTGCTGGTGGACGACTGCTCGAGCGACGGCTCGCGCGCGCTGGTGGAGAAGCTCGCCGCGACATACTCGGACGTGGTCGCCGTGCTGCAGGAGCGCAACCAGGGCAAGGGCGCCGCCCTGCGCCGCGGCTTCGCCGAGGCGACCGGCGACATCCTGGTCGTGCAGGACGCCGACCTCGAGTACGACCCGACCGAGATTCCGCGCATGGTGAGTCTGATCCAGCGCGACGTCGCCGACGTGGTGTTCGGCAGCCGCTTCCTCGCCAGCGGCCCGCACCGGGTGCTGTACTTCTGGCACTCGGTCGGGAACAAGCTGTTGACGCTGCTCTCGAACGTCTTCACCAACCTGAACCTCTCCGACATGGAGGTCGGCTACAAGGCGTTCCGGCGCGAGGTGCTGGCGGGCATCACGCTGTGCGAGGACCGCTTCGGCTTCGAGCCCGAGATCACCGCCAAGGTCGCGCGCGGAGGCTGGCGCATCTACGAGGTGCCGATCTCCTACTACGGCCGCACCTACGAAGAGGGCAAGAAGATCGGCTGGCGCGACGGCGTGCACGCGCTGCGCTGCGTGATCCGCTACAACTTGCTGGACCGGTGAGTCACTCGCGTACGAGTGACTGGCTAGCGGCCCTTGAACAGGTTCGCGGACTTGGCGTTCAGCGTCGCGGGCCGGGCGCGCGTGCGCGCCCAGTCACGCAGCTCCTTGATCCGCTCCTCGTAGGTGTCGTAGAGCGGGACGGTGTCGGTGATCGCGTTGGCCAGGTCGTTGAAGCCCAGGTCCCGGCCTTCCGTGAACGCGGTGTAGAGCGCGGCGGACACCACCTGCTCGATCTCGCTGCCCGAGAGCCGCGACGCCTGGAGTGACAGCTCGGCCAGGTCGAACTGCAGCGGGTCGCGGTTGAAGTGGCGCAGGTGGATCGTGAAGATCTCGACCCGCTCGGCCTCGCTGGGCAGGTCGACGAAGAACAGCTCGTCGAAGCGGCCACGCCGCAACAGCTCGGGCGGCAGGCGAGTCACGTCGTTGGCGGTGGCGACCACGAACACCGGCGCCTGCTTCTCCGAGAGCCAGGTCAGGAACGCGCCGAACACGCGGCTGGCGGAGCCGCCTTCGCTGGCCGCCGCGAAGCCCTTCTCGATCTCGTCGATCCACAGCACGCAGGGCGCGATCGACTCGGCCACCGCGGTGGCCTCGCGGATGGTCGCCTCGGGCGTCTGATCCGAGCTGCCGAAGGCGGCGGCCAGGTCGAGCCGCAGCAGCGGAAAGCTCCACTCGCGCGCCACGGCCTTGGCCGAGAGTGACTTGCCGCAGCCCTGCACGCCCAGCAGCAACAGCCCGCGCGGCATCGGCAGGCCGAACTTGCGCGCCTCGTCGCCGAACGCGCGCCGGCGCTCGCGCAGCCAGCGCTTCAGCTCGCCCAGGCCGCCCACGTCCTCGAGCCCGGCCGACAGCTCGTGGAAGGTCAGCGCCGGCGTGCGGCGCAGCGCCTGGCGCTTCTCGCGCACGATCCCGGCCACGGCCTTCTCGTTCAGGCCGCCGGCCAGCGCGCACGACTTCCGGAACACGCGCAGCGCCTCGTCCGAAGTGAGTCCCAGCGCGGCGCGGACCGCGTTCTCGAGTATCTCCGCGTTCGGTGACTCGATCGCGGAGCGGAACAGCGCGTCGAGCTCGGGCGCGCGCGGCAGCGGCAGCTCGACGATCGCGGCCTCGTGCATGAGCTCGGTGGGCAGCTCGAGCGCCGGGCCGATCAGCACGATCGCCTGCATGCGCTCGGCCAGGAGCTCGAACAGGTCGCGCAGCCGGCGCAGCGCCACGGCGTCGTGGAGCTGCCGGTGGGCGTCGAGGATCGCGAAGATGGCGGGCTCGGCGGCAGCCGAGATCGCGCGCAGCCCGTCGTCGAGCGAGCCCGCGCCGTGACCGCTGGAGCCCAGCCCCGAAGCCACGGACCAGGTCACGAGCTCGCGCTTGCAGGCCTGCGCCGCGAGCTGCAGCGTGGCGAGCGCGCGGTCCTCCTCGAAGGCTTCGAGCCCGATCAGCCGCCAGCCGGCCTTGACCAAGAGCCCGATCTCTTTCGCGCAGTCGCGACTCACCGATCTAGTCCATGTCCGCGGTGACGCGCACCACTTCGCCGTAGGTGGTCAGGCCCTCGGCCAGCCGGCGCAGCGCGCTCTCGCGCAGCGTCTCCATGCCCTCGACCTTGGCCGCGCGCGCGATCTCGGTGGCGTCCTCGCCCTTCTTGATCAGGTCGCGCACGCGCCGGCCCACGTCGAGCAGCTCGAACACGCCCGAGCGCCCGTACAGCCCGGTGTGCCGGCACTCGACGCAGCCCTCGCCCCAGCGCACCGCGAGCCGCTCGCGGCGCTCGACCGGGACCTTGATGCCGAGCGCGTTCACCTGGTCGGGAGTCAGGTGGCCGTCGACGGCGCAGTGCGGACAGATCTTGCGCAGCAGCCGCTGCGCCAGCACGCCGCGCAGCACGCTCGAGAGCAGGAAGCGCTCGACCCCGAGCTCGGCCAGGCGAGTCACCGCGCCGGCGGCGTCGCGCGTGTGCACGGTGGACAGCACCAGGTGACCGGTGAGCGCGGACTGGACCGCCATCTGCGCGGTCTCGGCGTCGCGGATCTCGCCCACCATGATGATGTCCGGGTCCTGCCGCAACATCGCGCGCAGCGCGGCCGCGAAGGTGAGCTCGATCTTTCGCTGCACCTGCACCTGCACGAAGCGCGGATCGATCATCTCGATCGGCTCTTCCACGGTGGTGATGTTCACCTCGGGCCCGGCGAGATAGCGCAGCGTCGCGTACAGCGTCGTGGTCTTGCCCGAGCCGGTGGGCCCGGTCACGAGGATCAGCCCCGAAGGCGACGTGATCCAGCGCTCGAACTGCTCGCGCTCGTGCGGCGCGAAGCCGAGGTCCGCCAGGTCGGCGAGCAAGATGCTCGGATCGAGGATCCGGACCACCACCTTCTCGCCGAACGCGGTGGGAATGCTGGCGACGCGCAGCTCGATCTCACTCTGCCCGCGCTTGGTCTTGATGCGCCCGTCCTGCGGGCGGCGGCGCTCGGCGATGTCCATGCGCGCCATGACCTTCACGCGAGACACGATCGCGGCGTGCACCGCTGCCGGGAACGCTTCGATCTCGTGCAGGATGCCGTCGATGCGGAAGCGCACGACCGCGTCGGCCGCGCGCGGCTCGAGGTGGATGTCGGAGGCGCGCTGCTCGAACGCGTAGTTCAGCAGGAAGTCGACGGCCGCGACCACCGTCTCGTCGTTCGCGGTGGCCAGCTCCTCGTTCGAGCGCAGCTGCACCATCTGCACGAGCGCCGCGGTCGGACTGCGGTCGCCGAGCTCGCTCGCGGCCTGCTTGATGCTGGTGCGCAGCCCGAACACGCGGTCGGCCACCGCCAGGATGTCGCGCTTCGACGAGACCGCGTACGTGAACGGCCGCCGCAGGACGTCCTGCAGTGTCTCGCGCAGCGCCGTGTCGAACGGATCCGCCACCGCGAGCAACAGCCCGTCGGACTCCTGGGCGAGCGGAATCACCACCTGCCGGCGCACGAACGGGCGCGAGAACGTCTTCGAGATCAGCGCGTTGTCGAGCTTCAGCGGGTCGATCTTCAGGTAGCGGAGGTTGGTCGCCTGGGCGATGCACTGCGCGATCGCGTCCTCGTCGAGCTTCCGGTGCTCCTTCTGCGCGTGCGGCAGCGCCGCCGCCGCCACGATCTCGGCCGCGGACACGTCGTAGCGCGCCGCCGCCTGCGAGCGCACCGAGCCTACGCGCTCCTTCAGCACGCGGCTCCGGAGGGTGGTCTCGCGACCTTCGACGTCCTTGGCCTGCGCGGGAGTCAGCAGCTTGGCGCGGGTGAGCAGCTCGCACAGCTCGGAGAGCAGGAGCGGCGGCCGCGGCTCGCCGGTGTTCGGTCCGCTACCCGAGGGTCCGTTCGGAGGCAGCTTCGCTTTGGGATCGGCGTTCGCACTCATCGCGAACCCTATCGGTCAGCGCGCCCCCGAACCGAACGGCGCCGGGCACTTCCAGCGTCGTCCGGCGCGAGCGAAGCGCGCAGCGAGCCGACGGCGAGCGGAGGCCGTAGGGCGCGGCCGCCCGCGCCCGTACACGGCTCAGGATTCAGCGATCCTGAAGGCCTGCCAGATCCAGGAGTAGGGTGGATTCAGGAGCCCCAGCTCGTGGCACGACCGTCGCGTCTTGGCGAGTGAGTCCCGGCGCAACCCGGCGTACACGGGGCTGTTGCGGTAGGCGCTCGCGATCACGTCCTTCGGGATCTGGTACTTGCGCACCAAGCCCGGCGACGGCTCGAGCATGAGCGTCGCCATGTTGCCCAGGATGAGCGGCGAGCGCAGCGCCAAGAGGTTCCGGCGCAGCCAGCCGAGCCTCGGCACGTGGCGGAGCAGGTAGGCGCGCGCGAACGACATGTGCCGCGCCTCCTCGATCACGTGGATCTGGCTGATGCGCTGGGCCAGCGGGTGGCGCCACTGCTTCTCGCGCAGCGCGCGGCGCTGCATCTGGTCGATCGGCTCCTCGCCGGCCAGCACGAACACGAAGAACAGCTCCGGGAAGCGCCGCGCCAGCGCCGGGATGCGGCGCGCGAAGAACAAGAGCGACGGCGGCATGCCGCGCACCGACAGGCCGGTGCGATCGACGAACTCCTGGAACATCATCGAGTGCTGGGTCTCTTCCGCGATCTCGTGGTAGACGTAGCGGAACTCGGGTGACTCGTTCGGGAGTGACTCGGCGAAGGTCAGGAGCCCGCGCTTCAGCACGTTCTCGAACTGCACGCCCACCTTCATGAACTGGGCGAAGCGGTGCAGGCCGATGCGCGCACGCACGGGCTGCGGCTGCGAGCGGTACCAGTCGGTGCCGCCCAGCGGGTCGAGCTCGATCAGCTCGAAGCGCGGGTCCTCGGGGTGGACGGCGTAGTCCGGGTCGTCCCAGGGGACGTCCTCGTACGCCTCGAAGTGCTTCGCGACCGACTGCCGGGACAGCCGGCCGAGGAGCTCGCGCCAGGCGCGCTCGTCGGCGCCGGCGAGCTCGGCGTCGTCGGGAATCTCGGGCTTGGCGGGAAGCAGCGGGAGTGACTGCTCCATGGTCATCGGTGTTCTCCAGGGTTGGGGGTGGTGGCGGACTGCAGCACGGCGAGCGCGAACAGCCGCTTCAGATACTCGAACTGGCGATCCAGGACGGCCGGATCGCTCGACAGGCGTTGCATGATGGCGATGCCGTGCACGCACGAGAGCACGGCTTCGGCGGCGAGATCGAGGTCGGGCACGTCGCGGCCGAGTGTCTCGCGCACGACTTCGGCGATCGCGTCGCGCGCGCTCGACAACAGCTCGTGCAGGTTGGCGCGCGTGGTGGCGTTCACCTGCGCGCGCTCGAGCACGGCACTCAGGATGAGCAGCAGCGTCTCGCTCCGCTCCGCGACCAGCCAGCGCAGACCCGCGATGAAGCGGTCGAGTCGCGCCTCGACGCCGTCGACCTCCTCGACGCTGGCGCGGATCTGCTCGATCCAGGCCTCGGCCACGCGCGCGAGCGCGGCGTCGAGCAGGCCCTCCTTGCTCTCGAAGTGCCAGTAGAGGGCGGTCTTCACGACCCCCGCGCGCTCGCACACGTCGGCCACCGAGGTGCCCGCGAAGCCGCGCTCCGAGAACAAGCCGATCGCCGCCGAGAGGATCTTCTCGCGCGAGACCTCGCCATGGGCGGTCGCAGCGGAGCGGGAGCGGTCTTGCGTCGTCTCATCCATGTGTACGTACCGAACGGTACATTGGACCATGCGGAAACGTATGTCAAGGGGCTACGCGCAGCCGCCGCGGGGATGATTCGCGGGGGCCTAGCGCGCCGCTGCCAGCATCTGGGCGACGCGGGGCTGGCTCCAGCCCTGGATCCATTGGTCGCCGACCATGATCACGGGCACGCCGGGCTTGCCGCCGGTCAGCGACATCATTTCGTCGTAGGCGGCCTGGTCGTCCTCGATGTTCTTGTCGACGTAGTCGTGGCCGGTGCTCTGCAAGTAGGCCTTGGCCGCCTTGCAGTAGGGGCAGGTGGCCGTGGTGTAGAGCACGATCGAGGCGTTCTTCGTGGAGGCGACCTCGGCGACGCTGTCCGTGGCCGGCTCCGCGCGGCGCGGAGTGTGGGGCGCCGAGAGCGAGATGTGGCCGGCGGTCGAACGCTGGCGCTCGGGCACGTCTTCGAGTGACTCGGCGAAGCGCACCTTGCCGGACTCGTCCACGTACTGGTAGTAGCCGTTGCCCGCGCGCAGCGTCTCCTTGGCGCGCCTCGGGGCCGCAGGCTCGCGGGTGCGCTTGGGGGAGGGGGCGGGCTGGGAGGCGGGCTCGGCGCTGACTCCCGCGTCGTCGGACGACGGTGCGGAGCACGCCAGGAGCGGCCAAACCAGCGCCAGCCATGCCAGCTTGCGGACAGTCATCGCCTTTCTGGTTTCGGCAATTCCCGAACTAGGATTGACCGCCGACCTCGGCCTCGAAGGCGGCGCACTCGCGCACCAGCTCGTCGTGCAACTCGCTGCGCAACTTCTCGACCTCGGCAGCGTCGAGGTCCTCGCGCACGCAGCGCGCCGGCAAGTCGCGCCGGACGATGCGGCTGAAGGGCAGCGGCACTTGCAGCCGGTCCCAGCTCGGCGCGCGCCACTTTCGCCGGGTGGCGTACATCGACGGCACCAGCACGGCGCGCGAGCGCTGGGCCATGGCCACCACGCCGGGCTTCAGCTCGTGCCGCGGTCCGCGCGGCCCGTCGACGAGATGGCCAGCGAGTACAGCGGATCCGCGCGGGCACCCTACCCGCGCGTCATCGGGCTCCTTCAGCACCCGCACCATTTGTAGAAGTGCCTTCGCACCGCCGCGCGAGCTCGAGCCGCGCACGACGCGCCAGCCCACCTTCTCGGCCACGCGCGTCACGCGTCCCCCGTCGCGGCTCTGGCTGATCATGATGTACGGCCGGTAGTGTCGCAGGTCACAACACGCGATCAGAAACATCTCATGCCAGCCGTAGATGATCGTGGCGCTCCCGGACGCGAGGGTATCTGCGACGACGTCGTTGTCTTCGTACTCGAAGCGCAGGGTCGCCCCGAGCAGACGCACCGCCATGGCCACGATGCTGGCGAGCATGCGTTCCCAGATGCTTGGACGGTCTTCCACTGACTCCCCGGGCGGCGGGCCAACGGGCCCGCGTGTATCATGCCCTGCGATGGACGAGATGGCTCGGCTCGAGGTCGACGGCAAGACGTACGAATTCCCGATCGTGACCGGCTCCGAAGGCGAGCGCGGGATCGACATCGGAAAGCTGCGCGATCTGAGCGGCCTGATCACGCTCGATCCCGGCTACAAGAACACCGGCAGCTGCAAGAGCGCGATCACCTTCATCGACGGTGAGCAGGGCATCTTGCGCTACCGCGGCTACCCGATCGAGGAGCTGGCCGAGAAGAGTGACTTCCTGGAAGTCGCCTACCTCTTGATCAAGGGCGAGCTGCCCACCGCCGAGCAGTACCGCGCCTGGGCCAACTCGATCCGCTACCACACGATGCTGCACGAGGACCTGAAGCGCTTCTTCTCCGCCTTCCCGAAGGACGCGCACCCGATGGGCGTGTGCTCGGCGGTGATCTCGGCGCTCTCGACCTTCTACCCCGAGTATCTCGATCCGCTCGACACGAAGCAGGTCACGATCTCGGTCGAGCGGCTGATCGCGAAGTTCCCCACGATCGCGGCCTACGCGAACAAGCACTCGCTCGGTCACCCGTTCATGTACCCGGACAACAAGCTCGGGTACGTCGAGAACTTCCTGCGCATGATGTTCGGCACGCCCTGTGAGGAGTTCGTGGTCGATCCGGTGGTCGCGCACGCGATCGACGTGCTGCTGATCCTGCACGCCGACCACGAGCAGAACTGCTCTACGTCGACGGTGCGGCTGGCCGGCAGCTCGCACGCGAATCTCTTCGCCTCCATGTCCGCGGGCATCGCGGCGCTCTGGGGACCGCGCCATGGCGGCGCGAACCAGGAAGTGATCGAGATGCTCGAGGCGATCGCAGAAGAGGGACTCACTGCGAAGCAGTTCGTCGACCGCGCCAAGTCGAAGGACGACACGTCCCGGCTGATGGGCTTCGGTCACCGCGTATACCGCAACTACGACCCGCGCGCGAAGGTGATCAAGCAGGCCGCGACCGACGTGCTCGACAAGCTGGGCGTGAACTCGAAGCTGCTCGAGATCGCGATGGACCTGGAGCGGATCGCGCTCGAGGACGACTACTTCATCAAGCGGCGCCTGTATCCGAACGTCGACTTCTACTCGGGAGTCATCTTCAAGGCGCTGGGCATTCCGGTGCAGGGCTTCACGGCCATGTTCGCGATGGGCCGGCTGCCCGGCTGGATCGCGCAGTGGATCGAGTTACTGGCCGAGGGCCAGGCGATCGGCCGGCCGCGCCAGATCTACGTCGGCGCGACGCAGCGGCCGTACGTCCCGATCTCGGCGCGGCGCGGCTAGCGACTCACCGTGCGCCAGGCGCGCTGGACCGAGTCGGGGCTCGAGATCGCCGAGGTCGAGCCGCCCAAGCTCGCGCCCGGCTGGGCGCGGCTCAAGGTGGCCGCCTGCGGCATCTGCGGCACCGACCTGCACCTGTACCGGCGCGAGCTGCCGCCGCCGCTCGGCATAGCACCCGGCCACGAGATGGCGGGCACGCTGCTCGAGGGCCAGCCCGGACTGCCCGACACGCTGTACGCGATCGAGCCCAAGCACGTCTGCGGCCGCTGCGACTTCTGCATCTCGGGCCGGTCGCAGCTGTGCGAGAAGCTCGAGATCTTCGGCGTGGTGAAGCCGGGCGGCCTGGCCGAATGGGTCGACGTGCCGACCGAGACGCTCCACCCCGTACACGTTTCGGTGTCGCCGGTGGTGGCCTCGCTGGCCGAGCCGCTGGCCGTGTGCGAGCGCGCGCTCGACCTGGCGCGGCTGGAGTCGGACAGCCGCGTGCTGGTGCTGGGCGCCGGCTCGATCGGCCTGCTCTCGGGCCTGCTCGCGCGCGACCGGGCGAAGACCGTGGCGATCACCGCGCGCCATCCACAGCAGATCGACGCCGCGAAGCGGCTCGGGCTCCTGCCCTTGCCCGAGCACGAGCTCAAGGCCTGGGCCGCCGAGGCCCAGCCCGACGTCGTGATCGAGACCGTCGGCGGTCAGGCGAAGACCTTGCTCGACGCGACCCGCCATTGCCGCGCCGGCGGGCGGATCGTGGTGCTGGGAATCTTCTCCAAGCGCGTGGAAGTCAGTGGCTACCAGCTCGCGACGCGCGAGCTCGAGATCGTGGGCTCGAACATGTACGGCGCGAGCCGCCGCGGCTCCCAGTTCCGCGCCGCAGTCGAGCTCCTGCCGCGCTATGCCAGCGAGATCGCCCCGCTGCAGACCCACCGCTTCGCGCTCTCGCGGCTCGACGACGCGTTTGCCGCGGCCAGCGACAAGCACAGCGGCGCAATCAAGGTCACGGTGATTCCCGGCGATGGCTAAGCGCCCCGGACCGGTGCGCCGCGTGGCGGAGGTCGTCGGTCACACGCTGGGCGAGCTGAGTCGCGCCATCTACCGCGGCCCGGTGCGCGCGCGGATCTCGGCCGCGCTGGCGCGG
>Ga0335080_10000765_pt1 | contig 30175 bp, 19 predicted proteins | sample Lox_Sample_34_FD_206720 | JGI IMG/M metagenome (GOLD analysis project Ga0335080, IMG submission 206720) | Soil microbial communities from Loxahatchee National Wildlife Refuge, Florida, United States - Lox_Sample_3.4 | ecosystem: Environmental > Terrestrial > Soil > Wetlands | place: USA... | reverse complement strand
CCCCGCTACGAAAAGTACTCGCATGCTCGCAAAGCGGATCTGTTCCGAGTGACCCTGCCTTTTGATCAAGCTCAGCAACTGCTGGCTGCGCTTCTCGATGCCGCCCCGCGTGCGCTCCGGCATCGTTGGAGCACGCTTCGCCCCCCGGCAGCGCTGACTTTCGTCTGCCCCCGCTGATTTTTTTGATTCTGTGAATCTGTGCTGCGCCGGGTGGTACCCAAGCCGATATTGACCGTCACTTGGGTCCCGGTGCCTGCAGTTAACTACATAATTGCGGTGGGGGGCGCCGGCTCATCCGGGCTGCCGGCATTCGCCAGCGGCACACGAATCATGGCTATGAGCAACACCGCAAGCGCGCCAGCCGCCGCCCAGATTGGCGGGGTCCAGTGCACCAGCGTCACGTTTTTCCCCGCTCCGACCAACCCCGCGATAATCAGCCCGCAGAGCGCTTCTCCCGCAATCAGCCCCGATGCCGTCAAAACTCCCGCGTTATCCACCCGTGCCTTTTGCGCATCGTTGTAGCCGCGGCGGTCGCGCAGTTTGTCAGTGATCCATCGCATCACACCTCCCACGAACATAGCGGAAGTAGTACCGAGGGGAAGGTACATCCCGATCGAAAAAAGCATCACGCTCTTCACTTGGATCAGGATCATCACGAAGCCTAGGAGCATTCCCACAATCACCAGCGGCCATGCCATGTCTCCGCCGACAATTCCTTTGGAAAGCATCGCCATCAGTCCCGCCTGCGGCGCCGAAAGTGCCGGACTTCCAAAATGGTAAGCCTTATCGAGGATTGCCAAAGGAAAGAACAATACCAGCGACGCGACCACGATACCAAGAAGGTCTCCAACCTGCATCCGCGAAGGCGTCCCACCCAGGATGTATCCCACCTTTAAGTCCTGCAGCATCTCACCGGCAACCGCCGATGACACGCAGACTACCGCGGCCACTCCCAAGACTGCCGCGACTCCCCCTGTTCCAGACACTCCCAGACTCACCATCAGAAGCGCCGCAATCACCAGCGTACAGAGAGTCAATCCCGACACCGGATTGTTGGATGACCCGATCATCCCGATCAAATTGCCGGACACTGCGGCAAAGAAGAATCCGATGATGACCATAATGCCAGCGGCAACCAGCGCACCCGTCAGCGCCTTCGACGCCGAGAATGCCCCAGCGCTCGCGATGAAGTAGTGGTACAGCAGAATCATTGCGACGAACACCAAGCCGATGCCGGCGAAAACTGCCTTTGTCGGCAAATCGCGTTCCGTACGATCCATCGCCGCGTGTGCCGCAGCAGACTTCTTCAGGTCCGATAGCGCGCGCTTCATGCCCACTGCAAGTTGTTTCCGCATGCGGAACAGCGTGTAACTCGCACCCACCAGCATGCCGCCCACCGCGATGGGCCGCACGATCGAATAGTAGATCGCACCGGCAAGCAATGGCCACGGAATCGGCTGCCCGTCAGGCTGCGCAGCCTGAATATAAGGACCAATCGTGAATGTCAGCAGCGGCACCAGCAGCCCCCACGCCAGAACACCGCCCGCGAAGTTCAGCGCCGCCAGCCTCGGTCCGATGATGTATCCCACTCCCAGATACGCGGGGCTAATGTCCGGAACGGAAAAGAACGTTGAACCTCCGGTCACCGTTGTCGCTACGCCGGGATTCGTGCTTGTGCGCAGCAGCAGCTTCTTACCCAAAGCACTGATGCTCACTCGGAATGTGTTGTTCGGCGAAAACACATTCACGGCACCCAGCAGAAACATCAGCCCGCCAAACCCCATGTTCGCGAACAGAATCTTCGCCGCTTTCGCGCCCTGCTGCCCCGCTTTGTGAATCTCCGACGCCGCCACAGACTCGGGATAAGGGAGTTCCGGATCCTCGACCATCACGCGACGCAACAGCGTCACGAACAGAATCCCCAGCGTTCCGCCGATCATCATCAGCGCGACTGCCTTCCAGTACTGTTCCCGCGTCAGGCCTCCCCACAACCCCGCCATTACAAATGCCGGGATCGTAAACACCGCACCGGCCGCCACCGACTCGCCAATCGACCCGATTGTCCGCGCAATGTTCTCTTCCAGGAGCGAGCCTTTCATCAACCGCAGCAGCGCCATGCTGATCACTGCCGCGGGATACGTCGCCGCGATGGTCATTCCCGCCTTCAGTCCCAGATAGGCGTTCGCCGCGCCCAGAACTCCCGTCAGCACGAGCCCGATCAGCACCGCCCGCACTGTGAATTCCCTCATCTCCATGGTTGCCGGAACGTATGGCTGGTGCTTCTTTGGCGCTTCCAGACCTGTCGATTTCGTGCTCATGCACACCTCGCAGAAATTTTTTGCGGTTGCAATCTTGGAATGACAGGGAACGTTAGCACGCCCCTACTTCCGTTACAAGGATGCGCGACACCACACAGGTTTTCCCGCTACTCGTTGTGATCGATGCGAACATGCCGCCACCGCGGGCATTCTCGCCATCTTCTTCGCGCGAATGTACAATGGGTCTGTTCCGAGTACACACGTAGTTCCCCTCTTCACCAGGAGCCTCCCATGATGCCTGCATTCTCAAATCTTGAGCCTCAACGGTTGTGGAAGTTCTTCGACAAGCTCGCCGCCATTCCTCGCGCCTCCACCAAGGAAGCTGCTGCCCGCGATTACGTCCGCAGTGTCGCTCAGAGTCTCGGTCTTCCGTCAACTCAGGACCACGCCGGCAATCTCGTGGTTCGCAAGCCTGCCCACAAGGGCCGCGAGGCCGCGCCGATGGCTCTGCTTCAGGGCCACCTCGACATGGTTTGCGAGAAAAACGAAAACACCGTTCACGACTTCGACAAGGATCCCATTAAGGTCGTTCGCGACGGCGACTGGCTCAAGGCCGACGGCACCACTCTCGGCGCCGACAACGGCGTGGGCGTTGCTGCCGCTCTAGCGGTCATGGAAAGTACCGATATCGCTCATGGCCCGCTCGAATTCGTCTTCACCATCGACGAAGAAACCGGCCTCACCGGCGCTTCCGAATTCGAACCCGGTCAGCTGAAGGCCAAATATTTCTTGAACCTCGACACGGAAGTCATCGGCGATCTCTGCATCGGTTGCGCCGGGGGGGTAAACACCACGGTTCGCCGCAAAGTTACTCGCGTTCCCGCGAAAGCTAGCGCGGCTTATCGCATCAAAGTTACCGGATTGCACGGCGGCCACTCCGGCGTCGATATCCATCAAGGCCGCGGAAACGCCATCCGCGTCATCGGCACGGTACTTTTGCAACTGCTCGACCGGTTGCCCGTCGAGCTTGCTGAAATCAATGGCGGCAGCGCTCATAACGCCATTCCGCGCGAAGCTATCGCGGTTGTCGTCCTCGATTCTGCCCGCGAAAACGAACTCAAATCATTGGTCGGAGCGATCGAAGCCGCACACAAGGATGACCTTGGCTCATTCGATCCCGGTCTACAGATCCTGGTCGAGAAAGCCGAACGCCCCTCCACCGTTCTGAAAGCGGAGGACGCCAAAGCCCTGGCGTCACTGCTCGTTGCGCTCCCGCACGGTATTCTTGCGATGAGTCCCGACGTCCCCGGACTCGTCCAGACTTCAACCAATCTCGCCACCGTCAAGACGAAAGCAGACACATTGGAAGTCGTCACCAGCCAGCGCAGCGCCATCGCGACTAGCAAGGATTCCGCCGCGCGTATGGTTGCCGCCGTCGCTCGCCTCGCCGGCTTTGCGCCCGAGCATGCCGGCAGCTATCCGGGCTGGAAGCCCGAACCCAACAATGAACTCATCACCAAACTGCAGGAAGTCCACAAAAAAGTATTCGGCAAACCCGCCAACCTGATTGCCATGCATGCGGGTCTCGAGTGCGGCGTGATCGGCGAGAAGTATCCCGGAATGCAACTCGTGTCCTTCGGGCCAACGATTGTCAATCCCCACAGCCCGAACGAGCGCGTTCAAATCTCCACCGTTGCCAGTTTCTGGAACTATTTGAAGGCCGCTCTCGAAGCGATTTAGACCGCTTCATTTCGATTATCTGGCAGGCCGCCCTGTGGATTCGCTTCGCATTGGCTGCGGCCGCTCTTCTCGCGCCGTTCCCGTCTCGTCACGAGGCGGCTTGAGCTTCACGATAGACCGCATCGGCGATCCCGCTGTTCTATCTCGCTGCCACTTCTTCTGGGACTTCTTCGGCCTCGCGAGTATAGTTCGCAGTCTGTCCGGTGGCCGTTTTTCTCCCCGCCGCTCTAGCGGACCGCTCATTCGTCAATTTGAATCGGCCCACAAGTTGCCGTAAGTGCGTTGACATCTCCGCGAGATTCTTTGCTGCCTTTAGTGAATCGGTCGCTCCGTGCGACGTGCTTTCCGCGGCCTGAGCCACGCCTTGAATATTCTGTGCCACCTCTCCTGAGCCCTTCGCTGCCTCTGTCACGTTCCGCGACATTTCACTCGTCGTCGCCGACTGCTCTTCTACCGCCGTGGCGATTGTGCCCGAAATATCGTTCACCTTCCCGATCACTTCCGTAATTGACCCAATCGCCGTCACTGCGGCCTTCGCATCGGTCTGGATCGCTTCGATCTTCCGGCTGATGTCTTCCGTCGCCGTAGCCGTCTGCTTTGCCAACTCCTTCACTTCGTTGGCTACAACCGCGAACCCCGCTCCCACTTCGCCCGCCCGCGCCGCTTCCACCGTCGCATTCAGCGCCAACAAGTCTGTCTTCTGGGCAATTGAAGTAATCACTTTGATCACTTGGCCGATCTCCGCGCTCGAATCTCCCAGTTTCGCCACGATCGCGTTCGTCTCGGCCGCCGTCTTCATCGCTCCGTCCGCCACCTTTGCCGCTTCCGTTGCGCTCTTGGCAATCTCCTTGATCGTCGCGCTCATTTCCTCCGTCGACGTCGCCACCGTCTGCAACCCGCGGTTCACCTGTTCGGTTGCCTGGGTCACCACGTTCGCCTGCGCCGAGGTCTCCTCCGAATTCGCGCTGATCTGCTGGCTCACCGCCGAAAACTCCTCGCTCGCGTTCGCAACGTTTTGCGCGTTGTCGGAAATCGATTCGATAACCTCGCGGAGGCTTGCCTGCATCTCATTGATTGACCGTGTCAACTCTCCTAGTTCGTCTTCGCTGGTCACGGCGAGTTCCTTCTTCGTCAAATCCCCGGCCGCGATCGCTCGAGCCTGCTCGAGAACGGCCCCAGTAGATTTCGAGATACTGCGGCTTAGGAAGACTGCCACCGATATCCCCACAACGAGTGCGACCAGCGTAACGATGGTAATCGTCAGAAATAAGGACGTATTGCTTGCGGCGATTTGCGCTTTCTCCTCGTTCAGCAGCTGTAATTGCGATTCGACCATTTCATTCAGGTCTTGTTTGATGGCATTGTTAATTGTGATCGCTTGATCCGAAAAGAAGTCGCCCGCCTTCACGACCGCTTCCATCGAGCGCCCGGTCGCACGCGCAATAGCCTCATCGGACACTCGTTTGTATTTCGGCGCTTCTTCCTTTATTCGCGCCAACCGGTCTCGGTTTTGTTGGCGCTTCCATCCAACTGACAACTCCGTCAGCTCACTCAAGTCTTTGTCGATATTTGCCCAACCCTCGTCGTACGATTTCAGAGCGGCCTCTCTCCGCCCTGAGTCGGTACCCGCCAGGATTGCCTGGCGCGACTTGCTCGCGACGAAGTTCAAATTACTTTGCAAATCGCGATCGCGTTCAATAGTGGGAACCCTGCTGGTGAGCACGTATTCCTCTAGCTTCTGCCCTTGCGCTACCCGGATGTAAGAAATCACACCTATGGTCATCGTAAAGACCAGGACAACTCCATATCCCAGTGCCAGCTTCGCTCCAATTCTCAGTTTCATGGCCTTCCTCTCCTCATGCCTACCAGTGGTTTCGCTATCAGGGCCTCGCTCAGCTCCCTGACTGCTGTCCCCATTTCTCTAGCTGAATTATCTTTTCTGTGTCCAGTACCAGCAGCAACCTGCCCTCCAGCTTGCAAACGTGCGTCGTCGCCATGCGCACACCCGGCTTCAGCGTTTCCGTCGGTTTTTCAAACAGTTCCGTGTCCACATCCATGACATTGCCGATCTTGTCCACCACCAGGTTCATCGGGCCTTCCGACGTGCGCACCACGATCATCATCGACTGATTTCCGGAGTGGCTGGCGGGCAGATCCAGCCGCGTATTCAGATCGATTGTGGTGATGATTTGCCCGCGAAGGTTGATGATTCCCGACAGCACCGGCGGACACAGCGGCACGGCCGTGATCTCCTGGAATTCCATTACCTCTTGCACTTTCTCGATTGGCACACCGAAGCAGATGTCGTTCAGATAAAACGTCGCGTATTTCTGGTTAGCCGACATCTTCCGCCTCCGCTCTCTCACCGGCCATAACCGGCTCGGCTTCCACGCCGTCGCGTAATCTCTCGAACAGTTCGTCCATTTCGAGCAGTTCCGTCACGCGTTCGTGCACTACCAGAGTCCCCCGCACGCCGGCTCGGCTTGGTGGATGCAGTTTTTCCGCCTCGAGTTTGGCGATTCCCAGAATCTTGTGCACTTCCAGGATGACGTCGTTGCGCGTTGCAGTCTTCACCACCACCGCGGAGATCTTCCCGGAATTCTCCTCCGGATGCAGTCCTTCCTCGGTACGCCGGTGACTGCGCCGCTCGTCCAGCAACTCGATCAGTGATACGACTGGCACGATTTCTCCCCGATACTGCATCACGAATTTCCCGGCCAGCCGTTCCTTCGACGCTTGGTCGAACTCTTCGAGCCGCTGCACTCTTTCGAGGGGCATGGCCATCCGTTCGCCATCCGGGCCGCCTATCAGCAACAAGGTCAACTTCTCCTTCTTGCTGCCGGTCTCCGCTTCCGCGCTCCGCTGCTGTTCTCTTGGAACCATTCCCGCCCGGCGCGCCAGTGCCGCAATGTCTAAAATCAGGGCAACCCGGCCATCCCCCAACACCGCTGCACCCGCATACAGCGCAATATTCTTGAACCGTTTGTCGAGCGGTTTGATGACGATCTCTTCCGTGCTGCGTACGCTATCCACCTGCAGCGCGACCTGCCGCCCTTCCGTGCGCACTACCACCAGGTTGATCGTGCTGTTCTTCCGCGCCGTTCCTTCTTTCAATCGCAGCTCTTCCCGCAAATTCAGCAATGGCAACACCGTGCCGCGGAACCGGAAGATCGATACGCCGTCGATCGACTGGATCTGCTGCTCTGCCGCTTCGGCGTCGATCGCGATCATCTCGACCAACGCCGACTGGGGAATCGCGAACACGGATGGTCCGCTCACTATCGTTAGCGCCGGAATGGTTGCCAGTGTGAGCGGGATCTCCAATCGCAGCGTCGTGCCCTTGCCTCGGGTGCTTTCGAGCTTCGCTCTGCCCCCAATCCGCTCGATGTTCGTTTTCACCACGTCCATGCCCACGCCGCGGCCCGATACGTTTGTGACCCGTTCCGCGGTCGAGAGCCCCGGCAGAAAAATCAGGTTCAACTTCTCAGAGTCACTCAGCTTGTCCGCGCTTGCGGCTGCAACCAGCCCTTTTTCGACAGCTTTTTGTTTAACCCGCTCGGCGTCTATGCCCGCGCCGTCATCTGCAATCAGCAGGTGGAAATTTCCCCCTTCGTGGAACGCCCGGATCCCCACAAGGCCCTCTTCTGCCTTTCCGGCGGCCGCGCGCCTTTCCGGGTTTTCGATGCCGTGGTCGATCGAATTTCGCAGGATGTGCGTTACCGGGTCCTTGATCGCTTCCAGCAGCGACTTGTCCAGTTCCGTGTCGCCGCCTTGTGTTTCCAGTCGGACCTTCTTCCCCATGTCTTTGGAAGTGTCGCGTACGATGCGCGGCAGCTTGTCAAACAGCTGGCTGACCGGCTGCATGCGGGTCTTCATCACGTTTTTCCGCAGTTCCGAGGTGACGTAGTTCAATCCGTGCACCGTGGCGTTCAGGTTGCGTTCGTTGCTGTCGAGCGCCAATTGCAGCAAGCGGTTGCGTAGCAGCACCAGTTCACTGACCAGGTTCATCTGTTTCTCGAGCAGGTTCACGTCCACACGGATCGTCGCGTCCTTGCTCTCTTCCGCCGGCTTGTCTCGCAGAATTTCGTCCACTTGCTGCAGCGTGATCACGCCCAGACTGACCAGGATCTCCCCGATTTTGCGCGGGTCGCCTTCTTCCTGCATCTGCAACGCCTGTAGCACCGCTTCCACCGGTACGCTGCCCTTGCGCACGAACGCTCCGCCGCTCTTCTTGGCCAGCACCTCGTGCTTCGTCTTTTTTGCCTTCAGTGGCTCAGGCGCATTAGCCGTTGCGGTCTTTACCGTCTGCTCGGCCGTGGGTGCTGCCTTCGACGGCTTCTCCACAGTGGTTCCTGGCTGGGACGCTGCATCGGTCTTCTTCCCGGCTTGCTCCTGCAGCTTCTTCAGTTTCGCAATCAATTCGCTCGAATCGGCATTCCCTTCGGATTCGGTCGACTCAATCTCCTGCAAGTGGCCGCGGACGCGGTCAACCATCTCCAGCAGGCAATCCGCGCACTCTTCCGTCAACTCCAATTCGCCATCCCGCAAACGGGACAACAGGCTTTCGCCCGCGTGTGTCAACGCTTCCAGCCGCGTAAATCCGAGAAAACCGCAGGTGCCCTTGATCGTGTGAATCGTCCGGAAAATGCTCTTCAGCAACTCCCGGTTCCCTGGGTCGTTTTCCAGCTTCACGAACTCCTGGTCCAAACGGTCCAGGTTTTCCGCGCTTTCGGTCAGGAAATCTTTTACTAGCTCGTCCACGTCGCTTCCTCGCTTGGCCGCGCTTTTGCTTCGCCGGCCCTAAAACCTGAATTTTGCCGTCAATTCCTTTAACGCATTGGACATCTTCGCCAATTCCTGTGCCGCTTTCTCCGAATCGGCGGCGCCATGCGATGTGCTCTGCGCGGCCTCAGCGACCCCCGAAATGTTTTTGGTGATTTCCTGCGAACCGCGCGCGGCGTCGCTCACATTGCGGGTCATCTCGTTGGTTGTGGCGTTCTGTTCTTCCACGGCGGAGGCGATCGTGGTGGAGATGTCGTTGATCTGGTTGATGATCGAGCTGATCGTCCCGATCGCGTCCACAGACTCTTTCGTGTCGGTCTGAATCGTCTCGATCTTCCGGCTGATGTCTTCCGTGGCTTTCGCGGTTTCCTTGGCCAGCTCCTTCACTTCGTTCGCCACTACTGCGAATCCCTTGCCCGCTTCGCCGGCGCGCGCCGCTTCAATCGTGGCGTTGAGTGCCAGTAGATTGGTTTGTTGCGCGATGGAGGTGATCACCTTGATGACCTCGCCGATTTCCGCGCTCGATTGCCCGAGCTTGGTGATCGTATGGTTGGTTTTCTGCGCCACACTCACCGCGGAATTCGAAACCTTTGCCGCATCAGACGCATTCTTGGCGATGTCCTTGATACTCGCGCTCATTTCTTCCGTCGCTGTGGCCACCGTCTGCAGATTTTTGTTCACCTCTTCCGATGCCGCGCTCACCACGTTGGCCTGGCTCGAGGTCTCTTCGGCGTTCGCGCTCATCTGCTGGCTGGTTCCCGTCAATTCCTCCGCCGAAGATACCAATGAGTTGGTGGTGTCGGCGATCTGCAGGATGGCCGCATGCACCTGCGAGCTCAGCCGGTTGACCGCTTCGCTCAGCGCCTCAAAATCGCCGGCGTACCGCGTGCTGATTTTCGCGGTCAGGTCCCCGCCCGCCAGCCGCCCGATGGTCTCGGCCACCTCCCGCAGCGGCCCAATCACTGCGTCTAGCGTGTGGTTGACGCCTTCGACGATTTTTCGGAAATCGCCTCCATGATTGGTCGCGTCCGCGCGCGTCGACAGCTTCCCTTCCACTGCGGCCTTCGCCAGCATATTTGCATCGCCGACCAGCGCGTTCACCGCGTCGATGCAGGTGTTCAGGTTGTTCTTGAGGGTGTTGAAGTCGCCGTTGTAGTTGTCACTGATCTTTGCGGGAATGATCCCTTTGCTGATTTTATCGACATAATCGGCGGCCACGTTCAGAGGGCCGATCACCGCGTCCAGCGTCGCGTTCACTCCTTCCACCACCTTTCGGTAGTCGCCATGATGCTTCGAGGCGTCCGCGCGCGTTGACAATCTTCCTTCCACCGCCGCCTTCGACAGCATCGCCGCGTCCGCCAGCATGGCGTTCAGCGCCTGCTTTTGTTCGGTGACATCCGTGGCATATTTCACCACCTTGAACGGCTTGCCGCTCAAATCCAGGATTGGGTTGTAGGACGCTTCGATCCACACTTCTTTGCCGCCTTTGCCAATCCGCTTGTACTGCGCGGCTTGGTATTCGCCGCGATTGAGCGTGGCCCAGAATTCTTTGTACTCGGAGCTCTGCCGGTACTGCTCATCGACAAAGATGCTGTGGTGTCTTCCCTGGATCTCTTCGAGGGTGTACCCTAACGCGTTCAGGAATTTCTGGTTGGCCGTCAGTACTGTGCCGTCCATACTGAATTCGATTACCGCCTGTGCCTTGTGAATCGCGGCGATCTGGCCCTCATAGTCCGCGCTTTGCAGTTTCTGCCGGGTAATTTCAGTCGCGAACTTCACCACCTTGTATGCTTTGCCGTCTCTGCCGATGACGGGGTTGTAGATTCCAGCGAGCCAGACTTCTTTCCCGCCTTTGCCAAATCGTTTGAACTCGGCGGCCTGGTACTCGCCGCGATTCAGCTTTGCCCAGAACTCCCGGTATTCGTAACTGTCGGCCTCCGACGGCGCCAGAAACATGCTATGCTTCCGGCCCTTGATCTCTTCGAGTGTGTATCCCATCAGCCGCAAGAAACGATCGTTCGCGTTGAGAATCGTGCCATTCATATCGAATTCGACGACCTCCCGCGACTTGCAGACCGCCGCGATTTGATTCGCGCAGTCGTCGCGCTTTTCCTGTTCGATTGCTGATTCGGGTTGCTCTTCCAATACGGCTACCGCGGACTTGTGATGGTTCCTTGACATCGCTTTTCTTCCTTTTGCGGCTCAGCCGCCTGTACTCTTCCGCTCTCCCAATCTCTGCCTGAAGAACTGCCCTGCCTTCAGTCAAACTCTTTATTCCTGATCGCCGAATCAATGCCTCGCGGCCGAATCCTCCCCGCCCGCAACGGTTTTCTCCGTGTCCAGCACCAACAACAACTGGTCCTTGAGTTTGTAGACGCCTTGCACCAGCTCCCGCATGTGCGCTTGAAGCGTCTCCGGCGGCTGTTCGGCACAGTCTTCCTTCACCTCGATGACATCCCCAATCTCGTCCACCAGGAGGCTCACCGTTTCGCCATCCGCGCGCACCACCACGTTCATCGGTTTTCGATTCTCCTGCAGTTCCGGATAGCCGAGCCGCTTACGTAGGTCGTACGCCACGACGATCTGTCCCCGCAGGTTTATCAGTCCCCGGATCACCGCAGGCGCCAGCGGCACTCGCGTCATTTCTTGATACCGGATGACTTCCTGTACGCTCTGCACCGGCACGGCAAAGTGTTGCTCTTCGATCGAGAAGGTGCAGAATTGCTGCGACTCTTTCACCCTACTTCTCCTCTCCCGCCGCTTCGCCTTCGTCGAAGCTCGGAATCGCGCTGCGAATCAAGCTGTGGACATCGAGCAGATCGGTCACTTTCTCTTGAATTACAGCCGAACCGATGAGTCCTTTGCGCTTCGAAGGATGCTGCTGCAAGAACGACTCCTCCACGATGTCCAGGATGCGGTCGACCACCAGGCCCACTCTCCTGCCGCCCTCCGAATACACCACTACCTGCGTCATCGCCGCCCCTTCTGTGGATCCAACTCCTTGCCCACCTCCCAGGACGTCCGCCACGCGCAGCAGCGGCATGATTTCGCCGCGGTATTGCACTACCTGCTGGTCGCCCGCTTTTTCAATCGATTCCTTCTTGAATTCTTCGAGTCGTGCCACCAGCGATAGCTGCATCGCCAGGCGCCCCTCCGCGCCACATTGCATCAGCAGCATCGTCTGTTTCTCTCCGCCCTCCGCCGACGTGGCTGCGTCCTTGGCGGTCATGGCGCGTTCTCGGTTCTCGCCGATGACGCTGGCCCGTTGCGCCAATCCCATCACGTCAAGAATCAACGCCACCTGGCCGTCACCCATAATCGTTGCGCCGGCAAACGCGTTGACGCTCTTCAACTGCTTGCTCAACGGCTTCACCACGATCTCTTCAGTGTCGTTGATCTCGTCGACCACCAGCCCAAATTGGCGGTCTTCCGCCTGCAAAACCACGATATTGACCGCCTCTCCCTTTTCCCGTTTTGTTCTTGCGCCTTCGGGCTTCCCCTCAACCCGGCCGTTTAGTTCATGTTCGAGATAAACCAGTGGCAGCAATTGTCCGCGCAAGCGATATACCGGTGCGCCGCTCAGCATCTCTATACCCTTGCGAGCGTTCTCCCCCTCTAGCCACACTAATTCGAGCAAGCTCACTTGCGGAATTGCGTAGCGCTCCTCCGCGGCGCTGACAATCAACGCCGGGATGATCGCCAGGGTCAGCGGTATCTTCATACGCACCGTCGTACCCTGCCCGGCCTTCGACTGCACGTCTACCGTCCCGCCAATCTTTTCGATATTCGTCTTCACCACATCCATGCCGACGCCTCGGCCGGATACGCTGCTCACCTTTTCCGCCGTCGACAATCCGGGCAGGAAAATCAGGTTTGCAGTTTCCCGTTCCGTCAGTCGCGTGACTTGTTCCGGCCGGATCAGCCCGCGCTGCAGTGCCTTCTTGCGAATCTTCTCGGCGTCCAGGCCCGCTCCGTCATCGCTGATCTCGATGTTCACCTGGCCGCCCTCGTGATAGGCCCGCAGATGCAGCATTCCTTCGGGGCCTTTTCCGGCAGCTGTACGTTTTTCAGGCGCCTCGATGCCATGATCCACGGCATTCCGCACCAGATGTGTCAGCGGATCCTTAATCGCTTCGACAATCGTCTTGTCCAGCTCCGTGTCTTTCCCCTCCATCTCAATGCGTACTTGCTTGCCGCAGCTCATCGCCAGGTCGCGAACCGTGCGCGGAAATTTACTCCAAAGGTTCCCTATAGGCTGCATGCGCGTCTTCATTACGCTCTCTTGCAGCTCCGTAGTGATCAGGTTCAGGCGCTGGCTTGAGACCGCCAAGCTATGGTCGTCTGCCTTTTGCATGTATTGCACGATGTGGTTGCGCGCCAAAACGAGCTCGCCCACCAGATTCATCAGCTTATCGAGCAGGCCCACGTCTACTCGGATCGTGCCTTCTGTCATGGCTGCTTTGGCCGATTGCTGGACCTGTAGCGCCGCGACCACGTCCTGCGTCTTCACCGCACCACGTTCCACCAGGATCTCCCCCAGCGGGCGCGTATCTCCCTCAAGTTGTTTCTGGATCGCTGCGGCCACTTCTTCCGGGGCCGCCATATTTCGCTCGACGAGGATCTTGCCCAGCAGCCTTACCGCTTCACCTAGGAATCCCTCGGCCTTCCCGGACTCCGCTTCCGCAGCCTCGTTCGAAACGACCTCCGGCTTCCCCGTCATCGCCGCTTCCGCGGTCGACGTCTCCCGCGTCTGCCCTCTTTCCTCGTGCGTTTCCACCTCTCCGTCGCACTGGAGCGTTGTCAGCGTGGCAATCAGCGCGCAGTCGTCTCGCTCCCCTTCGTTTCCCCGCGCCTCTATGCTGTCGAGCATCTCCCGCACTGCATCCACCATTTGCAGCAGAACCGTGGTACGTTGCGCGTTCAGTGCAATGGCCCCGTCGCGCAGCTGGCTCAACAGGTTTTCGCCCGCATGTGCCAGGGATTCGAGTTTGCCAAACCCCAGAAAACCGCAAGTTCCCTTGATCGTGTGGATCGTCCGAAAGATGCTCTTCAGGAGTTCAGGATCATCCGGCTCGCTTTCCAGCTTCACGAAATCCTGATCTAGATGGTCCAGATTTTCGCGGCTCTCTTGCAAGAAATCCTTGATCAGATCATCCATCTCGCTTACGCACCTTCACGCCGTCACCTTGGATTGCAATTCCCTTGCCAGCGATTTTGAACTCCTCCCCTCGAGCCCCCCTCTCACACTTCTATTTCTCTTGTTTTCTCCGGTTTCGAGCCACTCCTGCTTTTCCTCGTACCACCCGACTTCTTCGCAACTGCTGGTCTCCTGCACCGAATTGGTTCAGTCGGCCGCCTTTGTCCCAAAAGCGCTCTTTTCCTCGCTCCCTTCTGCTTGCTTTTGACGCCAACCCGTTCCTCCCTTTACACTGCCTTTATGCGCTCGACTTACGACGCCCCCCGCGTCCGTTTCGACTGGCGGGGTTTCATCACCCCCGGCGTAAAACTTCTCGTTCTGCTTTGTACGGGCGTATTTCTCTTTCAGACTCTTCTCGAGTTGCTTTTTCCCCGCGGCTACGCCTGGTTCATACATGAATTTGGTCTGATTCCTCGAGGTGTGATTCCCGGTCTGCGCATTTGGCAACCGGTTACCTACATCTTTCTGCACGGTGGATTGCTGCACATCCTCATCAACATGCTCATGCTCTGGATGTTCGGCCGGAATCTCGAAGAGGTATGGGGAAAGAAGCGATTTCTCAACTACTTCTTCATCTGCGGAATTGGAGCGGGTCTCGTCACGATTGTCGTCAAGTTCATCCCCATGTTCTGGGGATACCGGCCATCAGACATCCCGACGATTGGCGCGTCGGGTGCAATCTTCGGCATCCTGATTGCCAATGCGATCCTGTTTCCAGACCGGCAAATCTGGCTGTTCCCGCTCCCCGTCATGATTCCCATGCGGCCCTTTGTCCTCGTTATGGCCGCCATTGAGTTCTTCAGTACCCTCGGTTCCAGCGGCGACAATGTGGCCCACTTCTGCCACCTCGGCGGTATGCTGGTCGGCTGGCTTTATCTGCGCCGAGGCTCGTTCCTATTCCGCGTCCGGAATGAGATGTCGGACTGGCGTTATCAGCGGAATCGCCGCAAGTTCGAAGTGTTCATGAAGAAACACAAAGACGAGCCACCTTCCAGCCCCGACCACTGGGTCAACTAATTTTTCTTCAGTATGTGTCATCCGAAGTGGCGTCTTCGTCCGATGAATGCCCTATCCTGTGTGCTAGCCTTGGCCACTTTCATTTGTCATCCCGAGTGTAGCGAGGGATCTGCTTTTTCCCGGCTTCTTTGCTTCTTTGCTTCTTTCCTTCTTTCCTTCTTCCATCTCTCAACTTGCTCTTCCAATCACATGAAACTTCATGAAATTCGTCGTTCCGTGAATCCCCATGGGCGTTCCTGCCACAATCCCGATCACATCGCCCTTTCGGACCAATCGCTCCTCCATCAACCGCTTTTCTGCAATTGCCGCTAACCCATCGATTTTCTTGATGTCCACAATCGTCCGTGAAGTCACGCCCCAAAGCAGCGCCATTCTCCGCCGTGTTTCGGCTTCGGGCGAAAAAGCGATGATGGGCACCAAGGGCCGGTAGCGCGACACCAGCCTCGCGGTAAACCCGCTGTGCGTGAATACCGCGATCAGCTTCATGTGCAGCTCACGCGAGGCGTGGCACACCAGTTCCGCCACGGTCTCCGCCACCTTCAATCTCTCGTGGGACGCCGGCCGCGGAAACTCATGAATGCTCGCTTCGGCCTCCTCGATGATCCGCGCCATCATCGTCACCGCTGCCACCGGATACTTCCCCGTGGCCGTCTCCGCGCTCAGCATTACCGCGTCCGAGCCATCAAAGATCGCGTTCGCCACGTCTGAAGCTTCCGCGCGAGTTGGCCGCGGATTCTCCGTCATCGATTCCAGCATCTGCGTCGCGGTGATAACCGGCCGCCGGTACTCCCGAGCCCGCGAGATGATCTCCTTCTGTACCACGGGCACTCGCTCGGGGCTCATCTCCACACCCAGGTCCCCGCGCGCCACCATCACCCCTTCCGACACCTCCAGAATTTTGTCCAGATTTTCGATCGCCTCCGGTTTCTCCAGCTTGGCGATCACCGGGATCTTCTTTTTCGTACGCTTGACCAGCGATTTCGCTAGCAGGATATCTTCGGGGCGCCGCACGAAACTCACCGCGATGTAATCCGCGCCTTGCGCAGCCGCGAACCGCAAATCCGCGCGGTCCTTCTCCGTGAGGGCCGGCACGTGCAACTTCGCTCCTGGCAGATTGATCCCCTTGTGCTCCCCCAGCACGCCTCCATTTACCACCTGGCAGATCACCTCGGAGTGCGTCGTCTTCTCCACTCGCAACTCGATTAAGCCATCGCTCAGTAAAATCCGATCGCCGGCATGCACCTCTCGGGGGAGCGGATGAAACGTCGTGTTTACCCGTGTCGAATCCCCCAGCACTTTTGCTGTCGTGATCACGAACTTCTGGCCCGCCCGCAGCAAAACCGTTCCACCACCCGCCAGCGCTCCTGTCCGGATCTTCGGTCCCTGCAAGTCCACCAGAATCGCCACTGGCTTTTGGAAACGGTTGGCCGCTTCACGTAGCATGGCAAAACTCTGCGCGTGCTCTTCGTGACTACCGTGCGAAAAATTCAACCGCGCCACATCCATGCCCGCTTCAATTAGTTTGCGGATCATGCGCGGGGAACGCGTGGCGGGACCAATCGTGCAGACGATTTTCGAATGCCGCGAAATCATCGCCGAAACTCTCCGTTGTCTTAACCAGATGATACTACCGCGTGACCGAAAACTCCGCTGCGATTCGGGTGATTAAATCAATCCCCTTCGCAAACGATGCCAACGGTAGACGTTCGTCGTCTCCATGTGCCCGGGCCTCGTCCTCTTCTGTGATGGCATACGGCATGAGCCCGTAAGACTGCACATTGTGCAGCCGCAATTGTGCCGAATCCGTGGCCCCTGTCGAAAGGTACGGTAATACAGGTGCCCCACCGAACTCCTTTGCGCACACTTCCGTGATCAGGCTGTAAAAATTGCTCTCTATCGACGAGTTCGGCGCCGCCAATCCGCCGTCTGGCAAGATCTGCAGCTTCACTTGCGGATCGTTCACCAGCTTGTTCAGTTCATTTACCAGCACGTCAATCGTATCCCCCGGCAACAGCCGCACATTCACCATTCCCTTCGCTTCAGACGGAATCACGTTCACTCGCACACCCGCTTGCAGCATGGTCGGCGCAATCGTGTCACGCATCATCGAATTCCACGCCGGATTCATGTCAGAGAGCACCCGCTGCGCGTGCTCGCCGCGATCCGGCGTGTCGATCACTCGAATCCATTTCGCGGTCTCATCGTCTTCCACGCCCGCCAGTCCTTCGAAGTACCGCCGCACGACCGATGTCAAATGCACAGGCGCCTGGTAATTCCCCATCTTTTCGATCGCTGCCGCCAGATGCACAACCGGATTGTCTTTCGTCGGTCGCGACGCATGCCCGGCTTTGCCTGTCGCAGTAACCGCTATATTCACGGACACTTTTTCTGCAACTTGCACTCCCACGTACTGCACCTTGCCGTTCTTCATCATCACCCGGCCGCCCTCATTCAGAGCGTATCCGGCGGCGAACTTGTCCCAGTACTTTGCGATCAGAATCCTCAGGCTCGCATCCCCAAACTGTTCCTCGTCCGTCGTCGCCAGAAAAATCACGTCGCGATTGATGTGCACGTTCCCGCGCTTCAGTGCAATGAACGCCGCCAGGTTCGCCACCAGCATGCTCTTGTCGTCCAGCGAACCTCGCCCGTAAAGATAGCCGTCCTTGATCACTCCCCCAAACGGGTCTACGGTCCATTTGCTCTTGTCGACGCCAACGACGTCCATGTGGGCTACCAACAGCAACGCTTTCGATGGATCAGCCACTATCGCGCTTCGCAGGCGCGCTACCACCGCGCTTCTCCCCGGCGCCACATCCAGCAACTCCGGTGTCACTCCCTCTTTCGTCAGGATGTCCGCGATATATTTCGCTGCGGCCTGTTCGTTCCCCGGTGGATTGGTCGTGTTGATTTTGATCAGGTCGACGAGCCAGTTCTGCGCCTCGCGTGCCAGCCCGGATGTATCCCCCACGAGTGAACCATTGTCCGGAATCCCCATCCCCGGCGACGGCTGCCCCACCTGCGCCCGCGCCGGCCCAGCCCCCAACACGCCGGTCAAGGCGGTCCACAATATCAAGAAGCTCACACGCTTCCAATTCACACGCACCCCCGCTCAGTTGCGTTTTGCACCTTCAGAATTCCATACTAGCATGCGGCTCTTGACGCGCCTGCTGCGCTCGGCCCCTTGTAGTGCTCAATTTGTACTTGTACTCGAGTTCGGGGTCAGACGACGGCCCGGGTATTTACTGCATCTCAATTGTGTTGGCCTTGGGGGTTTTCGAATGAATCGTGGTTTCCGCTCTCGTTTCCTGGCATTTCTCTGGATAGCCTCGCTGCTCCCGCTCGCGTTACTTCCTATTGCCGCACAGGCTCCCCCGGGGCCTCAGGGCACCCCTCCGCCCTCCACCGCCCCTTCACCCTCGATCCAACAGCCCCAAGGACCGCCCAAACAAAAGCAGCCGCAAGAGTCCGGCGTCACCATCTCCGTCGAAGTGCCCGTCGTTACCCTCGACGTCATCGCCACCACACAGCACGGCGACATTATCCCAGGCCTGAAAAAAGAGAACTTCCGCATCCTCGAAGACGGCCAGCCACAGACCATCACCAACTTCGGTCCCACCGACGCGCCCATCACCATGGTTCTTCTTGTCGAAAACAGCGCGCGTTTCTACGGCTGGTTTTCCAGTCAGGCCAAATATTGGGCGGATGCCTTCTTTCCAAATCTCAATCAGAAGGATTGGATCGCCCTCGAAACTTTCGATATGAAGACGCACATCGAAGCCGACTTCACCCAGGATAAGAATGAAGTCCGTCAGACCCTCTACCGCATCTACTTTCCGGGCTTCAGTGAATCCAACGTTTTTGATGCAGTCCTTGAAACCGTCGACCGCCTTAAAGATGTAAAAGGCAAGAAATCCATTCTCTTGCTCGCGACCGGCGTGGATACGTTCTCTAAACACACTCTCGACCAAACGCTAAAGCAGCTTCGCGGCACTGATGTCACGATCTTCGCGGTTGGCGTCGATAAGCCCATCACCAACTATCTCGACATGCACCGCTCGCTCGGCAGTATGGCTCGCATGGACTACCTCCAAGCCGAAAATCAGATGAAGACTATCGCGGGAATGACCGGCGGCTTCTCCTGGTTTCCTCAGTTCGATGGTGAAGTCCCGGGGATCATGCGGGAGGTCGCGGAATTTCTGCGCCATCAATACAGCATCACCTACACGCCAAGCAACACCGCCGCCGATGGTAAGTATCGCAAAGTGAAAGTGGAACTCGTCGCGCCCGACGGCACTCCGCTCACCGTCACCGACCAAAAAGGCAAGAAACTGAAGTGGGTCGTCTACGCTCGCGAAGGTTACACTGCCCCCAAAGGGGGCGTCGGCGACTAATCTGGAGTGCTCGCGCCTCCCCAAGCTCGATACCTTCACCGCGACACGATCCGCTGCAGCTCTTCTGCCGCCGCGATCACCTGCGCACTCACCCCTTCGTCTCTACTTCCTCACTCTCAAATCCTTCCCCGTCATATCCCCCGGCACAGGCTCCCCCAAAATCCCCAGCATCGTCGGCGCAATATCTCTCAGCGCCCCTCCAGGGGCCAGCCGCAACCCATCATCCTCGCTCACGCAGATAAACGGCACCGGATTCGTCGTGTGATACGTATGCGGCCCGCCAGTCCTTGGATCGACCATCGTCTCCGCATTCCCGTGGTCCGCCGTGATGATCCAGGCTCCCCCGCGAGGCTTCAACGCCTGATAAATTCGCGCTAACCCCGCATCCACCGCTTCCACTGCCTTGATCGCCGCTTCCAGCTTCCCCGAATGGCCCACCATATCGGCGTTCGCGAAGTTCATAATAATCGCGTCGAACTCGCCCTTCTCGATCGCGTTCACCACCGTATCCGTAATTCCACCCGCCGACATCTCCGGCTTCAGGTCATAGGTCGCCACTTTCGGCGACGGCACCAGGATCCGTTCTTCACCCGTAAACGGCTTCTCCACGCCACCGTTGAAAAAATACGTCACGTGCGCATACTTCTCTGTCTCCGCGCACCGCAAATTCTTGTACTGCAGCTCCTGAAATACTTGCGCGAGTATGTGCTCTAGCTTCTCAGGCTGGATTACGCACCTCAGCCACGGCCAATTCTTGTCGTACTTCGTCATCCCCACATAAAACAGGTTCTTCGGCCGCTTCGGGTCAGCAAACTTGTCGAAGTCTGGCGCTTCCAGCGCATAGGTCATTTGCCGCGCGCGGTCAGCCCGGAAATTGTAGAAGATCACCGCGTCGTCATCGTGAATCAATCCCACCGGCGCGGCATTTGGCCCCGTTCCTTTCGTAATGACCACCGGCTTCACAAACTCATCCGTTACGCCCTGCTCATAACTCGCCTGCAGCGCCGCCACGGGATCGCTGTTCTTGTGTTCCGCTTCGCCATGCGCCAACGCGCGATATGCCAACTCCACGCGCTCCCATCGGTTGTCGCGATCCATTGCGTAGTAGCGGCCCACCACCGTCGCGATCTCGCCCACGCCCAGTTCGCGCATTTTCTGCTGCAACCGCCGCACGTAATCCCGTCCGCTCTCCGGAGGAGTGTCGCGCCCGTCCATGAAGCAATGCACGAACACCTTCTCTACCTTCTGCTTCTTCGCCATCTCTAGCAGCGCAAACAGATGATTGATGTGCGAGTGCACCCCGCCATCGCTCAATAAGCCCAGAAAATGCAGTTGCCTCTGCCGCCCGCGCTCCATCGCTTGCTGAAACAACGGCACCTGCTCCAACTGGCTGTTCGCAATCAGCAGATCGATGCGCGTGATGTCCATGTGCACGATTCGCCCTGCGCCGATGTTCATGTGCCCCACTTCGCTGTTGCCCATCTGACCTTCCGGCAGCCCCACGAACGGTCCAGAAGTCTGAATCAGTGTGTTGGGAAACTTTTTCAGCAACTCGTCATAAGTCGGCTTGCGCGCCAGCGCAATCGCGTTCCCCTTCGTCTCTGCGCGATATCCCCATCCATCTAACACCGTCAACACAATCGGTTTCGGTCGTTTGCTCATAGGTTTTCAGAATACACGAATTCGCTTTTTCGGCGAGGTTCGCAAAACACCCCGCTGTGACGCGTGAACATTTTGGATGGACTCCGCGAATTTATACCCTACGCTCGAACAAATTCCCTCAGCGCCCCCAGCAGCCGCTCCACTTCTTCCATCGTGTTGTATTGCACCAGCCCAATACGCAGCATCCCGCCCTTTGACTCCACGCCCAGCCGCTCGCTCAAATTCAACGCGTAGTAATTTCCATCCCACGCAAAAATCCCCCGATCGCCCAGGAATTTCGCGATTTCATTCGGATGCCGGCCCTCGATTCGAAACGACAATGTCGAGCACCGTTCTGCGCTCCGCGCCGGGTCGGTAATCCCGTAAATCTTCAGTCCAGGGATTGCCTGCAAGCCCTCAATCAACCTCCAGATTAATCTCGTCTCATGCTCCATCGTGGCCCGGTATGCCGCCGCGAGCGCCTCGCGCCGCCTCTGCGCGCCCGCATCGCTATGCCTCCCAACTCCCGCAATGTACTCTACCGCCGCGCCGATCCCCGCAATCAACTCATGCACCTGTGTTCCCGACTCCCACTTATCCGGCAACTGATCCGAGCACGGCCGCACCTTGTACGGCTTCAACCTTTCCAGATGCTCCCGCTTTCCGTACAACGTCCCCATATGCGGCCCAAAAAACTTGTACGGCGAACAAACTAGAAACTCGCAATCCAGCTCCTTCACATCAATCAGCCCGTGCGGTGCGTAATGCACCGCGTCGATGTACACCCACGCGCCCGCCGAATGCGCCATCTTCGTAATTTCCGCCACCGGATTAATGGACCCCACGGAATTCGAGGCGTAACCCACCGCCACCAGTCGCGTCTTCTCGCTCAGCGAATTCTTGAAATCCTCCATGTCCAGCGTGCAATCCTCGTCGCGAATATCCACTTGCCGGATCACAATGCCTTTTTCTTCCAGCACCTTCCACGGCGAAAAGTTCGCATCGTGGTCAAGCGTGGTCAGTACGATTTCGTCGCCAGCCCGTAATTCCCGCGCAATGGCCCGCGAAATCGCAAACGTGATCGTGGTCATGTTCTGGCCGAAGATCACTTCGTTCTGCTCGCAGTTGAAGAAATCCCCCATCGCCGCCCGGGATCCCGCGATGATCTCTTCCGTCCTCCGGCTCGTCAGGAACGCTCCGCCCGTGTTCGCATTGGCGGTCATCAAATAGCTCTGGATCGCCTGCATCACTTGCAACGGAACCTGCGTTCCAGCAGGCGCGTCCAGAAATGCTGCTGGTTGCCCATTCACCTGCGTCTGCAATGACGGAAACTGTGCCCGCACCCAGTTCACATCCAGTCCCGCCGCCGCGCTTCGATCCAGTCCCGCTGTGCTCATGTCTAGCTCCAAGGAGTCATTCGACAACATAGCATCTCACAATTCTCTTTTGGGGGTCGGAGCTTCAGCTCCGACATTTGGCTACGGCTGAGTATGGGCTTTAGCCCCTGAAGAAACTCCCGTGTTAGCATGGAGCTCCGTTCTCACTCACTGCCGCGGTGGCGCCGGCTATCAACTCTGCGCCACACATCATTTGAGGTCCGCAATGCTCGATACTTTCCCGGTGACCGATCGCACGCGCATCGTGCGCGAAGCGAATCGTGCCATCTACGATCGCGATGCCATCTATAAGATCCTCGACGAAGCCTTCCTCTGCCACGTCGGATTCTCTGACTCCGCCGGCCAGCCGTTCGTTATCCCAACCATGTTTGCGCGCGTCGGCGACACCCTCTACTTCCACGGCTCGGCCGCCAGCCGCACGCTCCGCGGCCTATCCTCCGGCATTCCAGTCTGCATAACGGTCACACTCGCCGACGGCCTCGTGCTCGCTCGCTCCGTCTTTAACCATTCCATGAACTACCGCTCCGTAGTCGCTCTCGGCCACGCCCAACTTATCGACGATTCCGCCGAAAAAGTCGCCGCCCTTCGCGCCTTCACCGAAAAACTCATTCCAGGCCGCTGGAACGACGCACGTCAGCCCAACGAAAAAGAACTAAAAGCCACCAGCATCCTCAAACTCCCGCTCGCCGAAGTATCCGCCAAGGTTCGCACCGGCGATGTCGAAGACGACGCCGACGATTACGCTCTCCCCGTGTGGGCTGGCGTCATTCCCCTGCGCCTCGTCGCTGACCCGCCCCTCCGCGACCCCCGTTGTGATCCTGCGATCCCCACTCCCTCTTACGCTGCGAACTATAAAAGGTAGCCAATCATGTCCGACAATTTCGTTCCAGCACCCATCAAGCCGCGCGTGCCCCTGAGCGTCTTCGATACTCTCGACGTTCGCGTCGGCACTATCGATCGCGTGGAAGAGGTCACCAACTCCGCCAAACTCATGCGTCTCATCGTTAATTTTGGCGATCACACCCGGAGCATCCTTGCCGGCATCAAGAAGGAGCGTGCGAATCCCCGCGAAATTGAAGGCAAACAGGCTCTTTTTGTCCTGAATCTCGAACCGCGCAGCATGGCCGGCGAGATCTCCGAAGGTATGCTCTTCGATTTGGGTTACGCCGACGGCTTAAATCCCATGCTGGCCATGCCCGAACGCCCCGTCCCCAACGGCACCCGCGCCGGCTGAGCGCCTTTGGAGTGCGAGAGCCCTGCTCTCGCTTTTCCCCCACCCGTGCGTGCCTCCGAACGACCAGCGGGAACTCTGCATCCCGCAACCCCGTGTTTTCTCTTCTCTCCTCGTTACAGCTCGCAAATAAGTACTTGAGAGTGCCCCATCCTTTGCGCGTTTTTGGCGCAAAGGGTAGGCTCTTACGTTCCAACGCCATCAACCTTCTTCTCTCCGGTCCTTTTTGGGCCTATCTTGCAAGCCACCAATGTTCCGTTCTTCGTTTTTAGTTATTTTCGGTTTTCCAGTTTCTACTTCTGACTATTCCGCGCCGTTGCTGCTCTCACAAAATCCGCCAACAATCCATACGCCGTCGCTTCCACGCCCGGATTATGCTCCACCACCGAAAATCCAATCACGTCCAGGTCGAATCGCACCGCCGAACTCGTTCCTTCCAGTCCCGCCATCGGATCGGTCAGCAACAGCAACTCCGGCGCCACCCGGCAATCCACTCCATCCCCACGTCGCTCCGCGCGGCATACCAGCTTGTACCGCATCCCTGCTCCGCGGACGGTTCGGATCTTCTCCTCACTCAACTCCCGTATCCCTGTCCGCTGCACGCTCTCCACTTTCGTCCGTACTCCCATCAATACCGTCGCCAGCGCGGCGGTCTTCACGGCCGCATCCCAGCCGTCCAGATCCTCTGCCGGATCCGTTTCCGCCACGCCCATCGCCTGAGCCCGTTTCACTCCCTCATCAAACGACCGGCCCTTCTCCACTTCGGTCAGCACCACGTTGCTCGTCGAGTTCAGCACTCCAGAAAAGCCGTGCAGTTCCGTGGCGGGCAATCCTAACGGAAACAATGAAAACACCGGCACGCCATCCATCACCGTCGATTCGAACAAGAATTGCCGCTTCTTTTCTCTCGCTAGCTGCACCAGCTCGGCATACGCGTGCACCAGCGGCCCCTTGTTCGCCGAAATTGCGTCGGCCCCGCATTCTAACGCGGTCACTAGATGTTCGATAGCCGGTTGCCCATCGGCGGTGTTTAGCGATGTGGCTTCGAAAAGCACATCCACCTTTCCCTGCGCGAGCCACTCCCGCACATTTCGTGCTGCCGGTGTCATTACTGGAAATCTCCCGCTCAGCGCGGCGATCGGGTTCAATCCCTCGGCATTGGCGATCCAGCCGATCCGCCGCGAAGCTACGCCCGTCAATCGCCAGCGCAGATCGTGCTTCCGCCGCAGTTCCAGTTCCTTCGATACCAGCAGCCGCAGCAGCGCCCGCCCCACGTTGCCAAATCCCACCAACCCCAAATTGTACGAAGGAATTGTCTTTCTCCTTTGCGCTCACCCGGGCACGGCTCGTAACCCAAGTACGCCCGGCACTAACAAAAGGTTGTCATCCTGAGCGCAGCGAAGGATCTCAACCGTCCCGCCCAGAACCAGCCAGCCGGTCCGTCTCGCCGCCAACCCTCCGCTTCCTCTGCTCCCCTCTGCGCACTCCGTGGTAACTCTTTCTTCCGTTCTTCCCTACCTCACCGCCGCCAACTTCGCCGTCGCCGCCGTAATCAGCGTCGATTCATCCTGCAGCACCTTCGCCACGCGTGCCGCGGATTGCTCCGCTTCCATCCATTTCTTCTGCTCCAGGTTCTCCCTCACTGCCGGGATCGCCTTCGCCGCATATCCGGTGTAGGCCCCTGGCGCATACAGCTCGTGTTTGTACCAGAACCGTCCAGGCAATCCCTCCTGCGTCGTCAGCTTGTGCTCGCTTTGCATCAGCATCTCGTTCACGTCCTTTATCGACGCGCTCGCCAATGGTGCTCCGCCGTTCGCGCTCACTTTTTCCAATACTTTCTGGTACTCTGCCGAACTCTTCGCCAGCGAGTCCACCGCATTGTCCAGCGGCGCGAAATTCAGGTGCGGTGGTACGTCTTCCTTTTTCGGAGTCACTCGCGGTTCCCGGGGATCTGTCGACGCCTCGAACGCCCCTTCCTGGATTTTCTGGTTTCGCTCCTGGATTTCGTCGCGCTGCTGATTCGCGAACTTCTCCACCTCCCGCACATACATCTTCACGTCATCCGCAAAATCCGTGAATTGAAATGGCAGCAGATCCGCGTCCGCCATCCGCATCATCGCTGTTCCGCCTGTTTGCGAGAGCGCTCTCCCATATACAAAGTCCTTGTCGCTGAAATGCGTGTACCAGTAAAAATCATCGTAGATCGAATGATAGATCCCGCCGTGGTCTTCGCCACCGAATCCGATTCCCAGCGACGCCACGCCCGCAAAATTGATGAATGGCGCATGGTCTGACCCGCCACCCAGCATGTCCATCCGCATATCATGCCGCTCGCGCAGTTCCCGTCGTTCTTCCGCCGAATTCGCGTCCGCGATCTCCTTTAATTGTGCGCGCTTCCACGCTGTCAGCTTCGTCTCCGGGTCCTGAATGTCCCGTGCCACATCGTTCATGAAATGTTCCAGCGTGTGGGATCCCTCTAATCCTAAAAAGCCGCGGCTGTTGCTGTCCGAATTGATATACATCACCGCATGCTTCTTCAAATCGTCGACGTGCGTCTCCACCCACTCCGTCGATCCCAGCAGCCCAGGCTCTTCACCGTCCCACGCGCAATAAATCAAGGTGCGTTTCGGCTTCCATCCCTGTTTCACCAACTCGCCCATTGCTCGCGCTTCCTCGAGCACCGTCACCATTCCCGATATCGGGTCCTCCGCGCCATTCACCCACGCGTCGTGATGGTTCCCTCGAATCACCCACTGCTCCGGAAATGTCGACCCGGGAATTTTGGCAATCACGTCGTACAGCGGCTTCATGTCCCAATTCGATGTCATTTTCAGGTGAACTTTCGCCGGCCCCGGCCCAATCCGGTATGTAATCGGCAGGCCGCCGCGCCATTCCCGGGGAGCCGTCTCCCCTCCAATCGCCGCCAGCAGCGGCTGCGCATCCTCATACGAAATCGGCAGCACTGGAATTTTTGTTAAGCTCTGCGCCTCCTTAATCGGCAGGCGCTTGGCATCCGCAGTGGCGCCAATTCCTGGCGTCAGCGGATCGCCCATGAACACCGAACTATCCTGCACGCTGCCCCGCTGCACTCCTTCGCTCGGCCGCCACGGCCCCTTCGGAAACACGGCTCCGCCCGAATACCCGTCATCCCGCGGGTCCGAATAGATGATGCAACCGATCGCCCCATGCTCTGCGCCAACCATCGGCTTAATCCCTCGCCACGAATGCCCGTACCGCGCAATGACAATCGCGCCCTTCACCGAAATTCCTCGCCGCTCCAACACTTCGTAATCCTCGGGCACGCCGTAGTTCACATACACCAGCGGCGCTGTAACGTCTCCATCAATCGAATACGCGTTATAAGTCGGCAATTGCTCGGCAGTCTGGTTCGACGTCGGGTCTTCCGCCACCACCGGCTCCTGCAATTTCGCCGTGAAGTGTGGTCCCCCGTCCACCAATTCCACCAGCCGCTCTTTTGGCGTTGGATATAGCACCGAGAAGCTCTCGATCTGTGCGTCCAGCCCGAATTCTTTGAACTTCGACAGGATCCATTCGGCATTGTCCTTGTCATAGGGCGAGCCGACGTTATGCGGCCGCGCCGTCAGTCGTTCCATGTATGCCCGCAAGTTATTCGGATCGGGAATCGCGCGCATTTTCTCCTCCCACTGCCGCTCTACGCGGGACGACTCCGCCGAATAGCCATACAGCACCTGTGTTTCATCCGCCGTCACCCGGCTTTTCGCCGGGGCTAGCGACACGGCGCACATTGCGATTCCTGCCATCAACACACTTCGCGCGGTTTTGGTCACAGTTTTTCCTTTGGACGACAAGGCGGAGATTATTCCGTGAACTCACCCACGTTGCAAGTCGCAATGTGCCGAACGTTGCACCTTGCACTTTGAACCCGTCACATTATACGGTGCTCGGTTCTTCCTCTTCCCTTCGTGCCTTCGTCGCTTCGTTACCTCTTTGCATCACTACTTCGCGCCATCGTCATTACTAGGATCGCCGCCAACGCCATCATCCCTGCCACACTCCACAATCCCGCTTGAAATCCATGTGTGCGGTCCCGCAAATACCCAATCCAGTACGGCCCAAACCCGCTCCCCAAATTGCCGATCGAATTGATCAGCGCGATCGCCGGTGCCGCGGTACTCTCCACCAACACCCCGCTGGCCATCGCCCAGAACGGCCCGGTCATTGCCGACGAAGCCGCCAAAGCCAGCCCAAACGCTGCAACACTCACCACCAGGTTCGGCGACGCGCCCGCAACCAACAGCGCCACCGCTCCAAAAATTGCCGATCCACCAACGTGCTTCCTCCGCTCTCCCGTCTTATCCGAATGCATCCCGACAATCACCATCACTACTACGGCCACCACATACGGCACCGCCGATACAAACCCCAGCAGTAGATTTGGCAAGCCTGACAGACTCTTCAGAGCGCTAGGCAGCCACAGGCTGATTCCGTATGTGCAGGTGTTCAACCCGAAGTACACCAGTCCCAGTCGCCACAATTTCCCGGATAGATACCACCCTTTCACGCCAGTCTCAGCAGTCTTTGTCCCCGAAAGCCCCACAGGTTTACTCAGTTTCTCCCGCAGCCAACTCTTCTCGCCCTCCCCAAGCCATCGCGCCTCCCCCGGGCCGTTGGGCAGCAAAAACCACGCCACAAATCCCAGCACGATCGCCGGAATCCCTTCCATTAAGAACATCCACTGCCAACCCGCCAGGCCGCCCGCCGTTCCCCAATCCAGCAGCGCGCCGGAAATTGGTCCGCCCACCATTCCCGATACCGGGCCCGCCGTCATGAACAGCGCCACGACCCCTGCCCTCGCCTCCGCGGGGAACCAACTTCGCAAGTAAAAGATCACACCCGGGAAAAACCCCGCTTCCGCGGCACCCAGTAAAAATCGCAATCCGTAAAACGAGGTCGCCGAATGGATTAAAAACATCGCCGACGAAATCACGCCCCACAAAATCATCAGCGTCCCGATCCATCGCCGCGCGCCCGCCCGCTGCAGCATCAAATTGCTCGGCACCTGGAACAAAAAATATCCGAGGAAAAATATTCCAGCGCCCAGCCCATACACCGCGTCGCTCAATCCCAACTGTCCCTTCATCTGCAGCGCCGCAAATCCCACATTGATCCGGTCCAGATAAGCCACCACATACAACAGAAACAGGAACGGCAACAGTCTCCATCGCATCTTTTCGATTAGCGCCCGCCCAAACTCGCCGTCGCTCAGCGCGCTCAATCTTGTCGCCCCTAGAATCTTCTCGACGATTTCTTTTGGTTCGTCCGTTACCTCTTCTACCAACACTCCCTCGCCCGTAGGCTCTTCCAGCACCTCAAATTGATCCTCTAGAATCGACTCTCCCGCAAAATGTCCCGTCCGCGCGCGAAGTCTCTCACCAATCAACTTCTGTGAGCCCTTCAGATACACCACGCGCACATCCAGTCCGGCCGTCAAACGCCGCCGGTACTCCTCCTTCAACGCCGAACACGCCAGCACTACCTTCCTGCCAGCGGCACCATTGGTTTCTAGAGCGACGTGCATTGCATCTAGCCACGGCCAACGGTCCGCATCCGCCAGCGGCTCTCCCCTGCGCATCTTTTCCTTATTCACCGGCGAATGAAAATCATCCGCCTCCAGAAAAACCCAGCCCAGTCGCTCCGCCAGCATCCTCCCAACGGTGCTCTTCCCCGCCCCTGTCACTCCCATGACCAGCAGAATCATCGCGCGCCGAGTGTCCCCCATTCGCACCCGCCAAGTCCAGCCTTGGAGTGCGCCGATTCATCGCCGCTTTTGCGCCTTCCCCAATCGCACCAATCGCTCACACTTCAAAACAAACTGCGGTAATATCAGGCCAACTGCCTCGGAACCAACGTGAATCAACCCAAATCCGTCGCAAAAAAAGCTGGCCTGCTCTACTTCGTCTTCGTCATGTTCGCCTACACCACCGGCGGCCCCTTCGGCCTCGAAGAGATGGTCACCACCTCCGGCCCTGGGCTGACACTCATCTATCTCCTGGTTATTCCACTTTTCTGGTGCATACCCGTCTCTTTCGTCGCCGCGGAACTCACCACCGCGATTCCCGTCGAGGGCGGTTTCTATCGTTGGGTGCGCGCCAGCTTCGGCAACTTCTGGGGCTTTCTCGCGGGCTGGTGGAACTGGTCCGCCTCCTGGCTTCTCGGCGCCAGTTACGCGGTCCTCTTTACCGACTACCTTGCGATTTACTTCCCGTCTCTGGTTGGCTGGAAACACTACGCCGTTTCCGTCGCGCTCATCGCATTTCTCGCTTACGTCAATATTCGTGGCATTCAGATGGTCGCCATGGTTGCCACCATCCTCGAGTTCTCCGTCCTCATTCCAATCCTGATCCTCTGCATGATCGCCGCCGCCCATTGGGGCCATAACCCGTTTCATCCGTTCACACCACCGCACGTTCCTTCCTTCCAGGTGTTCGGCGTCGGACTCGCCCTCGGCCTTTGGCTCTACTCCGGCTACGAACAGTGTT
>Ga0335080_10000764_pt1 | contig 30185 bp, 15 predicted proteins | sample Lox_Sample_34_FD_206720 | JGI IMG/M metagenome (GOLD analysis project Ga0335080, IMG submission 206720) | Soil microbial communities from Loxahatchee National Wildlife Refuge, Florida, United States - Lox_Sample_3.4 | ecosystem: Environmental > Terrestrial > Soil > Wetlands | place: USA... | reverse complement strand
GTCCATCGCGAACTCCCTTTCGTGTGCTTGGCGGCTCACGTCTGGGAGTCTCCGCGATGGACTCCGGTATCTGTCAAACTTCTACTGCCTCCCCGGCAGAGCCGGGGGGTCTCCCATTCGTACTAGCTACATCCTTCGGCTCTGCTACTCGTCTACTGCTCTCGAAATATGTAGCGACTTCGCATCCTCAACTGGCACCTCGAAATCCAGCTTTTCGGATCCCCGAGCAAGGAGTTCGGAGTTCTCCGTCCGCACCCGATACTCACCCGGATCCAGCCCCTCGATCGTAACAGGCACTGTATTCACTATCCCTGTGGTGTCTTCGATTTGCAAATTGAGCGCCGACCTCCTGCGATCAAAAGTCAGTGATTTGATTTCACCCCGCCGCAGAGTTACACGGACTTTATCGGGGACAATCACCAGCCGTTTGCGGACACCATCTTTGGGAAACACGCGGAGCTCATTGGTTTCGTTCTCAACCCGGCATCCATAGCCTATCCACCCGAAACTGGGGTCGTTCACTACGTAGGATTTAGCGCCTTGAATAAAGGCCCACAAGCCGGAACCTCCTTCGAATGTTCTCGGCGGTTCACAGGCAAAAACGCCGGGATCGAATTTGAACCATCCAAAGCCCATACCGTCAGGCAACACGTTGTGAAGGACGCTCAACATCCCGGCGTTACCTTTCAAGAGTAGGGAAACGTCGCCTGTATCTTCAAAGGCCTGCATCAACGCCATGCCGTTCATAGCCTCGGAGTGCCAACAGGAGATCTGACCCCTCAAGTCGGGATGTGCGAATAAGTCGTTCCCGTACAAGAACCAGATGGGTTGGCCCCCGCCCCGCATTGCCTGCAAAACTTGCAGCACTTCCGCATTCCTCTTCCAGCTTTCAGCTTCCCCATGCGTCTTGCCGAAGTAGCGGGTAAAAAAATAAACCTGCGGCTGTGCAGTTTCGTCAATTTGGATCTCAGAGCTGTATGGGTAAGGATCAGTCAGAAAAACCTGGTTGGTTTCCTTCATCAATGCGAGAATCGTTTCGTATTCCTTCTGCCATCCTTCGCTCTTAAGGTCTTCGACAATGTTCACGGCGTTCAGCCCAGTGATCAGGCCAAAGTGCTTGTACGGTCCCGACGTGAACCATTTTCTACAGGTTTCATAGCAGAGCCGAAGATAGTCCAGCGCGCTGCGGTGCGCTAGAATGTCGTATTCACGCCCAATGCGGTACATGCCATGGTAAACATTCGTGACAAAGGCGTAGTTGTAGGTTCGCCAGGTGGTCTCGCTTCTTTTCCTGGACCAACTTCCCCACGGACTCGACGGCGTCCTCACTTTCCAGTACAGAGACGCACGGATTTCGTAAGTCTCGGGATTCTGGATGTACTTGAACAGGCAGTCGGACACGAACATCTCCAGTTTCTCGATCTCATCACGTGAAGGAAGAACCGAATTCTTCGCCACCAGGAATACGGGATCACCGAACCCGGGATCATCGGTGCCGCCTACTTCCCAAACATCATCGTTATCATCGAGGCGAGTCGCGCGCCGATAGTCGAATGGCAGAAACATATGATGGCGATGGTATGGATCGTCCGGATTCTCCACGAACTGCCGTTCCGCCATAAAGCGGGCTCGAGCCTTTAGCAACTGCTCTGCATCTTCAACGCAGTAAAAATGCAGATTGGTCCAGCGTTTTCCGTTGTAGCCCACGCGTATGCTTTTCTGTCCCCTGCCGCGAAACGACAACGTTAGAAATGTCGATTTATCTGTACGCTTTTGCTCTTTGACCGTAACTCCGTCCGAATGGATTTCCAGAGCCTCAAGGTCGTTGACACAGTTCAGTTCAACGTACGTGTCTGTGTCCTCCTGCACGACCATAGAGGGCACGATGCGAATTCCCAAATTACCGGCCGCCGTCAATTCCTCCGTAATTTCAGAATAGCTATCAAGAAACACGAATCGCATCTGATATGACTTTTTTTGCCCCGGCTCCAATACCAGGGATGAATGCCCGTTTACCCAGGGATTCCAATGCCAGTTTCGAAGGTCCTTGGTGGCATTGGAGTGCACTGCGAACAGATCGGTACCGATCCAATCGTCGCCCTGGGCGGGTGTCTTATAGATGCACTCGAAAGAGGTGTCTTGCAGGCAGTGAAACAGCAGGAACGGGGCGTCTCCACGCGGGCGCTGCATTAGTGCATAGGAACTATGGCCGGCCACGAAGGCATGGCAAAGGACCTTCTGCTCGTGAATGATCTTTTGCATAGCCGCCAGCTTCCCGCCGGCGTTTGCCAGAGTTGTCGTAGCGCCCGCATACGGCGCTGCGTAATCATCGTTGGCACGCAGTGGGAATGCGAGTTCGCCGAACTCCAGAGTGCGGCTGGTCGTATTTTCAAACTCTACGTCCCACAGCAGCGAGCCGTCACCGGCGAAGCCATAGCTCATTCTGAGGATGTAGCTCTGGATGCCACTTTCGCTTTGCGAGCGCGCTGCATACGTGACGGAAAGCACCTTTCCATCGAATTCAACCTTGCGGACATCCGCTGAAGTCAGGGTCGACTCGCGTTTCCACTTTCCTGAAATGTAATAAGGGACGAAGCTCTCCTGCTCGCGAATCCACTCCGATGTTTTCAGTTCCCAAACGGTGGTCACAACGTCCCCGGTCCAATGCGTGTCCCCGTTCCGGATACCCTGCGTATTATTGGAGTTTCCCAGGAAGTTTGTTCCTAGTGCATCGTGCGGATCAGTTATCGAGTAGAGGGTGCCATTCCTGCGGTCAAACGTCACGATCATCCGGCTCGATGAAAGCCGTACCAGATCGGATTTGTTTGTGGCGCGCGACGCGGACGGAACCAAGTGAGAAGTCGGTGACGTCTCCGTGGCAGGAACGTTGGGAACCAGCGCAGCAACACCAGCGGTTCCCATTGATTTGAGCAGGTGACGACGGGAAAGATCACTAGTCACTGGAGGCTGGCTGCCTTTGGAGTGTGATTTTTGAAGCCATCAATGCGCTGAGCGTCCATTCCGGCCCCGCACGCGCACCATAAGTACCCGATGAGTCATCGACCTGAAAGTTTGTCACCGACGCCGGAAACCTACTTTCCAGGCAACACATACTGGCCTACGGACTGCGGCCGGGAACGCAGCGCGTCACGGATGATTTTCTGGGCTTGCGCGAGTTCCCTTCCCACCAACTCCAGACGCGGTGGCCGGACGCGCGCGTTCCCAAACCCAACTTCCGCCTGGACCAATTTGATGAGTTGAACGAAGTTCGGCACCGTATCCATGCGGAGCAAAGGCAAGAACCAACGGTACAGTTCGAATGCCTTGTCGCTCCCTCCGTTGATACCGCAGTTGAACAACTCTACCGACTCACGCGGCAGCGCATTCGCCAAGCCAGCGACCCATCCTGCCGCCCCGACTCCGATGGCTTCCAGGACGGCGTCATCAACTCCCACAGAGATCTCCAGCCGCTGGTTCAGCAGGGCGCGGATCGCTGATACTCTTCTGGCATCGGTACTTGATTCCTTGACTGCCTCAAGGTTTTCGCGCTCACCTGCCAGCTCCTGAATCTGTTCGGGGAGAAAATCCGTTCCATAGGCTACGGGGTTGTTGTAGAGCATGCACGAGAGCGGCGATGCTTCAAATACGGCAGTGACGTGTGTCTTCATCTCGCGCCAATCTCCCCTGTAAACATACGGAGGCAGCACCATCAGGCCATCGCATCCGAGATCCGTTGCGGCTTTCGCGAGAGCTATTGCTTCCGATGTGGTCAACGCCGAGATTGAAGCCACCACCGGCCCACTCTGGCCGACTGCCTTAACACATGTACGCAGGATCTCCAGTTTCTCGTCGAACGACAGGGTTGCGCCCTCGCCCAACGAACCGAGCGCCACAATTCCCGTGCAACCGTTGTCCAAAAGCCAGCGGCAGTGTTTCGCCATAAAGTGATGGTCAACACTAAGATCGCTGCTAAAAGAGGTCGTGATTGCAGGCATTACGCCCTTCCAATTCATGAAAGGCCTCCTGTTAATTGCTACTTCTTCGGGGGCTCTGGCGTTCGTTATGGCTGCCCGGCTTTCAACCTGTCTCCCCCGTCTACGAAATCGAATCGACGACTTAATCCTGTGAAACCTGGTGCCCATCACGTCGTCCCTGAAAATCATCACCTTTCAAAATGATTAAGGTGGGGCACCAACAACGAAACGGAGCACGGGATTATGAGTAGATACCGGGGTATTTTATGGATACAATATGCAATCGTCAAACAATTATCGCGGATCCAGAAACGTGCCCCAAACCTCCATCATTGAAGGAAATGAAAATCACAAACACCGCGAGTTAACACGCGGATTGAGCCTCTTCGATTCAACGATGATGGTAGTTGGGGCCATGATCGGCTCCGGCATCTTCATTGTTCCTGCCGAGATGGCCCGCCAAATCGGAGCCGCGGGTTGGTTATTGCTGGCTTGGGGTGTAGCGGGCGTTCTGACTATATCCGGGGCACTGTGTTACGGAGAACTCTCGGCTATGATGCCCCGTGCAGGGGGCATGTATGTCTATCTTCGCGAGGCTCACTCTCCCCTCTGGGGTTTCCTGTATGGTTGGACATTGTTTTCGGTTATTGAGACCGGTACGATCGCAGCGGTAGCAGTCGCGTTTGCGCGCTTTTCAGGCGTGCTTTGGCCGGTTGTCTCGGAAGAAAAGTATCTAGTCAGCCCGATCCGCTTCTCGACTCACTACGCCCTTTCTCTCTCAACCGCTCAAGCACTTGCCATATGTGTCATTGTTTTCCTCACCTTCAGCAACACTTTAGGCTTGCGGTATGGAAAATTGATCCAAAACATATTTACAGTGGCAAAGACGGGGGCGCTGGGGGCGCTCATCTTGCTGGGCATCTTCTACGGGCGCAATGCGGCGGCGGTCTCTGCCAATTTCGGGGCCGCCTGGCACCCGCGCGGAACTGAAGCCCTGTCTGCCGGCCTAAATGCCACGACAGCGTTTGGCCTCTTTGTGGCCATCTGCCTCAGCCAGACTGGATCACTGTTCTCTGCCGACTCCTGGCACAACATTGCCTTCGCGGCGGCGGAGGTGAAGAGCGCCGAACGCAACGTAACCCGTGCCATGGTGATAGGCGCGACCCTGGTGATCGCGCTGTATCTGCTCGCGAACGTAGCTTATTTGGTTACGCTCCCTCTGGAAGCAATCCAGACAGCACCTGCAGATCGTGTTGGAACAGCCACCTTGCGAGCTATGTTTCCTGGCGTCGGGGCAGGGTTGATGGCCGCCGCGATCATGATCTCGACTTTCGGAACCATCAATGCACTGACACTCACTGGAGCCCGTGTCTATTATGCGATGGCTCGCCAAAGACTTTTTCTCCCTTTCGCCGGCAAACTGAATGCAGCCAACGTGCCTGCCTCGTCCTTGACGCTGCAGGGTTTGTGGGCCGCCCTTCTGGTGCTTCCCCGGACGTACAATCCTGCAACCCAAGCCTGGGGAAACCTCTACAGCAACTTACTCGAATACGTAATCTCCGCAGCGTTAATCTTTTACGTACTCACTGTGGCGGGAGTATTCCGCCTTCGTATCACAAGGCCTGATGCTCCGCGTCCATATCGAACGCTGGGATATCCTTGGGTCCCTGGTTTCTACATCGTGGCAGCCAGCATTATTCTCCTTGTGCTGTTTGTGTACCGGCCGTCTACAACCTGGCCAGGATTGCTGATTGTCCTGCTCGGAATACCCATCTATTTGCTGATCGGCAGCGGAGAACGCACTTCGCATTTGAAATCAGATTCGCCTACCACCGCCGATTTGCAGAACATCGAATGAGAGGAACAAGACGTTCTAAATGTTGACAGACACAACGAAACTCAGTGAAGTCCGCATGCCGTACCGTTGGAGGCATAAGCTGCTGATTGTCGCTTCCTTTGCAATTGCCTTGGCCTCGCGAGCAGTCGATGCGCAGTCTCCTGGAATCACCGATCTCCTGCGTCGGCAATTCATCGGAAACAAGTTAGCCGTTCAGTCATTCGGGCCAGTCCACTGGGTCGGAAAAGGGGAGTTCTACACAGTTCTCGAGCCCTCTGACAAACGGGGGGGATTGAAAGACATCGTCCGCTACGAGACGGCCTCTGCTAAACGGGAGGTTCTGGTTTCGGCCTCGCAACTTTTCCCACCTGGCGTCGATAAACCGCTGGAGATCGAGAACTACACGTTCTCAGATGATCTGAATCGTATCCTGATCTTTACCAATTCCAGGCGGGTATGGCGTCAGAACACACGCGGCGACTACTGGGTGCTGGATCGAAAAACGGGTACCTTGCGGAAACTGGGAGACGGAGGGCCTCCAGCCTCGTTGATGTTTGCGAAGTTTTCTTCCGACGGATCCAAAGTGGCGTATGTCCGCTTCAACAATATTTGTGTCGAAGATGTTGACACCGGAGTAGCCACCCGCCTCACGTTCGACGGTGGCGAAAAGATCGTGAACGGTACCACAGACTGGGTTTATGAGGAGGAGTTCTCGCTTCGTGATGGATTCCGCTGGAGTCCCGACGGCAAACGCATCGCCTATTGGCAGTTCGATACCCACGATGTGGAGAATTTCGCTCTGGTCTACGATACTGGGGCACCGTACAAAATAACGACTGGGATTCCTTATCCCGAATTCGGCGTCTACCCCATGGTGCGGCAGATACCATACCCGCAACCCGGGACCACGAATTCGTCGGTGCGCGTCGGCGTAGTTCCTGCCTTGGGTGGAGAAACACGGTGGATGCAGGTTCCCGGATACCCGAACGATAATTACATCGCGCGCATGGAATGGGCGGGCGATTCCGATACGCTGGTTCTTCAACATCTGAATCGATTGCAAAACACAAATGACGTATTGCTGGCCGACGCCCGAACGGGCGCTGTGCGGAGCATTTATCAGGACCATGACGCAGCATGGGTGGACGTAGTGGATGATGTGAAGTGGCTCCGTGACGGTAAGGAGTTTCTGTGGGTCAGCGAACAGGATGGCTGGCGCCACGTTTATGTGATCTCACGCGAGGGAAAGCAAGTACGCCGGGTGACGCCGGGAGCTTTCGATGTGATCGAGGTCATCGGAATCGATCCTGCCGAAGAATGGCTCTACTTCACGGCTTCGCCCGAGAATGCCACCCAGCGTTATCTATACCGGATCCGGATCGACGGAAAAGGAACTCCGGAACGTCTGACTCCTGCGAACCAGCCGGGCACGCACTCTTATCAGATTTCTCCTGACCTGAGTTGGGCGTTTCACACCTACTCGACTTTCGACACACCACCTATTACAGAGTTGGTGCAGTTGCCCAAGCATAAGCAGCAGCGGGTAGTTGAGGACAACGCGAAACTACGATCTGCCGTGAAGAGTCTGGTGTCGTTGCCGACCGAGTTCGTTCGCATAGATATTGGTGAAGGTGTCACCCTGGATGGCTGGGTCATGAAACCAAAAGACTTCGATCCCTCCAGGAAATATCCCGTGCTGGTTTACGTGTATGGTGAACCGGCTGCGCAAACCGTGGTCGACCGGTGGGGTGAGGAAGTATTTCACCGCGCTCTGGCCCAAGACGGATACGTGATCGTAAGCTTTGACAATCGCGGGACACCGGCTCCCAAAGGGCGGGCGTGGCGCAAAATCATCTACGGCAGCGTCGGAGTTTTGTCTTCGAAAGAGCAAACATTAGCCATACTGGCGCTCGAGAAGACGCATCCTTATCTCGATCCTAATCGCGTAGCAGTTTGGGGCCGTAGCGGTGGAGGCTCCAATACGTTAAATCTGATGTTTCGCCATCCCGAAATTTACAAAGTAGGTATGGCCGTGGCACCCGTTCCGGATCAGCGCTTATATGACACGATCTATCAGGAACGTTTCATGGGATTGCCACAGGACAACACTGACGGCTACAGAGCCGGATCGCCCATTAACTTCGCCGAAGGTCTGGAGGGCAAGCTATTGCTGGTTCACGGGTCCGGCGATGACAACGTGCACTATCAAGGCACTGAACTCCTGGTGAATCGGCTGATAGAGCTAGGCAAGCCGTTTGATTTTATGACCTATCCGGGACGAACCCATGCGCTCGTAGAAGGTCCGGGAACAGCCTTCCACCTTTATAGTTTGCTGGCCAGATACCTGGAGGAGAATCTTCCTCCAGGTAACGGCAAGCGGGAATGATCACGTTTTTCGCTTAACCCACAGCAGGAGAAGCGTCAGTCAATCCGGGACAGCTGTTTCAATCGACGTTAAATTGAACAGTAGAGCCCACAAACACATATCTATCATCCGATCCGGCCAACGACTTGGAACTTCCGCTTGCCGGCGGTCGAAATAATGACCGTGTCCTGGTGAATTCCTCCCATTGCTGCAGGCTGGCCGTTCACGGTCAGCCCTTGGAGAGGCATGTTCTTCGGAAGTCGGAACTTGAAATGCACTTCCTTCGGAACCGACGCTCCGCTCAGTTCCACATTCCCCGTCACAACTTTCGCGTCCTGCTGAGCTACAAAGTCAAAGGTAACGCGCCCCCAGCGAGTGGGTACCCCCTCCGCCCGGATCTGCTTGCCCGAGCCGACCCACTCGCGCGGTACGCCTTTCGCCAGGTACAGAATGTCCTCATCGGAATCTTCCAGCACCAGCATCCAGCGAACGATTAGAGGAATCGTCTGTTGTGCAGGAACGCAGTAGAGTCCCGAGTCGCCCGTGATTCCTGTAACTTCGCCTGCGGTCCAACTGCCTCGCGTGTGATCGTGATAGCGGTGCGCATAGAGAAAGAGAAGGAATTCTTCGATGCGATCCAGGCGCAGAAGCATCTGCGCGTAACCGTACGAGATAAATCCAAGAATCTCGCGCCCCTCTTCCTGGAACCGCCACACATTCGCTACGACTCCGAGTGTGGTTGCTCCGTAAGCCCGCATGCAATCGATCACAAGGTTCGCCAGGCGCGGCGGCAAGATGTCGGCCTGCAGCAACTCGGCGTAAGGACGGTGTGGCCATTGCTGCGGGCTCGGTCGTTCTTTCTCGAGCGATTCGCGAAAAGTGAGCGTCGTGCCCGGGAATAGACCAACGTATGGTGGCATCTTGTCGCTCTGTATACCTCTCTCGATACTCTCGATCGTCCGGTCCCGCAGAGTCCTGCTGCGTGTGAGCCATGTCGCAGCCAACTTCTCCATCTCGGGCATTGACTTGAGGTGTGCCAATTCCGTCCATGTCCGAGCGATATCCTTGAATCCGCGAGCCGCGAACGCGCTATTTGCGTAATAAGGCTGCCAATAGAGTGATGGATTCTCGTCCAAGCAGGAGTCCGATTCGCTCCATCCCCGGATCAGTCCGTAGCCGGGATCGTCGTGCCACAGCCGAAGACTCTCGTCGTGCATCGCGGCCAGCAGTTTCGCCGTCGCCTCAATCTTTTCCCGGTGTTTCAACATCAGCGCACTGTCGTGCGTATAGCTGAAGTACCTGGACAATAGCGACAAAGTCATACCAAACTGAGCTGTCTCCGGACCGCGCATGTCGATCATCCCGCCGGCATCAACGTATTCGGTGAAATAGTTGTCGATGAACAGGCGAGCGGTTTCCAGGCGCCCCCATTCCATGTTGGTATAGATAGCGCTGGTGAAGATGTCCTGGAATCCGTCGTACTCCGAGCCGGCATAGTCGCGGTCGACGGCGCCATACTTCGGATACACCCCTCCGGGTCGTGTCATCAACTCCTTCGCAAACGAGTGCTTTGACATGTCGATCCAGACGTTCTGCGGTAATGACGCTGGGACGAAGTCGTGGAGTTGCTGGTCCCAGTAGTCAGCAAATGCTAGGAGAGCACGATAGAACTCTTCTGGTTGGGGATCTTTCCGGGTGGGAGGGTACGCAGGATAGCTATGACCGTACACAACTTCTGCAATCTTGCCGTTTTCGATCCGTGCCGTGCGATGCCAGGTGTGCACAATGTACTTATTCTTGTTCGGCCCAACCTCACCAAAGACAATGACTTCCCAATATTGGTTGTCGGATGTGGAAATAACTTTGCGAACGGCAGGCATCCACCCACCAACCAAACCGTCGGAGACCTGAGCGGTTTTCAGCGCTTCGCGGAGTTGGGGAGAATACTGAATGGGATGATACGTCCTCGTGTTCCCGCTCCGGTAAACAGGAGTGACATCATAGGCCTCTTTGGTACCGACAAATGTCGTCCATGAGCGCGGATTTTTCTCGGCCGATGCCATGGGAGGAGCGGCCGACTTCACAGCCTCCGGATCGGGATCGCCCTGCTGCAGGAGACGATCCGCCAGCAGGTCGGGCGAGGAAAGTCCAATCTCTTTAAGAGTAAGGCCGAGATAAGGAGCCCCCTCCTGCATAGACGCTTCAGCACTCTTAGCGAGGACGCGACTCGACCCCGTCGATGACACAAATACCAGCGCCCCATCACGCGTGCGCAGATCTTCGTACACCTTCCAAGTCTCCGATTCAGTCCTGAATTCCGTAACGAAGGTGTATCCGTCAACAGACACGGCGGCGCCACGATCGGGCTTTCGAGCCGAGTCTGCCGATATCGCGGACTCTGGATCAACTGCTGCGCCTGCCCGGCCCGTTAAGAGTTCGAAACCCGCGGCCGTTGCTGCGATTCCCTGCAGAAAGTCTCGTCGGTCCATAGACATCGCAAGAACCTCAGTCCTGACTGGGCACGGAGATGGCGCTCAGCGTCGTCGACGCCGCCCGCTTCTACCGGGTTCCCGGTCTTCTTTGATTTCGAAATTCGCTGGTGGCGTGACACCAAGCAGATACTGCACCAAGTAATCCCAACGTCGCCGCACCAGGTACAGTTCGTGCTCGCCGCTCTCCCCGTGAAACATATTCGGTACAAACAACATGTCGAAATTCTTGTTGGCCTTCATCAGTGCATCAACAAAACGCATCGTTTCCACTGGGTGCACGTTCTCATCAATGTCGCCGTGCTCCAGAAGCAAATGCCCTTGCAGCCGGCTCGCCATGGTCACGTTCGATTGGGCTGCATAGTCGTCCTGCACAGGGTAACCCTGATAAAGTTCGTTCCACCACGCCTTGTCGAGACGAGCGTCGTGATCGCCTGAGGTAGATACTCCTACTTTATAAAACTCCGGAAAGACCAGCATGGCATGGGCCGCACCATAGCCGCCTGCCGAAGTTCCGTAGATCCCCACTCGCGTCGCGTCCATATAGGGATAGCGCGCGGCCATCTGCTTGATCATCGCGACGTGGTCTTCGAACGCTCCGCCTAGATTCCGGTAGGAAAACTGATGGAAAGCCCTGGATCGTCCGGTTGTCCCGCGTCCATCCACCATGACGACGACGAAGCCCAACTCCGCCATCGACTGCAACCAGAAAGTACCCCCAAAGGTTTTAGGCACAAAAAACGATTGGGGTCCCGTGTAGACGAACTCGACGATCGGATACTTTTTCGTCGAATCGAAATTCGAAGGATGCCAGATCAGCCCATAAAGGTCCGTCGTTCCGTCTGCAGCCTTCCCTTGGAATGCTTCGGGGAACTTCCACCCTGTCTTCGTCAGCTCAGTCGCGTCCGATTTTTCCAGAACTCTCACTTCGGACCCATCCTTCGCGCGCCGCAACACGACTTCTCCTGGGAAATCGGGACGCGAACAACTATCCACGAAGAACAGTCCGTCCGGAGAAACACTGATGGAGTGGTTCGCCTTCTCGGGAGAAAGCAGCCGCAGATCCTTTCCATCAAACCCGACACTGTACAGATGGGTCTGATACGGATCCTCATCCTTCTCACGGCCGCTTGCGGAGAAGTACACTCGCCGATTCTTTTCATCGACGTGTTCGATCTCCCGGACGACCCAAGCACCCTGGGTTACCTGGTTCTCAAGCTGTCCAGCTTTACTGTAGAGATATAGATGATTCCAGCCATCTTTTTCTGAGGTCCATAGAATTTCTCCCGTAGCTTCGACAAACCGGTACATCGTTTCCCCGGGATCGACGTATGTGTCCGATTGTTCGCTCAGCAGAGCTCTTTGCTCACCGGTTGACGCATCGACAACTCGCAGTTCCTTGGCCTTGTATCCGCGGTCATCATAGTCGTAACGGAAGCTCTTGCTGTCGGGGAGCCATTCGAACCCGGGGCCGTCCTGAAAGGGCAGTTCGATCGAGGCCGAATCTACATCAATCCGCTTGCCCGATTGAACATCAAAGATGACCGGCATCGCCTTCGCCAGCACCTCTCCGGGCAGCGGATAAACGTACGTGAAAGCCCGCGGACGCAGCTGATCGGGCGGCACGAACTGAAGGCTGGTGAAGCGGCCCGAGTTCCTGGAATCGATGCGATAGGTGATGAGCTGGGAGGAATCCGGCGACCAAAATACTGCCGCCGGCTGCCGCACACTTTCGGTTCCCTGATCCACCATCAGACGCAGCGAAGACAAGGGCGTTGCATAGTCCCATGCCACGACTCCGTCGTAGGTCAATTGCAGCACCGTGCCCGTGGAGACATCGCGCAGGTACAGGTTGTGTTCCTTAACGAATGCCGCCCAACGCTTGTTAGGCGAGACCGTCTCGTTCGGTCGTTCCGTTTGGGAAGAATCCTTTTGGCACTCGTACGTCTCGAGCGGGCACTTCCATTGTGCCTTGTCGATGGAAAAGAGGATCGCTTTACCGCCATCCACGAACTCGAAATCAGAAAAGGGTAGATTTGACGCCGAGTAGTCCTGCTTCGCAGCTTGGGAAAGCGCCGCTGCGAGCCGCGCATGATCGAAGGCTGGAGCGCTTGTATTTCGCTCCGCGTCAACCAAGATAAACTCGGAACCACCAGGACTGGATTTGTGATAGAAAAATCGGTTTGTCTTTTCGATCCAATGCGGATTTACTTCGGCAATGTAAACAAGGTGTCTTAGATTCCCCGGGAGAAAGCGCTGCGCCCGCTGATAATCTTCCAGTTTCCCTTGCCCGAACACTGCAGGCGAAACCGCCAGGAGAAAGATTGTGACGATCCATGGTCGCGAAGATCGGTTCATCTCACCTCAGTCTCGGCCTGGGGAAGGCATTTCGAAGCCAGATCATCCCCAGCACAAACGCCCAATAGTGTATACAATATCCATCAAATGGGCGCAATCATAATTAGAAAACCGGAGGAGCTATGAACATATCAGGGCGACTTTCTCGTAGGAGCTTCGTGACATCCCTCGCCGCCACGGCTAGTGCGACTCTGCTGCCAAAGCATTTGTTCGCAACTGCTCCACAGGATCCAGTCGTGAACACCTTGCAGAAGGATGGCAAGGCGGTCTCACGTGAGAAAGTCTCCTGGAAAGTTCTTCCCTTCCCCATGAAGCAAGTTCGTCTGGGACAGGGCCCGTGCAAGCTTGCGATGGAGGCTGACCGGCAATATCTGCACTCCCTTCCTCCCGACCGTCTGCTGCACACGTTCCGCGTGAACGCCGGCATCCCTTCCTCGGCGCAACCACTGGGTGGGTGGGAAGCGCCCGACTGCGAACTCCGTGGCCACTACGCCGGTGGGCATTACCTGTCTGCCGCAGCTCTTATGTATGCCAGCACAGGAGACGAAGATCTAAGAAAGAACGCCAACACCCTTGTCGCCGAACTGGGCAAATGCCAGGCCGCCCTGAAGAGCGGATATCTGAGCGCCTTTCCCATTGAGTTTTTTGACCGGCTCCGTGAGCGCCAGCGTGTCTGGGCTCCCTTCTATACCATCCACAAAATCATGGCGGGCCTGCTGGACACGTACGTTTACACCGGCAATGAACAAGCTCTGGAAATGGTCCAGAAAATGGCGGACTGGACCGCCGGATACACAGGATCGCTCAGCTACGAACATATGCAACGCGTGCTCGGCACCGAGTTTGGCGGGATGGGTGAGGTTCTCTCGAATCTCTATGCTGTGACCGGCAAGGAGTATTACCTCGAAGTCGCGCAGCGCTTCGACAAGAAGCAGTTCTTCGATCCTTTGGCCGCCCACCGCGACGAACTCAAGGGCTTGCACGTGAACACGCATATTCCGCAAGTGATCGCCGCCGCCCGGTACTACGAACTGACCGGCGATCGTCGCTATCGAGAGATCTCCCAATATTTCTGGGATGAGGTAGTGAGCGAACGCTCCTACTGCACCGGGGGAACCAGCAACGGCGAGTCGTGGAACACAGATCCAGGCAAGCTCTCAAACGAACTCGGACCAAGTACGACAGAATGCTGCTGCGCCTACAACATGATGAAGTTGACGCGGCATCTGTTCGGCTGGTCGCCCGACGCCCGCCTGATGGACTATTACGAGCGCACGCTCTTTAATCATCGTCTCGGCACAATCAATCCGGAAGACGGCACCATGATGTACTACCTGCCGCTCGCATCGGGATACTGGAAAACCTTCGGTAAGCCCTTCGATTCTCTGTGGTGCTGCACCGGCACCGGCTCCGAGGAATATGCGAAGCTGACCGACACCATCTACTTTCACGACGACGATTCGCTGTACGTGAACCTCTTCATCGATTCCCAACTAGAGTGGCCGGAGAAGGGACTCCACGTCCGACAGGAAACTCGTTTTCCGGAGGAACAAGGAACTACCCTTACAATCTCAGGGAAGAACCCAGTCCAGCTTGGCATCAACCTTCGCGTTCCATATTGGACAGAGGGCGGCAGCGTAAAAATCAACGGAGCCGCATTGCCCGCTTTCGCGAGCCCCACCAGCTATCTGACGCTGAATCGTGTATGGAATCCCGGCGACAAGATTGAACTCAGCTTGCCGATGGGCCTGCATATCAATCCGATGCCCGACGATCAGACCATCCAAGCCGCCATGTACGGACCACTTGTACTCGCTGGACGTTTCGACGCGGTCCCGAAAGAAATGAGTTACGGGGATTACGAGCCAAAACCTGGCAATCAACAAAAGGTGCCAGACATCACAGCTAACGGCGCCAAACCCACCGAATGGATTGAACCCGATGCGAAGCAGCCTCTAACTTTTCACGCCGTGGGACAAGTGCAACCCTTGACTATGGTTCCTCTTTACAAGGTGATTCACGAGCGTTACGCGGTGTATTGGAAGGTTGATAACAAATCAGCGTAGACCTGTAACCGAAAATGGATCTTCCTAACTGTGAATTCGACAGTCCCATGTTATCGACGCGGGAAATTTTCGATTCTGCTCACTCCGAAGCTTCACGCTTTGCCGTAACGGTCCCTCCCTTTGCCTCAATCCTATAAAGCTTGCCGCCAAAGGGAATATTCCGAAGCGTGATGTTTTCGGTGAGCGCACTTCCTTTGCGAGGAACCGGTTCAAAATTCGGACCGACATCGACGAGAGCTTCGAGGCCAACGATGTTGAGCAGCGTTCCCCAACTGTAGTGGGGATGATCGACCCCACAAGTGCCATCTGTGCTGTTATAGCTCTCGCAGGTGACGCGTTTCGCTTTCCAATTGCGCATGAAGAGATTTACATTTCGACGCGCGTATTCCGCCTGGTGAGTATCGTCGGCATAGCGCTTAATTCCCTGCCAGACAAGATAGTTGGCCGGGCCCCAGATGTGGCCATGCCAATATTCCTGCTCTGGCCAAAGTGGATCGTCTTTGGCCACGGTTGGCAACAGGTTGGGGAGCCAGAACTTATCTTCACGATACATCCATGACAGAGTCTTCTCGGCACGTACTTCATCTGGCACACCTGCAATCAACGGGTAGAAGTTCATCGGAGTAAGACGCGTAAGCCAGTCGCTGCCGGGCTTTCCGGGTGTGAGTTGAACGACCTGCAATCGCAAGCGAGCCCGGCCCGTGGAAGAGCCCGCATAGAAAAACGAGATGGGATAGGTTTTGCCTGCCTTGCAGGCCACGTCGATGACACGCTGCTCCTCTGGATCGACAACCCAATCGTCCATCGTTTTTTGTTCGATCGAGATAGCGCGAAAATCGCCGCCGCCAAGTTTGAAACGAAACCTCGCAGTGGCTGGTGCAGTGAAGACAGTTTGCACTTTCGCGAAGGCTTGCGTGGGATGGCCGCTACCGGTAGCATCCTTTTCCGTCCAGTCGTAGTCGAGTTTGCTGGTGTGGTCATTTTTCGTCTCGTTCTTGAATCCAGCATCAGGAGAGAACGTCACGTCAAAGCCGGACTTGAAGACGCTTTTGGGTTCGATGTCGGCAGATTCGGTGGGTTGCAGCTCCCAGAAGCGGCTGCAATAGATACCCAGTTCTTCATTCCAAAGGCGATCATTGATGCGCGTGTTCATCGCGGCATGCTCGGATTTGAACCGCGCGGCATCGGCCGCTTTGCCGAGATAGGCGGCGATTCTTTCAAGATATTCGGCGTCCATAGACCAGAGAGAGCTCAGATCGACTGCGTCGGCATTCATCGTTGTGCCGACAAGCTTCGTGCCCATGTACTCGACGTTGTCGTCCCAACCGGTTTCGAATTGCGCGCCTTGCCAGAAATGCTGTTCCGAGCCCCACTCGAGCAAACCGTTGTGATTGCCGTCGCGGGCTTTCATCCACCACTCATGCCAGCGCACAAGTTTGGGATAGACTTCCGCCAGGAATGGCTTATCAGGATGGCGTTCGTTCATTTTCCAAACGCAAAGCGCGCCCACGGGAGGCATAGAACGATGCACCGTGTTATAGGTACCACCCTCAGCGGTCCAGTGCGAAAAGCTTGGTACACGCCCATCGGGATTCTGAAAATCGAGCACGGCACGAACAGTGTTCTTCGCACCCGACGGATCTTCGAGGCTGGAGAGCATCCCATTGAAAAACAGATCCCATACGAAATAAGGAATGAGATCCGGATCTTTCCCCATCCACCATCCGCGACCGATAGCGTGCGCCACGCGCTTGTTGTCGCTGCTGTACAGGCGCACATTGTTGACATTGTCCATGGTGGCGCCAAGGAAATCTCCCCAGTCGCCTTCCGCAGAAATGCGATTGGCCATATAACGCTTTTCGGCAGCGGAGAGAGTCGAATCGATTGCGTCGAATGATGGCAGTTGCCCAATGGCAGCTACGAAATGTGTGGGCGTGCCGGGAATAAGGGTAATTGCAACTTCGGCGCTGAAGGTCAAGTTCGCACGAACATAGGCCACCGCAGTATCTACACGAAGGGAAAACGGGATGAATCTGCCGTCCGAAGTAATGCCCGAGCCCGTAACTCCGTTGCCCGCATCGTTATAGACGGAATGAAAATGCGGCCACGTGCCGCCGGGCAAGCGCAGAGTCAGGGTGACCGGCTTGTCAGTTTCAAGCTTAGCGACGACCGCGCTGGATCCGACACGGCCCCAGGTGAACTGAATGTTTGCGCCTGCGTTGCGGAACGCGGACCGTGAGAAAGAGTAATCTGGGGCTGTTATCGCAGGAGGAATGTAAGCGACGTCGTTGGCGAACCACTTGCTTTTGGCGCCCTTTTCCTCCCACACCGGGTCGATCAGAAATCCAGCGGCATCGTCTACGACGAACGCAATCCCATAGGGAGAGTCGACGAAGTAATTGCCAATTTTGACATCGTGTTCCTGAGCAGAAACAGCGAGCGGAAATCCGGCGCATGCAATTGCCAGCATGGTGGATGTAAATAAAAATAGCCTGGAGAATTTCATGGTTGTTTGGATCCTTATCCTGGAAATCAGGCTCGCGACGCTTACCTTCCCCTGCAACCCGGCACGCGGAATGAGCCAATCCTGCTCGTGTAATTTGCTGTTTCGCCTTTCTTGAAGTAGTCGCCTACGTACCAGAACGTGCAGTCATCGGTCGGGTCAACGGCAGTGGTGACATAGTCCTCCCATCGAAAAGTGTTCGTTTGCGACGATTCGCCAGTTGCCAGCACCGTCTCGTGCAGCGACAGGATGCCCTTAGGATCTTTCGCAGATCGCGCTGCAAAACGTTGTCCAGGAAAGTTCGGGGTGCCGCCGAACGAATAGCCAACCCCAATATCACCTTTCCGATCCATCGCGATGCTGGGCATCCACCGGTAGAATTCGCCGGGCGCGTAGGTGCCCTGCTGGTACAGGTATGGATTCCGCTGCTTATCCAGCCGGAATTCGTACCAGCGAACACCACCTCCCCCGGCCTGAGTCGCAACGGAGTGTGCCGCAACGATGGACTCGCGTTTGCCGATCTTGCGGTAGACCAGCCTCTGCATCAGCTTGTCACCTTGCGCGTCGAGCCGTCGTTCAGTCCCAGGTTGCGGAACGCAACTCGTCAACTGCCCGTTGCAAAGGAAGTGATAGGGCGCCACCGGAATCTTCTCAGGACCAGTGACTTTGGTGTTCGCCGGCGTGTTCCAATCGACGTGAACTTTCCAGGCGTAGATCCCAGCGTCATCGAAGACATTTTTGAGCTGCGTGCCCCCGGCCGCCATCATGATGTTTGGCGCACCCGGTGGTGGCAGCTCTTGCCCATCAATATCTGCGTTGTTCAGAAAGCTAACGCCATCGACCACGATGCATTGCTCGGTTGCTGGCTGCCCCTGCAGCATCCGGTTCCTGTCTGCGATGCAAACATGTTTCTGGATCACCTCGTCGCCAGTGCTGGTCGCGACATAGTAGCCGTCGGGCCAGACCGCCGGTCGAGGGTAATCAGGAAACAACGTTCGCTCGAAGGCGTAGCGATAATATGCGCCAAGCGGATCATCGCTGACGCTCACTGCATAGCACATCGCAAACGTTCCGCGTGGCTTGCTTTGGTCTTCCGACCCCGCGATTACATGCTTGCCAGCGAGAGGGTTCAGCGGCGGCGGTGCAGGATTCGAGGGTAAAATCGCCGCTACACCCGGAGCAGAAGCCTCGCCCGCGTGTACGGCCGCGCCATGTCCTTCAGGGTACTCTCCCGGATTTACGCGAGTGAAGATCGGCATGACCAAAAGCCAGCGCCCGGCCAACTGGTCATAACGCACCACTCCGTCACCATTGTTACGAGCTTCGCAAACGCCGCCGAAACCGGCCCAGAGTGTGCTCGTTGCGACCGGACCATATAACACTCTGCCGCTCTTGCTATAGCGCGAGCCCGCTTTCGTGTAGATTGCGATACGTGTGTTGACAATCTGCACTATGTGATTTGGGCCAACTGCCAGGCTATTATCGGAAGGATTTCTTAAGGTCGCGGTCCCGTTAGGACCTGTAAATCCCGCACCCAGCCCGTCAAAGCTCTCAACCAACAACAAACCCGCCCTTTTGCCCTGAACCCGCTGCTCGACAGCCGCGCTGGCCTCGGTAATCATTGCTCTGGACGCAGGTGCAGGGTCATTGCTCTCTTGCCCCGTATCCGAAACATCCGAAGACAGGCCGCAGCAAGCGTCGCTGTTTCTTTGCGCAGGTTGGGCAAGGATCGCCGGATATATCAACGCGAATGGAGGAGAAACGTCGAATCTCACCGCACGCTGGACTATTACAGAGCCAAGTTTCGTAGATGCTTGTCTACTGTCGGAATCGGAAGCATCACCTATGCAGCAGAAGACGGCGAACAAAAACACGACAATCCACGTGCGCGCGGTTTTCCGGAATTGGTTCATTGACGCTCCGTAATCATTGCGCTCCCTCCAGCAAGCGAGGCCAGGCATAGATTCAGCCATTGACAACGCAACCCCACTAACCTTTCGCCGAGAGGTTCTAATGCACGGCGCAAGATTATTGCGGAGACGTAACGCAGGAGAATGACGCGCATCAGTAACCCCGCCTTTAGCAAATTCTTCAATCGCATTCAGGACGGTGAAAACATGGCATTCTACACCAGTGGAAAGAGCGAATATCTTGAACAAGCACTGGGATCGCGCAGACACCGGATGGCTCCCGCAAGCGCGTTGAGAGCGTGGAGAAGCAATTGCTGGACCATAATTGGATCATCAACATCGGTCGCTCCCCATTACTATCTTGTAGATGAAAACTATAGGACTGAGTGGAGGCACGAGTTGGGAGTCTTCCACGCTGTACTATGGCTTGATCAATGAGGACTCGGTGGACATCATAACCTCCGAGCCTGATGATCACGGTTGGCCTTGCGGATGTGGAGCACCTCCAACACCGGGGAGTGGATGCAACTGCGAGTCTTCTGGTAAAACCGGCACAGAGTCTGGAACGAGGGCGGAACCGATTTCATCGTTCTGTGCAGGGACACGATGCACAAACTAGCGGACGCCAGCACCGCGGCGGAGGAAATCCCCCTCCTGCATATCGTGGATACCATGGCTGCCGCCCCCGGGCTCATTTGCGAAAGGAGACTATTTTTCATTCCTATCTCTCACCATGTGCGGTCATGCTGCTCTTCGGATTTCACTCCGAGTTAGGTTGCAACGCCCAACTGCAATGCCACCGTCTCCGGGGCGGTTCTGGTTGGACTGTACTCTCTCACCAGCGCCCGCAAGAACAACAAACCACAGATAACTGACGGAACGGCCGTCACCGCACCGGGAGTATAGTGGCCAGCCCGTATGATCTCAACGACGTGGTGGAACTCCCCCAGCGTCGGTAGTCCAAGAGCAAACATCGTGACAAACCTTGCGAAACCGCCTTTGGCAATGTTTCGGATCGCGAGAGCCCCCAAGGCTCCGGCGATCATCACAAGTGCCGCGATTGACGACCACGTATTGCCGAAATGGCTCTCATATCCGATGAGCAGGTGCTGCAACTCGTGCAGGTCCTCCATGCCGAAGATCAATTGCTCGACGACGTGGAGCATCGTCAGTACTTTGAGGCATGCGTATAAATGAGTACTGGGTTTCATAGTTTCCTCTCGAATGCTCCAGCACCGCGCACGGCAGTTGGCTCGTGCGCGGAGTGGAAATCGGACCTGCGTGCGGCCTATCTATCCGCCTTCTCTTGTTCCTGCATGATCTCAATCCAGTCTTTGATCACGCGGAATTGCAGACCGAGGTTGCCGATCTGACAGTGTTGCTGTCCCTGCTCCTGCCTCGTGAACAAACGGGCAGTGACCGAGCGGGCGCAGGTCAGCATCGCGATCTGGTCATGGAACTGGTGCAATGGGATGCAGAAGTCTTCGGTTCCTCCCAGCAACAGCACATCCTGCTCGATGAGCGGTGATACGTCGTCGGTGCGATACAGATGCATCTGCTTGAGGTACCCGCTCGGGGTCTTACTGCCCGTCACGAGCATTCCTTGCTGAACGCCAAAGTCGGTCGACGCGCTCTCCTTCGCTGCGCGCTCGAACAGTTTGTCGATGACGTGGTCCGCTCCCATCTTGAGCAGCGACATCAGCGCCGTCCGCACTGACGGCTTGACCAAACCCAGCATGACCTCGAGGTGATCGGTGTCGGTATCGTCGGCAACGACCCGGTGCACGCGAGGCTCGTACGCACCGGCCCGGAGCGCCAGGCATCCTCCCAGCGAAATGCCGATCAGTGTGACGTTGTCCAAGTTGAAATAGTCCAGCACGGCTCCCACCGGCTTGTGCCATTCATGGGTCAGGTGAAGGTGGCCCTCCTCGAGACTGGCTCCCTGGCCGGGTCCATCGAAACCGATGACGTCGTAACCGGCCCGCGCCAGGTAGCGCTGCATCGGGAACCACTCTTCGATGTAGCTGTCGAATCCCCCGAACACAACGACCGTTCCCTTGGGCTCGCCCGAAGGGACCAAGCGATACGCTGAGAGTGCGGCAGTCTCGTACGGAATGTCGAAATGGTTCTTGTCTTCGTAGCCGAAGTGCTCGCGCATAAGCTCGATGAACTTGCGACGTGCAGGTTGCTTTCTCGGGTCGTCACCGAACATGCAGAACTCGGCCGATCTGAGGTAGTACGCACCCTTGAGCTTTTCGCCGCGTGCTAGCGCGGCTTCGCCAAGCGCGAACATCTCATTCGCCTGGTCCCTGATGTCGTGTATCTTCGGACTAACGGATCGCATCTCTTCGATCATGTCGGGCTCGCCGGTCGAGAAGCGGTTCATCTCGTAATTGATCCGGAAGTCAGGGTGCAGGTTGTCATAGTAGCCGACCGGGAACCCCTCGAAGTAGCGCTGGGTCTCAGCGCGATCATTTGTGAGAGTCATGGAAGTTGCCATTTGTATTCTCCTTTTCTGCGGCCGTGTCGCCTAAATTTGCGGATCTCCGGGAAACTTCTCGAGCAGCCAGTCAAAGACGGCCGCATGGACTAGCGAGGTATTGCCGCCCTGGCAGTGCGCGGCTCCGCCTGAAGGCCGATCGAAGATGCGCTTGGTCACACTGCGGGCGTTGATCAGCGATTTCTCGAAGTCGGCTGCCTGGTGGAACGGAATGAAGTGGTCTTCGGTACCGGCCAGGATCAGAACGTCTTGCCGAATTCGGTCGGCCACGCCCGCCAGCTTGTAGGGCGCGAAAGCCTCCAGCGTGTCGTCGAAGCTGTTCGTCCCCAGCGTCCAGAGCGCCGTGTCATAACTCCACGACACATCAGGATTTTGCAGAGCTAGAGGATTCTTCTTTGCAGCGAGTACGACCCGGCCCACAACCTCCTGAAGATCGAATGCCTCGTCATAGGCCACGACGCCGTCGATGCGGTTCTCGAATGCAGCGGCGCGGGAAGCGAAGTAACCGCCCATGCTCATGCCGGTGAGAATGATTCTCGATGGCTTTGCGTGAGTGCGCAGGAACTCATCGAGCACCGCCGAAGTTGGCCTCTCCCACTCGTGAGTGAACTTCATACCGTACTTGCGCAGCGGTTCACCCTGGCCGGGCCCCTCGTAGATCAACACGGAGTAACCGCGATCGAGCGCCGCTTTGCCGAGCACGGGATACATTTCTTCGAGGATCGAGTCAAAGCCGCCAACGAGCACGATCAGCGGCTTCTGTTCGGAACCCGTCGGGCCGGGCAGATACAGTGCGCGCAGGCGGCCGTTCTCATACGGCGCCGCGAAGTACTCATAGCGGACGCCGAGTGCATCCAGACCCTGAAAGAACCAGCGGATTGTCTTCTCGAATGATGCCGGGCGCTTGGGATCATCAGGCGGGAGCAGAAACTCGCCCAACCGCTGATAAGTGGAGGCACGCATGTAAGCGCCCCCTTTGCTGCGCGGGTCCTGCGTGCGCTCGGCTAATGCCTCTACGTGATCAGCAGTGGCTGCCCACGCGGCGTACCAGCTCTGCATGTCCCCTTCGATAATCTGCTTCGTCGTCTCCAACATTTCGCCGAGGTCGGCGCATTCCGAGAGCGTGTAGCCGGCATTCCTTAGCGTTTCGAAATGGAATGTCTGATTGGTGAAGAAACGGCCTCTTGGGCTAACCGCTTGCACGGGGCCCGCTTCCAAAACTGCGGTTGTAGTCGTCATAAGAATTCTCCTCTTTTTGGTTGTGATTGCTGTGAAACTGTCCTACTGCTGCTCTATCGTTTATTACTTTCTGGTGCTCCGAACTTTTCTTCGATCCAGTCGAAGAAATCGGCATGCCACAACGTCGGCGCGCCAAGTTGCGAATGCTCGTGCCCACCCGAGGCGCGGTCATATATCTTCGTGGTGACGCTGCGAGCATTAACCAGCGCTTTTTGGAACTGTGCGACCTGCCCTGTCGGAATGAATTGATCTTCAGCGCCGACCAGGATCATCACGTCTTGCGTAATGTTGTGGGCTACTTGAGCCAGCGTGAATGGGGCGAGGTGATCGACCATTTCTAAAAGCCCCTTAGTTCCATATGTCCAGGGCGCGGTGCTAAGAGCCCATTTCAATTCCGGGCTGGAGCGGGCCTTCAACGCGGCGAGTTGATCCACCAATTTGCCCAAGCCCCATCGCCGAAGTGGTTCGGCGAACTTTGGGATTTTTCGCGCATATGCGTCGTGGACGTCATAGCAAATGTCGTAGGACACGACGCCATCGAAGCGTGGTTCGAAGGCGGCAGCACGAGGAGCAAGGTATCCTCCCATGCTTAAGCCGATGAGCACGATCTTTTCCGGGCGATCATGCGTCGCGAGAAAGGTGTCCAGCACTGCAGACGTGGGCTTATCCCATTCATGGCTAAACTGCAGTCCCTGCTCACGCAGAGGCGCGCCTTGCCCGGGGCCGTCGAAGGTGAGCACAGAGTATCCGCGCGATGTAGCTTCTGCTGCGAGGAAGAAGTAGAGCTCTTCCACGATCGTGTCGTAGCCGCCGTGGAATACGATGAGAGGTCCACGGACGGGCTTTGCCGCCGGATAGTAAACGGCCTTCAGAGTGTTCGGCCCGTAGGGGATGTCGATCTTCTCGTACGTGACGCCGAGCGTGTCGAGCCCTTCGTAGAACGCTTTACGGCAGCGGTCATACGTGACTGGCCGCTTGGCGTCGTCGGGAGGCAGGTAAAACTGAGCTCGTGCATAGTACGTGTGGGCCCGCAGAAGAGCTTCGCCCCGGCTCTTTCGGTTCCGTGTGGAATTCGCACGAGCCAAGTTGCGCTCAGCCAGCGCAGACCATTCCGCATGCCAGCTTTGCTCGTCGCCTGCCTGCATCTTGGTGGTTGCTTGCAGGACTTCGGAGATGTCGGCCCCACGCGCGGCCACTTGATTCAGTGCGCGACGCACAGCATGGTGATAGGTCTTATCTTTGAAGAATCGTCCGGTTCCCACATCTTTACGGCCGAGAATGCTCGCTACGAATTCATATTCGGTCTTGGCGGTTTTCCTTGTGGTGCCATTACTTCCCACAGTTGCTAGTGGCTGTACGTTTTCCATTGCAAGTGCTCCTTGTGTTTGTGTCTCTTTGAATTCGTGCCTGTTTGGTCTTACTCGGATCTGCTCCTCTTGAAGTTGTGAGTCATCCCGATGACCACTCCGCTTTGCGCAACGCGCGAGTGGAGTTGGCCGTTGCTGTAATCCGTGTACATGTAGCGCCAGCCGGCATGGAGCGCCCACCTGGGTTTGATCCGGTAGCTGAGCGCACCGAGCATCTGATAGTCGAGTTGGGAGCCGACCCCCCAACCCCCTGCATCGCCTTGAATCGCGGCGGTGAGCTTGCGCGAAATCGGAAACTTGAGTCGCGCCCCGACGAGCGGGTCTACCCAGTTCATTGGCTTGCTCAGGCTGCCGCCGCCTGCGATTGGTGCAAGCGTGAAGTCCGCTCCCATATGCCAGTAGCGCAGTCCCGTCAGGCCGTCGATTTGAATGCGCCGGTTGTCGAGTACGCGGTAACCGGCTTCAGGCGTGAACGTGACTGGGCGGTAGTCGGCTTTTGACAACATTGCCGGGGCGGGGTTCAGCAGGCTGTTGCTGCTTTTAACCTCAATCGGCGTCCACAGAATGTCGCCGGTGATCGATAACCGGCCGTGTTGTGCAATCAAGAGCTGCTGGATTCCCGGTTTTGCGCGCGTCATCAGATCCTCCGGACTCGCCTTGAAGCCGATTTCGTGACCTAGAACTCCGACGGTTCCGTGAACACCCTGCAGCCAGAGATACGTGGTTGAGTCGATCCGCCAGGCGGACGTGCTTGTGCCGGCTGGCATGGTTGCAGCGTTTGTTGGACGAATGGCTACGTAATTGTCCAGAGATGGACCACCACTCGGATGCTCACTATTCACCGACGGCTGCGCGTCGGTGGACGATGCCGAGCTGGTGGGTTCGAGCCGGACGTCGTCGATTCCAAAAGAGAAGCGTCCAGGCTCCGCGAGTTCAGCGAAGATGATCCCTTCGAGATCGCTGCCGTCGCTTCCCAGTTCCGCCAGGGAGATCGTGACCTGCTCCCATTCAGAACCGGCTGCGAAGGCTTTCGTCAACGGCATCGGGCCCTTGCTCTTCGACAGCAACATGAGCTGATAGGTTCTGCCGTCGCCTTTCGTCCAGAAGCTGATTGCCGACTTGCCAGACAGGTTCACCGGGGCCATCGGGTGCGAGCCGGGGAAAAACATTGCGCCAGCCCAGCCGAACACCCCCGGAGTAATTTCGCCGGTGATCTGGAGAGCCTTCAGGCTATGGTTCGCGCCGCCATCGATCACTCTGATGTGCGCTTCTGGTTTGTGACCACCCAACAGGCTGCCGGCGGAAGCCATCCAGCCGAAGCCGAACGAGGCCGCGGCAGTCCCCTTTTCAAAGTCACTGATCAGACCGGACTCTGAGCCTGCCGGAGCCGCTGAGTGCCGCTGCGTTTCCTCGGCTTGCTTCTCCGCATTCAGAGTTGCGCGATAACCTTCGCGATCGAACTTCACGCCCAGCTTCCAGACCGAGTCGATGTTGCGGATATCCGAAATCCGTGTGGTCGGGTCGCCATCCACTAGGAGAAGGTCCGCGCGCTTGCCTGGAGCAATCTGCCCGCGGTCATTCAGTTGAAAGGCGGCCGCATTGACGGAGGTTGCAGACGCCAGAGCTTGCGTGGGCGTCAAACCAGCGTTCACCAGCAACTCCAACTCGCCGAGCAGACTGGCGCCATGCGCCGTACCCAGGTTATGAGCGTCTGTACCTGCGAGGATCGGAATTCCTTCGTCCTTGAGCTGCCGGACAGCTTCCTCGGCATAGCTCAGCGATCCCGCATTGCGTGGAAACCTTCCCCTGAGATCGGTAATCGCTTCGGAAGTCAGATACGGGTTAAGACGCTGGTCCGCCGCGAGGCTCGGCCCATTCGAAGCTCCCGCTGCCGAAGCCAGCACTGAAAGCGTCGGTATCACGAAGACACGGTGCTGAGCTGCCAGTCGGAGGAACTCGGCATCGGCGGGGCGGTCTGCAAACAGGTGCGCCAGGCCGTCTGCTCCAGCAGCGATTGCATCCTTGGCGGCTTGTAGTGACAGGACGTGCACGACGGCAAGCTTCCCGCGGCGATGCGATGCCTCGATCACCGCCTGCAAAGTTGTCTTGTTCAGCGTCGGGATACGCAGGCCAAACTCGCTGCCGTCGTCGTAAATGATCTCGCCAATGAAGTCATCGCCTTCGGTGATACCGGCATCGACGAGACCCTGAGCTTCTTCGGGCGAAGAGATCGTCCGCACGGGAACGCCGTATTCAGTGCCGTGCCCGTCAGGAGCGGTCGGATGGATTTCGGAGGCCCGCAGGTCTGCGAGGTCCAGAGCCTTCCCTGCTGCCTGCTCACTCTTGATCTTGAAGGCATACTTTTCTGCCGCACCCATGTCGAACTCTGTGGTAACTCCCAGAGCCAGCGCCGACCTGAGGTTTGTGTCCTGTCCCATGGTGTGCACATGGCTGTCGATCAGTCCGGGCAGCAGCGTCTTGCCGGTAGCGTCAATCGATGGCACACGAGCGGGTGCTGCGATGTGCGGGCCGACGGCTTTGATCATCCCGTTCTCGACCCAGACATCACCCTTTGGAATCACACGCGATCCGTCGAAGATGCGCGCATTGCGGATGATGAACTCGTCCCGGGGTGCTGAGATTTGTCCGAACGAGGGAGCGCCTAACAAAGCCACGACGCTTGCGGCCACGATCTGTTGCAGACGACGCGCGGAAGAGGTCGCCTGCCCTCTCTGTCTGTGCTCTCGGACGATCGAGAACCTCAGCAAAATGCCGAATGTCACGTAAGGAATGGCCGTTGCTGTTCCTGGCGTATAGCGGCCAGCGGCGATAGTCTCAACGATGTGATGCACTTCGCCAACGGCCAGCAGAGCCCATATGGAAAGAGAAATCTCTTTCAACAGGCCGCCGGCGAGGATGCCGTAGGTGAGCCCGAGCAACAGAGTGCCAACAACCGCGACAAGAACTACGGTGCCGTAATCCGGCTGCTGAAACCAGCTGTAGTAAACTGCGAGGACGCGCCTGAGCCTCGCAAGTTCGTCTATCCCAAATAACAGTTGCTCGCTCATGTGAAGCGGTGCGATCAGTGCGATCCATCCGAACCATCGAGTGCTACGTTGCATGACTCTTCTCCTGTGTCCTTTTCGCTACGGTTTTAACGTTGAGAGACTTGCCTTCTGAAGGCGCGGGTCCATCTCAGCAGCCGCGTAGTGCCAGAACTCGCGTGCTACGGCTGCAATCGCGTCCATTTCGACGGCCGTGACTTGGTGGCCGGACTCGACGAAGGCTCCAACGGCCTTCCGTGGGTCGCGCAAGAATGAATTGCGGAATGCTTCATCGGTGATCAGCCGTCCAATCAGGATTTCAATGCTTCTCTGTGACATATCTACCTGCCCTTCGCGGGTAGACAAGGCAAGGGCTATGCCAACGCGGCCAGAGATCTGCGGTTGACCGTAATTGAATGATTTGTCAAGGGTTATCGGAGGGGATGATGAAAGAACGCCAGCTCAGTCATCACTGCGGATTGCGGAGAAATCGACAACTTGTCGATTGCGATCGAACAAGTTGCAGATAACTATTCCAGGCCGTGACGTTTTAGGCGGGTGTACAGCTGAGCCCGCGTTAGTCCGAGGGCTTTGGCGGCGATGGACTTATTGAAACGGGCCTTCTGGAGCGCCTTTTCGATCATCGCCCGCTCCACCGACTCAAGGTCGTCGGATGTGGGCGCACTATCGGCGGCAGTAGGGGAACCAATGTATGCCTGAGGTGGCCTAAGGGCACTGTGAGCGGGCGTCAGAGCCAGGTGTTCGGAGACGATCAGGCCGCCGTCGGCGAGAATTGCGGCACGTTCCAGAATGTTGCGTAGCTCGCGAACATTGCCCGGCCAGTGATACTCCGAGAGAGCCTGTTTGGCTTCGCGGGAAATACCTGCAGGCGGCCGTCCGATCGAGCGGCCGATCTCCTGCATAAAGGCTTCGCTAAGAGGAAGGATATCGTCGAGCCGCTCTCGTAACGGAGGTAGTCTCAGTTCGAAGACGTTCAAGCGGAAGTACAAGTCTTCGCGAAACAGCTTCTGCTCGATCGCTCTGTGAAGGTCGCGATTGGTTGCCGCAACGACGCGCACATCCGCCTTCAAAACTCGGGTTCCGCCGAGTCTCTGGAATTCACGCTCCTGCAGGACACGCAGAAACTTGGCTTGCGCGGATAACGCCATTTCGCCGACTTCGTCGAGGAAGAGGAGCCCGCCGGCTGCCTGTTCGATCAGACCAGGCTTGGACTGGACCGCACCTGTGAAAGCGCCACGCTCATATCCGAACAGTTCGGACTCCAGCAGGTTGTCGGGCAGGGCCGCACAATTAAGCGCTACGAAGGGGCCATCCCGTCGAGCCGACCCGCGGTGAATGAAGCGCGCGACTACCTCTTTCCCTGTTCCGGATTCGCCCAATAACAAGACGGTTGTTTCGACAGCGGCAACCTGCGCAGCTTTCTTGAGAACCTCGCGCCACGGCACCGATTCCCCGATCACGCGACGATAACCAGTTCGCGCGTCGAGTTCGTCGGTAAGTTGGCGCACCCGTGATTCCAGCTGCGCCGCCCGTGCATTGGCCTCATCGGCGCGCTTGGCGACTTCTGCCACGTGTTCCCGTTCCAAACTTAGCGCGAGGCGGTCGGCAATGCGACGGCCAGCCTGGACATCACGCAAGCTGTACGTAGACTTGGTCTTAGACAGAAACGCCACTCCCGCCGCGAACTTGCCGTTCAGGAAAATTGGCATTCTGAGCACGGAGAGGAATCCCATTTTGGCGAGCGCGACGTTGAGTGATTCGGAGCGCGTGGTCGTGTCGTCCACGAGGTCATATTTCAGTTCCGTTGCCGCCCGGTGAAATTCCGGCGGAATCTCCATAAGCTCAGGAATTGGGAGAATGTTCTCGCCACTGAAGACGTAGCGCCGCGCATGGTGTCCATCGGGAAGGAACACTGCCACCGAGATGCCATCATGCGGCAGGACTTGCCGAATGACTTTTGAAACGGGATGAATCAGATCCTTGAGTTGCCCCGTGTCTGTGATCGAGGCGAGCGACTGATCTAACAAATCGAGTTTCGACGCGTGATCTTCCAGTTCTTGCCGCTGTCGCGCCTCTTCTGCCAAGCGGTGATGCGACATTATTAAAGCGATGTAGTTTGCGATCCGCCGCGCAATCGGCAGATCGTCTTGCGAGAAGTACCCGTAGTTTCTTGAGAAAAAGTTGACCCCAGCCTGCAGGCGTCCCCCGAAGCGAATCGCGATACTGACCACCGATTTCATGCCAGCGTCGATGGCTGGCCCCTTTTTGAACAGGATATGGGTTTGCACGTCATCGACAACGACTGCATCCCACCGTTTCAGCAGATCCGGGTCGGCGATGGTCCCTTCGAACGGTGGTGAACCAGAGGGCGATCCGGCACCCGCAAGGAGTTTGAAGCGGTCACCCGCTTCGTTGACTTCGACGACACCCATGATGTCGTGCGGCAAAACGGGCTTGACGACTTTGGAAACATGCTCGAACACCTCGCGAATGTCGAGAACATCCGTCAGAG
>Ga0335080_10000762_pt1 | contig 30196 bp, 21 predicted proteins | sample Lox_Sample_34_FD_206720 | JGI IMG/M metagenome (GOLD analysis project Ga0335080, IMG submission 206720) | Soil microbial communities from Loxahatchee National Wildlife Refuge, Florida, United States - Lox_Sample_3.4 | ecosystem: Environmental > Terrestrial > Soil > Wetlands | place: USA... | reverse complement strand
CGCACGCTGGCGTTCGAGGCCGGGCGCCGCTTCGGCGCGCGCGTGAACGCGATCTCGGCCGGGCCGTGGGCGTCGCGCGCGGCCTCGGCGATCGGCTTCATCGAGAAGATGATCGAGTACGCCAAGGCGAACTCGCCGCTGCCGGAGCCGATCGACGCCGACGAGGTCGGAACGACCGCCGCATTTCTGTGTAGCCCGCTGGCCAGCGGCATCACCGGCTCGACCGTCTACGTCGACAAGGGCTATCACGCCATGGGCGTGGCGGTCGATGCCAAGGGCTCGGGAGAGCCAGCCGCGGAATGAGTCCCGCCGCGCCGCGCACCGCGTTCGTGCTCGCCGGCGGCGGCAGTCTCGGCGCGGTCGAGGTCGGCATGCTCGAGGCGCTGACCGACGCCGGCGTGCGCCCCGACTTGATCGTCGGCTCTTCCGCGGGCGCCGTGAACGCATCCTTCTTCGCCGGCCGCCCGAATCGCGAGGGCGTGCGCGCCCTGGCCGAGATCTGGCTAGGCCTGCGCGTGCGCGACGTGTTCCCGATCTCGCCCTTCGGCGGGCTCCTGGGCGCGCTCTCGTTGAGCAACCACATGGTCGACCCCGGCCCGTTCGAGAGACTCGTGAGTCGCAACATCCCCTACGTGCACCTCGAGGAAGCCGAGATCCCCGTGCACGTGGTGGCCACGAACGTGCTCACCGGGCGCGAGGCGCTGTTGTCCAAGGGCCCGGCGGTGCCCGCCGTGATGGCCAGCGCGGCCATCCCCGGGATCTTCCCGCCCGTGAAGATCGACCGCACCTGGTATTTCGACGGGAGCGTGGCCAGCAACACGCCGGTCGCGGCGGCGCTCGAGCTCGGCGCCGAGCGCATCGTGATCCTGCCCACGGGTTACTCGTGCGAGATGGCTTCGCTCCCGAAGAGCGCGATCGCGATGGCGCTCCACGGCATCAACATCCTGGTCGCGCGCCAGACGGTGGTCGACGTGGAGCGTTTCATGGATCAGGCGAAGATCCGGGTCGTGCCGCCGCTGTGTCCGGTGCGGACTCAGGCGTTCGACTTCTCCGAGGCGCGCGAGCTGATGACTCGCGCGGCCCGGACCACGCGCGCATGGCTCGACCGAGGTGGCCTCGATCACACGGGAATCCCCTACGAGCTGCCCCCGCACAGTCACGAGGTGATTTGACCGGATCTCGCGGGGGACTAGCCTCTGCGCAGGGGAAGAAACATGCCTTTCTGGGGCTGGATCGTGGTCGGGGCGCTCTTGCTCGGCGCCGAGACCGTGGTCGACGCACAGTTCTACCTGGTGTTTCTGGGCTCGGCCGCGGTTCTGACCGGCGGTCTGGTCATGCTGCTCGGGCCGTTCGCGCCCGGCGTCGACTGGGCGCTCTTCGGCGGGCTGGCGATCGCCAGCACGGCCGGCTTCCGCCGCCGCGTCTACGAGCGCATCCGGCAGGTCGGCGGCGAAGTGAGTCAGGGAACGGTCGGTGAGTTCGCGATCGCGCGCGAAGTGATTCCGCCGGGCGGCCACGGGCAGGCCGAGATGCGCGGCACGGTCTGGCAGGCGCACAATGCGGGCGAGGCGGCGATCGCCGCCGGCGAGCGCGTGCGCGTGGTGGCGACTCACGGGCTGGAGCTGGACCTGCGCCGCGAGTCATAGGGGGAAGTCGTGGACAACGTCGTGGCCATCGCCGCAATCGCGCTCGTCCTGGTCGTGATCTTCGTGATCGCGAAGACCGCCCTGGTGGTGCCGCAGCAGAGCGCGTACGTGATCGAGACCGTGGGCCGCTACAGCCGCACGCTGCAGGCCGGCTTCCACTTGCTGGTGCCGTTCATCGACCGCGTGGCCTACCGGCACACGCTGAAGGAGCAGACGATCGACATCCCGGAGCAGGTCTGCATCACGCGCGACAACGTGCAGGTCGGCGTCGACGGCGTCCTGTATCTGCAGGTGCTCGACCCGCGCCAGGCCAGCTACGGAGTCATGAACTACGCGTTCGCGATCTCGCAGCTCGCGCAGACCACGCTGCGCAGCGAGATGGGCAAGATCGACCTCGACCGCACCTTCGAAGAGCGCGCGGCGATCAACGCCTCGATCGTGTCCGAGCTCGACAAGGCCTCGGGCGCGTGGGGCGTGAAGGTGCTGCGCTACGAGATCAAGAAGATCATGCCCTCGCCCGAGACACTCGAGGCGATGGAGAAGCAGATGCGCGCCGAGCGCGAGAAGCGCGCCGTCGTGCTCACCTCCGAGGGCGACCGCGACGCCAAGATCAACGAGGCCGAAGGCCAGAAGCAGCGCGTGATCAAGGAGTCCGAGGCGCAGCGCCAGCGCCAGATCAACGAGGCCGAAGGTCAGGCCGCCGCGATCCTGTCGGTCGCGACCGCCACCGCCGAGGGCCTGCGCAACATCGCCGGCGCGCTGCGCGAGCCGGGCGGCGACGAAGCCATGAAGCTGCGCGTGGCCGAGCAGTACATCCTGCAGCTCGGCCAGCTTGCGAAGGCGGGAAACACCTACGTGATTCCCGCGAACCTCTCCGACCTGGCCGCGATGACCTCACTCGCGACCACGCTGGTGAAGGGCGAGACGGCGCCGCGCTCTTCCTCCTGAGCGAGACTGCAAGCCCGCTTGCGCTCCCATTTGGGAGGCGTCGGCGCGTTGCGAAGCGCGTAGTCTGGGCCGGTCCAGTCATCGGGTTGGGCGTGCGCCCCGGAGATGCGACTACCCTTCCCCGCGTCTCCGGGGCAACGCCCGACCCGATCCGGCGATCGCCCGACCTCAGAGCTCGTCGAAGGCGAGCTTGCGCTCGCTGCCGGTGCCGAGGTCGCGCTCCACGACCGTGCGCTCCTGCCACTCCTCCGGGCCCACGATCACGGCGCGGGCGGCGCCCGCGGCGTCGGCGGCCTTCAGCGCCTTGGCCAGCTTGGGCGCGCCGTAGGGTGACTCGGCGGCGATGCCGCGAGCGCGCAGCTGCGCCACGATCCGGCGCGCCACGCCGGCGAGCTCGGGAGTCACCGCGATGACGGCCACCTCGATCCGCGCGCGCGACTCGGGCACGAGCTTCTTCTCGACCAATAGCTCGGTCAGCACCGCATCGCCCATGCCGAAGCCCAGCGCCGAGAGCTCGGGGCCGCCGAGTGACCCGACGAGATTGTCGTATCTGCCGCCGCCGGCCAGCGCGCGCAGCGAGCGCGAACGGTCGAAGATCTCCCAGACCGGTCCCGTGTAATAGGCGAGCCCGCGCACGATCCGGAAGTCGGGCTCGATCGGCGAACGGACCCCCAGGTCGCGCGCCGCGTCGATCACCGCGGCGAGCTCGGGCGCGCGCGCGAGCGGGAACTCGGCGCAGAGTGCGCGGAGCGCGTCGGCGCGGCGCGCGCCGAGCTTGTCGTCGAGCTTCTGACCGGCGCTCTTGTCGCGCTCGAGCTTGTCGACCAGACCCAGCACCTCGGCCTGGTCGGGGCCCTGCACGTCGAGCTCTGCGAGCACGCGCGCCGTGAAGCGCCGGTCGTTGATGCGCACGACCACGTCGTCCGCCGACAGATTCAGGATCCGCAGCGCGTCGGCCGCAACCGCGATCGCCTCCGCGTCCGAGGCCGGCTCGTCACTCCCGAAGACGTCGACGTTCCATTGATAGAACGCGCGCAGTCTCCCGCGCTGCGGCTTCTCGTAACGGTAGAACTCGGGCACCGAGTACCACTTGATCGGCTTGGGCAGACCCGCGCCGCGCGCCGCCACCATGCGCGCGAGCGTGGGAGTCATCTCGGGACGCAGCGCGACCTCGCGTCCGCCCTTGTCGGTGAACGCGTACAGCTGCCCGGCGATCTCGGGGCCCGACTTCGCGGTGAAGAGCTCGAGCGCCTCGAGCACCGGCCCGTCGATCTCCTCGAAGCCGGCGTTCCGCGACGCCCGATGCCAGGCGTCCTCGATCAGACGCCGCAGCGCGAGATCGTCCGGAAAGAAGTCCCGAAAGCCGGGAAGGGCCTGAAAGCGCATGGCGCGGCATCGTAGCCGAGCCACTTCGCCCTTCAAACGCCACGCTTCCCCGTCGAAGAGTACCGTCGAACGGAGCGTCCGAAGCGGTTACTCTTGTACTTCCCCTCTCTGGTTGCGTTGGGCGTCTATGGAGGCTGCGGTGTCCGAGGAGCTGGAAGGGCTCTTCTCTGGCGAAAACGGCGCTTGGGTCGAGGCGCTGTATCAGGATTACGTGCTGGGTCGCGAGCGCGTGCCCGACAGCTGGCGCGCCGTGTTCGACCGCATCCAGGGCCGCGCGCCGAGCGCGGCGCCTGCCGCCGTTCCCGCCACGCGCGCCAACGGTCGCGACGCGAGCGCCCCGCTGGCGGTCGCGAATTCCGCAAGCGACGCGGCGAAAGAGCTCACCGAAGACAGCATCGTGGGCCTGGTCGACGCCTGGCGCAGTCACGGGCATCTGGTGGCGCGGCTCGATCCGCTGGGGAACAACCGCAGCGAGCACCCGCTGCTCGACCCGGCGATGTACGGGCTCGCCAGCTTCGACCCCAGCCGGCGCGTGAAGTTCGGCAGCTATCTCGCCAAGCCCGAGGGCACGCTGCCCGAGCTGCAGGCCAGCCTGCGCCGCAGCTACGGCGGCACGTTCGGCGCCGAGTTCATGGAGATCCGCGACAAGCCGCGGCGTGACTGGCTGCTCGAGCGCATGGAGCCGCGCGAGAACCGCCCGGTTCTCAGCACCGAGGAGCGCCTGCGCACGCTCACCCAGGTGATCTCGGCGGAGCGCTTCGAGCAGTTCCTGCACAAGCGCTTCCTGGGCGTGTATCGCTTCTCGCTCGAAGGCGGCGAGTCACTGATCCCGATCATGGACACGCTGGTCGAGGGCGCGTCCGAGCTCGGCGCGGAAGAGATCGTGATCGCCATGGCCCACCGCGGGCGCCTGAACCTGATGGCGCACACCATGGACATGCCCTACCGCGCGATCATGGCCGAGTTCCAGGCCACGCTCATGCCCTCGAACGCGCAGGGCGCGGGCGACGTGAAGTACCACCGCGGCTACTCCGCCGACCGCCGCACGCGCGCCGGCAAGTCACTGCACCTGTCGCTCTGCCCCAACCCCAGTCACCTGGAGTGGATCAACCCGGTGGCCGAGGGCGTGGTGGCGGCCAAGCAGCACCGCCGCGGCGACGCCGAGGGCTCGCAGGTGGTGCCGGTGCAGATCCACGGCGACGCCGCCTTCACCGGCCAGGGCATCGTCTACGAGACACTCGCGCTGTCCGAGCTCGCCACCTATCGCACCGGCGGCACGGTGCACGTGATCATCGACAACCAGATCGGCTTCACCACCGAGCCGTCCGAGTTCCGCTTCACACAGTATCCGAGCGATACCGCCAAGAACATCCAGGCCCCGATCTTCCACGTGAACGCCGACGACCCGGAGGCTTGCGTCCACGCCGCGAAGCTCGCGATCGCCTTCCGCCAGCAGTTCAAGGAAGACGTGATCATCCACCTGGTCTGCTACCGGCGGCACGGTCACAACGAGGGCGACGACCCGACCTACACCCAGCCGCTCATGTACAAGGCCATCAACGCGCACGAGCGCGTGGCGCAGATCTACACCGATCGGCTGCTGGCCGAGAACGTGATCGACGCCGCGGCGCTGGCGAAGCTCGAGGACCAGCAGAAGCGCAAGCTCGAGCAGGCGCTCGAGGAGAGCACGACTCACACGCGGCTGGCGGGCGCGGAAGGGTATCACGGCCTGTGGGAGGGCCTGGCGAACCCCGAGCAGCTCGACGGCAAGACCGCGGTGACTCGCGAGGTGCTCGAGAGCGTCGCGCGCGCGCTGGTCGAGGTGCCCGCCGGCTTCAGCGTGCATCCGAAGCTCCGGCGCCAGCTCGAGCAGCGCCAGAGGTCGGTGCTCGAGAACGAGCCCATGGACTGGGGCACCGCCGAGGCGCTGGCGATCGGCACGCTCTTGGCCGAGGGCATCCCCGTGCGGCTCACGGGTCAGGACTGCGAGCGCGGCACGTTCGGGCACCGGCACGCGGTGCTGCACGACGTGGAGAACGGCGCGAGATACATCTCGCTCGACAAGCTCGGCACGAGCGGCGCGCGCTTCGAGATCGCGAACTCACTTTTGTCCGAGGCCGCGGTGCTGGGCTTCGAGTACGGCTACAGCACCGTCGATCCCAATCGCCTGGCGATGTGGGAGGCGCAGTTCGGCGACTTCGCGAACAGCGCGCAGGTGATCATCGACCAGTTCATCGCCAGCGGCGAGAAGAAGTGGAGCCGCTCGTCGGGCCTGGTGATGCTCTTGCCGCACGGCTACGAGGGCAAGGGGCCCGAGCACTCGAGCGCGCGGCTCGAGCGCTTCCTGCAGCTCTGCGCCGAGGACAACCTGCAGGTGGTGAATCTCACCTCGCCCGCGCAGTACTTCCACGCGCTGCGCCGCCAGATCCGGCGCAACTTCCGGAAGCCTTTGGTCGTGATGTCGCCGAAGAGCCTGTTGCGCAGTCCCAAGTGCGTGTCGCTGCGCGACGAGCTCAGCAGCGGCGAGTTTCGCGAGGTGCTCGACGATCCCACGTTCGGCCCGGGCGGGCGCTCGCCGCAGAGCGCCCGGCGCGTGCTGATCTCTAGCGGCAAGGTCTACTACACGCTGCTCGAGGCGCGCGAGGATTCGGGCTTCGAAGACGTGCCGATCGTGCGGCTCGAACAGCTGCACCCGTTCCCGTTCGAGTCACTCATGGCGGCGCTCGGCCGCTACGGCGCGAGCGAGATCGCCTGGGTGCAGGAAGAGCCCTGGAACATGGGCGGCTGGAACTTCGTGAGCGAGCGGCTGCGGCGCGTGCTGCCCGCCGACAAGTCCCTGCGCTACGTGGGCCGCCGCGAGTCGGCGAGCCCCGCGACCGGCTCGTACCGGCTGCACGAGGAAGAGCAGGCCGAGTTCGTGCGCGAGGCGTTCGCCGCCAAGCCCATGGCGCGCCGCGAGGGCTAGGCCAGGGCGGCCTCGCGCAGGCCGCCCTGCGCGAAGCGCACGCACAGCTCCTCGATCCGCGCGCGCGGCAGCTTGCGCCGGCGCCCTGCGCGCGCGCAGGCATCGACCGCCGAGACCTTCGCCGCCGCGAGCGCGGCGGCCGCGTCGGGGGCGACGCCGAGATCGCTCTCGATCTGCTTCGCCCAGAACGCGAGGAAGTGACCCACGCGCCGGCGTCCGGCGCGCGCGAACCAGCGGCCCTGCATGCGCGCCTCGAGCACGCCGATCAGCGCGCCGCGCTCGGCCACCACGTCGAGATACTCGGTGACTCCGGCGCGGATGCGCGCCTCGAAGTCGCTGGCGCGGGCCACCGCGGCCTCGACCCGCCCGTAGAGCTCGCTCACCTCGCGGTCGTAGAGCTCGAGCGCGAGCGCGTCGGCGTTCTCGAAGTAGGCGTAGCCCAGCCCCTTCGACACCCCCGCGCGCCGCGCGACGCCCTCCATGTTGAGCTCGCGGAAGCCGCCTTCGAGCAGGAGCTCGGCGGCCACGTCCAGGAGCTGCCGGCGGCGGTCGTCGGCCGCCAGGCGCGTGCGCTTGCGAGGGCGCGGGGTCACGTCGGAATCCTAATTGACGCTTCCGTCAATTCCAAGTAGGGTGACCGGCACGGAGGAGCGCCCCAATGACGTACGCCCACGGCCGCACCTACTTCGACGCCGACAGCCACATCATGGAGCTCGCGGATTGGCTCGCGCCGTACGCAGACCCCGACGTGCGCGAGAAGCTGCGGCCGCTGTATCTCGGCGGCGCCGGCAAGCTCGCCGACCAGGCCGTGAGCGCCGCGGCCGCGCGCCGCGGCGACGCCCTTGCGGCGCGCAGCGCCGAAGCGAACCTGATGGGGGCCAAAGGCTGGAGCGCGCTCGGCGCGTTCGACCGCGACGAGCGCAAGCGCGCGCTCGACCTCCTGGGCTTCGAGCGCCAGCTCGTGTTCAGCACCTTCGCGGCGACTCAGTACCGGGGCGACGACCGCGACCTGCTCTACGGCGGCGCGCGCGCGCACAACCGCGCGATGGCCGACTTCTGCTCGCAGGACAAGCGCCTGATCGGCGTGGCCTCGGTGCCGTGGGGCGATCCCGCGCGCACGCGGCGCGAGGCCGAAGAGGCGATCCGGCTCGGCTGCGGGGCGATCCTGGTCGACTCGGCGCCGAGCGGCGAAGTCTCGCCGACTCACCCCGACTATCACCCGTTCTGGGCCGAGCTCGAGTCGTCGCAGACGCCGTTCATGCTGCACATCGGCGGCGGCGGGCGCACGCTGCGCCGGCAGTTCCACCAGAACGGCAAGAAAGTCACCGACTGGCTCGGCGGTGGCGAGAACATCCGCTCGAAAGACTTCATGACCGTGCACAACGCGCCCGAGACCTTCCTCTCGTGCATGGTGCTCGACGGCATGTTCGAGAGCTTCCCGGGCCTGCGCGGCGGCTGCATCGAGCAAGGCGCGCTGTGGGTGCCAAGCTGGCTGCGCCGGCTCGATATCGCGCAGGAGACCTTCCAGAAGACCGAGCCCGCGCTGCGTCTGCCGCGGCGCGCGTCGGAGTACGTGCACGGCCACGTCTGGTTCACGCCGTTCCCGACCGAGCCCGTGGGCTGGCTGGTCGAGCAGGCGGGCGACGACCTGTTCCTGTTCTCGTCGGACTATCCGCACCCCGAGGGCGGGCGCGACCCGATCAAGCGCTTCGAGCAGTCACTCGAGGGCCAGGCGGCCTCGGCGCACGATCGCTTCTACAGCGAGAACTTCCGCGCGATGATGGGCGGCTAGGGCTCGGGCTTTCGCTCGACCAGGCCGCCGACGCGCAGCGCGTCGTCGATCAGGAAGCGCACCTCGGGCTCGCGCAGGAACGAGAGGTGACTGCCGGCGTACCACGCGATGCGCGGCTCGCCCCAGTGGCGCCACAAGTCGCGCACCTGGTCGGCCGGCACCAGGTGATCGGCCGTCGCGGCGAAGATCGAGAGCCGTTCGCGCGGCACCAGCGGCTCCAGCGCGAGCGGTGACACCACCGAGAGCACGTCGCGCAGGATCTCCCAGTCGAAGCCCAGGCGGTCGATCTCGCGCAGCAGACGATGTGGTGCGAGCCGCTGCACCAGGCGGATGAAGTCGGCGGCCGGGATGCCGGCGATCGTGCAGGCCAGGCCGCCGTCGAGACACGACAAGAGCGAGGCCGTGTAGCCGCCGAGCGACAGGCCGTAGACACCGATCTGTGTCGCGCCGTTGGCGCGCAGCCAGCCGAGCAGCCGGCGGATGTCCCAGATCGCCTGCGCCTCGGCGTGCACGGTGTCGAGAAAGTCGCCCGACAGGAAGCCGTCGCCGCTGCGCATGCGCGGCGAGCGCGGGCCATGCAGCGGCAGGACCGGGAACAAGAGGTTCAGCCCCAGCTCGTGGTGCAGCCGGCGCGCGTCGAACGCGGGCAGGTCGGTGCCGGGCGAGCCCATGCCGTAGCCGTGGATGCAGACCAGCCAGGGCGCGCTCGAATCGCGGTGGCGCAGCAGCGCGGCGTGCGCCTCGCGATTCACTCCGTAGGAGAGCCAGCGGTCGCGACCGGGATCGCCGATCCGCGGCTCGTAGCCGCTGGGAAACGACATGCGCTCGAAGGTCTGGCCGAAGCTCCGGCCCCAGCGCAGCTGCGGACCTTCGAGCGGCGGCGGCGTCTGGTGGTACGCGGCGGGCTTCTCGAGCCAGCCCGAGCTCTCGAAGTGATCGCGCGCCTCGCGCAGCTCGTGGGCGGCGCGCTCCACGTCGGGGCTCATCGAGCCCGGGCGCGTGGCGATCAGGCTGGCGAGCGCGAGCTGGTCGAAGGCGACCTTGGTCGCGAGCTGAAGGTCGAGCGTCGGCTGCGGCACGCGCTCGATCGGCGGCTCGCGGTGCTGCGCGGCCCAGCCGCACGCCACGAACGCCGCGGCGGCCAGCGCCAGCAGCCCGATCGCGGGCGCGAACCCGACCGCGAAGAGCAGCGGCACGATCGCGAACACCGCCACGAACGCGCCCAGCGCGGTGAGCTGCGGCGTGCGCGGATCACCCGGCAGCAGCAGGCTCGAGACACCGCCCGCGAGCAAGAGTGACCCCGGCACGGCGGCGATGCAGAAGCTGATCGGCCCCTGCCCGGCCGCGATCCAGGCCAGGCCCGCCACGATCGCGATCGCGTTCTCGATCATCAGGCCTCCGCCTCGAGTGACTTCGTGGCTCTGCGGCGGGGCGCACGCGCGCGGCGTGCGCGAGGCGCTTGCGCCGGCGGCTCGGCCGCCAGCCGGCGCAGCTCGTCGAAGCTCGCGGCGACCGCGTCGGCCAGCGGCGCGAGGTCGGGCAGGCGCGCCGCGTCGGAATCGAGCGTCACGAACAGGCGCTTGCCCAGCCGGCTGGTCGTGACTCCCAGCGCGCGCCCCGCCAGCGCGGGCGCCACCGGCACGAACGCCTGCAGCTTCGCGCCGAGAAACGCCGCTGCCGAGAGCCCCTGCAGCTCGAGCGCCAGAAGTTCGGCACGCCGCGTCGACCCGGCCTGCCAGAGCGCCCAGAGCTCATGCAGCGGTGACTCGTGAGTCGCGCCGCCTCGGGGCGCGAAGCCTTCGCTCTGGGCGCGCAGGGCGACCAGGCGCGCGCGCGCATCGTGCGCGTCCAGGGGCAGACGCAGCCGTGGCGCGAAGCTCCGATCACCGACACAGAAGGGCGTCACCGCGCGCATCGCCCCTAGATCGGCGGCCGCCGCCCTCCGCTCCAGCGTGCGGCGCAATCCACCCGTGAGCGCCGCCAACACCACGTCGCGCTCGCTGCCGCCGAGCCGCTCGCGGATCGCGGCCACGTCGTCCGCGGCGAGCGCGAGCCAGTCGATCCGGCGGTGCGGGCCCTCGTTCCCGGCGCTCAGCGCACCCGCGCGGAACAGCGCGTCTTCCGCCAGGTCGAGCGCGCCGCGCAGCCCGCCGCCGGCGCGAGCGGCCAGCGCGCGCGGCAAGAGCGCTGCGAGCGCGCGGCGCGCGCGGGCCTCACCGGCGTGCAGCCAGCCGCCCGCGGCGCGCGCCTCGGGCTCGAGCAGCGCCGAGTCACACTTCGCCACCAGCGCGAAGCGCCCGTCCTCGAGCCCCTCCACGAGCCACAGCTCCCAGAGCGGCCGCTCCGGATCGAGCGCCTGCGAGAAGATGCGGCCGGTGAGTCGCTTGAGCGCGCGCTCGTCCCCGGGGCGCGGCAGGCACGTGTGTCGCACGTGGTAGTCGAGCTGGAAGCCCGCGTCGGGCACGAAGCCCTCGAGTGAGCCGAGCGCCAGCCGCACGCGCCGCTCGCGGGCGCGCGGCAGCTCGGGCAGGCGCTTCGCCAGCCAGGCGCGCACGCGCTCGACGTCGATGCCGCCGTGGCGCAGCGACATCGGACCCGCGTCGTAGACGAGCACGGCCCCGAGTTGCATGACCTTGGGGTAGCCCTCGGCGCCCGGGCTTTCAAGAGCCGGGCGCCCATCGCGCGACAAGTCACTCCGCGAGCCGATAGCCGCGCAGCTGCGGGAGGCGCCAGGCGACCAAGGCTGCGACCACGAGACACCCCACGCCGCCAAACACGACGGCGAAGGTGGCGCTGGTGAGCTCGGCCAGGAAGCCCGACTCCGCCTGACCCAGGTTGTTCGAGGCCCCGATGAAGATGAAGTTCACCGAGCTGACCCGCCCGCGCAGCGCGTCGGGCGTGGCGAGCTGGACCATGGTGCTGCGCAGCACCACGCTCACCGCGTCGGCCATGCCCACCATCATGTACAGAGCGATCGACAGCGGATAGCTGCGAGACACCCCGAACGCGATCGTCGCCAGGCCGTAGGCCACCACCGCCCACAACAGCGAGCGCCCCGCCGCCTGGAAGGTCGGACGGAACACGAGCAGGGCCGACATCAGGAGTGACCCGGTCTCGAGCGAGCCGGACAGCAGCCCGTAGCCGCCGGCGTCGACCTGCAGGATGTCGCGCGCGTACACGGGCAGGAGCGCGGTCGCGCCGCCGAGGATCACCGCGAACATGTCGAGCGTCATGCAGCCGAGGACGACCTTGTTGCTCCACACGTAGCGCAGCCCCTCGGCGATCGCGCTCCAGGTCACCCGCACCGCGTTCGCGGCGCCGCGCAGCGCCGGGAGCCGGCTCAGCGAGAAGATCGACGTGATCACCAAGAGCGCGTGCAGGCCGTAGGCCGCCGCGATCCCGAAGCGCGCGGTGGTGAGTCCCGTCAGCATCGGACCGGTGGCGAAGCCCAGGAAGAGCAGCGTCGCGATCAGCGTGACCGCGCGCGGGAAGCGCTCGCGCGACACGAGCTGCGGCAGGAGCGATGCGCGCGCCGGCTGTTCGAACACGCCCGCGGTGGCCGCGAGCCCGACCGCGGCGTAGAGCGCGTAGAGACTCACCCGCCCATGCCAGGTGAGCCAGCACAGCGTCGTCGAGCAGGTGAGCGTCACGGCCTGCGCGCACTGGACCAGCCGCCGGCGATCGACCGAGTCGGCGACCGCGCCCGCGGGCAAGCTGAGCAGGAGCTGCGGCAGGAAGCGAATCACTCCCACGAGCCCCAGCCGATCGGCCCGGCCGGTGAGGCTGTACACGTGCCAGGCGACGGCCGAGCCGAGCAGCGTGAGCGCGGTGCCGGAGAAGAAACGGCTGACCGCGAACCAGCGGAACGGCAGCTCGCGAAACACGGCGAAGCGCGAGTCGAGTTCGCTGGCTCGCTCCTCTTCCGCGATCATGGGCGGCCTATCCTAACTCAGCCGCCCTCTGCGTCGATGCCGACCACGGTGAGTGAGCGCGGGCCGTGCGCGCCCAGCACGAGCTCGCCCTCGATGTCCGCGGTCTTCGAAGGTCCGGCCACGAACGTGAAGTGGTGGTGCGCGAGGGCGCCCTCGGGCAGCGCCGCGAGCGCGGCGTGCATCTCGGGCACGAGCCGCCGCGTCTCGAGCAGGATCACCAGGTGCTCGCAGATGACGGGCAGCGCGCGCGGCCGCGCCTCGCGTCCATCGAGGCCCACGGCGCCGTTCTCGGCGACGCCGAGCGCGCCGCACACGATCGCGATCGCCACGTCGGCGAGCGCGTGCGGATCCGCATCGGCGGGCACGGGCTGCCACGGACCCGAGCCCAGGCGCAACAGCGCCGCGTCGCTGGCGAGCGTGCGGCGCTCCGGCGCCAGCTCGCGACACAGCGCTGCAACGCGTTCACCCAGCGCGGCGGGGCCGAGCGGTCCGAGCGCGACCCCGCCCGCGGCGGCGAGCTCGGCTGCGAACGCTGCGAAGTCACTCTTGCGGCGCGCGGGCTCGAACGGGGCCGGCCGCGGAAGCTTGTGACTCACCGCCGCGCGCACGCGCGCGAAGAGCTCGTCGCGGGCGCTCACCGGCGCGCTCCAAAGCGCGCGCGAAAGCTCGGGCCCGGGTGCTCCGGCAGCTCGCGCGCGGAGAGCCAGCCGCGCAACAGCCGCGGCCGCAGCACGCGCCCGAGCAGCGGCCAGCCGATGCGCGCCGCCAGGCCCGCGGCCCGGTAGAGCGCCGGGCTCGCCAGCAGCGCCGCCCCGAGCCGGGTGCCCGGAAGCCGGCCCTGCCCGCGCAGCGAGTCACTCGAGCGCCACTGCACGAGCTGCTCGTGCAGGTTGATCCGCACCGGGCAGACCGCGCTGCAGCTCCCGCACAAGGTCGAGGCGAAGGGCAGCCCCTGCGCTGCAGCGCTCCTTGCGAGCACCGGCGCCAGCACCGAGCCGATCGGGCCGGGCAGCGCCCAGCCGTAGGCGTGGCCGCCCGCACGGCGGTACACCGGGCAGGTGTTGAGACACGCGCCGCAGCGGATGCAGGCCAACGCCGAACGGTGTCGCGGGTCGGCCAGCAGCCGCGTCCGGCCGTTGTCGACCAGCACCACGTGAAGCTCGGCACCGCGCCGCGGGCCGGTGACCAGGCTGGTGTAGGCCGAGATCCGCTGACCGGTGGCGCTGCGCGCGAGCAAGCGCAGGAACACCGCCAGCTCGGCCAGGCCGGGCACGAGCTTCTCGATCCCGAGACAGGCGATGTGCAGCGCAGGAAGCGACGTGCCGAGGTCCGCGTTGCCCTCGTTGGTCACGATCACGAGCGATCCGGTCTCGGCGACCGCGAAGTTCGCGCCCGTGATCGCCGCGTCCGCGGCCAGGAAGCGCGCGCGCAGGTCGCGGCGCGCGGCCGCGGTGAGTCGCCCCGGGTCGGTGTCGCCGGGCGCCGAGCCGAGCTCGCGCTCGAACAGCGCAGCGATGTCGGCGCGCGTCTGGTGGATCGCGGGCATGATGATGTGCGAGGGCGGCTCGTGCGCGAGCTGCACGATCCGCTCGCCGAGGTCGGTGTCGACGACGTCGATGCCCGCGCGCTCGAGCGCCTCGTTCAGGCCGCACTCTTCGGTCAGCATCGACTTGCTCTTCACGACCCGGCGCGCGCCCTTCGCCGCGAGCAGCCCCGACACGATCTGGCGCAGCTCGGCCGCGTCGGCCGCGAAGTGCACGCGCGCGCCCGCCGCCTGCGCGCTCGCCTCGAAGCGCTCGAGATACACGTCCAGCTGATCTAGCGTGTGCGCCTTGACCGCCTGCGCCTGGTCGCGCAGCCGCTCGAAGTCCGGCTCCGCGCGGCCCGCGGCATCGCGCTTCTCGCGCAGCGCGTGAACCGCGGCGTCGTGCGCCGTGAGTCGCGGCCCGCGCGGCAGGCTCGTCTCGGCCCGCTGGTCGAGCTCGGGAGTCATTGCGCGGCCAGGATCTCGGCCAGGTGGATCGGCCTCGGCCCCCTGCCCTCGCGCCGCCGCAGGCCGTCCAGGTGCAACAGGCAGCTGGCGTCGGTGCCGGTCACGAACTCGGCACCGCTCTCGCACAATGCGTCGAGCTTGGCGCGGCCGATCCGGCCGGACAGCTCGGGATACTCGACCGAGAACGCCCCGCCGAAGCCACAGCACTCGTCGCGGCGAGCCACGTTGCACAGCTCGAGCCCCTGGACCGCGCGCAAGAGTGACTCCGTGAGCCCCAGGCGCGGCGCGCGCGACGTGCGCTCGGTCGGCCAGCCGAGCTCCAGCTCGCGCAGCCCGTGACAGCTCTCGAGCAGCGCCACGCGGTGCGGAAAGCGCGCGCCCACGTCCTTCCGGTTCAGCACCCGCACCAGGAACTCACCCAGCTCGTACGTGCGAGCAGCGAGTGCACGCGCTGCATCCGCTCCGATCAGGTCGGCATAGCGGTGGCGCACGGTGGCCACGCAGCTCGCGCTCGGACAGACCACGGCGTCCTTGGCTTCGAAGACGCGCTGGTGACGCGCCGCGAGCCGCGCGGCTTCCGCGTGCGCGCCGGTGGTCACGAACGGCTGGCCACAGCAAGTCTGCGCGGGATCGAAGTGGATCCGGCAGCCGAGCCGCTCGAGCACGGCCGCCGTGGCCAGCCCGACCTGTGGCGCGAGCTGATCGACGTAGCAGGGAATGAAGAGCGCGACGTCCACCGCGCCTCAGGCGTCCGGGACGAGCGACCCGACTTCGTCGGGCGCGAGCTCGTAGCGGGTGGCACAGAACTCACAGCGCACCTCGACCGTCTCGCGCTGGCTCGCGATCGCACGGGTCTCGTCGCGGCCGAGCAGTGAGACCGCGCGCCGGATCTTCTCGGCGCTGCACGCGCAGTGGAACGCCGGCGTCGAGCGCTCGCGGGCGCGGCCGCCCAGCTCGGCGAGCAGCGCGTCGAGCAGACCGTCGGCGTCCAGGCCGCTCTTGATCAGCGCGGTCGGCGCCGGCAGGTTGCGGATCGTGACCTCCAGCCGCTCGAGCACGGACTCGTCCACCCCCGGCAGCGTCTGCACGAGATAGCCGCCGGCCGCCGCGATGCTGCCGTCGCTCTCGACGTACACGCCCGCGGCGAGCGCCGACGGCGTCTGCTCACTGGTCACGAGATAGTGCGCGATGTCCTCGGCGATCTCGCCCGACTGCAGTGGCACGATGCCGGTGTATGGCTCGCGCCAGGCCGGGTGGTAGCGCACCACGGCCAGGATGCCGCGCCCGACGGCGGCGCCGACGTCGAGCTTCCCGTTCTTCGGCGGCGGGTGCACCGACGGATCGCGCACGTAGCCGCGCACGCGGCCCAGGTGGTCGGAGATCGCGGTTACTTGACCGAGTGGTCCATCGCCCCGGAACTGCAGCTGCAGTGTCTCGCCGTCCTGCGCGCCCGAAGCCACCAGCACCGCGCCCATCAGCGCGCGGCCCAGCGCCGCGCTCGCGGTCGGCGCGGTCGAGTGACGCGCGGCGGCCTCCGCGACCAGCGGGGTCGCGACCAGCGCACGCACACTCAGTCCGCCGTCGGCGGACACCGTGCGCACCAACTCACACGCGGACCTCGCGCTCACGGCCGCCCCCCGCGCCGCGCTCGGGCTAGAGCACGAGCTCGGCGAGCGTGCGGACCGCCTCGATCTGACCGGTCCCGAGACACATCGTTCCGACCGGGGACTGCTTCCATGCCGAAATACGGTCGCGAATCCGCTCGCGCGAGCCAATGAGCGCCACTTCATCGACCAGCGCGTTCGGGACCGCGGCCATCGCGCCGTTCCGGTCGCCGCCCAGGAAGGCGTCCTGGATCTTCACCGCCGCCTCCTCGTAGCCGAGTCTCTTGGCGTAGTCGTTGTAGAAGTTCTTGCCCCGGGCGCCCATGCCGCCGATGTAGAGCGCCAGCATCGGCTTCACGGCATTTCTGCATTTCTCCAGGTCGTCGCCCATGACCACGGTCACGAACGGGGCGACGTCGAAGTTCGCGAGACTCTTGCCGCCGCCGGCCTTCTTGAAGCCCGCCTCGACGTGCGGCGCGAACACCGACCACTTCTCGGGCGACATCCAGATTGGGAAGAACCCATCCGCGACTTCGGCGGCGGTGCTGACTCCTGCGGGCCCGATTGCAGCCGTGTAAATCGGTAAGTCCGCGCGACCGTGCAGAATGCTCTTGAGTGGCTTCCCCAGCCCGGTCGCGCCCTCGCCGCTGTAGGGCAGGTCGTACTCTTCTCCGTGAAACTCCACGGGTTTCTCGCGTCGGAGAATCTGGCGCACGATCTCGATGTACTCGCGCGTGCGGGTGAGTGGTTTGCCGTAGCGCACGCCGTGCCAGCCCTCGACGACCTGCGGACCGGACGGTCCGAGCCCCAAGATGAAACGGCCCCCAGACAGCGCGTCCAGGGTCATGGCAGTCATCGCGCACATCGCAGGGGTGCGCGCCGGCATCTGCATGATCGCCGTGCCGAGTCGGATGCGTGTGGTCTGCGCCCCGATCCAGGCCAGCGGTGTGATCGCGTCCGATCCGTAGGCCTCGGCGGTCCACACAGAGTCGAAGCCGACTCGCTCGGCCTCGCGAATCAGGTCGAGCGGCAATCCCATGCCACGTCCGGAGTATCCGACGGTCAGTCCGAGCCGCATGTGAGAGCTCCCTTCACGGAAATTTCTGCAGTCGCTCGATGCTACACCGGGGTGAACGCCCGGCGCAAAGTGAGCCGGACACCCACCGGGGTACGGAGATCACCAAGAGAATTCTTCGCCTGAGTTGCAATTCCTCTCGACACTCTCGCACTTGCCTCCTAATCTACGCGTGAGTCTCACTAGAGCCGTCTCCGGACAGTCCGAGTGAGGCTGTTTCTAGGGAAGGGAGTTTCTTGATGTCCTGGCAACGCGCGATTCAGGTAGAGCGGTCTCTGGTGAGCCGCTCGAACGGCGTGCGTGATGAGCGGAGGTGACTGACTTGGCAAAGAAGAAAGCTACAGGCCGCAAGCGCACGAACCGGTTGTCTGCGGCCGGCCGCAGGGCGATTTCCCAGGCGGCGAAGCGCCGCTGGGCGAAGTACCGCGCAAAGAAGAAGAAGAAGTAGTTCGCGGGAAATCGTCGCAACGTCGGGGTGAGCGCCCAAGCGGAGCTCACCCCGCGTTTGCTTTTGGGGCATATTCCCGCGATGCGCGCATTCAGACTCCTCGGCTTGTCGTCGTTGCTTTCGCTCACCGGCTGCTTCCTGTACTCGCCGATCGACCTCGGGGCCCTGGGCGGCCCCGGTGAGTTCCAGGAGAGCGTGCTCGAGGGCAGCTCGGGCCCGAAGATCGTGCTGGTCGAGATCTCGGGAGTGATCTCGGACGCCGAGGAGCGCACCGCCTTCAACCTGGCGGAGCGGCCCAGCATCGTGGCCGAGACCAAGAGCGTCCTGGACCACGCGGCAGACGACAAGGACGTGGCGGCGCTGCTCTTGCGCATCAACTCGCCGGGCGGCTCCGTCTCTGCCAGCGACACGCTCTACCACGAGCTGAAGTCGTGGAAGGAGACCAACAAGAAGCCGGTCTTTGCGTTCGTGAACGGGCTGGGCACCTCCGGCGCCTACTATCTGGCGATGGCGGCCGACCGCGTGATCGCCCACCCCGCGGCAGTCACGGGCTCGATCGGCGTGATCATGCCGGGCATCAGCTTCGAGGGCCTGATGGACAAGTACGGCGTGGCCGACCAGACCATCACCAGCGGTCCGTTCAAGGACACCGGCTCGATGTTCCGCGACATGCGCCCCGACGAGAAGAAGCAGATGCAGTCGGTGATCGACGACTTGTACGATCGCTTCACCAGCGTGGTCGCCGCCGGCCGCCCCAAGCTCGATCCGGCCAAGATCAAGACGCTCGCGGACGGCCGCGTGTACAGCGCGAACCAGGCGCTGGCGGCGGGCCTGGTCGACGACCTGGGCTATCTGGACGACGCCGTGAGCCAGCTCGAGAAGGCGGCCAACTTGAAGGAGTCGCGCATCGTCTCCTATCACCGATCCAACTCCGTACGCGAGAACGTGTACAGCCGCGCGGCCACGCCCGAGCTGGTCTCGCTGCGCACGCTCGAGCAGGCGCTGGCGTCGCTCGGACGGAGCTCGCTGGCGCCCGGCTTCTACTACCTCTGGCCCTACGCACTGACTCCCTGAGCCGGCCCTGGCGGCGGATCCGTCGCACGGCGGGCACGGCTCGCGCGCCGGTCACCGAGTGTCGCCAAACGACTGCGACTCGGCGCTCAAGACCCGCGGGCGAAAACACGAATCGAAGCCGAGATGCGCGGGCTCACCATTCAGCTTCGGATCTGCGTGTACGCCGTCCTGACCTCGGCCGTGATCGCGGTATTTCTGCTCTTGCTGCTTCCGGCGCAGGCGACGAAGGTCAGCGACCGCGTGCTCGAATCGTCCGCGAGCACGATCGCGGACCTGTTCGCAGCCCAGCTGCGGCCGGCCTACCTGCACGACGCGAACGCCGACCAGGCGCTTCACGACGCGCTGCGCGAGCTGTCTCGCGGCGAGAGCCAGGCCGCGAGCGACAGCCCGGCGCTGCGAGTCACGCGCGCGACGATCTACGGCTCCTCTGGCGAGCGGCTGGCGGGCTACGCCGACGCCGAGCGCGGCCGCGACCTGCAGCTTCCGCCGCGCAGCCAGAGCGTAGAGCGCGTCGCCGCCGAGCACCGGCTGCGCGTGACCGCGCCGGTCTTCGGCGAGGGCGAGTACCGCGGCTACTTCCGGCTCGACTTCGACAGCGGGGCGCTCGATGGCGCGGGCACGAGCCCGATCTGGCTGTGCCTGATGATCGCAGCCGGGGTGATGGCCACGATCGTGACCGTCGCCTTCTTCGTGGCCCGCTCCGTCTCGGCGCCGATCCTGCGAGTCACTCACGCGATCGGCGGCCTGGCCAGCGGCGGCGGCGATCTGACCTTCCGCCTGCGCGTCGAGTCCACGGACGAGGTGGGCATGCTGGCCGCCCAGGTGAACGCGTTCCTGGCCAAGCTGCAGGGCGTGATTCGCGAGGTCGCCGACAACGCGGCCACGCTCGGCACCGCCTCGGACGAGCTCGCGCGCATCTCCGACCGGCTGGTCGAGAACAATCAGTCGGTGAGTGAGGGCGCGAGCGCGGTCGCCGAGCGCACGCACGAGGTTTCGGCCAGCATCGAGGCCGTGGCCGGTGCCGCGCAGGAGGCCACGCGCAACGTGTCCGCCGTCTCCAACTCGACCGATCAGATGAGCCAGAACATGGCGCAGGTCTCACTGGCCGCCGAAGCCGTGGCTTCGAACGCGGTCGAGGTCGAGGGCTCGATCCGCGACATCTCCGACGCCATGGCCACGATCCGCGGCAACACCGAGAAGGCCGCCACGGTGAGTCGCCAGGGCGCCGAGAAGGCGACGCCCGTGCAGCAGCTGCTGCGCGAGCTGACCCAGAGCGCCGAGGCCACGGGCAAGATCGTGGCGCTGATCCAGAAGGTCGCGGACCAGACCAACCTCTTGTCGCTGAACGCGTCGATCGAGGCGGCGTCGGCCGGCGAGGCGGGCAAGGGCTTCGCCGTGGTCGCGAACGAAGTGAAAGACCTGGCCCGCGAGACCACCGAGGCGACCAAGAAGATCGAGCTGCAGATCAGCGACATGCAGAGCTTCACGCGCCAGTCGGTCGGCGCGATCGGCCAGATCATCGAGCTGATGGAAGGCGCGCACGCGATCAACTCCGCGATCGCGAAGGCGGTCGAGGACCAGACGCAGACCTCGGCCAAGGTGTTCGAGGCCACCAGTGACTCGACCAAGATGATCGCCGACGTCACCGGCAACATCGGCGAGGCCTCGAACATGGCCGCCGAGGTCGCCGGCAAGGCCTCCGATCTCATGCGCGGCATCTCCGGCATCTCGGACAACGCCGGCATCGCCTCGCGCGGCGCGCTCGAGGTCGGCTCGCACATCGAGGCGGTGCGCCACTCCGCGCTCGACTCGTCGCACGAGGCCTCGGCCGTGCGCCAGCGCGCTCAGGCGCTACAGGAGCTCTCGGGCAAGCTGCGCTCCCTGGTCGACGCCTTCAGGGTCTGAGACTCTCAGAGGCCACCCCCGCCTCGAGCTCGGTTCGCCCGGAACGGTCCGAGACTGCGATCGGCAGGCCGTCGCGGAGCTCGATCCAGCGCGTATGACCGGCGGGGATGCGGGCGCCGGGAGTCAGGATCCCCACCAGGTTCAGCGGGTCGGAGGCGGAGACGCGCAGCAGCTCGCCGGTCTCGGCTTGTGAGCGGATCCGGCGCAGGCGCGGGATGGCTTCGGGCAGCGCGAACTGCTCGCCCGTGAAGCCGGTGACGAAGCGGCCGCCGCGCACCAGGCCGCGCGCCTCGAGCCGGCGCAGCGCCGCGTGCACCGGGCGCCAGCCCTCGGGCAGTGACTCGCGCGCCAGGAGGTCCCGGAACACCACGCCGTAGCGGCGCAGCAGCCGCTGGGCGAGCGCCTCGGCGCGCTCGTCGGCGTCGCCGGCGGGAGTGAGTGGCGCGAGCAGGCCCCAGCGGCCCTCGGGCACCGGCAGACCGCTCGGCAGCACCCTGGCGCGCCCGGGCCGGCGGCGCGAGTCACGGCGCTCGTGCCCGTGCATCAGCCGCCGCAGCGGCGCGAAGCCGTCGCAGCTCACCTGGCCCTGCGCCACGAGCTCGCGCAGGCCCTCCTCGAGCTCGACCGGCAGGAGCCGCGTGATCGCGCCGAGCTCGCGCGCGAACAGCGCGCCGCGCGCGCGCAGCGCCTCGAGCACCTTCTCCGCCGGCCCGCGCAGCTGCGTGGGTGGCTCGCGCACGTCGCCGGCCGCGTTCAAGAGCTCGTCGCGCTCGCCGCGCGGGAAGATCGCCAACGGAGTGAGCCGCGACGGCTGCGTGCCCGCCTCGGGCCGGACCGGCACCACGCGTCCCCACGCCGCCGCGCCCGAAAGACACAGCGCGTCGAGCAGCGCCGGCTTGTAGCCGTCGACGCGCGCGGGCAGGAGCTCGCTCTCCCAGGCCGCGGCCGCAGCCTCGAAGCCCGAGAGTGTCTCGAGCGCGCGCAACAGCCCGCCCTCGCCCGCCAGCTTCGTGCCGGGAGTCAGGTGCTGCCAGTCGAGCAGGAAGCGCAGGAACACGCGGGCGCTCGTCGGCTCGATCTCGCGCCGCAGCTGCGCCAGCGTGTAGCGGTGGATGCGCGCCAACAGGCTGCGCTCGCAGAACTGCTCGCCTGCCGACTCGCCTTCGAAGCGGCCGCGCACCGCGATGCCCCGGCCCTCGAGCCGCGCCAGCGAAGACTCTGCGGCCCCGACCGAGACACCGACGCGCGCCGCGAGCGCGGCGGCGGTCACCGGCCCGAGCGTGGCCAGGTGACCGCGCAAGGCGAGGTCGAGCGCGCTCTCGGCATCGGCGCTGCGCTCGGCCAGCGCGCGCGGCAAGACCGGCTCGGGCACAATTGCGGAGTCGGGGAACAGCGCGCGCACCAGCGCCGCGTTCTCGCTGGCGAGCAGCCGGGGCGAGTCCAGGGTCTCGACGCACGTCGCGCGGCCGGCGGCGAACAGCGCCTCGAGATCCGGCGCGGCGGCCGGCAGATCGCCGGGGCGCGCCACCAGCCAGTCACACAACAGCTCGTGCAGCTCGTCCGGGTCGCGCGGCGCCGGCGCGGCCTCGTCGCGCACCTGCGCGATCGCGTTCGGGTCGAGGCGCACCAGGTCGCGCGCGTCGGCGGGCAGCGTGTGCCGCAGCGCCACCGCGCGCGTGCGCCGCTCCTCGAGCGGGGCGTCGTCGAGGAAGGCGTAGGGCCGCGCGTTCAGGATCTCGTGCGCGAAAGGCGAGGGCTCGATCGTGTCGAGACAGCGCATGCGGGCGCTGCCGGACTCGATCGCCGCCAGCAGTGACTCGATGCCGCGCACGTCCGAAGCCTCGGTCGTACAGTCGCGCATGGTCTGCGCCACCAGCGGATGCTCGGGGATCTCGATCGGATAGGTGACGTTCTCCTGGCAGGCGGCCTGGTCCGGAAACGCCGCGGCCAGGAGGTCGTCGGCCTGCATGCGCTGGATCGGGAACGGCACGCGGCCGCGACCCCGCGCGCGCAGCACGGCGAGCGAGCGCGTAGCGTTCCAGCGCCAGCGCGCGGTGAACATGGGCGAGCCGAGCAGCGCCTGCTCGAGCACCTCGGCCACGGTGCGCGAGGACAGGAAGCGCGGCAGCTGCTCGAGGTCGAAGGTCTGCGGGTTGCCGAGCGACAGCACGATCGCGTCGTCGGTCGCCGCGGCCTGCAGCTCCATGTTGAACGAGGCGCAGAAGCGCTTGCGCAGCGCGAGCCCGAAACCGCGGTTGATGCGCGCGCCGTTGGGCGAGTGGATCACGAGCTGCATGCCGCCCGCCTCGTCGAAGAAGCGTTCGGCCAGGAGCTCGCTCTGGGTCGGGATGAAGCCGACCGCGGTCTGCTGCGCCGACACGTAGTGCGCGATCTGCTGTGCGCCGTGCGCGTCGAGCCCGCACTGGGTCTCGAGCCAGTGACTCGCCGCGGCCTCGCCGTCCTCGAGCCGCGCCGCGGTGTCGGCGCGCAGCTCGGACACCTCGCGCGACAGCTCGGCGGTGCGCGCCGGCGCCTCGCCAAGCCAGAACGGGATCGTGGGCGGGGCGCCCTGCGCGTCGGTCACGCGCACGATCCCCGACTCGACCCGGCGGATGCGCCAGCTGTGAGTGCCGAGCAGGAACACGTCGCCCGCCATCGACTCGATCGCCCAGTCCTCGTTGACCGTGCCGACGGTGGTGTCGTCGGGATCGAGCACCACGCGGTAGTCGCCGATCTCCGGGATCGCGCCGCCCGACATCAGCGCCGCGATCCGCGCGCCGCGGCGCGCGCGCACCCGGCCGTTCACCTGGTCGCGGTGCAGGTAGGCGGCGCGCTTGCCCTTCGGCGTCTCGAAGCCCGAGCCCAGCATCTCGAGCACGGCGTCGAAGTCGGCGCGCGCCAGCCCGCGATAGGGCCACGCCTGACACAGCATGGTGTAGAGCGCGTCCTCGCTCCAGTCGTCGGTCGCGCAGGCCGCAACGATCTGCTGGGCCAGGATGTCGAGCGGCGCCTCGGGCATCACGATCTGGTCGAGCCGGCCCGCGCGCACCGCGCGCACCACCGCCGCGCACTCCACCAGCTCGTCGCGCGAGGTCGGCATGAGCCGGCCCTTGGGCCGCAGCCCGAGCGCGTGACCCGAACGGCCGATCCGCTGCAGCGCGGTGGCGATGCTGCGCGGCGAGCCGATCTGACACACGATCTCGATCTCGCCGATGTCGATGCCGAGCTCGAGCGAGGCCGTCGCGACCAGCGCCCGAAGCTGGCCGCTCTTCAGCCGTGACTCGACGCGCAGCCGGCGCTCGCGCGAGAGACTGCCGTGGTGCGCGGCCACGTGCTCGGCGCCGATGCGCTCGCCGAGCCGGTGCGCCAGCCGCTCGGCGAGCCGGCGCGTGTTGGTGAAGATCAGCGTCGTGCGGTGCTTCTCGGTGTAGCCCGCGAGCCGCTCGACGATCTCGTCCCACTGCTCCTTCGAGGCGACCGCCGCCAGGTCCTCGCTGGGCGGGACGTCGATCGCGAGGTCGAGGTCGCGCTGGTGCCCCAGGTCGACGATCGTGCAGGCGCGCTCGGCGCGCCCGACCAGGAAGCGCGCGATGCCGTCGATCGGCCGCTGCGTGGCCGAGAGGCCGATCCGCACCGGCGTCTTCTCCGCCAGCGCGTCGAGCCGCGCCAGCGTCAGGGCCAGGTGCGAGCCGCGCTTGTCGCGCGCCAGCGCGTGGATCTCGTCGACGATCACGGTGTTGGCGGTCGCCAGGAGCCTGCGGCTGCGCTCCGAGGTCAGCATCACGTAGAGTGACTCGGGCGTGGTGACCAGGAGGTGCGGCGCGCGCCGCAGCATGCCCTGGCGCTCGGCGGGCGTGGTGTCGCCGGTGCGCACGGCCGCCCGGATCGCGGGCAGCTCGATGCCCATGCGCTTGGCCTCGGCGCGGATCTCGTCGAGCGGCGCTTCGAGGTTGCGTTGGATGTCGTGCGACAGCGCGCGCAACGGCGAGACGTAGATCGCCTCGACGCGGTCGGCGAGCTCGCCCGCCAGCGCGCGCCGCACCAGGCGGTCGATCACGAGCAGGAAGGCGGTGAGTGTCTTGCCGGAGCCGGTCGGAGCGGCGATCAGCACGTCTTCGCCGCGGGCGATCGCGGGCCAGCCGGCGGCCTGCGCAGGGGTCGGCGCGCGGAACTTCTTCTCGAACCAGGCGCGGACCGGGGGGCTGAGGTCTAAGTCCGATGATCGCATGGGCACCCTACCCATGCTCCGTCACGGAGTGAGTCCTGCGGCCTCCGGCAGACCGAGCATCAGGTTGAGGCTTTGGATCGCGCTGCCCGAGGCGCCCTTCCCGAGATTGTCGAGAATGGCCATCAAGAGCACGTGTCCGCTGGGATGCGGCAGGACCCGCAGCTCGATCCGGTTGGTGTCGTTGCAGGCGCGCGGGTCGAAGCTGGACTCGTTCGAGTCGAGCGGCTCGCGGATCGCGTGCACCTTCACGAACGGCTCGTCCTTGTAGCGCGTCTCCAGCGCCTCATAGATGCTCTTCCCGCCCGCGATACCCGGCACGAGGTCGCCGTGCAGTGGAATCTCGACCCGCATGCCGCAGGCGAACGGGCCGACTGCCGGCACGAAAACCGGATCGCGCGTGAGTCCGCCGTAGTGTTTCATCTCGGGTACGTGCTTGTGCAGCTTGTCGAGCGCGTAGGGCGCCTCGTACACGTGAGTCAGGAGCCCGCGCTGCGGGTCCTCCCACTTGGCGATCATCTCGCGGCCGCCGCCGGTGTAGCCGGAGAGACCGTGGATGTGGAGCGGCGTGTCCGACGACAGGATGCCGGCGTCGATCAGCGGCTTCACCAACAGGATGGTCGCGCACGACCAGCAGCCGGTGTTCGAGACCGCGCGCGCCCGTGCGATCTCAGCGCGCTGACTCGCCCCGAGCTCCGGCAGGCCGAACGCCCAGCCCGGCGCCACGCGGTGCGCGGTGCTGGCGTCGAGCACGCGCACCCCGTGGTCGAGCGCGAACTCCGCCGCCTCGCGGGCAGCCGGATCGGGTAGACACAGAATGGCGACCTGGGCGCTCTGGATCGCGTCCCGCCGCGCGCCGAGGTCCTTTCGCAGCGACTCGGGCAGCTCCACGACCTGGAACTCGCGGCGGCCCGTGAGCCACTGCCGGATGCGCAGGCCCACGGTGCCGACGTTGCCATCGATGAAGACGCGCGGAGTCATGAGAAGCGAGTATAGCGACGCCCCCTATCCAGGGAGCGCCCTGAAACCTTTGAGAGCTAAATCACCTCAGAGGACTCGGAAATCGCCCAGACTTGCGGAACGAATTCCCGCACTCGTAGACTGTGATTAGGAGCATCGATGGCGAAGAACGCGATTCCGGACAGGGTGCTCGAGGAGATCCGCTCGGGCGCGCTGGCCCAGAAGTCCGCGCAGGAGATCCTGCAGTGGGGCTTCGCGCGGTTCGTCCCGCGCATCGCCCTGTCGGCCAGCTTCGGCTCGCCGGACGGGATGGTGATCCTCGACATGATGCACCGGCTCGACCCGGCCAAGACGCGCGTGTTCACGATCGACACCGGCCGGCTGCCGCAGGAGACCTACAACCTGATCGACCGCGTGCGCGACCGCTACGAGGTCGAGGTGGAGGTCTACTTCCCCGATCCGGAGCGCGTGCAGAAGATGGTGCGCACGCACGGCATGAACCTCTTCTACGAGTCACCCGAGAAACGCAAGCTCTGCTGCGCGATCCGCAAGGTCGAGCCGCTCGAGCGCGCGCTGGCCGACCTGGACGCGTGGATCTCGGGCCTGCGCCCGGAACAGAGCGTGACTCGTGCGACGGTGGCGCCGGTCGAGATCGACGACGTGCACGAGGGCAGGATCAAGCTGAACCCACTGGCCACGTGGACCAGGGACGACGTCTGGGCCTACGTGCGCAAGCACGCCGTGCCCGTGAACGCGTTGCACGCCAAGGGGTATCCGTCGGTGGGCTGCGCGCCGTGTTCGCGCGCCATTCGCGACGGTGAGGACGAGCGCGCCGGCCGCTGGTGGTGGGAGTTGCCGGAGAACCGCGAGTGCGGGATTCACACCGGCTACGAAGAGGAAGGGTCCGGAATCTGACGATACGCCCCGTGTGGGCATCGTTGACGGAAGTCACCCCAGACGCTTCCATTTCGCCGTGGGAGATTCGGCACTGCGGCGCGGTCGGCGCGCAGTCGGCTCGCTCGTCGCCCTGATCGTGGTCGCCGTTCTCGGCGCGCAAGCGCGCGCTGCGTCCGATCCCGCGCAAGTCTGCAGCAAGAAGCAGCTCCAAGCGGCGGGCAAGCTGTTCAAAGCCAGCGAAGCTTGCTGGTCGCATGCGCTCTCCAGCCTGACCTTCGACCTCGACGGCTGTCTGGTGCGCGCGGAGAATCACTTCGCGGGCACTTACTCGTCGGCGCTGGCCAAGGCGCAGAAGGCCGGCAGCCAGTGCGGCCTGCGCATGGACGTGGGCTCGCTGCTCTCGCTGAAGTCGGGTGCGGTCGATCCGCTGGTGAGCGAGATCGCCGGCAGCCTGAACTTCGCCAACGGCACCGACCGCAAGCTGCGCTCGAAGCTGGTGAGCGCCGCCGCGAGCTTCTCCAGCAAGGCGTTCGCGGCGGAAGTCACGTTCAGCGCCAACAACGATCCGAACGCGCTGGCCACGAAGCTCGCCGACGCGCAGACGAAGCTCGAGAGCTCGTTCGCCAGCCTCACCACGGGCAGCCTGAAGCACGGTGTGCTCTACGACGGGATCCCGGCCGGCGAGGTCAGTGACTCGCTGGAGCAGGCGGCCGCGCTGTGGGAGCGGCTCACGCGTCCCGACCAGGGGGCCTTCACGGTCGCGGGCACGGTGTTCGCGGCCGACGCCTCGACGGTCGACAGCGACGTGAACGACACGTCCACGGTCCCGGTCTCGAACGACGACTTCTTCTCGGCGCAGCCGCTCACGGTGCCGGTCACGGTGGGTGGATACCTGAACCAGCCGCACGTCGGTCCCGACGGCAACTCCTGGGAGGGCGGCGACCTGCGCGACCGCTACCTGGTCACGCTGAAGACGGGCCAGGTGATCGCGCTCGTGCTGGGCGACGACCCCTCGGTCTCGGATCTCGACGTGTGCCTGATCGGGCCGACCTCACCCGGCAATCCCAATCCCAACCAGGCCTGCACCACGGGTGTGACCGGGTCGCTGAAGCTGCTCAGCGCGCCCAGCGACGGCAGCTACTTCATCGAGGTCCTGGTCTCCGACGGCTGTGACTGCTCGGGCACCTACACCCTGTCGGTCGGCCTGCCCGCGCCCGCGGCGGCCGCGAAGGTCGCGCGCACCGACCTCGATTTCGTCCCGAACCAGCTGATCGTGACCCTGAAGTCGCCGCAAGAGATGGCGGCGAGCGGGCTCGCGGCGCCGAGCTCCATGCGCGCGCAGGCTTCAGCGATGATGAGTGACCTGGGCATGGCGAAGCTGGGTGGCGACGCGTCGCGCGAGATGCTGCTGCAGCTCCCGCCGGCCGGCGCCCCGCGCGTCAGCACCATGCAGAAGCTCGGCGCGGTGAATCAGCAAGAGACGATGACGATCCAGTCGCTGACTGCCGAGCAGGCGGCGCGCCACGAGACCATCCTGGCCATGAAGGCGCTGCGCCAGCGCGCCGACGTAAAGTCCGTCGAGCTGAACACGATCATGCACGCGAGCGCGATCCCGGACGATCCCCGCTACCCGCTGCAGTGGCACTACCCGCTGATCCACCTGCCGCAGGCCTGGGACATCGTCACCGGTGACCCGAACGTGATCGTGGCCGTGGTCGATACCGGCGCGCGCCTCGACCACCCCGATCTGCAGGGCAGCTTCGTGGCCGGCTACGACTTCATCAGCGACGCCACGCGCGCGCGCGACGGCGACGGCATCGATCCCGACCCGAACGACCCCGGCGACAAGGGCGCGGGCACCGGCGGGAGCTCGTTCCACGGCACGCACGTGGCGGGCACGATCGCCGCCCAGACCAACAACGGCATCGGCGTGGCGGGCGTGAGCTGGGGCGCGAAGGTCATGCCGATCCGCGTGCTCGGCCTGAACGGCGGCACTCAGTTCGACGTGCTCCAGGGCGTGCGCTACGCCGCGGGCCTCAGCAACGACTCGGGCACCGTGCCGGCCAAGAAGGCCGACATCATCAACCTGTCGCTGGGTGGCGGCGGCTTCAGTCAGTCGGCGCAGGACGTGTTCACCGCGGTGCGGGCCGCGGGCGTGATCGTGGTGGCCGCCGCCGGCAACGACGGCTCGAGCGCGCCCTCGTTCCCGGCCGCCTACGACGGCGTGGTCTCGGTGGCCGCGGTCGACTTCAACCGCAACCCGGCGTTCTACTCGAACTTCGGCTCGACCGTCGACGTGGCGGCGCCCGGCGGAGACACTTCGGTCGACCTGAACGGCGACGGCTTCGCCGACGGCGTGCTGTCGACCCTGGCCGACGACACGGTGACTCCGCTGGTCTTCGACTACGTCTTCTACCAGGGCACGTCGATGGCCACGCCGCACGTCTCGGGCGTATTCGCGCTGATGCGTTCGGTCGACCGGAACATCAGCCCGGCCACGATCGACACTCTACTCTCCTCGGGCAGCCTGACCGACGACCTCATGACCCCCGGTCGCGACGACGACACCGGCTGGGGCCTGATCGACGCCCAGAAGGCCGTAGTCGCGGCGGGCGGGCCGCCGCCTGCGGCGCCAGAGCTGTCCGTGACTCCCTCGAGCCTGAACTTCGGCATCTCGCTCGACACGATCGATTTCACGGTCGCGAACACGGGCACGAATGCGCTCACCATCAGCAGCGTCTCGGTGCTGAACCCGAGCTCGGCGCCGTGGCTGTCGGTGGCGGCGCAGAGCGTCGACGGATCGGGCCTCGGCTCCTATCGCGCCGCCGTCGATCGCACGGGCCTGACCAAGGGCGCCAGCTTCAACGCCACGATCAGCGTGGTCTCGAACCACGGCACGATCCACCTGCCGGTCGCCATGCGCGTGGCGCCGGACTCGAGCACGGCCGACGCGGGTTTCCACTACATCCTGCTGGTCGACGCGCAGTCACTGACGGCGATCGCGGAGATCGCCGAGCCCGCGACCAACGGCGCCTACGCCTACTCGTTCGCGAACGTGCCGCAGGGCGACTATCTGCTGATCGCCGGCAGCGACATGGACGACGACCAGCTGATCTGCGACGGCGGCGAGGCCTGCGGCAGCTACCCGACGCTCGACCTGCCCGCACCAATCACCGTGGACCAGGACCGGACCGGGATCGACTTCGGCACGGCCTTCCGACAGTCACTGGCCACGAGCTCGAGCGCGCTCGCGATTCCGACCAGCGTGCCCGCGGGCCTGCGCCGGCTGCCGCCCAAGCGCTAGGCGTCACCCAGTGCCACGTACACCGCGTCGCCCTCGCGCCGC
>Ga0335080_10000759_pt1 | contig 30281 bp, 23 predicted proteins | sample Lox_Sample_34_FD_206720 | JGI IMG/M metagenome (GOLD analysis project Ga0335080, IMG submission 206720) | Soil microbial communities from Loxahatchee National Wildlife Refuge, Florida, United States - Lox_Sample_3.4 | ecosystem: Environmental > Terrestrial > Soil > Wetlands | place: USA... | reverse complement strand
CAAGAGGGCGGAGCAGAAAGAGAATGTTGTTTTCAACGAGGAAGTCTCCGCTGGCAGTTATATTCCGGAGACTGGCAAGGGATCAATAGTTGCGGGTGAACTTAGCGGGTGCGTTGAGGTAAAAGTATGGTGCGGCGATGTTCTTTCGCCTGGGCAACGAAGTAGGCTGTGATGGCGGCAAACGTACTGTAAGGCATCGAACCCAGAACGCCGGGAGCGACCAGCCGCATCGGGATGTAGGTCACAATAAAAACCCATACGAAAGTTGCATTATCGAGCATGAGTCCGATTACGGCGCCTGCGGCCAAATAGGATGCCAGCAAAACGGCTTGAGGTGGAAGGCCAGAGGCTACCGCGGCGGGCACCAGTTTCAGCAGGCCGAAGATCGGCAGGAACGCCGCCAGGAGCACGGCAGGCACGAAGCGCCAGGCATAGAAGCGCTGGACGAAAGGATTCAGGTGATTGCGAACCCCGCGCCACAGGGCTTTGTCCGCAAGCGAGTAACTCTTTCCGTCAGGGCTCAGCTGAAAAACACCTTGTTGTACTTGGTATTCGGAGAACCAGTCGTGCTCCTCGTGAATCACCTTGAATATCTGAGCCGCGCTCGAGGGAGGTGCGACTGGACATCCCATTTTCTGAACCGCCGCATCGTGCACGCGTTTCATTTCGGCCGGATCGCTGATGTAAGGACATTCCTGCACGGTCTGGTATGGAGGTCGATCCAGGATCGATTTGAGCTTCATGTTGCGCGTGGTGAGCAAGCGCTTGTCGGGGAACCAAGTTTCAAACGAAAGCAGGACATTGCTCGCGACCGGCTGCATGCCGCCGACATTGGAGACAACTTCGACCACCATGACAATACAGCGCGATGTTTCCGCTGGATTGACATAGCTGCGCATCAGATTATGCCCGTAATTGGTGACGCAATAGGTGCACACCGGCCAGTAGCTCATGGCGGCGAGTTTTTGGTCGTAGGGTTCGAAGACTGTGGTTTGGCGCTCGGTGAGTTGTAGCGCCGGCACCTCTTCGATTTCGTATTTCACGGGGACCGGAGAGGAGTTCTTGCGCAGTTGCGGCATGCTGCCGCCTACGATACTGCCTACCGTGGCAAGAAAAACGATCAGGTCTGTATCGACTGGATAGTGCATTGCCCCGCAAGAACAACTGGTGAGAGCGTAGCAATAATCCTCGCCAGAAAAAGTTACCGAAGTGTGCGTGACGAAACTTTCTCCGGAAAATCGTTAGTCGACACCAAGCGAAGCGAGCGCCTCGTCGAGCAATGCTGTGTCGATGGTCAATCTGCGTCCTTCGGCCATTACGTCGGGCAGGTCGTCGAACGCGCGAAACAGCCGGAGCTTCACCGCGGCGTATTGCTCGGCGTCGTTCAGCGGGCGGCCGTGGGTCTCGCTCCACGCCGTCAGCGGGGCTTGCGGAAGAAACACGCTCACGGAGTACGTGAGCTTGCGGTCTGACGTGACGTCGAAGATGTATTCGGTGGCAGGGGCTTCGGGGTCGTCCGGCATCGCATTGCGCTTACCGACGAAATAATACTGATAGACGTAGCCTTGGGCTCCGGCGTAGGTCTTGAGGCGACGAACCGTCATCTCGACATTATCGGCCTTCCGCAAGTTTGGCGCGGGACTAAAAATCGCTCATCACAGGGAACACAGGAGAACGCAGAGAAACCCTTTCTCGGACGGGACGAGTAGAAATCAGGTTTCCCGCCGAGACAAAGTAGCGAAACAGGATTATCGTGGACACGCAGGTTTACTTCACGTCGGAGAAATGTCCTTATGCTGAATCGCAGGAATTTCCTGAAGATCGCAGGTACCGCCACAGCAGCCAGCGCGGTTGGAGTCAAGACTCATGCATTGATGGCCGCGGCCACGGAACCACTGAAACCGATTGCGCCGAACGATCACATCCAGATTGCCTTGATCGGCGCTGGTGGACAGGGACAGTTCGACACAAAAAGCGCGGTGCAGGTCCCGGGCGTAAAGCTGGTGGCCGCATCCGATTGCTATGACGGGCGGCTGGCGCACTGCAAGGAATTGTGGGGCGATGACATCTTCACCACTCGCGATTACAAAGAGGTGCTGGCGCGGAAAGATATCGATGCCGTCATCATCGGCACGCCGGACCACTGGCACAAGCAGGTTGCGGTCGACGCAATGAAAGCCGGCAAGGACGTTTATTGCGAAAAGCCGATGATTCACGTGTATGCGGATGGCCCAGAGATGATCGAAGCGTCACGGGCGACGAACCGCATTCTACAGATCGGGAGCCAGCGCGTGAGTTCGATGGTCTACGCCAAGGCGAAGGAATTGCTTGCGGCGGGCGCGATCGGGCAACTCAACATGGTCACCGCGCACTGGGATCGCAATTCCACCATGGGCGCGTGGAGCTACACGGTTCCTCCGGATGCCTCGCCTGAAACCTGCGACTGGACGCGGTTCCTTGGGACTGCTCCGAAGATTCCGTTCAATGCCGAGCATTTCTTCCAGTGGCGCAAGTGGGGCGCTTATGGCACGGGCGTCGCGGGCGATTTGTTCGTGCATCTGTTCAGTGGGACGCACTTCATCACGGGCAGCAACGGCCCGTCGCGCGCCATGGCGACTGGAGGACTGCGATTCTGGAAAGATGGCCGCGATGCGCTCGACGTGCTGCTGGGATTGTTCGACTATCCGCAGGGATTCAACCTCAGTCTGCGCGTGAACTTTGTGGACGGCGGCGAGGAGAGCGAAGGCCTGATCTTTACGGGCGCCGAGGGCACGCTGGAGATCGGATACAACTCGGTCAGCGTGAGCCGTGTGCCTCGCGAGACCGAGCCCGGCCTGACGGTCGGCAGCTTCACCGAGGCGATGCAGCAGCAGATTCAGAAGGGCTATCACCAGAAGTATCCGCGGAAGCATCCTGCCGGCCCGCCGCCGGTGGCGGTCGAGAAGTATGTGGCGCCCGAGGGATACTCCGACATGTATGACCACTTCACCAACTTTTTCAACGCGGTGCGTACGCGGAAGCCGGTCGTGGAAGACGCTGTGTTCGGGTACCGGGCGGCAGGAGCGGCGTTGCTCAGTAATCTGAGCATCGAACGCGGAGCGGTGGTGAAGTGGGATCCGGAGGCGATGAAGGTGGCAAGCTAGGGATCATTTGGAACACAACTGGCCAGGCCCAGGATTCCCTGTTTCGCAGAAAAGACGACTATTCGTCCCTCGCTCGGCGCGGCGAATAGACCGCTGCCGAGCGGGATCAGGCCGCTGGGCTCAGTTGGAAGACGTGCGACTTCCGTCAGCTTCCACGCCCCGGCTGAGTCGTGCGTGACGTGGACAGCGTAACCGTGAGCCAGCCCCAAGTGCGCCAAGCCAAAAAGGACGATGGGGCCGTCTTCGTCGGATTCGATTGCGACTACGTTGTCTTTGTGCAGCACTGCGGGCTCTCCGCGACTTGGAACCCATTTGAGTTCGCCGCCCCACTCGCCGTGGTTGGTCCCCAGAAATCTGCCGTCCGGGACCTCCAAGCGAGTGTCGCGCACGTCAGAAGAGGGTGGGGTTAGGAAGAGGATGTCGCCCCATCTCCAATGGTTGCTGTCACAGGGCGGAACCGGGCCCAAAACATCCCGATCAATACGGAACATGCCATCTTCCGGTTCGATGTGCCCCTGCGAAGAGAGCCCTTTGGCTACCTGCTTTGCTTTTGCACGCATCTCAGGAAGCCAGTGCTCGGAGGCGATTTTCTCCAACGTAGGAACGGCCGTCACGTCGCCAAGCCAGCCAAGACTTCGAATCGCCGCGTACTCGACACGCCAGTCCGCATCCCGCAAGGCTTCCTCGATCTGCGGGATAGCAGGCGTAAAACCGATTCGTCCGAGAGTTGCGATGCCGTAAGAACGCTCGGCCCCGTTCTGCGAGTTGAGGAACGGAAGCAGCTTTAGACCCACATCGCTCGCGCCGGGGCCGTAATCCGCGAGTTCACTCAAGCACCGCAGAGCGTCGAAAGCGAGGGAATCGAATAGATCCGCGCTCGGATGGCATTTCTGCGAGACGTCCTCTGCAACAACAGGATCGTGGACAGACCTGAGGGATGTTTCGGCCTCATTGCGGATCTTGGCATTGGAATCGTGAAGCAAGGGGTGCAGAGCCCGACAGGAAGTCTCCGGGCAACGACCGTAAGCGGCAATCGCGCGTAAAGCTGCAATCCTCGCCGGAGCGTGCTGGTTGCTGTCTGCTGCTTTAGCGATCCAGCCCGGTACCAAGGAAGAAATCGCGCTGCCCATCTCGCCGATGACGTGGGCGGCTTCCTTTGCATCCTTGTCGCTCTCCAGCAACGGAAACAGATACGGGACTGCCTTCGCGCCTAGGTCGGAGAGAGCAAATCCTGTTTGGCTCTCGCTGCCGTTTGGAAGGTCCTCGACAAGCGCCTGGATCGCCTCTGGCGTACCGATTTCTCCGAGCGACCTTGCAACCCATCCGCCAGGACTTTCGCGAAGCGCTTCGCGGAGTGGGGGTACGTCGGATGACGAGAAAGAGTGCCACTCACCCAGAATTGCACCCGCAACGTTGCGCCAGCCGGGGTGACTCCCCGTAGCACGTTTCAGCAACTCCTGCTTCATGGGCTCGCCGAGGCGACGCAATCTGCTCGCAAGAATCTCGGCGTTACTGCCCTCGCCGTCGTCCCGGGTGGGTACGACTTGACCAAGGATTTTCGCACGATTCAACGGAGGGACAAGTGTCCAACCCGGGCGGCACCTGGATGGCTGGGGCGCGCCATCCGCACAGGACCGCAATCGTGAAACAAATCTGAAGTCCCCGTCTCAACACATACACCTATAGAATTCGACACCATTATTGCGCACATTGCTCCAGAGCAGGCAGCAACCGCGCTATGGTGCTTGCGTGCGCCAGCGGGGTACGGAACTTTCCAGCACATGCAGCGCGACCAGTGCGTCGTCGATGGCGCTGCGTTCCTGTAACTGGCTGTCCCCGCCGTGGAAGAGTTCGCGGGCGCGGAATACCATGGCCTTCTTGGCGTCGGCGATGCGCTCGGGAACGCGTTGGTCGTCGGTTTCGGAAACGGCTGCTACGTAGAGTGTCCGCCACTGGGGCGGCGCTGGGGGGACGGTCTGGGCTGGCAACAACATGAGTTTCAGAGTGCGAGTCCAGCGCCGAAAATGCTCGCGAAGAGTTCGCATATCGAACCTCCTTCTCGGCCACTGCAACTGCACACGCGATGGCGTGCTGCTTACGCCGCCGGACTATGCTCGGTGTCTGTCGACGATGTTGTGAGTTGGGGCTGTGCCACGCCCAGCCACTGTCCGATGCGGTGAAAGTGGCGCAGCCAATCCTGGTTGACTCCTCCGTGATTTCCCGTGATGGCTCGGGAAAATTCGTAATAGGTGTTCTGGGTTTTCCAGAGATTCAGGTCGAAGGGATAGACGCGCGACAAGGCCAGTAGGGCTTCGATCTCTTCGAGTGTGCGCATGTCTTCGGGATCGCGCGTCCAGCCATCCATCAGGCGATTCATGCGTTCGCGCATGGACATTTCAAGCGTGGCGGGGTCGAGATGAAAACCGCTGCGCCGCACCACGTCGAGGATGGAACGCACCTGGTCGAGTTCCGTTCCATGGTCGGCAAGGGCGCGGCGCAGTGCTGTCCCGAGGACAAACTCGGTGGTGAGTCGCAAGATTGGGGGGAGGGGCGCTTGCTGCTCGGCGAGGAACGTCATCAGCGGAGCGTGTTCTTCGTAGATGCGGCGATAGAGGGCTTCGGCTCCGCCGATAGCGGATTCGACGATCTGATGGAGAATCTTCTGGCGCTCGTCCTGGAAGAGCGACTTGAGCGAGTAGAGCGAACCGGTGAAGTGATGATCGATCAGGCGCAGGCACGCGGGCAGATCGGCGGACGAAAACGCCTTGTTCGCTTCGTCGAGGAATCCTTCAAACCACGGGTCGGTTCCCAAGCCTCGCACGCCGGCGCTGAGGTTGTGATCGCCAAAGTGGAGCACTCCGAAACCGACGCGCATTGCCATGGCGGTCGTGTCGGACGTAATCAGAGCAATTCCCGCCGCGAATTTCGTTTTGCCGGATTCGAGAACCTGACAGCGCTCCAGAGCGATGCGATAGCAGAAGACGGAACTGTGTCCCTGAAATCCGTTGAAGATCGAACTGATGGCGTAGTGCGCACCTACGCCAAGCAAATCGAGCATGGCCGGCTTGATGAAGCGCTCATAGACGTGCCAGCCATTGCCGAACTCGCGGACGTTGCTCCATGCGTGCTGAAGGCGCAGGAGGAATTGTTCTTCCCTGTTCTCTCCGGTGATTTGTTGCGACAACTGGAGAGCACGAGCAGCGTATTGCAGGATCTGCAATGTCGCAGGGCCGGTGAGATCGTCGAAGAACCATCCGCAACTGGTGTACATCAGCAGCAGATGGCGCTGCATTTCAAGCAGGCGCAGGGCCAGCACCGTTTCTTCCGCGGACAGGCGGTGCCGGGCATGTTGGGCGTAGAAGATCTCTTTGCTTTGCAGGCAACGATCAAGGATGACGTCGACGTAGGCGTCGCGTGCGGCCCAGGCGTCGGTAAACAGCGTTGAGGCTTTGTCCTCATACACGGCGCTCAGTTCGTCATGTAGCCAATCGAGGGCCTGACGCAGAGGACGGCGCCATTGCTGGTTCCACGAGTTGCCGGTGTCGGAGCGGCAGCCGCAATCAGCCGTCCAGCGCTCTATGCCGTGCATGCAACTCCAGGACGTGCGCTCGGCGATTTCGACTTCATTGGTCGGCGGATGCAACGCAAGAAACTCGCCGTAATTGGTGATCTGCGCGAGTTGATTGCGTTCGAGATATTCGAGCGCGTAGGCCAGCGCCATGTCGCCGTGCGCGGCGTGATGGCCGTACGTTTCGCCGTCGGTAGCGATGTGAATGAGTTGCGGCCACTGGCGTTCGCCGTTGAAGCCGCTGAGCAGGCGCTGCGCGAAGCGCTCGCCGTTCATCAGCAGACTCTCGAAAGCGACGGCGTGGGAGATTGGCCCGTCGTAGAAGAACAGGCAGATGGTGCGTCCCGACGGCAGATAGCAGATGTAGGGACGCGTGGGATCGATGCAGCCGCCATCGACGCTTTGCCAAGCGTCCCACGGCCGCGAGCGCATGCGCCGCGCCTGATGTGGTGCGAGCACGGTGAACTTGATGCCTTCGTCGCTGAGCGCTTCCAGCGTGGCAACATCGACTGCGGTCTCCGGCAGCCACATGCCCTCGGGATCACGCTGGAAGCGGTATTGGAAATCGCGAATGCCCCAGATAACTTGCGTGCGCTTGTCGCGCTCATTCGATAGCGGCAGGATGGTGTGGTTGTAGGCCTGGGCTATCGCAGATCCGTGTCCGGAGAAGCGCTGCTGGCTTTCGCGGTCGGCGGCGAGGATGCGCTCGTAGGCCTGCGGCGCTTTCTGCTCCATCCACGAGAGCAGCGTGGGGCCGAAGTTGAAGCTGATGCGCGCGTAGTTATTGACGATCTTCGCGATTCGCGACTGGCTGTCGAGAATGCGAGCAGCGCCGTTGGGCAGGTAGCACTCTGCCGTGACGCGCTCGTTCCAATCGTGATGGGGGAAGGCGGAGTCCTGGATCTCGACCGCGTCGAGCCAGGGATTCTCCCGCGGCGGCTGATAGAAGTGGCAGTGGACGCAAACGTAACCTTGCATCGCGCCGAGTCTCCTAAAACCCGGGCTACTTCAAGGCAGCTTTCCTGCGCGAACTCTCCGCACAAGAGAATGGGGAGAGCAGCGGGATATCCCGCCGTCTCCCCAGACAGCTCACAGTAACGCCGTGGATTCGTGGCGGGTATAGACATGTTTGGTACGTCAGATCAGCCGATGGTCAGATATGGCTGCACTTATTGGACTGCGAATTGAGAAGTCGGGGCGGGTTTTCAGGACGGAGCGGCCCGCATCGTCGCGGCGAGGCCGTACTGCGCGACACACTACTGCAGCTTCGATTCCTTAGGCGGAATCCGTACCACGCGGGACTGTTCGACGTGATCGACTCCAGAGACGCTCGCGAGCGCACTCATTCGCCGGGACTCGATGGATCCGGTGACGACACCGAGCGATTCGAGTGCCTGTTCCACCTCGAATCCCGTCTTCTTGAGCTCGTTCACCACATCGCCGAAGCGCGGCAGATGCTCTTCCTTCACGGACACTGACAGATTGACTTTGGCCACGGTCGCCATCCTAACCACCTGCGCGGGACTCAACTGGTCCCGCGCAGGTTACTATGACGAACCCCCAGTGTGCTATGGGGCTTGTGTCAGACCCTCTCCAACATCGCGGCTGGGGAGAATCATGTTGCGCGCGTGCTGCACGACCAGCGCCCAGAGGGCCAGGCCGCGAGCCGTCGGTTCTGCCTCGGCAAACAAAGCGGCAATCCCAGCTACGTGAGGGGTTGCCATGCTGGTGCCGCTAATGGTGTTGTAGAGTGTCGGCCGCGGCCAACTGGAGCGCACGGCGACTCCCGGCGCCGCGATGTCCACCTGTCCGCCGTTCGGATTGATGCCGCCAGCCGAGAACGACGCGACCTGAAGCTGTTGATCGAGTGCGGCGACAGCCATGATCGACTGGCAATTCGCCGGATGACCGACCGGCTTGATGATCTGCGGCCGATGACTTTCATTACCAGCAGCTGCCACGATCAACGTGCCAAGGTTCAAGGCTCTGCGCGCCACCTGCTCGAAGATCGCGCTGGGCGGCTGCCCGACGGAAGCGGGAGCACCAAGTGACATACTGATCACGGCACACTTGTTGCGCAACGCCCATTCGATGCCGGCCAGGATCTGACCGTCACTGCCCGACCCTTGATTGCTGAGAACCTTGCCCACAAAGATGTCCGCGCCGTAAGCAACTCCGTAGCGCGGCAGGCGTCCTGGAGTCTTGGGTCCGCATGCGGTTCCTGTCGTGTGCGTCCCGTGACCGTGTCCGTCCTGGGCCGTCTGCCCCGGCACGAACGATTGTGTGGTGATGTTGCGGCCGACAAAGTCCGGATGGCCGAGGTCGAATCCGGTATCCATAATGGCGACCCGAATTCCCTTGCCGCTGTATTTCGACTGGACGACGTTGGTGACCTGCAGACCCCAGGTGTTTTGCGCCTCATTCCAGGTGGTTGGCGTCACTACCCCAGCCAGCACTTCCTGGGTCACGCCATTGCGGCTGATCATCTTGTCGACCAGGTGATCGACCGCGTCCTTGTAGCCGATCAGGTAGTCAGTTGGAGAAATCGCCTGCGGCTGAGCAGGAGTGATTGTTTCCTCCTCAAGCACGGGCGGTAATAGAGTTGGTGCGGTAGCCAGGGCATAGACATAACGTTCGGGTTCGATGTGGAGATATGGGCTCGACTCGGTGCCGACCTCCGCCATCATGTTCTGCATTTGTTCGCCGGGCGAGTCGATCACGGCGACGCCCAAGCTCAAACACCATGCTCTCACTGGTAACGCGGGCAGCCTCGGCGGCATCCAGCGCCTCGGCGGCACTTGCAATGGATTGTCCGGTTGTCTTCCGCAGGGACTTGACGCCCTCATCCGTCGCATCCTCGCGGAACAATACCAGGTAGCGGCCAGTTGTCCCGCCGGGATTTTGCGGACCACGAACAGGTTCGATGCCTGCAGGATTGATTCCCCCGCTTATCTTGCGGACTTTGGGATTTTCAGCCTCTGGATTCTTCGCCATACTGTCTCCTTTCTCCTTTGCTCTTTCGAGACAACAGCCAACGGCCGCGAGACGGCCGTTCAGTTTTGGGGAAGACTGGTTCAAACCGGCTTGTGAGGAGCAAGTTCGTGGAGGGTTGGCAGGATCCCGGAATCTGATCCTGTGCCCAAGCGTACCAACGCTCCGCAAGACCGATTCGCGATTGTGGCTGCCTCAGGGGGTGTGCTTCCTTCCCCGTGGAGGGAACTGCTCTTCGGAGAGGCGAGTCGGGCGAATTATGCTACCGGCGGTTCTGCTTGTCAAGGAATCAGTGTGTGGTTTGGCCAGTGGACTGTGTCACTCGGTACAAAGGTGGCAGTTCTGTCGTGATAATTGCGTATTGTCAGTCGATTGTGCCTGAGGCTAACTCCCGTTAACGATTCAGTTAGTCACCCTCTGCGGCACACACGGCAAGTCCCATGGTTTGCGCAGGCCAGCTACAGCACATCAATGACGAGAATCGTGATGTCGTCCTGCTGCGGCGTGGATGGCGGGGTCCAGGTGCGGAGACGGGCGAGCAATTGCAGTGAAAGTTCGGCGGCGGGGACGGAGCATCCATCGCGCAGGAACTGCTCGAGCTGTCGGTCGCCGAATGCCTCGCCGACGGCGTTCTCGGGCTCGCTGACACCGTCGGTGTAGAGCAGGAATCGATCTCCGGGAGAAAATTCGATCTCGCAGGCTGGGAAGTCGCCGTCAGCCGGAACGCCCAGCAGCAAGCCATTGCTGGCGATGCGCTCCAGGGAGCGGCTGGCCGCGCGCCACAGTAACAGCGGCGGATGTCCAGCGGCAGAGTAACGCGCCTTGCGGCTTTCGGCGTCGATCCACAGGTAGGCGACCGATACGAATTGTCCCTGCAGTTGTCCCGAAAGAACCTCGCGCAGGCGACGGAGCAGTTCTGCGGGATCACTGGCGTGGGCTGCGACCGACTTCGCGGCCAGCTTGATCATGGACGCGATCAGGGCGGCGGGCACGCCGTGGCCGGAGACATCGGCGACGAGAAAGCCGGAGCGGTGATTATCAACGGGCAGGAATTCGTAGAAATCTCCGGCGACAGCGCTCATCGGTTCGTAGACGGCGGCGATCCGAAGGTTGCGTAGTTCCGGAGTCGAGGTGGGAAGAATGGCAAACTGCAACTGGCGGGCGATGGCCAGTTCGTTCTCGATGGAGGACAGCCGCAGTTCTCCCGAATACACGCGCTGCATGGCTACATAGCCCAAAGAGAGCAGAAACGCCGCGAAACCGAGGTCGTCCCAGCCGTGGGTGTCGAGGTCTGGTGTGAATGAGCGGCCGATGTTGCTGCCCAGCGCCTCGAGACCGAACAATACGGCACCGGTCAGGAGGACTTTAGATTTCGCCCCCGAAACGAAACTTCCATACCGGTGCGCCAACTTTCGGAACAGCGTGGTGGCCAGCAGCACGACCAGGGCGACATTCGTGAGCAGGTGGTTGTAGCGAAGAAGAACGTTCTCGTCTCCCGTACGAACAAAAATCGCAACCCCGCCGACGGCGATCAAAGCAGCCAGTCCGGAGACGATGCCGAGGACCTGCCTCACACGGGCGAGGGTGAGTTCACGAAAGGTCAGCGTGCCGGCAACCAGCGTCGAATAGGTGACAACCGCGTGGGAGTATGGGATGCAGACCTGCATCCAGTGCGGCAATGCGGCGACGAAGGCATCGCAATCGTTCAGCCGCTGCGTTCCATAGATCACACTCCAGACACCGACCCCCAAAACTGCGAGCACGCCCGGACTGCGACGCCGGATCAGGGCGACCGCCAGGGACATCAAGCCCACCACGACGAAGGCGGTGCCGGAGATGGCGAGCGAAATCTGGCCGTTAAGCATTCTCAATATCGGAGACGCATGCCGCGCGGACTTGGAGTTCCGGGCAGACGCGAGCCGTAGCCGTGCAGCTCGGGTGGAACTCCCTAACCTTTGAATTGTTCACATTCGTGGGAAATGGGCAAGGACTGACATCACGCGGCCGGTATCGGGGGGACAGGGCGCAAGTCACATATTCTGTGACTTGCGCCACTCGAAGTTCGGGCGACGATCACGCGAGTGATCAGTGCGGGCGAGCTCGCGGATTTCCGTCTAGTAACTGCGCTGCAGTTCGGAGCAGAGGATCCACAGATGATCGATGTATTCCCCGCTGCTGGAGCGGACACCCGTAACGACTCCTCCTGCTGGGCAAACGGTCTGCGCGGGACGCCCGCCTGGCCGAGGGACCCTGACGGGCTGGGTCATATCGGTCCGGGGATTGTCGTTGTGTTCGCCGAGGTCGCGCACCAGACTGCACATTCCCGCTGCCTCGTCGATGGAGCCGCCGGTGCGGCCAACGAGTCCGCGCAGGGCCAATCCTTGCGGGCAGGGGGCATCGAAAACGGAGCGGCCTCCCTGACTGCCGGTCCTGGCGGTCATTCGGCGCTCATCGCCCAGCGATCCGTCGGAGCGCATGGGAGCGCAATCCAGCCACACGGTATTGAAGAACTCGCCTACCTGCACGTGGAATCCGACGGCGACAAAGCCTGCGTCGCAGACAGCATCCGGTGAAGGCCGGCCGCCGGACCCGCCGCCAAAGTCACGCATGACGCGGTCATAGCCAACGATCAGGATGGCACCGCGGTCGCCTCGATAGCGGTCGCGCTCCTCGCGGCGGTCACGTTCCTGATACTGCGGCCCGGCCAGTGCGGCTATCGCTACGAGCAGAAGGATCGCAGAGACGAGCACGGGCGCGGTGCGCCCCACCGATCTCTGCCACGATGATTTGTCACTCGGATACGTATGCAAGTTTGACATGGTCACGCCCCCTGAGGATTCGGCACACGGCCGCAATTGGACGGATACGCCGAATCGACTTGAGCCGGATGGTAGAGGCCGGTGCGGGGCTCGTCAATGAGGAAGGAGATACCTGGGCAACGAACGTTTCCTTTCGGGAAGGACCTGGACTGGTTGAGGCAGCGTCTGACTGCGGACTGTCCAGCCCATAGAATCTGCACGATGTTGATTCCATGTCGCTTAGGATTCGCGTGGTAGCAAAGCTCGTGTTCACGACCCGGGAACGTTCGGTATTCTCATATGGGATGAAGACCATCGGACTCTTGGGCGGGATGAGTTGGGAATCGACCGTTCCCTACTACCGGATCATCAATGAGGTCGTGCGAGAAAAGTTGGGTGGGCTGCACTCGGCGAAAGCCATTCTTTACAGCGTTGATTTCCACGACGTGGAACGGTTGCAGCATTCCGCCAGATGGGAAGAAGCCGGGGAGTTGCTGGCGGCATCTGCGCAGGCCTTGCAGCGATCCGGGGCCGATTTCCTTGTCCTCTGCACCAACACCATGCACAAGGTTGCGGCGGCGATTGAAGGGGCTGTCAGCATTCCCTTGCTGCACATTGCCGATCCGACCGGAACGCGAATCGCGCGCGCAGGATTCAAGACTGTCGGTCTGCTCGCGACTCGATTCACGATGGAGCAGGACTTCTATCGACGAAGGCTTCAGGAGAAATTCGGCCTCACCGTAATTACTCCAGACGAATCCGATCGCGAGATCGTTCATCGCGTGATCTATGAGGAGCTCTGTCTCGGTCGAGTGACTGAGTCTTCGCGTGAGCAATATCAGAGGATCATTGTTCAATTGATAGAGCAAGGAGCAGAGGCGGTAATTCTGGGATGTACCGAGATTGCGATGCTCGTTGGCCAACAGCATTCGACCGTGCCTTTGTTCGACACTGCGGCGATTCATGCTCGCGCCGCGGCCGAGCATGCCCTGGCCGGGTGAATCCGCGTTTCGGAAACCTTAGAGAGGATTGGATCCGGTGTAAGCTGCGTCCATTTTTGGGTGTGGAGTATACTGTGGAATAGACTCAACATTATGGAAACCATTCAAGTGGTCCTCGACAAGAAGTTGCTGCAGGCTACCGACAGGGCGGCACAACAGACCCAGCGGAATCGTTCTGCGTTGGTGCGGGAAGCGTTGCGGGAGCATCTCAGAAGGCTGGAAATCCGGGCCAAAGAGGACCGTGACCGGCGGGGCTATGGCAAGCGGCCACAAACGAACGAGGAGAGTCTGCTGTGGGAGGCGGAAGCCGAATGGCCGACAGAATAGCTCACGGGGACATTCGCCTCTACGAATTCGCCGCTCCCGACAAGAAGCGACCTGTGTTGGTGCTCACCCGCGATAGTGCGATCTCATATCTCGCGACGGCAACTGTGGCACCGATCACCTCCGCGATCCGCGGCGTTCCGTCTGAGGTAGTTCTGAATGAGGACGATGGCATGAAGACTCCCTGCGCCGTGAATCTGCACAGCGCGATCACGGTTTCTCAGCGTCGATTGGGGCGGCGGGTGGCACAATTGGGTCCGGCGCGAATGTCGGAGATCTGTAGGGCTCTGCAGTTCGCACTGGGATGCGACTCCATTCGAGTCTAGGGCGTCCTCGTTACTCCATTCCTGGTCCTACCTTTCGTAATCCCTCCTTAATCTTCCCAAGCCGAAGTGCCGATAGTTCTTCTTTGGAGTGCTATCGATGCCGTTATGGGTTTGGATTGTCTTGGGCACTGCGGGCGTCTTCCTGGTCGCCGAGGAGGTCCGTATCTACAAGGTGCGTCGGGAGTTTCGCCAGCGGGACGAGATCTTCCAGGTCGTCACCGAGAACGCGGGCGACATGATCGCCCTGGTCGATACCAAGGGACGACGGCTATACAACAGTCCGTCGTACAAGCGGCTATTGGGCTACAGTCCGGCGGAGTTGGGAGAGACATCCTCGTACGAGCAGGTGCACCCGGAAGACCGTCTGCGGGTGCTGGAGGCGGCGCAGGAGGCGCGGGAAAGCGGAGTCGGCAAGCGGCTGGAATATCGCATCAAGCACAAGGATGGGAGCTGGAGAGTGGTGGAGTCGGTGGCCAACACGATCCGGGATGCGAAGGGCGAAGTAGCGAAGCTGGTGATCGTCAACCGCGACATCACCGATCGCAAGCGGGCGGAGCAGCAGGCGGAATATAACCTCTTTCACGATCTGCTGACGGGATTGCCCAACCGGCGCATGTTCATGGACCGGCTGCAGAATGTGTTTGCGCGGGTACGGCGGGAGGAAGGGCGCTCCTATGCCCTGCTGCTGGCGAATGTCGACCATTTCAAGGTATTCAACGAGTCGATGGGGGCCAAGCGGGGCGACCACATCCTGACGGAGATTGGGCGGCGGCTGACGGGATCGTTGCGTCAGGAGGGGACGAGCGCGAAGGATCGGGCCGGGGCGACGGGAGACACGACGCTATTCCGGCTGGGCGGCGATGAATTCACGGTTTTGGTGGAAACCGTGAACGATCCGAGCGATGCGATGCGGATCGCGAAGCAGGTTCAGGCGGCAGTGGCGCAGCCGCTGTCAATCGAAGGGCAGGAAGTGCGGGCATCGGTGAGTGTGGGCATCGCGCTGAGCACGACCACGCATACGCGTCCGGAGGACGTCCTGAAAGACGCCGATGTCGCCATGCGGCGCGCACGCGCACTGGGCGGCTCACGCTGCGAGGTGTTCGATGAAGCCATGCATACGCGGGCGGTCGGGCGGCTGAAGCTGGAGTCGGACCTGCGAACGGCCCTGACGGATCGGCAGTTCCGCATTTACTACCAGCCCGTGCTCGAACTCGACACTCGGCGCATCCTGAGCTTCGAGGCCTTGCTGCGCTGGGAGCATCCGACCCAGGGGCTGATCGAGCCGCACCGCTTTATTGAGGCGGCGGAAGATACCGGAATCCTAGTGTCAGTCGGGCATTGGCAGATCGGGCAGGCGTGCCGGCAGCTGCGCGAGTGGGAGGTGCAGGATCGCGCGGGCGCCCCGATGCACATCACAGTGAACGTTTCGGCGCGGCAGTTTGCCGACGCGCAACTGGTCAACGATATTCAGTCTGCGATCGAGGAAACGGGAATCGATCCGTCGCGGTTACAGCTGGAGATGACGGAGAAGATTGCCGCAGGCGATCCGAAACTGACGGTGACGGTGCTGGCGCATCTGAAACACCTGGGAATCGGCGTCGTGCTGGACGACTTTGGGACCGGCCCGATGTCGCTGGTCGGACTCACGCAGTATCCCGTGGATGTACTGAAGATTGACCGGTCGTTGATCCGCGAAATGCAGGCGGACCGCTGCGCGGCCGACATGGTCGAGCTGATCGTCATGGTGGCGCACAAGATGAATCTGAAGGTGATTGCCGAGGGCATCGAAACACCGCGACAGCTGGAGCGGCTCATTCATCTGGGGTGCGAGTACGGGCAGGGATTCTTCTTCTCCCAGCCGATGGAGAGCACGGCGGCGCTAGCCTACATGCGGCAGCAGGCGGTGAAGAAAACCGGGGCGGGAGCTTAGGGCAGTCTGCGCGCCACGAGCAAGTCTCCTCGGTGCGTGAGCTCGCTCAGCATAACAGCTTGCGGCTGCCCCTCACCTCGTGCCGTTGCCGGGCGAGACTACCCTGCCATACTCGGTGGCGCGGCTGAGCCGGTCGAACATCCGCCAGGTCTCGAGCGAAATGCTGCTGATCGCCTGTTCGCCTTCGCGCTCGTCGCGCAGGAACGACGTCATCACGCAGATCACGTAGGGACGACCCTCCACAAACACGATGCCCGAGTCGTTGCGTACGGCTTCAAGTTCTCCGGGCTTGTTGGCGATTTTCAGGTCGGGCGGAAGATCGCGGGGGATCATGGATTGCTTGTTTGTGCTGAGGACTTTGAAGAAGTCGGCGGTCAGATCCTTGTTGAATAATTTCTCGTGATAGATGGCGTCGAGCAGGGTCATCATTTCCCGCGGCGTCGAGATGTTTTCGCGGCCCTGCTTGGCCGCTTCGAGGTCCATCATCTTGCGGCGCAAGCGCGTGTGGGCGAGTCCCAGAGAGTCGAGCATGGCGTTGACGTTCGGCATGCCGAGGCGGTCGATCAGGACGTTGGTGGCGGCGTTGTCGCTGACGGCGACCATCATGGTGGCCAGATCGCGCAGCGTGAGGCGCGTGACGCCGGGAGTCAAGCCGTTCATGATGTCGCTATCAGGAACGAGATCATTCGCCTGCACGGTGTAGAGGTCAGTCAGCTTCAGTTTGCCTTGCTGCGCCTGCAGGTACAGATTCGCGAGGACAGCGATCTTGATGGAACTGGCCTGGGCAAAGACTTCGTCTTCACGAAGGAGATAGTGATCCGCTGTGGTTAAGTCCTCGATGGCGACTCCCAGCACACCGTCGAGATGTTGATCGATTTGCTCGATTTTGACTCCCAATTTCTGCCAGAGGATCTTCTGCTTGGCGGTGGGAGCGCTGTTCTGGGCGAGACAAGTGGAAAGAAATAAGAGGCAACCAAGAAGACGTTTCATGGTGCGGGGCTCTCCGGGAGCAGACGATTGTAGCAGGGGAAGAAAGCACGTTCCGCGCGCTAAGACTGCTGTCACATTTTGCCGATGGGAACACTGAGAGTCCATGAATTCCCCTGCCCAAGCCGCCCCTGCAGAAAAACCGGTCTCCTGCCTGGCCCGGCAGCCGATCCTGAGCCAGGACGAGAAGGTGGAAGGATATGAACTTCTGTTCCGTGGCGACCCGGAGGAGAACCGTTTCGAATCGGATGCGGAACTGGGAACGCGGAGCATCATCGACACCCTGAATGTGATGGGTCTCGAAGTCGTGTGTGACGGGCGGCTGGCGTTCATCAACTGCACGCACCAGATGTTGCTGCAGGAGTTCTTCCTGCTGTTGCCGGCGGAAAAAGTCGTGGTCGAGATCCAGCCGCCGGTGCCGGTTGACAAGGACACGCAGGCCGCGTGCGAGCGTCTCAGAGTCGAGGGCTACAAGATCGCGCTGGATAACTTCGTGCCCGGCGATCCGCGGACCGAACTCGCACGCTTCGCAGATTATCTGAAGGTCGACATCCGCAGGGTGGCGCAGCCGCAGAGTGCGGCACTGGTCGAGTTATATGGCGCCCAGTGCTGCATGGTGGCGCATAAGGTGGAAACCCGGCTGCAGCAGATCGTGGCGCTGAAGGGCGGGTTCACGCGGTTCCAGGGATATTTCTTCCATCATCCGGAGCGCATGCGAGCCCGACACATTCCAGCGAACCAGGCGAGTCAGTTGCAGTTGCTGAGGGCGGTCTCGGCCCCCGAGGTAGACCTAAAGGCGGTTGAGGAGTTGATCAAACGGGATGCCTCGCTCTGCTATCGGCTGCTGCGCTACCTCAACTCTCCGCTTCTGGGTGTGTCGACGACGGTGCAATCGGTGCGGCACGCCATGAACCTGCTGGGAGAGCGCGAACTGACACGGTGGATCCGGATGGCAACCACGTTGATCATGGGCCAGGAAAAATGCTCGGATCTGGTTTTGTCGTCGCTGGTGCGAGCGCACTTCTGTGAGCTGATTGCGCCGAAAGTGAATCCTGGGCCGTGCGACCTTTTTCTGATTGGAATGTTCTCGTTGATGGACGCGATCCTGGAAGCGCCGATGGGCGTGGTGATTGAGGGACTGGCCTTCGATCACCAAACCAGAACTGAGCTGTTGGGAATGAAGGCGGGAAAACCGACGGCGCTGTCTCCGATCTATGAGCTGATTGTGGCGCGTGAGGCGGGCGAGTGGGATGTAGTGGCTCGTCAGGCCAAGAAACTGAACTTGTCGCTGCCATTCGTGAACCGCTCGTTCAACGACGCGGTAACCTGGGCGCACCAGATGACCTCAGCGGCAGCCAACGAGACACAATAGTCGTCCCTACAGTACCGCGAGGCGAATCCCCGTCATCCCTCGATCTTCGCATCGCGCAACTGCCTGGCCGCAGTCTCTGACGTGACTGGCGAATAGTAGACCTCCTTGAATGTGTACGACCTGGCCTTGGACGGCACCACCGGGAGAATCTCGATGTGCCAGTGGTAGTCGTCGTCGATGGTCTTCCAATACCCGAGATTCTTGGACGGATGGAGCGTGCTGGGCGAGGTGTGCAGGACGAGATGAAAGTCCTCCGTGACCGTCCGCACGCGTTGAAGGGTGCGGCGCAGCAGCGCGCCCAGGTTGGTGCGGAGTCCGGGTTTGTTCAATCCGGTGCGCTCGAAGGACGAGTCGTGGTTGCGGGGAAGAATCCAAGTTTCGTAAGGAACACGGGGGGCATAAGGCCCGATCGCTATATAGTCGCCGCGAATCTCGATGACGCGCTGCCCCTGGTGCTCCTCCTGCTGGATGATGTCGCAAAAGACACAGCGCTCCTTGGAGATGAAATAGTCGCGGCCGGCGCGGAGTTCGTAAAGGACTCGCCGCGGGACGAACATCGTGGCAACGAGCTGCGAGGTGGGATGGCTGAACTCCTGTCCGGCGTTCTTGCCATAGTCCTTGAAGAAGCTGACGTACTTGATGCGGGGATCGCGCTTGAGATCGAGGATGCGCTGGGCGGCGACGCGCAGGAAATGAGCGATCTCCTCGTCGCCGGCTTTCCAGAGATGGCGATCATGGCCCGGATTCTCGACCAGCACTTCATGCGCACCGACCGTGTGCATGCGGTCGTAGATGCCGTCGCCCCGGCGTCCGGGCTCGCCCTCGATGTGATACAGCGGTTTGGGGTGCACGACGGAACGTGCCGACCAAGCCGCACCGGGCGAGTTGGGAGAGACCGCGATGACCTGCAGGTTGGAATCGGAGCAGAATCGGCAGGGGGTCTCGGGGCGCGGTGTGGAATCGGTTGATTCGTCACCGGTCATGACCCAGGAGCGGGTAATGGGATCCTTGCGCAGTTCCATAGGAATAGAGAAGGAGAACACCAGGAAGAAATGGAGTCAACTGGGAAAGTGATGCGGATTGCGGGCGATGGATAAGTGTGGGAATTCTCAGGGCAGCCCTTTGTTATAATCCGCCGAAGCCCGCTTAGATGACCGAGCCGTCCACTCCGCTGATGCGGCAATATGCCGCCGTCAAGAAAGAGCATCCGACCGCGCTTTTGTTCTTCCGCCTGGGAGATTTCTACGAGCTTTTCTTCGAGGATGCTGTCGTTGCGGCGAAGGAATTGCAAATCCAGCTGACCTCCCGCAACAAGGAAAAAGGAGTGGCCATCCCGATGTGCGGCGTGCCCTATCACGCGGCGGAGGGGTATATCGGGAAGCTGATCCGGCGCGGATTCAAAGTGGCGATCTGCGAGCAGATGGAAGACCCGCGTCTGGCGAAGAAACTGGTCCGGCGGGAAGTCACGCGCGTCGTTACACCGGGGACGGCGGCAGATTCGTCACTCGGCTCCGAGGAAAACAATTTTCTGGCCGCCCTGACGCGGGTGGGAGACGCCGTTGGATTTGCGGCTTTGGACCTGTCCACCGGGGAATTTCGGGCCACCGAGTTTTCGGGCGAGAACGCGTTGCGAAGAGTGCAGGAGGAGTTGGAGCAGTTGCGGCCCAAGGAGTTGTTGTTCGCGTCGGCGGCTCCGTTGTTCGATCAGGCAGTTAAGCAGCCGAGCTTTAGCCAGCCGGATTCGTCGGCTGTGCTGAGGACAGCCAGCGCGGTGCGGCTATCTCAGCCAGGGCCATCTCCCAGGCCAGCCGGTGGGAGTTTCACAGAGACTCCGCTGGAAGATTGGATCTTCGCTCCAGATCATGCTCTTCCCTTGCTGGAGAATCATTTCGGCGTCATCTCGCTGGAAGGATTTGGGCTGGCTGGGAAAACGGCGGCGGCTTCGGCGGCTGGAGCCATCCTCTATTACGTGCGATCGACGCAGCGCGGATCGCTCGATCACGTGGATCGCATCGGATGGTACGAACGACAGAACTGCCTCGTGCTCGATGCCGTGACGGTGCGGAATCTGGAGTTGATTGAGCCGCTATTTGCCGGCACAGACGCGGGTGTGACTCTGTTTCGCTCGATCGATGTCGCGGTGACGCCCATGGGCAAGCGGCTGCTGCGGGCCTGGCTGCTGCGTCCGTCGCTGGATCTTGCGGAGATCAACGGGCGGTTGGACGCGGTCGAAGCAGGAGTCAAAGACATCGTTGCCCGCGAGGAATTGCGTCGAGCGCTGGATGGCGTGCTGGATCTGGAGCGGCTGCTGAGCCGGGTCACGCTGGAGACGGCCAATCCGCGGGACGTGCTGGCGCTGGCGGCATCTTTGCGCAAGATTCCCGACGTAAAGAGAGCTGTGTCGCGACTGAACGCGACGCGGCTGCACGCACTGCATGCAGCCCTCGACGAACTGGGTGATCTGCGGGAGCGCATTGAGAAGACAATCGTCCCGGAGCCGCCGTTGAGCTTTGCGGATGGCGGAGTCATCGCTGCGGGTTTGGATCGGGCTCTCGATGAACTGCGCGAGTTGTCCCACAACAGCAAGGCTGTGCTGGCGCAGATCGAGCAGCGGGAACGTACACGAACCGGGATTGGATCGCTGAAGGTAAAGTTCAATTCGGTCTTCGGCTACTACATCGAGATTTCGAAGGCGAACCTGCATCTGGTGCCGCAGGATTACGACCGCAAGCAGACGCTGGTCGGGGCAGAGCGCTTCACGACTCCGGAATTGAAGGAGTACGAGGCGAAGATTCTCGATGCGCAGGAGAAGATTGTCGAGATCGAGCGGCGGCTGTTTACAGAACTGCGAACGGCGATTGCAGCGGAGGCTAAGCGCATCCGGCAGACGGCGCTGGCTCTGGCCGAGGTGGATGTGCTGGGGTCTCTCGCGCACATAGCGGCGTTACGGAATTATTGCCGGCCGCAGTTTGGCGAACACTCCGGCGAGATGGAGATCATCGAGGGACGCCATGCGGTGATTGAGCAGCAGGAGCTCGCCGGGGGCAGCGAACGGTTTGTCCCGAATGATCTCTATCTGAACGACTCGACGCACAATATTCTGCTGCTGACCGGTCCGAACATGGGCGGCAAGTCAACATATCTGCGGCAGACGGCGCTGATCGCGATTCTGGCGCAGATGGGTTCGTTTGTGCCGGCGCGGGCGGCGAAGCTCAGCGTTGTGGATCGCGTGTTCACGCGCATCGGTGCGAGCGACAACCTGGCGCGCGGGCGTTCGACCTTTATGGTCGAGATGACGGAGACGGCGGCGATTCTGCACACAGCCACGGCGCGGTCGCTGATTCTGCTGGATGAGGTTGGACGCGGGACTGCCACGTACGACGGGCTGGCGATTGCCTGGGCGGCGGTGGAGTATCTGCACTCCCGCGTGCGCGCCAAGACATTGTTCGCTACGCACTACTTCGAACTCACAGAATTGGCTGAGCAACTGGAGGGCGTGAAAAATTATCACGTGTCGGTGAAGGAGACCGGGGGCGGGATTGTCTTCCTGCGGAAGGTCGAGCCCGGAGCGGCGGATCGCAGCTACGGAATTGAAGTGGCGAAGCTGGCTGGGCTGCCGAATGAAGTCGTCGAGCGGGCGCGCGAGGTGTTGGTGCAGCATGAGTTCGCTGAGCAGCAGGCGACCGCGCATCTGTCGCCGGGAGCGACACCGCCAGGGGCACAGTTGACGATTTTCACACCGTTGTCGCAGCCGGTACTCGACAAGCTACGGGATGTGGATTTGAATCGGTTGACGCCGCTCGAAGCGCTGAATTTGCTGGCTGAGTTGAAAAAAGAGATTTGACCACAGAGGACACGGAGTTACACAGGGGAAGCCTTGGCGAAGGAACACGGGCAACTGCTGATCATTGGGTTTGACGGTGTCGAGATCACTCCGCGGCTGGCGTATGTGTTGAAGCGGCTGCAGCCGGCGGGGGTCATCCTCTTTGCGCGAAACATAAGGACTCCGGAGCAGACCTGGCGGCTGCTGCGCGAGTGTCAGAGATGCGTGGACACTCCGCTGTTCACCTGCATCGATCTCGAGGGCGGGACCGTCGACCGTCTGCGAGATTCGCTGGGCGCTACGCCTTCGGCGGCGGATGTGTTTGTGGCCGACGACCCGCGGCTGTTTCGGCGGCACGGGCGCATCATCGGGGAAAACTGCCGGGCGTTGGGATTCAACGTCGACTTCGCGCCGGTGCTGGATCTGGCGTTTGAGAAATCGCGCGCGGTTATGGGTTCGCGGGTGGTATCGGAAAATCCTCAGTCTGTGGTTGCATACGCCAAGGGGTTTCTGGCGGGACTCGCAGCTGCCAAGATGATGGGATGCGGCAAACATTTCCCCGGGCTCGGTGAGGGCAGGCTGGATAGCCATCACGAATTGCCGGTGATTGAGAAATCGCTGAAGGCGCTGTGGGCGGAGGATCTGGTTCCCTATCGAGCGCTCCGGCGGCAACTTCCGTTTGTCATGGTTTCGCACGCGGCGTATCCGATGGTGACCAAGACGAAGACTCCGGCATCGATATCGAAGATCTGGATCACCGACATTCTCAGGAAGAAGATCGGGTACAGAGGTCTGATCGTCTCCGACGATCTGGAAATGGGCGGAGTTCTGTCTGCGGCACCTGTGGGTGAAGCGGCGGTCGAATTCGTGCGGGCGGGCGGGGATTTGGGCCTGGTCTGCCATCGCGAGGATCGCGTGCTGGAGGCGCACGAGGCGCTGATCAAGGCCGCTGAGGCCGATAAGAGGTTCGCGAAGCACGTAGCCGAGTCGGTGCGGCGGGTACTGACGTTCAAGAAAAAGTGCGGCCGTCGTCTGGCGATCGGGAAACCACCTTCGCCGGCAGTGATCGAGAAGTTGACGCGCAATCTCTGGGAGTTCAGCGAACAGGTGCGGCTGGAACCGCTGAGCCGGCGTGAAGACCGGCGGCGCGCATGAGTGGGATAGGAATGATCGTCGCGGGAGTGATGAGTGGCACGTCTGCGGATGGGATCGATGTCGCCCTCGTCGCCATTGACAAGCCGACGCCACGCGGGCGGGTCGTCCGCGGCCACACGATTCGACTCATCGGTCATGCAGCGTTTCCCTATCGTGCGAATGTCCGGCAGGCCGTACTTTCCGCAATGAACGCGACATCTGCCAGCGTCGCTGATCTGGCCCGCCTGAATTCCCTTCTCGGCGAACTGTACGCGGATGCGGTTTTGGCGGCTCAGCGGCGGTTTCGCGTGAAAACTGGCCTTGTCGGCTGTCATGGACAGACGCTCTACCATCAGGGGGAGTCTCGAGATTTCCTTGGCCGCAGGATCTCCACTACGTGGCAGACAGGAGAGGCGGCCGTGATCGCAGCACGAGTGGGTGTGCCTGTTGTTTCAGACTTTCGTCCAGCGGACATGGTTGCGGGCGGCAAGGGCGCGCCGCTGGTTCCCTACCTTGACTATCTGTGGTTTCGGGACGCGCGCGTTGGAAGAATCGTGCAGAACATCGGCGGAATTGCCAACCTGACGGCGATACCGGCCGGGGCTCGTGCGGATGACCTTGTGGCGTTCGACACCGGACCCGGAAACATGGTGATCGACGCGGTTACGCAGGAACTTTTTGGACGAGCATTCGATCGTGATGGGAAGATTGCTGCTTCGGGGGAAGTGATCGAGCCCGTAGTGAGACAGATTTTGCGACGAGACTTTTTTCGGGCAAAGCCTCCGAAGACTGCGGGGCGCGAGGAGTTTGGACGGGAGTTTGTGGAGGAGTTTTTGCGGCTATGTCGCGGGGCACGCAAGCAGGATGTGGTCACTACCGCTACGGCGTTGACCGCGCACTCCATTGCCGAAGCGGTGGGGAGGCTCGTGCATCAGAGAAGCCCCACTTCTCCCAAAACCGGGAAGAAGTGGGGCTCTCCACGTGCACGTTTTTCGGAAATCGTGGTTTCGGGCGGCGGGGCTCGGAATGCGACTCTCGTGGGCATGCTTGCTGAACAGTTAGCGCCTTTGGGAATCGTTGTGCGATTCTCCGACGAATTCGGGCTGCCTTCCGAGGCGAAAGAGGCAGTGGCGTTTGCCGTGCTGGCTTACGAGACGTGGAATCGCAGAGCGTCCAACGTTCCGTCTGCTACCGGAGCGAAGCGTCCGGCGGTGTTGGGGAAGATTTCGTATGCGTGAGCGAGGCTTCAGGCAGCAGGCTTCCGGCTTCAGGCTTCCGGCTTCGGGCTTCAGGCGTCAGGCTTCCGGCGACAGGCATCCGGACTCCCGCTTGCTGCTTCTTCGGCTCTCGTACCTCGCCGTTCTTTCATCACTTCTTTCACTTCTTTCCTGTTCCAGCCAGCCGGATCCGAACACACTGGTCATGATTATCGAGTCGAGTCCGACCAATCTCGACCCGCGGATTGGAATCGACGCACAGTCGGAGCGGATCGACGACCTGATCTTCGACGACCTGCTCTCGCGTGGGGATGACCTAAACGTGGCCCCGGGGTTGGCGGAGCGATGGGAGATTCCTGATCCGGTCACCTACGTTTTTCATCTGCACCAAGGGGTCAAGTTTCACGATGGAGCCGCGCTAACGTCGCGCGATGTGAAGTGGACATTCGATTCTCTGCTTCAGGGCAAGATCCGCAGCACGAAGTCGGCGGTCTACAAATACGTCGACCACATTGACGCACCCGATGACGCCACGGTCACCTTCCACTTGAAAGAGCCGGACGCCACCTTGCTTTGGAACCTTTCCGATGGAGCCATCGGGATTGTGCCCTATGGCAGTGGCGATGAGATGACGCAGCACCCGATCGGATCGGGGCCGTTCAAGTTCCTCAGCGCTGAAACCGATCGTGAGGTCGTCCTGGAACGAAATCCGGACTACTGGGGTGGAGCGCCAAAATTGTCTCGGGTACGTTTTGCCGTCGTGCCGGATGAAACCACCGAGGCGCTGGAACTGCGCAAAGGCAGCGGAGATATCGCCATCAACTCGCTCACGCCCGATACGGTTGTGACGCTGGAACAGGACTCGAATCTGGCGGTTGAGCGTGGAGGAGGAACCCGGCTGGCGTATCTCGGGTTCAACCTGCGCGATCCGATCCTCAAGGATGCGCGAGTGCGGCAGGCGATTGCGTACGCGCTCGACCGGAAGCCGATGATCGAGTATTTGTGGCGCGGGCTGGCACAACCCGCGCGCAGTGTTTTACCCGCGCAGAGTTGGGCCTACAACGGAGATGTGCCCGCCTACGAGCACGATTCGGAGAAAGCCAGGCAGATTCTCGATGCGGCAGGATATCCCGCGGTGAATGGAGTGCGGTTTCACATCGCGATGAAGACCTCGACCGACGCGAACACGCGGCTGATGGTCGCCTTGATGCAGCAGCAAATGCGCGACGTGGGGATCGCGCTCGACATCCGCAGCTTCGAGTTCGCGACGTTCTTTTCCGACGTGCAGCATGGAGCGTTCCAGCTATACGGATTGCGCTGGATCGGAGGGAATGAAGATCCGGACATCTTTGAGTATGCCTTTCATTCGTCGAAGTTTCCGCCCAACGGGGCGAACCGGAATTACTATTCAAACCCCAAGGTCGATGCGCTGATTGATCATGCGCGGCAGGAGGTCGATCCGAGGCTGCGCAAGCCGATGTATGCCGAGGTGCAAGCGATCCTGGCACAGGATCTTCCCTACATCAACCTGTGGTATCTCGATAACGTGCTGGTGCACACCCGGCGCGTGCGAAATCTGCGACTGAATGCGGCCGGCAACTACGATTTCCTACGCACGGCCGAACTCGACTCCTCTGCGAATTGAACTTCTGCTACCCCGAATTTCTGTTCCAGATCTGGAATGGTTACAAAAGTTTTTTTCTCCGGCATAGCACGATGGGAGCATAATGCAATTCAGGAGTTGAGCTCCGAACCGAGGTATGCTGTGAAAGGTGTTGGAACCGGGAGTTGGTTCCATCTTTCGATTTTCGTGAGCTTCCTGTTGGCGCTTTCGGCGTCGGCCCAGACCTCGACCACTCCTGACATTCCCCCTCACTTCAAACTGGACATGGAAACGGCGGCGCGCCTGAAGCCCGAGTTGATGGCGCAGAGCGTGGTGGCTACGGGTCGCTACGGGACGGGACGGCTCGTTCTCGAACGGCTGGTTCAGCAGGTAGCCCCAGTGCCCGGCGCGGAGCGTTCCTGGCAGTTGCGCATCGTCGAGGACGATCAGCTGAACGCGTATGCGTCGCCGGATGGCACCGTGTATGTGGAGAGCGGGCTGGCGACGCTGGCGGGACCGAGTGCGGGACTGTGGGCAGCCATACTGTCGCACGAAATCGCGCACGTGGCGAAGCGCGACTGGGCACGGCGATATCTGTATCAGAAACAACTTGAGAGCAGCAGCGGTGCCGCGATCCTGTTGGGCGATCCGGGCGTGCCTTCGTCATCGTGGACGGACTCCGACAAGGCCTCCGCCGACATGGGAAAATTCTGCCGCCAGATGGAGATGGACGCCGACCGTGACGGCCTGATGCTCATGGCGCGGGCGGGATACCATCCGGATTTTGTGCCCGCACTGCACCACCTGCTGCACGCGCGCGGCAGCGGTCCGAAGAACGCGTCACTCTATGCGATGCATCCCTGCTGGGAGGAGCGCGATCAGGAACTGGGTGCTGCCTACACGGAAGCCAGCATTGAATTCGAGCATCGCTGGCGCGAGTGGTATGCATCGCCAGGGGGAAATCCGCCGGTGGTGGTATTTGCGGACCCGCCCCTGGTCAAAAAGACTGGAGCGAAGGAGTGGCAAATCCAGGTCCCGATGCGCTGCCAGAACCTGGTGGGAGCGGTCGAGGTGGTGCTGCGGGCCGATCCGCAACGCAGAGAGATCATGCATCCGGGCCAATTGCCGGACGCTGCGGACCGCGACGGCGAAGTACGACAGCTCACCGGTTGCACGTCTCCGCGAACTACGGTGGTGTTCACCCAGGCTGAACTCGCAGCGAAGAACCGGCCTGCCCAGTGGACCGACGTGTACGTCATCGATGCCTGGGGATCGGTGCTGGCGCGGACAGACTTGCCTAAGCTTCCGCACTAGCTGCACCGCGTGAATCCATAACCGCAATGGAATTGCCAAGGTCGCGGAGACTCTGCTCAGCGAAGCATCTCATTCGTCTCTCGCGCTGAAGCCACTCAATCGCGTGTTACCATCAAAACTCATGCGCATTTTGTTTATCGGCGACATCTTCGGGCGGCCGGGACGCACCATCGTTAAAGACCGGCTACCGGCGATTGTGCGCGAGCGGAAGATCGACCTGATCGTCGCCAATGGGGAAAACTCCGCTGCTGGGTTTGGGATCACTCCGTCACTGGCTGAGGAACTATTCGAACTCAATATCGACGTCATCACGACCGGCAATCACGTCTGGGACAAGCGCGAGATCGTCGACTACTTCCAGATGGTCGAGGGGAACGGACACGGACCGGCGCGGCGTGTGCTGCGGCCGGCGAATTATCCCGCGGACATGCCTGGGTCAGGCGTCTATGAAGGGATGAAAGGCAAGACACCGTACGCGGTCGTGAATCTGCAGGGACGTGTATTCATGGCGTCAAACGATGACCCGTTCCGCGTAGCGGATCAGCTTCTCGAGAAGATCAAGGCCAAGGTCATCCTGGTGGATATGCACGCAGAGGCGACGTCGGAGAAGATCTCGCTAGGCTGGTATCTCGATGGGCGAGTCACTGCCGTCGTGGGTACGCACACGCACGTGCCTACTGCAGATGAGCGCGTGCTGCCCAATGGGACGGCATACATTACCGACGTTGGCATGAGCGGGCCCTACGACGGCGTGATCGGAGTGAAGAAGGAACTCGTGGTGGGCAAGTTCCTGAACGGGATGCCGGTGCGGTTTGAACCGGCCACCGGCGATGTACGGCTGTGCGCCGTAGTCATTGAATGCGATCCGCATACCGGTAAGGCTCAGAGCATCGAACGGCTGATGGTGTCATAGTCCCTGCGGCAGATGTAGTAATTCACGTCTCTCCGGCTTCCCTGCAAGTCTTCCATCTTCCCGCGTTCTTGGAGTGAGCCCGAAGGTACTACGGCTTATAGCCGCTCATCCTCCAGGCGGAAGCACGATAAAATCAAGGCAATGCGATGCCAGTCGTTCACCGGCGCTCTGTTGTTCGTCACCTTGGCGGCAGTGTCGGCTGCGTGGGCGGACGACTCCGATTTGACGCCTCCCACGACTTGCCGCAACGGAATTCCGGGCGGGGTCAGTTGCATTACGACGAAGAAGGATCAAAAAGATGCGCAGGAAGCGTTCAAGCGAGGCGTCAAGCTGAATGACCATCAGCGCTACGAAGAGGCGCTGGCGCAGTTTGACGCGGCAACCCGCCTAGTCCCGCAGAATCGCGACTATCTGAACGCGCGCGAAGTGCTCAAGGCAAAGTTGGTATTCGACCATGTTCAGCGCGGGAATGCGCTGATGCTAGAGGATGCGCGAATTCGGGCGGCCGCCGAGTTCCGCGCCGCGCTCGAAATGGATCCCGAAAACCAGTTTGCGCAGGAGCGGCTGCAGGAAGCCACGCAGGAGTTCCGCCCCGTCGCGCCGCCGGCACTGGCTGGGCAGTGGATCGAGTCGGAGGAAATTCACCTGGATCCCGCAGGTGAAGTCGCTACTTTTCACTTCAGCGGCGATGTGCGTTCCCTCTTCACGGAGCTGGCGGCGGCGTACAAGATCCGGGTGCAGTTTGACGACTCCGTGCAGGCCCGGCAGGTGCGCTTCAACGTGGATAATGTTGACTTCTTCACCGCGCTGCAGTTGGCGTGCCGGGTGAGCAAGACGATGTCGGCGGCGCTCGATGCGCATCAGATGCTGATCGCTGCGGACAATCTCGAGAACCACCGGCAGTACGACCGCATGTCCCTGCGCAAGTTTGTCCTGCCGCCGCATTCCACGCCGCAGGAAGCCACCGACATCGTAAACGTGATGCGGCAGATCTTCGATATCCGCTATCTGAGTGCGGGGCAGACGGCGAACGTGGTGGAAGTGCGTGGGCCGCAGCCGGCTGTGGAAGCGTGCGCGCGCCTGCTGGAGCAACTCAACAATCCGAAGCCGCAGGTCATGATCGACGTGCGCGTGTTCCAGATCAGTCACATGCTCACGCGGAACATCGGCGTGCACATTCCGAACACCTTCAACATGTACAACATTCCGGCAATCGCACTGGCCGGACTAAGCGGCACGAACCTGCAGGATCTTATCAATCAGCTGATTTCCTCCGGCGGCATCAATCAGGCAGGGAGCACGTCCCTCGCTGGCTTGCTTTCGCAGTTGGGTGGACAACAGAACTCGATCTTCAGCCAGCCGCTGGCGACATTCGGCGGCGGATTAACGTTCATGGGGCTGAGCCTCGATCAGTTTGCGGCCAAGCTCTCGGTCAACGAATCGTGGGCGCGGAATCTCGACAACGTGTCGATGCGCGCGGGGCAAGGAACCGATGCAACGTTCCATCTAGGAGAGCGATATCCCATCCTGAATGCCAGCTATGCCCCCATCTTTAACTCTCCGCAGATCGCGCAGGTCCTCGGGAACCAGAGCTACGTTCCTCCGGTTCCGTCGGTCAGCTATGAGGATCTGGGGCTAAATCTGAAAGCGAAGCCGACGGTTCACGGAGACGGCACTGTCACCCTGCAACTGGAGTTGCAGGTACGTTCTCTCACCGGCCAATCGGACAATGGCGTGCCTGTGATCTCGAACCGGGAATACAAGGGGAGCATCAACCTCAAGGATGGCGAACCCGCATTCGTGGCGGGCGAGATTTCCAACAGCGATATACGCTCGA
>Ga0335080_10000757_pt1 | contig 30304 bp, 21 predicted proteins | sample Lox_Sample_34_FD_206720 | JGI IMG/M metagenome (GOLD analysis project Ga0335080, IMG submission 206720) | Soil microbial communities from Loxahatchee National Wildlife Refuge, Florida, United States - Lox_Sample_3.4 | ecosystem: Environmental > Terrestrial > Soil > Wetlands | place: USA... | reverse complement strand
TGCTGCCAGGCGATCTTGGTTAGTTCGCCCAACGTTTTTAGCTCCGCGAATTGGGCTTCGTCGCTGGCGTCGGCCAGGCAGCCGGGGCGCAGGCCGTCTCCTAGGGAGAAGCTGACGTCGTACTTCTTCATGATTTTGCAGATGTCGTCGAAGCACTCGTAGAGGAAATTCTGCCTGTGGTGATGCGTCATCCATTGGGCCAGGATCGCGCCACCTCGGCTGACGATTCCGGTGATGCGTTTCGCGACCATGGGTACATACTGGATCAGGACTCCAGCGTGGATGGTCATGTAGTCGACGCCTTGCTGGGCCTGCTCTTCGATGACTTCGAGCATGATCTGGGCGTTGAGGTCTTCGACGCGCTTGACGCGAGAGATCGCTTCGTAGATCGGAACGGTACCGATGGGCACGGGCGAGTGGCGGAGGATGGCTTCGCGGATTTCGTGAATGCCGCCGCCGGTGGAGAGATCCATGACGGTGTCGGCTCCGTAGTGGACGGAGGTGTGAAGCTTCTTGAGTTCCTCGTCGACATTGGAGGTGACGGCGGAATTGCCGATGTTGGCGTTGATTTTGCAGCAGGAAGCGACACCGATCGCCATGGGCTCGAGCTCGGGATGGTTGATGTTGGCGGGAATGATCATGCGTCCGCGGGCGACTTCGTCGCGGACGAGCTCGGGGGTGAGTTTTTCGCGGCGGGCTACCCATTCCATTTCTTCGGTCGTGACGCCCTGGCGGGCGTAGTGCATCTGGGAGAAATTGCCGTCTTTGTTTTCGGCGCGGCGCTTGGCCAGCCATTCGGCGCGGGGCCTGAGGACTTCGTGCAGGGCGCTGCGCAGGCCGTTATTTGGTGCGTGGGAGTTGCCATTCTTCGATCCGTTCTGGGGGGTGCTTTCGCTTGCGGACATGATTACTTACCATCCTTCGGTGATTGAATAAGAAATTATACGTCCTGCCTGGGTCTGGAGTTGGGGTGATCGCTGGTTGACGGCTTAACCACGGAGGACACGGAGGAAAACGGGGAAGCCAGAACCGAGCGGCCAGTACCCAGTGCCCAAACCCGGTCAGGAACAGAAGTAGTGAATCTTTGGAGCGGGGTGGGGAATCGAAGGTTAACAGTTGTTATAACGACAATTGCGGAGCGCCCGCAGAAGGAAACAAGCATGAAGCGACTGCTAAACACGAGCGACGATTTAAGCCTGACGATCTTGAGGTTGGCCCTGGGAGCGGTGTTCTTTGCGCATGGCGCGCAGAAGATGCTGGGGTGGTTTGGCGGGTACGGGTTCCACGGAACGATGGGGTTCTTTGAGCATCTGGGGATGCCGGCACCGGTGGCATTCCTGGTTATCTGCACCGAATTTTTCGGCGGACTTGGGTTGATCGCCGGACTGCTGACCAGGATCCCCGCGCTGGGAATCGGCGTGGAGATGGTCGGAGCGATTCTCATGGTCCATTTGCCGAACGGATTCTTCATGAACTGGGCGGGCAACCAGAAAGGGGAGGGGTTTGAGTATCATCTGCTGGCGATTGCGATGGCGGCGGTTTTGTTGCTGCGCGGCGCAGGGAAGTTTTCGGCAGACGCGGCGCTATCACAGTAAACAGCCAGGACTCCGGGGCGGCGACGGCGCGATCGGGCTGGGAGGAACAAGGGCGCCCGTTCCCAGGTGAATGGGTTGCGCTCCATGAGCGCCCTAGTTGCGGAGAGTCTTACCGGTTTTTAATGTGTATTGGATTCGCTCCTGTGTTTTCTTTTCGCCGCACAGAGATTTGAAGGCTTCGCGCTCCAGATCGAGGACGTACTGTTCGCTAATGGGGGTGCCGGGGGTGATGTTGCCGCCGCAGAGCACTTCGGCGATTTTCGTACCGAGTTTCTGTTCATGATCGCTGATGTAGCCGCCCTGGCGCATCAGGTAAACCCCCATCTTCAGGGCGGCGAGCATGTTTTCGCCGGGGGCTGGGATGTCGGTGCGCATCACCGGCGGTTCGTAGCCGGCCCTGAAGAGTTCGAGGGCGCAGGCTTTGGCGTCGGAAAGGACGCGGTCGCGGTTCATGGTGATTCGATCGGAGGTAGAGAGGAAGCCGAGGGCGCGAGCCTCGTACGCAGAGGTGGCGACTTTGGCGGTGGCAATCGTTTCGAATACTTTTTTCATTGCCTCCATGAGTTCGACGGACTCGCCGCGTCCGTCAGGGCGGATGGAAGCCGCGCTGTCGACGGCGCGGAGCAACATCTCTTTGCAGCCTCCCCCGCCGGGGAGCAGGCCTACACCGACTTCGACCAGGCCCATGTAGAGCTCGGCGTGGGGTTGGCGGGCTGCGCCGTGGAGGGAGATTTCACAGCCTCCGCCGAGGGCCAGGCCGAACGGAGCGAGCACCACCGGCTTGGGCGAGAACTTCACTGCTTGCGTCATGCCCTGGAATTGGCGGATGGCCATGTCGACGTCGTCCCACTCTTCTTCCTGGACCGACATCAGCAGGAGCATCAGATTTGCGCCGACAGAAAAATTGGCCGCGTCGTTGGTGATGACGAAGGCGTCGAAGGCATCGCCGGGACCGCCCGGTTTCAGCGTCTGCAGGATCAGGGAAATGATATCGGCGCCCAGGGAATTCATCTTGGAGTGGAATTGAATGCAAGCGACGCCATCGCCGAGATCGACGAGCGAGGCGCCGGAGTTTTTCTTTACGACGCCGTTGGATTTCCTGGCGACTTCGACGGACCAGACACCTTCGGGAACAGTTTTTGGTTGCCAGTTGCCAGTTGCCAGATCGAAATAGCGGCAGCCTGAGGGCGATGTTGGATCGTCGGTGTACCAGGAATTTTGGCCGGAGCTTAGAAGCTTCTCCACATTCGGCGCGACTGGACGGCCCTCTTTTTTCATGCGCGCGACGGTGGCTTCGACGCCGGCGGCGTCCCAGAGTTCGAACGGACCGAGTTCCCAATTGAAGCCGAGGCGCATGGCGCGGTCGATCTCGACGATGGAATCGGAAATCTCCGGGATACGATTGGCGGAATAGGTCCAGAGGTCGGAGAGCGCGCCCCACAGAAAGGTGGCCGCTTTGTCAGGCTTGGCAGCGGGATTGTCCATGCCGAGCAGCATGCGGATGCGCGCGCCTGTTTCGTCGATATTTTTCGCCATGTCCAGCGCGGCGAATCTCGGCTTCTGGCGGGGATGGTATTCGAGCGTTTTCCAGTCGAGGGCGAGGCGTTCGTCTTCTTTGCCATCGGGGGCTTTTACCTTTTTATAGAAGCCGCCTTTTGTTTTGTCGCCTAGCCATTTGCGGTCCAGCATCTGGCGGTAGAAATCTGGAAGCTTGAGATCGTTGCGCTCGTCGAGAGGGGCGGGCGAGGCCGCCTGCCCTCCACCCACCATGTTGCTGACTACGTGACCGAGAATGTCGAGGCCGACGAGGTCGATGGTGCGGAAGGTGGCGGAGCGCGGCCAGCCGACGGCTTGTCCGGTGAGAGCGTCGACGTCTTCGATGGAGAGATCCATCTCCTGCATGAGGCGCATGACATTGAGGACGGAAAATGTGCCGATGCGATTGGCGATAAAGTTGGGCGTGTCCTTGGCGAACACCACTCCTTTGCCCAGTTGCACGTCGCAGAAATGCTCGACTGCTCCGATCAGGGCTGGATCGGTATCCGGGGTTGGGATCAGTTCGAGCAAGCGCATGTAACGCGGCGGATTGAAGAAGTGCGTGCCGAACCATGAGCGGCGGAAGTCGTCGGAAAATCCTACGGCGATTTTGGCTACGGGCAGGCCGCTGGTGTTGGTGGTGACGATGGAGCCGGGCTTGCGAACGGCTTCGATTCTCTTCAGCAATGAGCGCTTGATTTCGAGGTTTTCGACGACGGCCTCAATGATCCAGTCGACGCCGGCCAGCTTTGGTAAATCGTCGTCCAAATTTCCGATGGTCACCAGGCGCGCAAGCGAGGGTTCAAAGAAAGCAGCGGGCTTGGATTTTCTGGCTCCGTCGAGTCCGGCGGCAGCGATCTTGTTGCGCGCGGGGCCATCGGCGTCGGGCGGGACGATATCCAACAACAGGGAAGGGACTCCGGCATTGGAAAAATGCGCGGCGATGCGGGCGCCCATCGTGCCCGCGCCTAGAACGGCAACCTTATGGATTTGCTTCATGAAGGCACACTCCAATGAGTTAAATAAGGACGCCAGCAAGAATAATGCTCAAACCACGGGCCGGAATGAAGCGGGGAAAACACAAAGCGTCACCACCTCGCTTGGCACCGGCTGCGGCGAGCCCCGGGGTGAGCAACTTATGAATCGCCGGCGGCACAGCACACCAAGATCTAATTTGCGGCCTGCTAGGGCAGTTTATCCACCACCCAGTCATCTTTGCCAGCGCTGACCAGTCTTATTTCGCCGGATCGCATGGACAGCATGCGCCGGGTGGATCCCGAGACAGGCGTAAGGGTAACAAGCACGACCGGAAAACTGTAGCGGCCGCGATTGCCGTGACCGGCATGGATTTCAAAGGCACGATCCGTCCCGGCCGAGAAAAAGCGCTCGAACTCGCCCGCGTTCTGTGCCCGGCGGACTCCATCGGACAACAAGGCAATGCCGTTAGCAAGGTCGTTGGACTGCCAGGCATGTAGAAAGCGGTTCGCGGTGGCCAGAGCGACGGCATATTCCGGACCGGTGGGACCGGTTGATTTCCTGTGTGCCAGCCCCGGGGATGCAGTGGCCAGCAACAGAACGAGCACGGCGGTGGCCATCCGGTGGCGACGGCGAGGCGAGCGCATCTTAGCGGCGAGAACTTCCAAAGGATGAGCGATTTGTTTACTCCAAGGCTCCTGGTGGACTCTGGAACTACTCATTGTGCTCGGCGCATGCGGTTCAGTTCAAGTACGAACGCGGTACGCAGACACGGGGAAGGCAAGGCTTGTCGCGACAGGGCAGGAATCGCGACGAAGCGGGTATCGCGCTTGGCCGCAAGCAGCTAGAATGTTAGTATGCGCTGCACGCGAAAGGATCTCGATGAGTTCGCCGTACGGGCTTCAGATTAGCGAAAACTGTCTCATCTGCAAGTTGCGCCAGTCGGGCTTCTTCTGTGATCTTCCCAAGCCCTCCGTGGAACACCTGGAGAAGATCAAGTATGCCAGCGCGTTCCCGCAGGGAGCGGTCTTGTTCGTGGAAGGGCAGGCGCCGCGCGGCGTCTATATCGTTTGCAGCGGCCGAGTAAAGCTGACCACCACTTCGCGCGACGGCAAGACGCTGATTCTGCGCATTGCCCAGGCTGGCGAGGTGCTGGGACTGCACGGTACCGTTTCCGGAAAGCCGTACGAGCTTACGGCCGAGACGCTACAGCCAAGCCAACTCGATTTCATCAAGCGGGACGACTTCTTGAAGTTCCTGCAGAACCATGCCGATGCGTGCCTTAATGCGGCGCACCACCTGAGTGAGAATTGCCAATCCGCCTATGACATGATCCGTTCGCTTGGTCTGTCGCACTCGGTCTCGGAAAAAATGGCGCGCCTGATACTGGAGTGGGCGAGCGATGGGGAGCAGACCAAGGACGGGATTCGCATCAAAATCGCACTGACCCACGAGGAAATCGCGCAGTTGATTGGAACCTCAAGAGAGACTGTGACACGCGTGCTCGGAGAATTCCGCGACAAGGAACTGGCCCAGCTCAGGGGGGCAACGCTGCTGATTCGGAACAAAGCGGCGCTGGAAAAGTTGATCGGCGCATAAGAACTGGCGCAAGGGTTAGGGGGACCGGCGAAAGAAGGCCGACCCCACGAACATCCACCTCAGCGCACCTCGACATCCGCGTACCTCGACGTCACCGACGTGCCCGAAACGTCGACGGCTGGGGGCAGCGCCAGTCCCTCAACATATCGCTGGCGCGCTCGCGCGAGCGGGACGGTAAAGCCGCGCCGCGGCCAAAGAGCATAAGCAACGCAATGGCGCAGCCGTTGGTTGTTAGTAGTTTATAATCAACAATTACCCATTCGAGCGTGGAGTCACTAGAAATATGATTCGAACTCTTCAAAACGCAGGGCCGACCCTGAAGATCATTCTGGGTGGGATTCTGGTCATCATCTGTGGCGGCATGGTTATTACGCTGATTCCCGGGGGTTTTGGCACCAGTCTTGGGCTGAGCGGGCCACGCGCCGGGGTCCTGGCCACGATCGGCGACGAGGAAGTTACGGTGCTGGAAGTCCAGAGGCAGGCGCGGATGATGATCCAGCGCCAGGGCGCGAACGCGAGCGCGCAGGCGAGCATGCTGATGCCATTCTTTGCGGGCCAGGCTGCGCAGCAACTGATCAACGAAAAGGCGCTGGTCTGGGAAGCGCGGCGGCAGGGCCTGCATGCCAGTGACGAGGAATTGCGGGACGATATCGAACACGGCCAACTGAGCGCTGAGCTTTTTCCTGGCGGCAAATTCGTGGGTCAGGAACAGTATGAGGACTTCGTGCAACGAATCGGCATGACGGTTCCGCAATTCGAGACGCTCGAGAAGGATTACATCCTGATTCACAAGTTGCAGGCGTTGATTTCCGGGGGCGCAATCGTATCGGAAGGCGAGATTCACGACGAGTTCGTACAGAAGAATACCAAGGTGAAGTTCGAATACGCCGTGCTCACGCAGGCCGAGATACTGAAGGGCCTGCATCCCACCGATGAGGAATTGAAAGCGTTTTACGATCGCAACAAAACGACCTACGCCAATTCCATTCCCGAGAAGCGGCAGATCAAGTACGCACTGGTGGACTCGGGGAAAATGAGTGCGGCCACGCCGGTCAGCGGAACGGACATACAGGCTTTTTACGATGAGCATCGGGATGAATACCGCATGCCCGAGCAAGTCAAAGTGCGGCACATTCTGATCAAGACTCCGCTGCCAGGCGCGGATGGCAAGGAAGACGAGAAAGCGGTTGCGGAGGCACGCACGAAAGCCGAATCGGTTCTTAAGGAACTTAAGGCCGGCGGGGACTTCGGCAAGCTGGCCGAAAAGTATTCGGAGGATCCGGGCAGCGCCAAGAACGGCGGCGAACTCGGGTGGATCGGCCGGGGACGCACGGTGCCGGACTTCGAGAAGGCGGCATTTTCGCTGGGCAAAGGGCAGACGAGCGATCTGATCAAGAGCAGCTATGGTTTCCACATCATCAACCTGGAAGACAAGCAGGAAGCCCACCTCAAGTCACTGGCCGAAGTGAAGGGGGAGATCGAGGAGAAGGTGAAGCAGCAGAAGGTGTCGCGCGCCACGGAAGCGGCGGCCAACGCCTTGCTGAGCGCAGCGCGCACCGATGGCCTGGATAAGGCGGCTTCTGCGAAGGGGCAGACGGCGATCAGTACGGAGTTCTTCGGCCGCAACGATGTGCTCCCGGGGCTGGGCGCAAGCCCGCAACTGATGGATGCCGTGTTTAACGAGTCCGACAAAGCGCCGCCGGACATGGTCCAGGTACCGCAGGGATATGTTGTGTTCCAACTGGTCGCCATCCGGCCTCCGGCGACGCCCACCTTCGAAGAGATTCGTTCGCGGGTGGAAAGCGAGTTCAAGAGCCAGCGCGCCAACATGCTGCTGCAACAAAAAACGCGCGAGCTCTCGGACCGGGCGAAGGCGGATCACGACTTGAAGAAAGCTGCGAAGGAACTGGGGGCGGAGCTCAAGACCAGCGACCTGGTGGCCGCCGATGGCCAGGTTCCCGACATCGGCGCGATGACGGGCGCGGCGAGCGCAATTTTTGCGCTGAAGCCGGGTGAGGTGAGCGGGCCGCTACCGTCCGGTTCCAATGGGATTGTGGCCCAACTTTTGGACCGACAGCCACCGACGGATGAGGAATTTGCGCAGAAGAAGGACGAGATTCGGCAGTCGCTGGTCGAGACCAAGCAGAACGAATTATTTCAGCTCTTCGTGACTAACCTGCGCAAAGGCATGGAAAAGTCGAACCGGATCAAGATCAATCAAGATGAAATGAAACGACTGACACGTCCGGGCACCGAAGAGGGATCATAGAAAAACTCCCTTGGCCGGGGGAAGTCCGTGTTCGGAGAGCTCGGCCGGTTGCCATAACCGACGAACCGAGAGCTGACAGCTGATCCATGCCACTTGCGCGCGCCAGCGGAATTCTGCTTCATCCCACATCGCTCGCTTCGCGGGGCGGGATCGGCGATTTTGGTCCGGCGGCGTACACGTTTGCCGACTTTCTGGCATCGGCGCGACAGGGTGTCTGGCAGGTGCTGCCTCTCGGTCCGCTTGGCTTTGGCGACTCGCCCTATTCCTCTCCTTCGGCCTTCGCCGGCAATCCGCTGCTGATCAGCCTGGACCGGCTCGCTGATCGCGGCTGGATCGAACACGGGCAACTCGAAGCCCTGCGGGCGGATGTCGGGCCGGTGGACTATGCAGGGGAGTTCCACCAAAAGCTGCCGCTCCTGTTCGAAGCGGCGCACAATTTTCTGCGCTCTGCGCCCGCCCCGGCGCGCTCCCGTTACGAAAAGTTTGCAAGCCAAAACGGCTGGTGGCTTGACGACTTCGTTCTTTATGACGCGCTGCGCGCGCGCTTCCGCCTGGAGAGCTGGAATCGCTGGCCTCGCGACCTGGCGCATCGCAATGCGAGGGCGCTGGAGAAGGCCCGCGAGGAGATGCGCGACGACCTCGAAGTTCGCCGCGCGGTGCAGTTCTTCTTCTACGAGCAGTGGCAGGCGCTTCGCGGGTACTGTGCCCAACGCTCCATTCGCATGGCCGGCGATATTGCTATTTTTGTGAGCTTCGACAGCGCCGATGTCTGGACGCATCCCGATCTTTTCCGGCTTAATGCGGAGCGCGAGCCGGAAGTGGTTGCCGGCGTCCCTCCCGATTTTTTCAGCCGGGACGGCCAGCGCTGGGGCAACCCGCTTTATCGCTGGGATGTGATGAAGGAGCGGGGCTATGGCTGGTGGATCGACCGGCTGCGCTGGGCCACTCACAATTTCGATTACATCCGGCTCGACCATTTCCGCGGGTTTGCGCAGTTCTGGGAGATTCCAGCGAGGGAGCCGACTGCGGTTCATGGTCGATGGGTCGACGGTCCGAAAGAAGACCTGTTCGTCAAGGTCCGCGAAACTCTGGGAGGCTTGCCTTTCTTTGCCGAGGACCTGGGTTACATAACGCCCGATGTGCACGCCCTTCGTGAGAGCCTGCAAATTCCCGGCATGGCGGTTCTACAGTTTGGATTCGGAGATCCGGGAGCACACATGCATCTGCCGCACACTTTTACGAAAGAGAAGGTGGTTTACACCGGTACGCACGATAACGACACCCTGATAGGGTGGTGGTCGTCGGGAGTGACAGAGGAGGAGCGGAAGCACGTCGAAGGCTATCTCGGCCGCAGCGACGACGGCATGCATTGGGCGATGATCCGGACTGCGTTGAGTTCCCCCGCAAGCCTGGCGGTGATTCCGCTGCAGGATGTGCTTGGATTAGGCAGCGAGGCTCGCATGAATGTGCCGAGTCTGAATGGCGGCAACTGGCGTTGGCGCTTTCGCCCAGAGATGCTGCGGGCCGAACTGGCGAAAAAACTAGCTGTCCTGGCCGAGGTGACCGACCGGCTTCCCGAGGCATTACCCGCAACCGAAGAAGATTGGGCGGCCTGAATACCCTGCCAATCCAGAAAAGCCACATTCAATGATGGGAGAGCTGCCTCGCCGAGTGCAGGCGGATGGTTTTGAACTTTGCGGGAGGGGTTGGTACGGACCGGGAGTGCACAAGAAGCAGACCCTTGCGGCAGGACTTGCGAAACGACCGATAGTGTATTCTCGCTTTCGAAGAGATCGATAGATTTTCGGAGCTGCGCATTGTGACCGAGCCAATCATTCGCGCCCAGGCCGTCGAAAAGTTCTACACGCAGCCCGATGGCCGCCGGATCGAGGTTATCGCGCCCGTCGATCTCGACATTGAGCCGGGCAAGATCGTGGCCCTGCTCGGTCCTTCGGGCTGCGGCAAGTCGACGCTGCTACGGATCCTGACGGGTCTGAGCAAACCGTCTTCGGGTAGAGTGCTTTGGCATGGCCAGCCAATCGATTCGCAGAACGCCGGGGTGGCGATCGTTTTTCAGAGCTTCGCGCTGTTTCCGTGGCTGACGGTGCTCGACAACGTGGAAGCGCCGCTCGAAGCACGCGGAGTGGCCGCGCTCGAACGGCACAAGCGTGCGTTGCGTATTCTGGACACGGTCGGCCTCGATGGTTTTGAAAGCGCCTATCCTAAAGAGCTTTCCGGAGGAATGAAGCAGCGCGTGGGCTTCGCGCGCGCCCTGGTGGTTGAGCCGGAAGTTCTTTTCATGGACGAGCCGTTCTCCGCACTCGACGTGCTGACGGCCGAAAACCTGCGCAATGAATTACTGGAACTGTGGCTGAGCAAGAAGATGCCAACGAGCGCGATCTTCATTGTGACGCACAATATCGAGGAGGCGATTCTGCTGGCGGACCGCGTGATCGTTCTGGGCAGAAATCCTGCTCGTGTGCGCGCGGATTTTCCGGCGGAATTGCCGCAGCCGCGCGACCGCAAGGCTCCTCGTTTCGTAGAACTGGTCGATTACGTTTACAAGGTGATGACCCAACCGGACCTCGCGCTGGCTGTTCCAGAACCCCAGGCAACCTCGCAGAAACCCGCGCGGCAGAAATACCAGATGCTGCCGCACGCGCGCGTCGGCGGAATCGCCGGTTTGATTGAACTTCTGCAAGACCGCGGCGGCAAGGAAGACGTCTATCGTTTATCGGAAGTTCTCATCATGGATGCGGAGGACCTACTCCCGATTGTCGAAGCCGCAGTATTGCTGCGATTCGCAATGCTGAGGGAAGGGGACGTGGAAATCACGGCGGAGGGAGCCAAGTTCGCCGAAGCTGACATCCTCTCCCGTAAGACCTTGTTCCGGCAGGCTGCGCTTGGAACTGTCACGATCCTGCAGCAGATTGACAGTATCCTGCATGCCAAGACAGACCACTCGATCTCCGAAGAATTCTTCTACGACATTCTCGACGAGCACTTCAGTCAGGACGAAGTCGAACGGCAGTTTGAAACAGCAATGAACTGGGGAAGATACGCGGAGATTTTTGATTACGACCGGGAATCGCACCGACTCATCCTGGCGGAACCAGTGTCGGAACCGCACCCGCCGACAGCGCCGGTGGAACCTTGACGGCAGCAGGTTCGGAAAGAGGCGGGGCGAAACGGCGAGAGCGCATACGATTTCGAAGCCCGTTGCGTTTCTGGTCGATTCTGCCGCGTCCCAGCGCAGCCAGCATACCCGACCTGGTCATGTTCTCGGCCGGGCTGGCGCTGTTCTATGGCGTTGTGGAGGTGGGGCGCAACTGGCTGGGGCCGTTCCGGCGTCAGGTTGAAATCAGCCACAGTCTCTCGGCCTTGCCGGTCTACGCAGGGTACTCGCTGCTGCGGATCGCGATCGCGTACTTGTTGAGCCTGATTTTCGCGATTGTTTACGGATATATTGCGGCCTATCGCCCGCGCGCGGAACGCTTCATGATCCCGCTGCTGGACGTTCTGCAATCGATTCCGGTCTTGAGTTTTCTTCCCGGTGTAATGCTGGCAATGGCGGCGCTGTTCCCCGGGCGACAACTCGGTGTTGAACTCGGTGCGGTGCTGCTGATATTCACCGGCCAGGTGTGGAACATGGCTTTCAGCTTCTACGCATCGCTCAAGAGCATTCCGCGAGAGATGCGGGAAGCGGCCACGATTTATCGTTTCAACTGGTGGCAGCGGTTTTTGCAGGTCGAATTACCGTTCGCGACCATCGGGCTGGTCTGGAACTCCATGATGTCGGTGGCGGGAGCGTGGTTCTTCCTGATGGCGTGCGAGCAGTTCAGCGACTTCCGGTTGCCCGGTCTCGGTTCCTATCTGCAAACGGCGGCGGACAGCGGGAACATCCGTTCGATTATCTTCGGCCTGCTGACGATGATTGCGGTCATCGTGATCATCGATCAGCTCGTCTGGCGGCCGGTCATTGCGTGGGGAGAGAAGTTCAAGGTCGAGCAAGTTGAAAGTTCGAATGCCCCGACTTCATGGGTGCTGGACTTTCTTCGCGGGTCGCGCACGGTTGCCTACCTGCGCAAGCGGGCCGTTCGCCCTGTGCGGGAGCAGATTGCCCATTATTTCTCCTCCCAGCACGAGGCCCAAAGCCAATCCTCGAATGGGAGCCAGAGCTCGATGTGGCTATGGCGCCTGTTCAGTGTGGCTGCGCTGGTGGCGATTGGGTATGCGGTGGTCCGCGTGGTGATCGTGCTTAGCGGGTTGCGGGGCGCGGAGCTTCGCGAAATCGGCTCGGGGCTGGGCGCAACGTTTCTGAGGGTAAACGCGGCGTTGCTGCTCGGCGCGCTCTGGACGATTCCCGCCGGTGTTGCAATTGGATTCAACCCTCGACTTGCCCGCATAGCGCAGCCCGTGGCGCAGATCGCGGCTTCGGTTCCGGCCACGGCGCTCTTTCCGGTTGTCCTTCTTGTTTTGATCCGGCTGGGTGGAGGGCTGGGGGTCGGGTCCATTGTGCTCCTTCTCCTCGGTACGCAGTGGTACATCCTGTTCAATGTAATCGCCGGGGCAATGGCCATCCCCACCGACCTGAAAGAAGCTGCGAACGTATTCGGGTTGCGTGGATGGGAACGCTGGCAAAAGCTGATTCTGCCAGGCATTTTTCCATTTCTGGTGACGGGATTGATCACGGCGTCGGGTGGTGCGTGGAATGCGAGCATTGTGGCGGAGTATTTCCACTTCAAGGGACAGATCTATTCCACAACAGGCGTGGGGGCGCTGATCTCGGGAGCCACCGATGCGAAGGACTTCCATCTTCTGCTTGCCGGGACGATTGCTCTGGCAGGGGTGGTGGTTACAACCAATCGCTTGCTCTGGCGTCGCCTGTATCGTCTGGCCGAAACGCGTTTCAAGCTTGAAGGCTAGAGGTGGGACTCGAGGGCGGGTCTGTGTCCGGCCGCGCGGCTGCAACTGGACCAATTGGACCTGGCGCCCGAATCGGCCTGCCATCCTTGAGCTCGATGCATGCCATTGCTACCATCCCCGGGTATGGTCGAGGAACGATATCGCCATCACTTTAATGAGTGTGCGCGCAAGGCCGAAGTTGGCATTTACGGGATTCTGGCCGTACTGCTAACGGCAACGGCGCTGATCGCCCTCGCGGATGGATCGGTGTCATTGTGGCGTGGCATTCGCGCCTGGAGCATATCGTCGCAAACCTTCGAGGTTCTGGATCACCTTCTAGTGGTTCTGATGCTGGTGGAAATCCTCCACACGGTCAGCATTTCGATCCGCTCCCACGTACTGGTCACCGAACCCTTTCTGGTCGTGGGCCTTATCGCATCGATCAGAAGGATTCTGGTCATCACGCTGGAAGCGTCCAGTCTCACCAAAGGCAGCAGCTGGGCCGGAGAAACAGCCAGCATATTTCACGCCTCGATGATTGAACTGGGTTTGTTAGGCCTATTGATCCTGATATTGGTGTTTTCGATTACTCTTCTGCGGCGCTCGGCTGCGGGGCGGCAGGAATCGGAGTTTCCGGAAGTGGGTAAGGGGCAGGCAATGCGAAAAAAACAGGACTCGCCTTCCGGCGGGTCCTGTTTATTGGAGGAAAGAAGGAGCTGAGGCTAAAAACCTCGCCGTTTCCCCGGCACGTTTTCGGTAACCTCTAGTTCTACGACTTGCCGATCTTGCGCCGTATTGCCCCGGCCATTGCCAGCAAGCCTGTTCCCAGCAGACCCAGAGTACCCGGCTCCGGAGTGGTGTTGAGCGTTGACGTCCCCAGGTGGATGCTGCCTTTGTGATCAATCTTTTCCTGGTTCCAGTAGGTATAGATGGTTTCCGAGACGGTTCCTTTCGCCTCGTGGCCGTTCCAGAGCTGGCCAACGACAGTGCCGGTCAGGGTGTATGCGTGGAAAAACTTATTCGATACGATCAGGTTCCAGTCAATGTTGCCGTCGAACGCACCACTGAAGATGGTTCCCTTTTGTCCCTTCTTCGTACCGTAAACACCGGTCACGACAAAGCCCGATCCCACGCTGGAAAACTGTCCACCGTTCCAGATGCTGCCGGTGCTCTGGATAAAAGCGCCGGTCCAAAAGCTGACGGAGCCGAGCGCATGTCCAGCGCCCGCTTGAATCCCGTTAAAGCTCTTCAGTTGGGACCCGAACGAAGAGATGCCCGCATCGGTGATGGTAACCGACCCGAATTGATTGGTGATGTCGATGGCGTCCGCCCGTGCGGCGATGGGCAACGCAAACGACAGAAGCGCCAGGAGCAGGAGTGTACCCGCAACCCTTCCCATTGTTCCCTCCACAGAATCTATAAGTGTTGCGGAAGGCTGGCCTGAGAGAGCCAGCTAACGCAATCATGAAATTGAATTCCTGCTATTAGTTTCTCCCGAGGCGAACTGCGCATCGGGTTGGTACCCACGTGACAAATCTGGGGGCGATTTGTCCATCGGCAGTCTGCCATGTTGAGTGGCGGAGTGATGTGACATTTGTCACGTATCATCGTGATAAGGCATGATCTACTGAAGTAAAACGTTCTTTGTATGCAAGAGGTTGCAGCCTCGAGGCGGGACGGAACAAGGACGCCGGCTCGGTTTTTCTGCACATTGTGGGGCGGTGCCGTCTCGAGAAAGAGCTTGAGGCAAGCCGCTGCAGGTTGGACCCCGTAATTGACTTCCCTCTACTTTCGCGGGAAACTTGCCCATATAGCCTGCTTTTCGTCCCCTGCTTGTGGCAGGCTGGGGGACTGCATGTCTTCGCTCCCGATGCCGAAGTCCGAGCCGATGGCCGATGATCTCTATCCGCTGCCGCCCGAGGACCTCACGCGAGCGCTGGAGCGCCACCTGGCCGCCGCGTTTTCCCCCGACCTGGCGTTCGACCTCGTGCTGAACGACCTGGTGGCACGGGCCGCCGAAGCCACGGGCGCGAGCACCGCAGCTCTTGCCCTAGTGCGAGATGGCGAGATGTTTTGCCGGGCTGCCACAGGGCCGCTCGGGCCAGGGCTAGGTGACCCGTTAAGTACGCGCGATGGACTGTCGGGAGCCTGTGTTCGCGGCCGTGCGGCTCAGGTGTGCAACGACACAGAATCCGATCCTCGCGTGGATCCGGCGACTGCCGGCAAGCTGGGGGTCCGCTCGATGCTGATTGTGCCTGTTTTCGGCGGTACGAGCGAGGAAGCTACTGATCGCAATTCGCGGGGCGAACTTATCGGAGTGCTCGAAGTTCTCTCGGCGGAGCCGCACGCCTTTTCCGAAGCTTCCCAAACCGTGCTCGAAGGGTTTGCCCGCGAAGCTTCGAATGTGCGACACACCGCCGACCAGGTCCGCGATCAAGTGCTGGCGGCGACGGCCGAACCACCCGAGACGGGCCTGCTAAGGTCGTTCGATACCACTCCAGGCAAGATTGCGATTGTTGCACCAGCGGAAGGGCAGCCCTACGAGGCTTGGACGTTGATCTTGGGCGGGTTGGTAATTCTGGCCGCGATCGGGGTCAGCTTCATGGTGGGGTCCCGGGTGGGTTGGCTGAGGTCTCCACAGATAAGGCCGATAGCGCCCGTCTCCGAGCCTGCTCCTTTGCAAGCGGCAGCGCCAGCCGTCTCGCCCCCTGCCCCAGTTGCCGAAGCCCAACATCCAAAGCCAACGAAAGCGAAAGCAAAGGCACCGATAGCAGGCGCCGAAAGCGCACCCCCTGCAGCCTCTGGGGACCTGGTCGTTTACGACAAGGGGAAAGTCATTTTTCGTCTGAAAGGCCCGGGAGCGGCGTCCGCGGACAGTTCGAAAGGGGCCTCCGCCCAGGGCGCGACGAGCCCAACTCCACCTGCTTCGCCGGTTGTGGCGGCATCTTCCAACACGCGGCTGACGTCCCAGCGTTCGGTCTGGCTGGCTCCCGAGGAGGCTGAGTCCCGGCTCCTGAGTCACGTTGAGCCGAAATATCCACCCGATGCGCTGGCAGAACGCCGTTCCGGCAGCGTTGTTCTGGACGTGAACGTCGGCGAAGACGGAGCCGTATCTTCAGTGCGCACTCGTCTCGGCGATCCGATCCTGGGTGCTGCCGCCGCCCAGGCCGTGCGAACCTGGCACTACCGCCCTTACCGGTGGCACGAGAAGGCATCGTCATTTGAGACCGATGTGACGGTGATCTTCTCGCTGCCCAACTGAAAAGCTGCTGCCGTTTTCAGCGGGAGGGTGAAAAACGGGCCGCACTCCAAGGTGTAAAATAAGTGTTCGTATTTTCTGGTTTTGCCCATCTGAGAAAGGAATTCCTATGGCAACAGTAGAAGCTCCCCCTCGCGTGCAGGTCCGACTACATGAAGGACCGTTCAAGAATGAACCCTTGGTCGACTTCACGCGAGAAGACAACGTGCGGCGCATGCGTGCGGCGCTCGAGAAAATCCGCAGCCAGTTCGGCCGCGAATACGATCTGATCATCGGCGGAAAGCGCTCCAAGACTACAGATAAGATCCGCTCGCTCGATCCCGCGGCGCCGTCGCAGGTTGTAGGAATTCACCAAAAAGCGGGCAAGGAACACGTTGAGCCAGCAGTCAACGCCGCGCTCAAAGCCTTTTCCACGTGGAGCCAGACTCCGGTAGAAGAACGGGCCTCGCTGTTGTTCAGGGTTGCCGATGTAATGCGGGAGCGAAAGCTCGAGTTCATGGCGTGGCTTGTTTTCGAAGTTTCGAAGAACTGGGGGGAAGCGGACGGCGATATTTCGGAGGCGATCGATTTTTGCGAATTCTACGGACGAGAGGCGCTGCGCCTTGCCAAGTCTGAGACGCCCGTGCAACTGCCAGGTGAGCGCGACACGCTGAGCTACATTCCGCTCGGGGTGGGCGCGGTGATTCCGCCCTGGAATTTTGCGTGCGCCATCATGGCCGGCATGACCCTGGCATCGATTGTCACGGGGAACACCGTGATCCTCAAGCCGTCGAGCGATTCGCCGACGATTGCGGCGAAATTTGTTGAGTTGCTGGAAGAATGCGGGATGCCGGAAGGGGTAGTGAATTTTTGTCCGGGAGGCGGGGCGAGTTTCGGGGATGCAGTGGTAGCGCACCCTAAGGTTCGCTATGTTGCGTTTACCGGATCGCGAGAAGTAGGACTGCACATCAATCAATCGGCGGCGAATCAGAAGCCGGGCCAGATCTGGATCAAGCGCACGATCCTGGAAATGGGCGGCAAGGATGCGATTATCGTGGACGCAGACGCCGACATCGATTCCGCGGTCGAAGGAACAGCCCAGGCGGCATTCGGCTTCCAGGGCCAGAAATGTTCGGCGTGTTCGCGCGCTATCGTGGACGAACGCATCTACGACAAGTTCCTGGAAAAGCTGAAAGCGCGCGTGGAACGCATTACGGTGGGCAACCCGGCGGATAATCCCAACATGGCAGCCGTGATCAATGAAGGTTCCATGAACGACATCCTGCGCTACATTGAAATCGGCAAGAAGGATGGACGCCTGATTACCGGGGGGGCCCGCGCGACGAACGCCGGCCCGGGATACTTCATTCAGCCGACAGTGATCGCGGATATTCAGCCGAAATCAACGCTCGAGCAGGAAGAGATTTTTGGGCCGGTTCTCGCGGTGATCAAGTCGCGCAATTTCGACCACGCGCTGGAAATCGCCAACGACACGGAATTCGGCTTGACGGGAGCAGTTTATTCGAGTTCCCGCGAGAAGCTGGATCGCGCGGTGCGCGAATTCCACGTCGGCAACCTTTATCTCAACCGCAAGTGCACGGGCGCGATGGTGGGCGCACATCCATTTGGCGGTTTCAATATGTCGGGGACCGATTCGAAAGCTGGAGGCCCGGACTACCTTTACCTGTTTACGCAAGGGAAGAGCGTGGGCGAGAAAATGGCGTAGAGGCGAACCAGAACGAGTGTTTCTTTACAAGGGCTGGGGCACTGCCCCGGCTCTTTTCATTGCACCTTCCCAGAGAGATACATGTGGGCTACCTGATGAGCAATTTTTTCGGGATCCGCTTCGGCGAGGTTGGCCAGTACGACGACCGTGAGTTTGTCATCGACATAACGCGAGATCTGAGTTTCGAACCCCTGCCAGGCGCCTTCATGTTCCACGACGCGATGACCGTTGACGGTTTCGATGAACCAGCCAAAGCCGTAGTCTCCGGAGTTCGGCTGTCCGTTATTCAATTTCGCCACGGTCCACATCTGCTCAAGGCTTGATCGCTTGAGCAGCTTTTCGGTGTACAACGCGGCATCCCAGCGGGCCAGGTCTTGAATCGAGAAATACAAGCTGCCGTCCGCCGTGGTGTTCACCTTCGGTGACACCCACTCCTGATTCTGCAATTTTCCTTTGAGAAGACGATATCCCGCGGCCCGGTTGGGGATGATGTCGGCTTCGCTGATGATGCGAGTGGTGGTCATGCCCAAAGGCCGGAAGATGCGCTCCTGGAGAAAATCCCCGTAGAACTTGCCGGTCACTTTGTGAATGACGATGCCGAGTGTCAGATAACCGAGGTTGCTGTAGCTCCAACTGGTGCCGGGCGGAAAGGCGAGGGGGATCTTCTCGACGATCCGGATCATGTCGTCCTCGGTATAGTCCTTCCGCATGTCGAAGTCCTTTGGGTAGTCGGTGAAGCCGGCCGTATGGCTGAGCAGTTCGCGGATGGTGGCCCGCTTCCAAGTGCCAGGCGCATCGTGAAAATATTTTGTCAGCGGGTCGTCCAGACCGATCTTGCCCTCTTCAACCAGCATCATGATCGCGGTTGCAGTAAATTGCTTGCCCACGGAGCCAGATTGAAAGATGGTCTCGGGTTTGACCGGAACCTGCAGTTCTGCATTTGCCATGCCATAGCCCTGGGCCCGGACGACCTGCCCCGCGCGCGAAACCAGAAGAGCGAGACCCGGAATCTGCTGCCTTGCCATTTCCGCACCGATGTATTCGTCCACCGGATCCGATTGCCCAGCTGCTGGTGCGTGACCCACAGCCAGCAACAAGATCGAGGTGACGGCAATCCAATGGAAGGGCCGGATTTTCATGGTTTTCAGAATAGCGCGTTCGCGGAAAGTTGCAGTGGTGGAATTGTAAAAGGCCGCGCGCTGGCGGCCTTTTAGTATGCATGGCGACTGCTTAACTCAAAAGACCTCTTCATGAACTGGCGAGGAGGAGCTGGGCTTGAATTGCGTGTCTCCGGCATATGCGGCCCTGATGCTGTGTTGACCCTGCAGGAGAGATGCATCGGAGAAGACGGCCACTCCGCCTGACAGAGGGGCAGTGCCAATGGGCGCCCCGGCATCGGTAAAAGTCACTAATTCTCCGTCGGGTGGGGTCCCGCTTGGAGAGACAACAGAGGCCGTGAAAGTAACCGATTGGCCGAATGGAGACGGATTTTGAGACGAAGTCAGGTTCATTCCCGTGGAGGCTTTGACGATATTCTCCTGCAAAACGGCCGAGGAATTGCCGAGAAAGTTGCCGTCGCCCGGATAGACAGCCTGGATTTGCTTTGTGCCCGCGGTTGCAAAGGAAGTCGAAAGAGTTGCGACGCCGCTGATGAGGGGAGCCGTGCCTAGAATTTGCGCTCCCGTCTTGAAAGTGACGTTGCCGGTGGGAATGCCGGCTGGATGACTTAGGACCGTTGCAGTGAACGTCAGAGACTGGCCGGCGAAGGCCGGATTTTCACTGGAAGTAAGAGTGCTCGAGGTCGTCGGGCCTTGCAGAGCGAGTGAAATGGTGTTGTCGAGGGTGTTGGAAACCGCGAACTCAATCTGGCCATTGCCGTCGAAGTCGCCGACTCCAAGCCCTCCCGAAGGGGCGTTGCCAACCAAAGGGCTGAAACCAGTCTGGAAAGTGCCGTCCCCGTTGCCGAGATAGATGGAGAGGCGATCGCCGGCGTAAACAACAACAAGGTCCAGAATTCCATCCCCGTTGACATCCAGGGCAGAGACGTTGGCGGTCTCCTGCGGAACCGCTTGGCTGATCTGTTGCGAGAACGTGCCGTCTCCATTGCCCAACTGTATAACCAATGAGCCTGAAGCCGGGTCGACGTAGGCCAGGTCGAGAATGCCGTCGCCATTGAAGTCGCCGGCGGCCATCGCCTGGGGAGGGCCGGTGATAGGCTCGTCTGTAGTCCGAGCCGGTGTCGTAAAAGTACCATCGCCGTTGCCTGCGAACAACTGGAGTTCAGTGCCGTTGTTTCCGAGAAAAGTGTCGGCAAGGTCCAGTACGCCATCGTTGTTAAAGTCGCCGACCGCCAAGGCCGAGGGAAAGCCCGCAAGTTCAGGCTCCATGAGGGAGGTATTCGGGGTGAATGTTCCGTCGCCGTTGCCCTGAAGAATGAATACTTGCGGCATGGCGAAGGAGACGGCGGAAACAGCCAGATCGAGATTGCCATCTCGGTTGAAATCGCCGACTGCAATTGAGCTCAGATCGCCATCGAGGCCCGGCATGGCGAGCGTGCCCTTCTTGAATGACCCATCGCCCCGACCCAGATAAACGGTGACGAAGGCACATCCCTGGCAATTCGGTTCGGAAATAACGACCAGATCGATGTTGCCATCGTGGTTGAAGTCGCCTACCGCCGCCGAGACTGGATAGCCGCCAGAGGCGAGCCGGGTCTTGGTGGAAAAAGTTCCGTCGCCATTGCCGAGAAGAATTGAAATGTCACGGTTACTGACGAAGGGCGGACAGCCTGGGTCAGGGCCACATTCGGTGACGACCGCCAAATCTGTCCAGCCGTCATTGTTGAAGTCGGCCGCAACCACGTCCACGGGAGTGGATCCAACGGCGAAGGAGCGGGGGAGTGCAAACGTGGGAGCGGCAGTCATGGATCTAACGCTAAACAAAACGGGATTTGACGCGCCGCCACCAGGGCCGGGATTGACGACGGTGACCGTCGCGGTGCCGCGTGTGGAAACAAAAGATGCCGGAACGGCAGCCGTCAACTGATCATGGCTCACAAACTGGGTTGTCAGCTTTTTATTGTTCCAGTTCACCGCGGAATGCGGGACAAAGCCCGCTCCATTTACGGTCAACGTGAAGCCGACGCTGCCGGGTGCAACGCTACCCGGAACGAGCGGCTGATTCAGGAAGGGAACGGGATTCGATGACGCAAACAATAAGCCGCAGCCAAGAAAGAGGACAACTACTGCACAAACGCGATACATAACAACTCCACACTTCTGGCTGGGGAAACTGACGGGGAAAGCGAATTTATGGTCGCACGAGAATTCTGGAGTGTCAATGACTTCCCGCGACAGACGGGTTGTTCAACGAGGTGCGGAGGAGAAGGAGAGGGCGGCCAATTTATTGAGGAAGCAAAAAGGCTGCCCGCAGGCAGCCTTTTTATCTGAAAGTGAAGGTTAGTTTGAGATCCCTGCGCTCTGCGGTGCGGGTGGAACGGCGGCTGCTGCGGTTGCGGCGGCAGCTTCGTTCAGGATCCGGTGATGGATTGTAAACAAAGCCAATTCCAGACGGTCGGAAACGCCGATCTTGTCGTAGACATTGCGCAGATAGTTTTTGATCACCTGCTCGGTGGTTCCCAACTGGGTCGCGATCTCCTTGTTCTTGTATCCCTGGACAATGAGCGCGACGATGCGAAGTTCCTTGGCGGTGAGGCGGTCGCGAACTCTGAGCCCGACCATATCGTTCTCGGTGAGTTCGCTGGGCACGGCCATGTCCTGCACCCAGGTTTCGCCGCGGGCAACCTTACGAACACAGTCTACGAGGGCTGGGCTGGTCACATTGCGGTAAACAACGCCATGCGAACCTGCAGCCATGTAGCGCTGGGCGCTCTCGCCGGTATCGGCCAAGACGACGACCCGCGTCTTGTTCTTGTTGGCGGCGGAAAGCACGGAGTTGAAGTCGGAGTGAAAACCACCGGCAATGACCAGAACGGCGGCTCGAAACTTGTCGAGCGCCATAAACATCTGCTCGGCAGTCTGAGCCTGAGCCACGATGCGCATTTCATCTTCTACGGCCAGCACTTTTGCGATGCCGGCTCGAAAAATCGCCTGATTGTCGGCCAGAATAAGCTTCAGCATGGATGGCGCTCCCCTTACTCGCTTCGAACAAATTCGTAGGAATCAATTACGCAAGCGACGCCGCGAGTTTCCGCGGGCGATACGCCGGCGTGCGGTTCATCGGTGCGAACAACGCGACCGCGGCACTGAATTACGACGTCCTCTTTGCCCCCCGTCACTTCCGGCGGAAGAGCGATTTCAAACTCCACCGGCGAACCAACTTCGAGTGAGGCATCGGCGCGAATATAAACGCCCGCGGCACTCAAGTCGCCGGTGACTCCGCTGGTCTCGGCGGAGGAGTCCTCTTTATGTATCTTGATCGGCAGGTGCAGTGGAAATCTTTTCCCGGTACGTGCTTCAGCCACAACGCCTCCTCTGCTTGTGCTCCGAAACTCGGGAAAAAGACCCGAAAACGCGGAACACCCGGCCCAGAGCCTGTAATAAGCAGCTAGGGGCGTTATATCACGGAAAATGGCCGAAGCAGAAGGGTTTGTTACCTAAGTAATACAGTAGCAACTAGATACCTCCTAAACGGCGGCAGGCTCGAAAGAATTTTGCAACGGGCGGATGTGGGCTGTCGAGGGTCAGGCCAATCAGGGTCAGGCCAATCAGGAAGCCGCATCATCCCGCCGACGATCGAGTGAATGGCGCCGGAGTACACGGCGGCGGTGGGATTCCTGCAAGGGTGGAGAGGCGGCGATGCCGCATAGAACATAAAAGAATGCGGCGTTGGCGGGGATCTGAAGATTGAAATCAAGAAAACTATGGACCAGAATGCCGACGCAGCCGAGCAGGCAGGCGGCGGTGAGCGCGCCGGAAGGAGTCTGGTTCCAGTTCTTCAGTTTGGCCGCCGCGCGGTGGAAAACGGTGACAAGAAACCACACGGCGATCGCGAATCCGGCGAGGCCAGTTTCGACAAAGAGCTGCAGATAGTCGTTGTGGGCCTCGTTGACAAAGAAAGTGGAATAGAAGCTGCGGAATCCCGGGTAGACAATTGGGAAAGTACCGAGTCCCCACCCCAGGAGGGGCCTTTTGAGGAACATCCGCACACAATCGCGGTCGATGGTGACGCGCATGCCTCCCGTGATTTCAGCCTGGGCTTCGGTGTGAATGCTGGCCAGCCGGCGAGTGAGTTCGTTGCCGCCAAGCCAAACCAGGAAGCCAACCACGAGAATCAGGAAAGCACCGAGCAGGAGGGGCTGTCTCCAGTTGTTCTTGTGCGAACCGAGGACCAGCACGGTCAGGACGATGATCTCAGCAACAAACGCCAGCATGCCCCCCCGGGAGCCGGAAAGAAAGATACTTCCAGCCATAAGCGCAGCGATGGCCATGACGAAAAGCTTCCGATTTCCCTCTGTAAAGCGGGTGGCCGCCAGCACCAGAGGGAACGGCGTCAGCATTTCCAGCAACCCGGCGTAGTGGTTGTGATTGACGTAGGGTCCGTAAAGCGCTCCCCCCTGCTGGGCTGGCCAGACCCAGTAGAGCTTGCCGTTGGGAGCGATGCCCTGCAAGATCGCAAACGAAGCCAGCAGGCCACCGTAGATGGTGACCGCTTTCACCACCCAATCGAACTGCGAGGTACGGCGAAACGATTGAGTGACGACAAAAGTCAACATGCCATAGGCGCAGTAGAGCAGCATCTGCGCGTAGGTTGCGTGGCGGTATGCGGTGGTCCCGATGAGCCACTGTACGAACACGAGAGCAAGGAAGGCTGCCATGGGCAGATCGAGCGGATTCAAGGACAAATCCATCTGCCGCTTAACCCACTGCCGGACTCCCCACGCGATGAGGACCGCCGCCGCGCAAGCTTCCAGTCCAAAGATGGACCAGGGTTCAACCGCTCCAAAGGCCAAGGGCGCCAAGAGGAGGACCGAGCCACTGCAAGCGAGCAGAACAGAATTGGTGAGCCTGAGCCTGGAGGCTTTCAGGACGGGCGCGGGTTCGGGCTGTGCGGCCAGAGCGGAGCTCAATTTTTGTCCTTGCCATCGGCGGAATTTTCGGGCGCCAATTGAAAGTCATCGAGCCAGAGTTTTCCCCGAATCGGGCTACCAGGAGGGAACCGTTCGACGGTCAGACTCAGGAGAGTGGTAGAGCCGGGCGCAACAATCTTCGAATGGATTTCCTTCCAAAAGTCGGCATCATTGACTGGATCGCTCTTGAAAATCAGAGCGTTGGTGTAAGCATCGCGCAGCACAATCTGCGGGCCGCCGGCGCCTTGAAAATCCGCAGACTTGTAGTAAGCCGAGAAATCGTAACGGGCGCCACCTTGCACCGGAATCAGCTGTTGAATGCCGGCATCGGCGATGCCCGGACCGTCAAAGGTCAGGGACAGCGAGCGATGACCTTCGCGGAAATCGCTGGCATCGAGAAGGGGGTGGACCCCGGTACGGCTTACGTAGGTCCAGTCAAATCCGCCGTTAAGAATGTCGAGACCAAAGTCGCCATTGATGATCAGGTTATCTTCCGTCGGCAAATAAGCAGACAGTCCGAGGCTACCGGCGGCCTGCTCCCATGCGGTCATGGCGGCGTCGGGACGGCGGGCCTGAATCAGATACCGGACATATTCAAACAGACGCCAGGTCTGGAACTTTTCATGGAGTTGAGTGAGGCGCGACCAGGTTTTTATGGTGCCCGCGGTTTCCTGCCGCGTCATGAGCAAGTTGAGGAATGCGATGAGGGAATCGGCGCGCGCCGGCACAACATCCTGCAGCAAAGCGTCAGGATCCTGGCGCACTCGCCAGCACGCCTGCAGGGCGGCGTCAGCAAGTGCCGGATCGTTCTCGATAACGATGCGGAATTCGCGCAGAGCCCGTTCGATTTGACCGTCCACGAGAAAGAAGTTGGCTGCCTTCCATGCCACTTCGGGGGCCGTGGGTTCCGCCAGCAGAGCCCGATCGAGAGCAGCGCGCTGACCATCCAGTTCCCCGGTGACCTGATAGGAGGCAGCGAGGTCCAGCCAATAAGCGGCGTTGTAGGGATTCAAGGCAACGGCAGAGCGGTAGATGTCAACTGCGGCTTGAGGATCACCAGCGCTAAAAGCCAGGAAAGTGGCCAACCGGTGGCGGTAATCGGCGTTGCCGGGGGAGAGCCGGACGGCACGCTCGAGCTTCGCCCGGTCGGAATGCGATGCATAGGCACTGGCGGCAAACTCTCTTGCGGTGACAAAAAGGAATCCAAGCCCAAGCAGAGCGAGGCCCGCAGGCAACAGCCAGGGGCGCCGTTCTGAAAAATGAATCATCATGATACAGGTGCCGACGCGCGTGGGCGCCGGCCACAAAATTCTCTAGTGAAAATTCTGGTCCGCAGAACCGCGCTCCCGGTAAAAGCAGGTGGAACTGGTCATAATCACTAAGCCCCACTGGACGCCGCTTTTGGAGGGGTTCCCGTCCCGCCTTCGAGCGGTTCTTCCTGATAGTAATGAGTGTACTTACCCTGGTACTCGTAATAGTAGTAATAGTCCGGCGAGGTCAGATCGACGGCATTGAGCAGGACGCCGGCCACATGGGCGTTCACCTGCATCAGGATGTCGCGGGCACGGCGGAGGGCTTGTTTGGTTGTCTGGCCGGAACGAATCACCAGGATGGTGGCGTCGGCCCGGGGCGAGAGCACAACGGCATCCGTGACGGAGAGCGTGGGAGGAGTATCCATCACGATGTGGTCGTACTGTTCGCGCAGCTCCGCAATCAGATCCCGCATGTGGGAAGATGCCAGCAACTCGGCCGGATTGGGTGGGGGCGTGCCGGCAGGCAGAATAAAGAGGTTGGGCAGCACCGGAGAAACGGTGATGGCCTGCTGCAGCGTGGCGCTGCCGGTGAGCACATTGCTGAGACCACTGCGCGGACCCATTCCCAGAGTCTTGTGGACGCTGGGACGTCGCAGGTCCGCGTCGACCAGGAGGACGCGCACTCCTTTTTGGGCAAGGACGATAGCCGTATTGATGCTGGTCGTGGTCTTGCCTTCCTGGGGACGGGCGCTGGTCACCATAATCACCCTCGGAGGAGCGCCGAGATTGGAGAGCAGCAAGGAAGTCCGCAAGGCGCGATAGGACTCAGCCATCTGCGATTGGGGACGGGCCTGAGTCACGGTTTCAAACGTCTCTCTCGCGGACGTCAATGCCAGTCGATTCGCGCTGGAGCCGCGTACTGTGGTCTTTGATCCCAGCGGAATCATCCCCAAGGAAGGCAAGGCGGAAAGAGCCTGGGCCTGCTCCGGAGTGCGGACCGTATTGTCCATATTCTCCAGCAGGAAGGCGAGGCCAACGCCGGAGATGACGCCGAGCACGAGCGCGAAAGAAAGGTTACGGGGAATGTTGGGTTCGACGGGCGTCGTCGGGACGCGCGCCGCACTGAGAATGCGGAAATTGTTGGAACGCAAGCCCGCGGTTACGCCCGCCTCCTTCAGTTTCTCCAGCAGACCTTCGTAGAGGGTGCGGTTGGACTCGACATCGCGTTTAAGCAAACTATATTCAATGGCGCTCTCGTTAAGCTTGTTGGCTTCCTGCTTCTGCTTCTCGAAGGAATCGTGCAGCAGGCTTTCACGCTGCAAGGCGGCCAGGTACTGGCCGCGAAGATGGTCAACAGCCTTGTTGGTTTCCGACTGCAGTTGGCGGTCGATTTCCTTGAGCTGGTTATTGAGCTGGGCAACTTTTGGATAGGACGGGCCGAGCTGAGTGCTGAGATCGGCAATTTGAATTCTGAGAGCGGCCTGTTGGGAGCGCAAGGAGTCGAGAAGACCCGAACCGGCGCCCGGGCCCGCGGTCACAATACTTGCCGCTATGACCTCGGGATCATTGGACTGCGCCTGCCGATAGATGGCTTCCTTCTGCATCCGATCGGACTCGGCCGCGGTCAGTTCCTTGTTGATTTCGTCCAGCTTTTCGGTCGTGATGTTCTGCTTTTCATCGTTGCCCAGAATCTCGTGCTCTTTCTGGTAGCGGACGAGTTTCTCCTGCGAAGTTTCCACTTTCATCTGCAAGTCGACGAGCTGCTTGGAGAGCCAATCGGAAGCCTGCATTGTGGATTCGAACTTGGTCTTGAAATTCTGCTCGACGTAGGTGGAGGCGAGCGTATTCACGACGCTGGCGGCAAGCTGCGGATCGGTGCTGTTGTAGTGGATCTCGATAATCCGAGTGTTCGGGATGAGCGTGACATGAAGGTTGCCATGAAACGTTCCCAGCAAAGCGCTGGCACGGTTGGAATCGGTAAGAAGGGGATCGGCGACCAGATTCGCCTGCTTCTGTTCAGGATGGCCGCCGAACTCGGGACGTTTGTCGAGATTCAACTGGCGGATGACCTGGAGACCGAGCAAATCGCTCTGAATAATGCGGACCTCGGTATCGAGATCGCTCTGGTCGTAGTAATCGACGACGGGGACGGAATCCTTGAAAACGATCAGATTCGAGTCCGCCTTGTTGACGGCGATTTGTCCCGCCGCTTCATAAACGGGCGTCTCGCGCAGGCTGGCGATGGCAACAGCAGCAAAAATACCGACGATACAGGAAATGACAAGCCATTTGCGTTTGATGAGAACGCGCATGTACTCGCGCAGGCTCGACTCCTGCGTGGGCAGCACGTTATAGAGCGTCGAACCCAGGGGCCGTAACAGTTCACCTTCACTGGGACGGAACTCGCGTAATTCGTCGCTACCACGAGGAGCCAAAGGGCCAAATGCCATGAATATTCCTTAACCGTCCAGACACCGTCATTCCGGTAACTCAGCAGAATGCAGCTGATTCCGCTTGAGCGCGTACCGGAGAGACGAAAGCAGAGTCTTCGCGGATTTTGCCTGATTTTAGCATCCGGAGAGTTGGAACCGTTCAGATATTCGAACCCATCGTGTTGCCATTTCTTGGTTCGGGTCCCCGGGCGGGGGTGGAACTCCTCAGCTATACTAGCGAACGAAACCGCTAGCAGAGATCAGACCTTACTCCGGTCCTTTTGAGCGCAAAGAAGGGTGATCCGAATGGTTAATTGGTCGCAGGAATCCATATTGATCACCGGCGGGACGGGTTCGTTCGGAAAGAAGTTTGTGGAAGTCATGCTGCGGGAGTACCGTCCACAGCGATTGGTGGTCTTCAGCCGCGACGAATTGAAACAGCATGAGATGAGAGCCGCGGGCATGGATCATTCCAGCCTGAGGTATTTCATCGGCGATGTTCGTGATGTGGACCGATTAAAACGCGCCCTCGCCGGAGTGACGGTGGTTGTGCACGCGGCGGCGCTCAAGCAGGTGCCGGCCTGCGAATACAACCCTTTCGAAGCTATTCAGACCAACATTATGGGCGGGCGCAATGTAATTGACGCGTCCATCGATCAGGGCGTGCGGCGAATTCTGGCGCTGAGCACCGATAAAGCCGTGAACCCGATCAATCTCTACGGTGCGACCAAACTGTGCGCGGAGAAGATGTTTGTACAAGCCAACGCCTATGCGGGCGCGCAGGATACTCGCTTTAGCTGTGCGAGATACGGGAATGTGGTCGGCAGCCGAGGCAGCGTAATTCCGATTTTTCTGGAGCAGCGCAGGCGGGGAAAGATCACGATCACAGACCCCAGGATGACGCGTTTTTGGCTGACGCTGGAGCAGGGCGTGAGATTTGTTATCGGTTGCATCGAGCAAATGGTGGGCGGCGAGATTTTTGTGCCGCGAATTCCGAGCATGCGACTGGTGGACCTGGCCGAAACGATCGCGCCGGGATGCGAGGTGGAATACATCGGGATCCGGCCGGGAGAAAAACTCCACGAGGTGCTGGTTTCCGAGGACGAGTCGAGGCACGCGCTTGCGACCGAGGACATGTTCGTAATTCAACCGGCGCATCCGTGGTGGAAATCAGAAAACTGGAACAATGCGCGGCCGCTTCCTGAAGGCTTCCGCTACTCGAGCGACGCCAACGAGCGCTGGCTGTCGCGGCGGGAACTGGAAGAACTGGTCGCGCCGGAAGCCAAGGCTGTGGAGGCGGTTCCAACCTCCGCCTAGCATGAGTGTCTTACCTATAAAGCTCGAACCTCTCGCAATCCATGGCGGAACTCCGGTACGCAAGACGCTGCTGCCTTATGGACGGCAGAGCCTGGACGACTGCGATATCCAATCGGTGGTCGAGGTGCTGAAGTCGGAGTGGCTGACGACAGGGCCGAAAGTCGGCGCGTTCGAAGAAGCTCTCGCCGATCGAGTGGGCGCCCGGTTCGCTGTCAGCTACAGTTCGGGCACGGCTGCCTTGCACGGAGCGGCATTTGCGGCCGGGTTAGAGCGTGGCGACGAGGCAATTACAACGCCCATGACGTTCTGCGCGACCGCCAACTGTGTTCTCTATCAGGGAGCGAGGCCGGTATTCGCGGACGTTTGCGAGGACACGCTGAACCTCGATCCGGACGAGGTTTCGAGCAAGATTTGCTCCCACACCAAAGCCATGATTGCGGTTGATTACGCGGGACATCCCGCGGCGCTGGATGAACTGAAACAGATGGCAACGCGCAGCGGCGCAGTTCTGATCGAAGACGCCTGCCATGCCCTGGGTGCGGAGTTTCACGGCAGGCGCGTGGGAAGCCTGGCTGACATGACCGTGTTCAGTTTTCACCCGGTGAAACATGTGACCAGCGGCGAGGGCGGGATGGTCACAACCGACAATGCGCGGTTCGCTGAGAGGCTGCGTCATTTTCGTAATCACGGGATCAGCAGTGAAGCCCGGCAACGACAGGAATCGGGGCAGTGGTTTTATGAAATGGTGGCGCTGGGGTTCAACTACCGGCTCACGGACATCGGTTGTGCGCTGGGGTTGTCGCAACTAAGAAAGCTGGAGACGAATCTGCTTCGCCGCCGCGAGATTGCAGCGCAGTATGCAGGAGAGTTTGCGAACTTGCCGCTACTCCTGCCCGTGGTACGGGAGGGTGTCGCTCCGGCGTGGCATCTGTATCCGATCCGGCTCAAGCTGGAACTGTTTTCCGCAGGCCGGGGAGAGATATTCCGGGCACTACGCGCCGAGAACATCGGAGTCAGTGTGCATTATATTCCGGTTCACCGGCATCCTTATTATCGCGAGCGTTTCCCGGAAAATCCGGGAACCCTTCCGGTCGCGGAGAGAGCATACGAGCAACTGATCAGCCTGCCGATGTTTCATTCCATGACCCCGGAAGATGTGGAAGATGTCATACATGCAGTTCGTAAGGTATTGACTCACTACGCGGCAAAAGATGGGCGCGCTTCGCTTACGCCGACGAGTTCTGAGTAATTTCATGTCAAGAATGGCGGATTGGCTAGGATATCGGGCTCTGGTGGTGGGCTGCGGTTCGATTGGCCGGCGGCACGCCAGAAACCTCAAGTCCCTGGGATTACAGCAACTCGCATTCTGCG
>Ga0335080_10000756_pt1 | contig 30316 bp, 16 predicted proteins | sample Lox_Sample_34_FD_206720 | JGI IMG/M metagenome (GOLD analysis project Ga0335080, IMG submission 206720) | Soil microbial communities from Loxahatchee National Wildlife Refuge, Florida, United States - Lox_Sample_3.4 | ecosystem: Environmental > Terrestrial > Soil > Wetlands | place: USA... | reverse complement strand
CCTGCTTGCACTCTTTCCACCGCACGAATCCGAATCTCCTCCAGCGTCTTATGGTCCAGGGCACGAGCGTCGCGTCGCTTCATGCCGGTCATTATACCCTATGTATACTTACTTATGAATATATTAAGGGCATTCCGACAGAAGCCCCTGGGGAGTCGAACTGGAGTTGCAGAAAGCAATCGCGGGCAGACGCGGGGCAAGGGAGCGGAAATGAAAGACGCTTTCGGTAAACGCAAGCCGTCAAGCCATCTGGCTCCGACGGCGGCTTGATCGCAGGGGAAAAATCATAGCTTCCTATGGCTCAAGCCATTGATTAAATCTTCTAACGATGCTTGTCGCGGTGAGCCATCTCGGAACACGTCAGGCCTCCTTATGCCGATCATCCGGAGGCTCCCGGTATGGGCTGCATCACTGACTCGGATGCGGCAGCCGTGTTAAGTAAAGCTCATGAAGCGGGCTTGGATGCTCGGCCGGAAGCTGGCCGGCATCGCCGTCGTCTGGTGGTGCTGGCTGTTGACCGCCATTCGGAACTTGTCGTTCTTCTGGTCGACCGCAGTGGTATGGGTTGGCATTGCATTAGTTCCACTCATCGCCATTTGCGGACGAAGGCTTCTCGACCACTGTCCGACCGTCGAGCGGGCCGCTGTGGTATCCCTCATGGTTCACTTCGCGGAAGGTGTCCTGCTGGGATGCGGGCTCATCGTCGCTTTCTACTTCACGCAAGCCTATCCGATTGTTCGTATTCCATTCCCGAAAAAGATCAGTCTCCTCGCGGTCCGGATCACGGGGGCTCTGGCGACGTTGACGGTGGTGAATTTGGCACTCGGAGGTCTCGGGCTGCCTTTCGCGGCGGCGCAGAGCAGGAGGGTCGCCACTCATTGGCTCTGCGCCCGATGCCGAAATCCTATGGGGTTTTATGGATTGCTGTGCGCCATCGCCGGCGCCGTGTGGCTCCAATCGCTGCATGCTGTTCTGTGGACAATTCTGTGGCTTGCGCCGGCCTGGATCCTTCTCGTGCGCTTCTATGAAGAACGCGAACTGGAAATCCGTTTCGGCGAATCTTACTTGCAGTACAAAGCTCGAACCCCATTCTTCGGATTCTGAGCCATTGACTAGTCGACCCGATCCGCGCAAGGCCTTCCTTGAGATACGCCGCGCCTCTTCCTCACAACAGCTGCACCTGCAGAACTTACAGCAGCAGAAGCTGGCCGGGAAAACGACTGACGCATTATAGAAAGCCGCCCGACTCTGGCGGGCCCCAAGAGGCAGGCCACGAAACGGACCTGGACAAGGGACGAAAGAGTGCACAGTCGAGCGCACCACGGTATCGGGCACAGCCTTCCAAGAGAGCCTATATTCCCAAAGCGGACGGGCGACAAAGACCGCTGGGCATTGCCGCCCTGGAGGACAAGATCGTTCAACAGGCAGTGCGAAGGGTCCTCAACCAGATATACGAAGAGGATTTCTAGGATTCTCGTATGGTTCCGACCAGCCGCGTGGTTGCTGCGCCTCTTAGATAAACTCAGACGCGCACTCTGTCCCGCCCTGGTAAGGAGTTCGAAACTGCCCTCTACAGCGTAATCGGTTCACCATGCCGCCGGTTTCGAAGTCTGTGCTGATGAAGACCGGAAGCTACGCCGAGCGGAGAATACTTCATCCTTCGACGGATATTTCTTCGCCGGTGGCGAAGACGATGCCTCGTGGCTACGATAGAGGGTACGTCACAATTCGTAAAGAGTATCTAGGTAAACTGTTCAACGCTGAAGCCTAATTGCCAATTTTCCTCCTGAGCCAGCATTTGATCCAAAGTAACTTCCTGCTTCTGATAACCTGCCATGCGCCCAAGAATGCAGCTCAGCGCCGTGTCGACACCTTCGGCGATCTGGTTATGGGCCGGACCGGAAACAACACTGTCGATGAATGTGCGCTCCTTGTCGCGATCCGCGAACTCGAGATTATCGAGAAAAGCGCCGTTGGCGGCGAAGGTGCCGGAACCTGCAGTTTTTGACTCCGAATCCTGCCACGACCAGGCACTAGAACCAGTGATTGCGATCGGCCCAGAGTACGGGCACGTCGCTGATCCGCTTGAGCCGAACAGCTTCAGTCCGGCGTCGAACATGCCATCTCTGCCAAATTGCGTAGAACTAAACGAGAAGTGAACGTCGTTGGGATAAGTAAAGGCGATCTGGTAGTTATCCCAGCAGTCGCCGTAATGCGTAAGCACGTTGCGGCCGCCGGTAGCGGTTGCCTTCACCGGGTGCCCTCCGAGCATCCAGTTGCACAGATCGATGATGTGGATATTCTGCTCGACAAGGATGTCGCCGGAAAGGACGCGATCCCACAGCCAGTTGCGTAGGCGATATTCGTCTTGTCCTTCACCTTCGCGCTTCTTTTCAGTGGAAGCCGGGGCGTTGTAATTGCCGCAAGCGGTGGCAATTTTGCCCAGCGCACCGGCCTTGATTTTCTCCACAAGCGCGGCGATGGGCGGCGCATTGCGACATTGGAAACCGACATCGACGCTCTGGTTCGGCTTCACGCGCTTGGCGATTTCGAGAGCACGTTGCGCTTGCGCGACGTCGATTCCCACCGGCTTCTCGCAGTACACGTGCTTTCCGGCGGCGACAGCCGCTTCCAGGTGTTGCACGTGGAAATACGGTGGCGTCGAGATCTGGATAAGATCCACGTCCTTCGAGTTGGCCAGCTGCTCATAGCAATGCGGGGCACGAAAGAGAAGCTTGCTGTCGATCGGCGACTGTCCCAAGCTAGCATTGAGCTTATTGAGGCGATCCTGCCCAGCGGCGAGATTGTCGGAAAACAGATCCGCAAGAGCAACGACCCGTGCTGACGTATTCCGCGCAAATGACTCGGCGACCGACGAGCCACGATTGCCGCACCCTAGCAGCCCAATCCGGACCGCTGAGTTCGCTTCATAGCCAAATACTGTGCGGGGATTGAGCACCACCATTGCTGAAAGTGCTCCCGCCCCTGTCTGCAGAAACTCGCGACGGTTCATGTGTCCTCGTTCTAAGAGCACGGGTGCTGTGCTGTTCCCTAGATTTCCAAGCAGTTCTAGACACGGGCCTAAGATCAGGACAGCACTTCGTCCAGAATCTTCTGTAGATATAGTTTTTCGTTTTTTACGTCTTCAATTTGCTGCGGGCCTGAAGTTTCGCGTTCAATCGTGATCGCGCCGGTGTACCCGATCTCGTGAAGTTTCGTGAATACTTTCTTGAAATCGACGAGTCCCTGTCCGATGAGCACCTCTTCGCCTAGCTTGTTCGGATCTGTCGGCCACTTTCCATCCTTCGCATGCACGCTGCGCACATGCGGCCCGAGAATCTCGACTGCATCTACCGGATTTGCCTTGCCGTAGAGGATCGGGTTGGCAGTATCGAGCCCGACTCCGAGGTTTGACATGTTCACGTCTCGTATTACGCGCAACATCGTAGTTGGGGTTTCCTGGCCGGTTTCCATCAGGAAGTATTGGCCATTGTCTTGGCAGTGCTGCGCAACGGTGCGGATGGCTTCGACCGAGCCGGAATAGAGCGCGTCCGCAGGATTCTCCGGAATGAAACCACAGTGCGTCTGAACTTGGGGAACATCCACCAGTTTCGCAAAATCCGAGACCTGCTTCAGCGCATCGATACGCACAGCGCGAGTTTTCGGTGGCACCAAGCCGATGGTGGAAGGGCCTTCAACGAAGTTCCACTCAAGTGGCTCGGGGCCCACAACCTCAACTGTCGTTGCTATAAGCTCGTACTTTGCCAGCAGCTCACCGATTTGCCTCGCCGCATCTGGCGTGAACTTACTGATGTAGCCGTCAAGCGACAGGAAGCAATTCAAGAACCCCATGTCCCGAACGCGCTTGATCGTAGCTTCAGGAGCGTTATACGGACTGATGAGCAGCCCCAGCGCCATCGGTTTCGGCTTCGGCTTTTCAGGTTTGGCGAATGAGAGAAGCGGATAGAGTCCTGCGGCAATTGCGGCAGCAGCAGTCGCGGTACTCAGAAACGTACGGCGGTCCATGCGATTCCTCTCCTTTGAGTTGCCTACGGAGAAATTCTACTGTGACTCAGGTGAGAGAATAATCAGACAATCTGAATATCATTGTCGCACTCACCAATATCAGTCGAGCCCGCTGTGATTCAGAAGGGTAACTGCCGAATTGCATTTAGCTCCGGCGGAAATCTTCAGGAATTCTCGGAGATTCAGGTCCAATTGCAACATCGACTATTCCTATCGTTTTTGGTAGCAGCCAATGTCTGTCTGGCCGGATTTGATCCGCGGTGAGCCTTCAAGATCCACTTCTCCAACCGGCAGTCCGTCAAGCGTGCCCGCAGCAATCGCAGGGGAATCCGATTGCAGGTGAAAGTCGTTCGCGGCAGTATCAACAAAATCCGGATCGACGAAGCGCGAATGGCGGTCATTCCCCGTAGACTCAACGTACTTGTCGAATCCCGTCACTGTGGCGGAGGGGCCTGCCCAGATGCTCGCCTTCGCTCCAGAAGCACAATAATAAATATTGTGATCAATCACGGCTGGCTGTTGGTTTTTGTCGGCCTGAGATCGGTTCAGTATTATGAGGCAGCGGGACCCCGCGTAGACAATATTGTTCTCGAAAACATTGTCTGCCATGTTCCATTGCATCTGAAACTCACCCGAGCCGGTTGCCGACGTATCGTTTTCGTAGAGAGTGTTGTTGATCACCGTGGAGTGCACCGTGTGCCCCCGCTCAGGCGCATAACCTCCGATGGAAACGCCGGCCGTGTGGCAGTGATAGACAAGGTTATTCCGCGCAGTGATATAGCTGGTGGCGCGGTCCTTGTGTTCGCTGGCCAACTCGATTCCGAAGTCCACATTATGAATGACGTTTTGTTCAATCAGAATCCGCGTGCCGCCATCTACGTAAATGCCATCAGAGGATTCATCGTTGCGGTATGCGGGATTGCCGCGCGATGTAATGCTGTAAACCAGATTCCTGCTGACTGTGCCGTCGCGAGCCTGGTCAACAGCGGGGTCGGGCGCTGTGCGTTCGAAACCGATGATGTCGATTCCAATGTTGTTGTTGTCGTGGACGACATTGCGAGTGATACGGAAGTTCGTGACATTCCCGTTCACGACCAGTGACTCGCTCGAACCGGTTTTGAGGTGGTGCACCTCATTGCCGTCTATGATCAAGTCAGTGATAGGAGTTTTGGCGTCAGTGCCGTATACAGCAATGCCAAAGCCATTGCCTCCTCGTCCCGGAGCATCGCGGCCTTCGAAATTATTCTCAATGTGATGAATGTTGTTCTTTAGCAGTTCAATATGGGAGCCGGCCCCGATCACGTTTATGCCTAGAGGGGCCAACCGATGTTCGGCAGTCCGGAAGTTGCGAATTTCGAGGCCCTCGATCCTTACGTAACTCTGATTATGGATCGTCAGTACGCCCTGTCTGCCGGAAGGAGTGAGGTGCTCTGCTTCAAGGATTGCCGTTTCGCCTGGATAACTTCTGAATGTGATAAATCCATCGCTCGCGTTGCCGGATGTGTTGATGCTCACCAGTTCTTCGTATACTCCGCCCCGAACGTAGACCGTGCTTCCGGCCCGTGCGGTGTCTGCGGCGTGTTGAATGGTGCGCCAAGGTGCCCCTTGCGTACCGGCATTCGAATCATTGCCGGTTGTAGTCACGTAGGAGGAGGAGTTTGTCTGGCCAAATGCTGCGAAGACGCAATTCAGCAAAATACCAAGTGTTGCGAACTTCATGTTCATAGCTCATCGCGCTCCTAGCGCCTTACGTCCGATTGCCCAGCACAGGACCCTCACCTTCACACCAGCGGCTGATCGGGCCTGTAATTGTGGCGCAGTGTTAGCGAGCCATCGGGGTTGACCTTCTGGCGGCAGGCCCATCGGACCGGATACCGCACGCCCTTCACTTCGAGCTCAGCCTTAAGCCGCAACCCCTCCCAATCAACTCCTGCAGGCAGCATCAGCATGGCTTGATGAACGCCGGTTGGTTTCGGGTAACCGGCGTCGACGCAGCCTGACACTCGAATCTTACCGTCTTCGCTGAACACGGTAAGGCGCAGCACTCCGGGAACGGGAGCGATTCCGTCGTTAGCCAATCCCAGCACCAGACCGTTAGCTCCGTCACGGGTAAACGTCCAGATAAATGACGGGCGTATGCGATAGCCTACTTGGCGGGCCATCTCATCAATAGGGCCCGGAAACTTCTCGTAGTAACTCGAAATGCTGTGGGCCGATTGATTGTGCCAGCTCCAAACTGACAAATAGTTGACGCCGACGTCGACTGCGTGAGAAATAATTTGCTCGTTGTACGTAATTCCATCTTCATCGATCTGGAGATCCTTTGGGTCGCCGGTGGTGAAACCAACCTCGCAGATCGCGGCAGCCCATGGCGGACGGTAACTCAACGCCTCGATCTGAGTGTTCTCAATGAAGATCGTGTCCGTGCGCAACCAGTTCCCACTACGCATCGTGCGATCAACTAGATCGGCGTTGCCCACATTGCTGAAATCGGGCTGCGTGTTGGTTGCGAGCGGGACTTTGGTCCAATGTTCGAGTTGCAGCTCAAACATGCCGGCCCAAGTCTGCTCCGCGATCAACTGGCTGGGGAATGGATTCCCCTCGTACGGCCACGTGTGTCCTTCACCCCAAAAGCCGTACATCATGGTATCCATGAACTCGATCTGCGGATGACCGTTGAACTCGGCGGCCAGCAGTTCATTCAATTCGCGAAACGCAGACTGGTATGCCGGGTGATCGTAGCGGGGCACGCGGTTATCTTTCTTGTAACGCATTTCCGCGGGGTTGCCCTTCCACTCGCCTTTAAGTTTTACATAGGGAACCTTGTTGAGGAGAAAGTCCGGCATCCCGGGATCGGGGACGTCGGGATTTTCTAATTGGACTCGGAAGCCGATGCGTTTGTCATAGCGGCGAGCCAGGTCGAACGCAATCGTCCACCACGACGGGAAATCGAGACGGCCTGGTTGCTTCTGGACCTCGCGCCAGTTTGGACGGAGATACACCTTTTGCACGAACGGAAGCTTGACCAAATCCTCCAGAGTGCGTTCCTGGGTCTGGCCGGGGACTTTGAGCGGTCCAGTATCGTCGGAAAGATAGACAATGAGACCCATTCCGTAATTGCTGACGATCTCCTTGGACGGCGAGGTGATCATCGAGACATCGCTATCGGGAACTATGGCGCATGGACCGTACTGAGGGAACGGTCCCTGATAAAGCCGGTCGAGAACCGGAGGCCCCGATCCCCAGTCGTACTTGTCCCAGTTGTGTTCCGGGATGGAGGCATGAGCGTGGGGCTTAAACACACCAACGGCAAGTCCCGTTGCGGTAGCGGACTTCAAGAAAGTGCGTCGATCCATAAACTGCTCCAGTAAGGGCGAGGGTTGTCGAGCGATACCGAGATGCTATAACAAGATCGAAATAACACGAAAGCGTAAGAAATAAATCGTAATCCCCTTTCCTATATCGAGTTCCATGAACGGGCTTCGAGGTACTTGATCGCATCTCGAAGTAGCCTTCCCGTCACCTTGGTTTTACCGTGGCAACTCGCCAGGCTCAGCACGCGTCTTCGTTTTCTTGATAATCTCGAAAATACTGGGGGGACCATCTCCGTTGCCGCCGATCATTAACGCACAAAACATCTCAAAAGTATTCGGTGCGAAGCGGCTTTTCGAGGAAGTCTCTTTCACGGTTTCGGAGGCCGACCGAATTGGTCTGATCGGTCCCAACGGCTCCGGAAAATCCACCCTGCTGCGGATTCTGGCCGCGAAGGAACAGCCAGACAGCGGCAGTGTGGCCGTACGCAAGAGCTTGAGAATCAGTTGCGTAGAACAGGACTCGAGGTTTGTTGCCGAAGCGAGCGTTCGAACTGTGGCCGAGAGGGCAATCCAACGCTCAGTACCAGCTCGCGCAGAACGCGGGCCCCACTTTTCAGAGACGTTAGGCCGGGCCGGCTTTGACAACCTCGAACTGGAGGCGGCCTCACTATCCGGAGGCTGGCAGAAGCGGCTCGCGATTGTCGAAGCGCTGGTTCAGGCGCCCGATATCTTGCTGCTTGATGAGCCTACGAATCATCTGGATCTCGCTGGAATTCAATGGCTCGAAGACCTTCTGCAGCAGGCCCCGTTTGCCTGCGTGATCGTAAGCCATGACCGGTACTTTCTCGAAAACGTTGTAACCGACATGGCGGAGCTTAACCGCGTATACCCCAAGGGTTTGCTGCGAGTGCATGGGAGTTATAGCGCTTTCTTGGAGAAGAAAGAACAATTCCTCCACGCGCAATCGAATCGTCAGGAAGCTCTGGAAAACCTGGTGCACTCCGAGATTGAGTGGCTCCGACGCGGAGCAAAGGCGCGCACACGAAAATCCAAGGCCCGCATTGAGAAAGCTGGCGAGCTGGTAAGCGAACTTGCCAACCTCAACGCGAGAACCCAGAGCACCACTGCGCAAATTGACTTCTCAGCAACGGACCGACAGACCAAACGGTTGATCGAACTGCACAATGTCACATGCGAGATCGGCAATCAGAATAGAGTGTTGTTCGAAGGATTAAGCTTTGTCCTGTCCGCTGGAATGCGGGTCGGTGTTGTTGGGGCCAATGGAAGCGGCAAGACAACCCTATTAAGGATGTTGCTTGGCAACGTGCCTCCCACGCGTGGTGAAATTCGGCGCGCTGACTGGCTGCGCATCGTGTATTTCGACCAGAGTCGGCAACTCGACCCGAGCTTGACCCTGCGTCGCGCGCTCGCTCCGGAAGGAGACTCAGTTGTCTATCAGGACCGCGTCATTCACGTCGCATCCTGGGCCGCCAGATTCCTGTTTACCGGAGAACAACTGAATCAGCCCGTCGAGCGGCTTTCGGGAGGCGAACGCGCCCGTGTGCTCATTGCGCAGCTCATGCTTCAGTCCGCCGATGTTCTTCTGCTGGATGAGCCCACCAACGACCTCGACATCCCGACCCTGGAAATCTTGGAACAGAGTCTGCTCGAATTCAGTGGTTCTCTAGTCCTGGTCACGCACGATCGCTATCTCTTGGATCGCGTATCGACTGTCGTACTTGGGCTCGGTGGTCAAGGCAATGCTGAAAGCTTTGCCGACTATTGGCAGTGGGAGAGCTGGCAGGAGGAGCGCAGGCGCCGTCGGAACGAAAGCGAGCCAAAATCGGAATCCGCTTCCGTTGCTTCACCACCAGTACGAGGACAAAGGAAACTCTCATACCTCGAGGCACGCGAATATTCCAGCATTGAGAAACGCATTACGGAGGCCGAGCAGAGGCTGCAAATCAAGCGAACTGCATTGGAAGAACCGGCAATTTCTAGCGACGGCCAAAAGCTTATGGCTGCTTACGCTGAAATGGAAGCGGCACAAAAGGATCTGGACATGCTCTATGCGCGCTGGGCGGAACTTGAAGGGAAAGCTGACAGTTTGTCCCCTCGCTGATTGCGTGGGTGCCGTTCTCTATGCCATCCCCGTCATGTAGCAATGGTTCTGCAATCCGGAACTTACGTGCCTCATGGCGGAGAGTACTGCATTCTCCACTTCGCCGCCAGTGGAATTTACGGGGACGCCAACACCTTCCGTATTGCCGAGCATCACCGAAGTGGCCATTCGCCGATACAAGGGCGTTCCTGGCGACCCGTTCTGGTCTGCTCCGGCCCGGCAGCGGCCAAAACAGGATTGTCGTGGACCAAGAAGGCGGGAACATCAGATAAGCAGAGAGGGCCTTCACCCTTCATTTCGGATTTTAGTTGCACTCGTGAGGACGATCAGAGGCCATGATGAGTGTGAGAATTGATGCGGCTTCAGGAAACACGCAGTATAGCCTCTCGAATCTTACATCCTCGTGTTAATCGATTCCTATCTCGACGGTTCCAGGGTTCTCAGAAGTTGCATGAGGAACCAAGAAGTATTACCCACGTCCACCAAGGAATTCTTGTGGCCTGCGTGCTTGTTCTCGTTTTGACCAAGGATCCCGCTATGTGGCGCCACCGCAGCCGCCACACTGTTCTCCGATAGAGGCCATACTGTTTCTGTTCGAGAAAGCGCACCAACATTGGAATATCAGTCAGCAATGGCCGTCGCTTGTCCTGGAACCACTCATTGCTACCTTCCTTGCAGTCGAAGTATGTGCGATATTTCGCCCAGGTGCTTAACAGACCCTGCGTATCTCCCAGAAGCGCATAAGACTCGGCCCTAACGTGGGCCAAGTATCTAGCACAGTGGTCATGAGGCAGGTCCCGAAGTGCATCGCCGGAGGAGGAGACGATCTCCTCCAGATCGCTTTTCGAGAGTGCGGAAAGACAGCCTATATAGTTGGCTATCATCCACATACTCACTCCCTTGCGACGGCGCCAGGACGAGAGGAGTTCGCGAGCTTCGCGACGGTGATTCATTGAAGCGAGGGCACGACCGGTTTCCGACCAGGTTCGCACATCGGTTTCGACTTCCCATCTGTGTTTCTTCCAGTAATTTTTGACTAGCCGGTAATGACCAACGCTATTCAACCGGTTAAGGACTATGGCACGATAAACTGGATCCGTCCAAGGGCTGCCGTCAGCGAGCTTCAAGAGTCGCAAAACTTCTTTTACTCCGCGCTCTGGGAAGCAGCTACTCCAGAGCGTTTGTGGAATTCTCTTTTGAGTTCCAGCGTGCTCCAGCACGTGTGAACAGAGAATTGAGAATGCCTCTGGTGTAGGCCGTCGCTGTTTTTCCAGTGACCGGCAGGCTTCGTCATATGCTCTGTCTATCAATTGGGCTTTCTTGAGAGCCTCCCAGGCGTAATCCGCAGGCCATGCCGAGCTCTCGGCTTCCGCATAGAAAATGTCCTGCATGACCTTGATTGCCTCGTCCAGCTTCCGTTCTTGTGCCCGAACCTCAACCAGGCGGGCAAGATAATAGGGGTTATTGGGGTCTGAAGGATCGAAGGCGTTCAAGACCGCCTGTGCCTCATCTGCACGCTTTGCCTCTTGCAGTAAATCGTAACGGTGAAGATGCAAAGAGAGCTCCTCAGGAAAGTCGCTCAGCAACTCAGTCCACTCCGCATCCAGTTCGCTGACGGGAAGGCCCGCACTTTGGAGGACAACTAGACGCTGTCTTCGGAATCTCGGATCCGTGCGGACTTCTTCGGGAACTCTGGCGAGCAACTCTCGGGCTTGATCCCAAGCCTTGTCTTCCAGGAGCCAGTCCATCAATTGTGCCCACCCCCCCAAATACCAAGGGTGGGCTCGAACTACAGAAGCCATCTCATTCCGACCTTCCTGCTTCTTCCCCTGCTGGCGTTGAATCCACGCCAATCGACCTTGAGCTGGCGAAGAATCGCCGAGCCTTCGGCGAATGTGCAACATCACATTCTCGGAATCTTCGTACCGCCTCTGCTCCGCTAGGAGAACTGACAAGAGGTCCGCTGCGTCGAAAAATACGGGATTCAACGAGACACTACGTCGAAAACAGAGTTCTATTTCGCCCGGCCCGGCAAACCTTCGCAAGTTGTTCAGAGTCACACCCAATAAAAACCACAAGTAAGCACCGCGGGGGTAGATCTTGACTCCTGCGCGAGCTGCTGTCACGGCTCCCTCTTCATCACCACATTCCAGCAATAACTTGATAGCTCGGTCGCGCCAGGTTACGTCGCGAGGCGCCCTCTCCAGCGTCGTGAGGACAAGCCTCTTGGCCTGATCGAACTGGCCGTGACGAATCAAGACTTGAACCAATGCGTCGGAGAATTGAGTGTTCTGAGGATCACTTACGCTCGCTTCTTCCAGTAAATTCCGCGCCGAGTCACCTCGCCCGTTGAGTTCATGGACCCAGGCAAGCTGGATTCGTGCGTTCGAATTTTCGGGATGACGGCGAACGATTTCGCGAAGGCCATCCTCTGCCTCCGCAACTTTGCCCAATTTGCGGCAAGCTTGCACCAACGACAAGCGCACACCGAGGTGGAATGGAAAATGATCGACCGCAGGACGTAGCAGTTCATACGCACGCATCGCATCGGTACGCCCCTGGCCGTGTTCCAGCAAGAGATCAGCCAGCGACTCCACTATCTCGGGATCGTCGGGCCGGTGTTGGTTCCACCGCGTGACGGTTTCCTCCGCCATCCTGACGCCAAATCTTTGAGCAAGCAAGGGCACAATTTCGTGCGAAATCGACAAATATCCGGGAGCACGCAGAAGAATTGGTTCGATCGTGTTCCAGAACTCTCGCCGTTGTCCTGGCTCAAAACCCGCCGAGCATTCCCAAATCCGGTGGTATCCATAAGAATTGCTCGGGTCCCGTTCAATTGAATCCAGCCAACCAGAGACCGCTTCTCTCCATTGCCCATCAGCCTGGTACCACCACGCGTGAGCGCGGACCGTGGCTGGTTCCTCGGGAGCCGTTCGGTCGCATTCCCGAAGCAAAGCCGCCAGGCGCTTCTGGAACTTCGCTTGCCGACGAATCTCTGCTCGCTGCCAGTCCTCGATGCAATGAAATGCCAGTTCCAGCCAAGCCCACCCGTCCTCTGGGTTACGTTTTACTCTGCGGAGAAGAATGGAATATTTCTTCCACTTTGGTTCGCCGACACGCTCCAGTTGCCGATAGCGCAGCTCTTCCAACTCATCATGGCCTGGATTCTCGGATGTCCAGTTCGAAGCCAGCTCTAAAGCCCGACCGGCGCCGTCGCGCCTCGCGATGAGATCGACGAGTGCATAGCGGGCTCCCATATGATGCGGACGTTCGCGCACCCAATCCTCAGCATTTTCGGTGGACCTGCGCAGGTCCCCATTGAGCCTATAGAATTCAACAGCTGCTTCTCGGAAGAGCGGCATATTCCCGGTTCTTTCCAGAATGCCTAGCTGCTCTTTCGCTTCCTGCCATCGTCCCATCCGAGCCAAGAAGGGAACAACAAATCCCAGCAACTCTGGCATTGCACCCTGATGAGCCAGTGCCTCGCTGCACACAGACAGTGCTCGGTCAGGCTGTCCCCATACTTCCAAGGCTCTAATCCAGCTCACCCAAGTTCCGGCAGCGCGTTGCGTGTTAATAAACTTGCGAACCCGGCTCTCAAGCCATGAGAAGCCCTCTTGCTGCTTGTTGTTCCGCGCTAAGGCATCGCAATAAGTAAGTGCGAAGTGCTCATTTTCAGAGGCCTGGCACGATGCAAGGCGGTAGCAGAGCAAAGCACCTTCGATATCGTGCTGCTTCCGATGAAGGTCGCCAAGCACATGCCAGCCTTCGGCTGATTGCGGCTGGCGGCGAATTAGTCCATTGAGCAGAGCACGCGCGTCTGGACGTGTCTCAGCGGAGATGCTCAAGAGATCGGCATATTCGGCAACGTAGCGGACTGGCGGAAAGAGCCAGTCCTGTTGCGATTGCACTCCGGGTAGAATACCCCGCTCTACAACCGCTGCGAGCGTCTCCCGCATCAAGGCCGTGTTGCCACGTGCGCGGCAAGCCGCCAGCAAACGAAACCGCAAGTGGGCGGAATTGGGAAACTCGTTCAGCATTCGCTGGAAGCTCAACAGCGCCTCGCCTGTATGGCCATCCTCCGCCGCCTGAATTGAACGTAGCAACCGTGTGCCAGGATGAGAGGGGAGCTTCTGTTCAATGTCGTTGACAATCGCGCGCGATGCGCTCGGACCAAGTAAAGCTAGGGCTTTCTGTTGATCCTGCGCTGCAGCCATCAGCGCAACCACAGCCTCAGGCAACAGCCCATCAAGCAACTGCGTTTGTTGTGCCGGAACAACGGCCATTCCCCTGATACCTAGCGGTTCACGGTATTTCGCAAACCCCTCCAGCAGGTATTCGGCGCTTCGATATGCCATTGGGTCATGGATAATCAGCGTTCCCGCCGCCTCATCTAGCCCTACGGCCGCGACCGCATGGGAATTGTCATCTCCCTCAAGTGTGAGGACGAACCCGATTCCGTTTCTGATGAGTGCGGTGGCAGTCTCGCGGGTCACGGCAAAGAAGCGCACCGTGAACCCACGGTTCTCAAGCCATTCAGCCGCCGCCCACTCCATAGTTCCTCCAAACGTGATCTCGGAAGCCATCACGTCCGGATCGAACTGTTGTCCGACGGTGGCCAGAGCAGAAGCAAGACTGGTCGGGAGACACGTCTGGTGCTTCTGAATCGTTCGGGTGAATGGTAGGCGTCTCCGCTGGCCGGTGGGATTCTGGCGTAGATTGCTAAGAATTCTCCGGTAGAACGGAATGCGTGTCTCCTCCGCCCATCGTTCCATCGCAGCGTGATCATCCGCTAGTCCTGCAATATCGAGATGAACCCGCGCAATCAGTCGACGAGATTCCCGGTCAGCCAGAGGCATCAGTCCAGGCAGGCACTCTGCTAATCTCTGCGCGACGTCGAGGGCGCCACGCCGGCGATCATCCTCGAAAGTCTCAGCAAGTGCGCATTGATACCAGCAGGCAAGATGTACGATCTCGAAGGACTGACAATGATCAGAAGCCGCCGTCAAGCGCTCAGCCGCTTCTTGCACACGTCCAGTGTTAAGCAAGCTGTTTGAAAGACTGCGGGCCGCGTAGGGAGTGCCAGAATCGATCTCCCACGCGAATTCGGCACTCTTCAATGCCTCACTCCACCGGTCTTCGAGTCCGAGAACGTCTGACTCGCAGCTCATTACCCATCCGTCCCTCTCCTGTATGCTGCGGGCGCGATCAAGGCAACTGTGAGCCGTGGTGAAATCACGAAGAAACGCCCAAGTCACAGCGTGAGAAGCAAGCCAGGCCGCCTGCATCTCAGGGTCTTCAGCACAAATATCAGGGTTGAATTCGAACCCTCGCAAGTCGTCCAGCAATCGAATCCTGCGGCGAGCATGGTTCGCGAAATAGCGCACGCGCGGATTGGTCGCATCCCGCACATACGCGGCTCTAAATAGCCGCCGCGAAAGCCGCCAACCCGCAAGACGAAACGCCAGTCTTCCCCCAAAGATCAGTTCTTCGATGGAGAGGTCTTGAATGGAAGTCGATGGCTTCCAGTATTCGGAGCTTAAGCGGAATGCATCGAGAAAGAGATTTCTGTCATAGAGGCGCTGTAGGTCGGGGAGCGAGGGCACGCGAGTCCTATTGAAACATGCATCCAATGCATGTTCAACCTCGATACGTGTTCATGTGTGTCACGAATGTCATTGAGCGTTGTTTCGTGGAGGTGCGGTGAAGTGTGCGCCCCATGGTGTAATTCGTAAACGTCAATAGCGTCGACCGAATTATCTTTCCCATTTTCCGGCGCTTTACCCTGGAAACGAAAACCCGCACCCTCAAGCAATTTAAACAGGCCGCGTGACACCACCTGCTTGTTCACACCATCGCAGCTGAATACCCAGCTTCAGAGAAATTTCTAGACCTTGGACTCCGCGATTCCGCATTTTTCCGGAGAGATCTGCGAAATAGAAAACACCCGCGAAAAACTATTCGCAATATAATGAGTCCCACGCAAAGGCAGCATATGACCGGTGGGTTAAAAGGTTCCGCTTCAAGAACTGCCCGCATCGGGATGGTCGGGCTGCTCATTCTGTGTCTACTTTGCGCCGTATACTTTCTTCGGCGCCGTTCCGGTGACGAAGTGCACTTCAGCCGCGATGTACGCCCTATCCTGAATCAGAACTGCATGCCATGCCACGGAGGAGTGCGCCAGAAGAATAGAGTCTCCTTCTTATTCCGCGAAGAGGCGCTGGGCACCGGGAAATCCGGTAAGCGGACGATCGAGCCCGGAAAGCCAGATGAATCGGAACTGATGGCGCGGGTCACTTCCTCTGATTCTGAAGCCCGGATGCCATACCACGCGCCTCCTTTGTCGCCCCAACAGATTGACGTTCTGCGGAGGTGGATCAAACAGGGCGCAAGATGGGAGGATCATTGGGCGTTCGTCGCTCCGAAGCCTCAGGCTCTCCCGGCTGTCAGGCACAGCGTTTGGCCTCGTCAGCCACTTGATCGATTCATCCTTGCGCGTCTGGAGAAGGAAGGGCTCTCGCCGTCTCCTGAGGCTGACAAGTCAGCCTTGTTGCGCCGGGTCTCGTTCGACCTCACCGGCCTTCCACCGACGCCAGCAGAGCAAGCGTCCTTCTTGGCTGACTCTTCTCCCAACGCTTATGAAAAGCAGGTCGATCGTTTACTGGCCTCTGCTCACTACGGCGAACGCTGGGCCTCGATGTGGCTCGACTTGGCTCGCTATGCTGACACCAAAGGTTATGAAAAGGACACCGAGCGTCCTGGTGTATGGCCTTATCGCGATTGGGTGATCGATGCCTTTAACCGGAATGTGCCCTACGATCGATTTGTAATCACCCAGTTCGCCGGCGATTTGCTACCCAACGCCACATTTGAAGATCAAATCGCAACGTCCTTTCATCGCCAAACACCGGTCAACGACGAAGGCGGTACGGATGATGAAGAGTTCCGCACTGTTGCGGTCATGGACCGGTCGGCGACGACGTGGTCGGTGCTGAACGGTCTCACCATTAATTGCGTGCAGTGTCACTCGCATCCGTACGATCCAATCCGCCACGTGGAGTATTACAAGTCGCTAGCATTCTTCAACACGACCCAGGATGCCGACCTTCCCGAAGACACTCCTGTCTTGCTCGTACCAAAGGACAAGGCGCGTTACCCCGAAGCTGCGCGGTTGCAGCGGGAGCTCGCGAAGCTGCGGTCGGAAGTTGTATCGGAGGGCAGGAAGCTCGAGGAGCAGTCACAGTGGTCACCTATGCGCATTGTATCCGCAACGGCCAGTGCGGCATTGGCATCGCAGTGGGAAGCTCAGGAATTGGAACATCAGTTGGCTGACCTGAAGCAGCAGAAGCTCACCCCAAAAAAAGATAAAGACCAGCGCAAATACCTGCAACAGGCGATCGCTGAAACGCGCAAGAGAGCACAGGCCGAATCGGGCAAACTGACGCCGCTGCCGATCTCAGAAGGGGATCTGCGGGCAAGCACTGACATCTCCGGCAAGCAGGCGTACGAACTGACCGCGAAGGCGGATATTCCCATAGTTACGGCTTTGCGCATCGAAGTGAATCCGGTGAGTGCTGAAATTGCGCGTCACACTCCCGACCTCGGATTCATAGTGGACCGAATCGATGCCTGGATCATGGGAGATTCGGGGCAGGAGAAGAAGATCGTATTCCGGTTGTTTGTCCCGGATTCTGAATCGAGCCTGGAAAGCACAATGAGGGCCGCTCTCGAATCAAAGCGCCAACTTAGCGATGATTCCGGAGCCAACGGATTCCGTGTAATACCGAACCTGTTTCGCGCGCGTTGGATCGTGGGAGTTCCCGCCGAACCGCTCAGACTGCATCGGGGGAGTCGAATTAAACTGCGCCTGACACAGACGCAGGAGATTGACGACAAACCAGCCCTGGTGCGGCGCGCCCATCTATCCGTAACTCGAGACCAACTCTGGCAAGCAAAGGCCAACGACGCCGCCTGGAAAGAGAATCTCGCGCAACTTACAAAACTGAGCCGAGAATTGGCAAAGATTCCCACCGTTCCCCTACCGATCATGGCAGAGGAGCCTGCTTACGACCAGAGAGCCACCCTAGAATTCGATCGTGGCAACTTCCTGACCAAGATCGGACCTGCACTCGCTCCCGACGTACCCGGGATTTTTCCCCGTCTGCCTGAGAGAGCGCCGAGGAACCGTCTGACCCTAGCAAACTGGTTCTTTGCTCCAGGTCAGCCTCTGACCGCGCGCACCGCCGTAAACCGTTATTGGGAACAGTTATTTGGAACCGGGATCGTCGAAACCCTCGAAAACTTCGGGAGCGTGGGCGCAGAACCAAGCCATCCAGAACTTCTCGATTGGCTTGCACTTCATTTTCAGAACGACCTGCAATGGGATATGAAGGCGCTGTTACGCGAATTGGTCACCAGCGCAACCTATCGTCAAAGTGCAAAATCAACCCCCGCTCTTACCGAAAGAGACCCTCGCAACCGGCTCTTAGCTCGTGGACCGCAGCAGAGGCTCACTGCCGAGATGGTGCGGGATCAAGCACTGTTGGCGAGCGGATTATTGTCGGACAAGATGGGCGGCCCGCCAGTGATGCCACCACAACCGGACGGAGTGTGGAATACCGTCTACAACGACAGCAAATGGAAAGACGCTACCGGGCCTGATCGTTACCGTCGCGCCATTTACACCTACATAAAGAGGACCAGCGGCTATCCCAGTTTTCTCACTTTTGACGGGTCTGATCATGACACAAGCCTCGCTAGGCGCATTCCAACCAACACCCCACTGCAGGCGTTGGTGACGCTTAACGATCCCGTGTACTACGAAGCGTCCGAAGCCCTTGCGCGACGGATGCTCTCTCAGCAACAAGGGGGGGATGCTCGAATTGAATATGGCGCCCGGTTGGTCCTGTCGCGCGATCTGACCGACCCAGAGTTAGCCGCACTGCAGGCACTCTTTCAAAAAGTTGTTGCAGCGCCGGCTTATCAGCCTGTCGCTGCAGCAGCAAATCGCAACTCTCGGGAATTGACCGCCATGACCGCCGTGGCAAGCGTTCTCATCAACCTCGATGCGGCTTTGACAAGGTAATCAGTTATGTCCGACCCCAAACTCGCTCCGGAATTCCGATGGATCTAGAAATCAGATCTGGACCGCTCTCTGAAGTTGCGTTGGCATACCTGCAGGCGCGAACGCGCCGCCACTTCCTTCGCAGCCTCAGCGGCGGCTTGGGCACCCTGTTTCTTGGAGGGCTGGCCTCGAAGCTTGTGCCCTCGGCAAAAGCAGCGGGGGCAGAGACTGCCGCGCTCGATTTCAGCCGCGATGCCAGGAGTCCGTTGTCTCCACTTCCACCCCAGTTCCCGGCGAAAGTTCGCCGTGTGATTTATCTCCACATGGCAGGGGCACCCAGCCAGTTGGAGCTGTTTGAACATAAGCCAGAATTGAAAAGGTTTGATGGAGAGGATTGCCCAGAGTCATTCCTTGCGGGCAAACGTTTTGCATTCATCAGCGGTGTACCGAAGCTGCTCGGATCGCAGTACCCGTTTCATCAGGCGGGACAGAGCGGGCAGTGGATATCAGACCGTCTGCCACACATCGAGAAACAGGTTGACGATATCTGTTTCATCAAATCCATGCGGACGGACCAGTTCAATCACGCTCCGGCACAACTGCTCGTGCAGACGGGGAACCCGCGACTGGGATATGCATCGTTCGGGTCGTGGGTTGTTTATGGTTTGGGCACAGAGAATCAGAATTTGCCAGGCTTTATCGTGCTGCTTTCTGGCGGTAAGACGCCCGATGGCGGAAAGCAATTGTGGAGTTCTGGCTTCCTTCCCAGTGTGTACCAGGGCGTGCAATGCCGCTCCCACGGCGAACCCGTGCTTTATCTGGATAATCCCGCAGGTGTAAGCCGGCCATTGCGCCGCAGCATGCTCGACACGATTGATGACCTCAATCAGCAGACCTATGCCGCCTTCGGGAACCCCGAGACGGTGACGCGGATCGCGCAATACGAGATGGCGTTTCGGATGCAAATGGACGCAACCGATGCAATGGATATTCGTAAGGAGCCTGATTCCGTCCATACACAATATGGCTCCAAACCCGGCGAGGCCAGTTTCGCCAATAACTGTCTGGTGGCGCGGCGCCTGGCAGAGCGGGGCGTACGATTCCTCCAGCTCTATCACTGGGGATGGGACTCGCATGGCGCCGACGCGAAAGAAGCATTGAACCTGGGCTTCAACGACCGTTGCCGAGAGGTCGATCAACCGACTGCGGCACTACTAGCCGACCTCAAATCGCGCGGTTTGCTGGAAGACACGCTGGTGGTGTGGGGTGGAGAATTCGGCCGCACTCCGATGAGAGAAAACCGAGGCGGGCAAGTGATGAAGTATGTGGGTCGCGATCACAATCCAGGCGCCTTCACCATATGGCTGGCGGGCGGTGGCGTGAGGCCCGGGATCAGCTACGGTCAGACCGACGATATGGGGTATGAAATTGTCAAGGATCCGGTCGAGATTCGCGACCTCCACGCGACGATGCTGTACTTGCTGGGATTCGATCATCACAGACTGAACTATAGATTTCAGGGTCTGGAGCAAAAGCTGACCAGCGTGAAGGCGGCGCGAGTCGTGGCTGAAATTCTGGCATGAATCCTCCCGGCGGAATTGTTGACGAGGACGGTAAGTCCTCCACGACACCCAACCACGGCGTCCTCGTCCAATTTCGTTTCGGGCTCGTGATGCTGGCTCCCATCCTGGTCATCACGACGCTGGTCGCACTTCTCCCTCCCGACGGCAATGAGCGCGCAGGTTGGCTGCAATTCATCGGGCATTTTCATCCGTTGCTGGTCCATTTTCCCATCGCGCTTTTCCTACTGGTAACCATCCTCGAGATTGTCGGCCGAAGCGGTCATTTTGCGTATTTGCGACTTTCTGTAAACTTCGTTCTTGTGCTGGCAACGCTTGGGGCAATCTCGGCGGCGCTGCTGGGATGGTGCCTGGGACGCAGCGGAGGTTACTCTGGCACCTTGGTTACCCAGCACATGTGGGGCGGGGTCGCGGTATCCATCATCTGTTGGGTCTGTTGGCTGATACACTCGCGACCGCACGAACTCTCTGCAGCCTACGCAATCGCGCTGGCGTTGGGAGTTGGGCTTGTGGCGTGGACCGGTTACCGGGGCGGGCAATTATCGCTCGGGGCGAATCATCTCACCGAGCACATGCCCAACGGGTTGCGTAATCTGCTCGGCGTCGAGAATGATCGTGTTGCGTCAGCCCCGAGGGCCGATCCAAACACCTTTTACGGCGCACAGATTCAGCCGATCTTCACTGCACGCTGTATCAACTGCCATGGAGCGGACAAACACAAAGCAAATCTTCGCCTCGACAGTTATCGGGCTTTGATGCGAGGCGGGAAGAATGGGCCAGTGATTCGGAGCGGAAACGTTCAAGCCAGTGATCTTTTTCGTCGAATTACTCTGCCCGTCAGTCACGACGATTTCATGCCGAAGGGAAAGCAGCCTTTATCTGCGGACCAGGTAAAGGCGCTCGAATTGTGGATTGCCGCTGGTGCTTCGAGCTCGCTCGCTGCCAATGCGATCAAGATCACGCCTTCTGTTCCTCCCGCGCCAGCCGAAGTGAAGTTTGAGGAGGTTGACACCGCAGCCGTTGCCAGGCTCCGTTCTGCAATCGCACCGACCGTCACGCAACTGCAAAAGCAATTCCGCAACGTATTGGACTATGACTCGCGCGGTTCGGCCGACTTGCGGTTGAACGCTTCGATCCTCGGGAGCAATTTCGGAGACCGGGATCTGGAAGCCTTCGTGCCGATAGCCGAGCACATCGTTGCCGCCGACCTCTCTCGCACGGCTATCACAGACCACTCCGCAGCCGCCATTGCTGCGATGAAGCGTCTCCGTGTGTTGCGAGTCATGGACACACGTCTTACAGATGCAACACTTTTGCGGCTCGATACTCTAAGTCAACTGGAATCGTTGGATGTCTATGGCACACACATTACCGCGGCGGCTCTGCCGAGGATTGCAAAACTTCCGAAGCTCTCACATTTTTACGCTGGACAGACGGGCATTCTTCCAGGCCGACCCGTGCCCGAAGGCTTAGCCAAGAAGGTTATTTTTTGACTAATGCGCGCAGTGTTTGTCGAGAAGCGTGCCCCCGGGCTAAGTCCTGCGCAGAAGCGTGAGCCTCCCAATGGGCAACCACTCGGCTACGAGAATGTCACCGTTTTGGAGAAAGATGGCATCATGCGGCGTGATGAATTTTCCCGGTGAGAACTGCGCACGTGACTGGCTGCGTCGAGATCCCACCTCGCCGTTTTGCGCCTTGCCGTCTCCCAGTTGCGCCACCACTTTGAGTTCAAGATCGAGGATACATACCTGACTATCCAGGTCGGGGCAAACCATCCATTCGCCCTGGGTGTGGAAGTTGCATGGCATTCGTATGTGATCCTCATCTTTGATAGTCCTCAGATGCACACCGTCAAGGGTGAAAGTTTGGATTCTTCGATTGCCGCGGTCTGCCACAGCTAAAACAGGCGTTTTCCCGCGAGGATCGACCCAAAGGCCGTGCGGAGTCTGGAACTCTCCGTCGCCCTGCCCCGGCTTGCCTACTTCATTCAGAAATTCTCCCTTCAAGGAATAGCGCAGAATGTGGCTTGAGCCGTAGCCGTCGCCGACGTAGAAATCGCCATTGGGAGCAAAGGCGACGTTGGTGGGTACGAAGTCAATCGGCTTCTCGCTGTAGCTTGCGTCTTCACGCGGGTATCCATGGACCCATATATCTTCACCCGAAAGGCTGGTCTTCACCACGCGGCAGCGATTGATGTCGCAATGGTAGAGGAACTCTGCATTTCCTTCGCGACGCACTTTCAGACCGTGTGCGCCTCCACGAAAGCCCTCACCGAACGCACGAACAAACTGTCCTTTCAGATCAAAGACAACAATCGCCTCGCCGCGCATGCTTGACCTGTGGACTGTGTGCCCGACATAAATGTTCCCTTGCTCATCCTGGCACAGCCCATGCGTGTCGCCCCATACCAGTCCCTCCGGCGGAAGGAGCCAGTCATGCACGCACTCGTATGTATACATTTCGGAACCCACAACCGGAAGTCGCCTGCCCGACTTGTCTGAGGTCTGCACGTAGAACCTCGACTGGAAGGCTGTGCCCAAGACGGCAGCGGAGCAGGTTGTCAGGAAGGATCTGCGAGTTTGTTTGTTCACGGCGGCACCCTATCGTCCAAATTCAACGCGTCATGAAGATACCACCCGTAAAATTCGATGGCCACAGAATATCCCGGCCAACTGCGCAACATTCATGGCACAAACCGTGCTCGTGGTGTCATCGGACGTTTGGTTCGTAACTGAAACGTTCAATGATTGCACCGCACCACGCACATACCAATTTCATTATCAAATGGGCACGGCCTCAGCGGTTCCCCTTCTGATGGGTCACGTCGGGCGTTGATTGCATGCCATCGATCAGCGTGGCGCAGCATCTCTCTGTTCACGGCGGGGCCCGATAAAAACCAATCTGCGTGAAACAGGCCTGTTTCTTGCGTATGACACCGGAAGGAGCCTAAAGCAAAAAATCTTCATCATCGCCGCGGGACAGCGGTATTAGTTTTGGGTAACTGTAAGCACCGCTGAGGTTGTGTCCACAACGATTTTGTTTATGACCGTGGACTCCGAAACCGTGAAACTGCCCGGGCAGGCCCACTTGGGAATCTTTACCGGGAACGAAAAGCTCTGGGAAGTTCCCGGAGGCAACGCGAATGGAGGCGTTTGGAGCACGACAGATTCAGCTGTTGCACAGCTTCCGGGCTGGAGAGGTCCGGTTAACTTAAAATCCAGCGAGACAACTTGCGTCTTACTCGAGCACGAGTTGATGGTCCCGTTCATTCTCGTCGTACCTCCCTGCGGCACGCTTGAGGGTGACAATGACATCGAGACGTAGTGGCATGTCCCGGTCACCGTAAGCGTCCCAGGGACATACGTGATCGAATAGTTCGCGGCGGCGGCACCGGAGCACATGATCGGGTAGCTTCCTGCTGGACTTGTTGTCGTGGCCGTCGTGGTGCACGTAGGCAGAGTCGTCAGCACATTCGTGTTCTCGCCGTTTACAAACCCGGTGGCCACCCAGGTGAGCACCGGATTCGGTTGATTTAACGACTTAGTCTGGTTGCTTGCCGTAATCGTGAGTGGGTCCCGCGTCACTGATAGAGCTCCGGGCACGAAGGTGATCACGTATTTTGTGGAAGTCAGTCCTGAGCATGAAATCGGATAGGTCCCGACCGGAGATGAAGGCGTAGCTGGAGTCGAGCAAATCAATGTGCCACTCAGCGTCGCGAGGGTATCGCCGTTTATGAACCCGCTCGCCGTGACCGAGAACGCCGGATTTGCTGCACCATAAACCCTCGTGGCGTCGCTAGCCGTAATCGTTAGGGGAATCGTTTGAGAAGTCACAGTCAGGGTGGCGGTGGCGGTGTTGCTGATGCCGGCATACAAGGCGTACACGACGTTGTTGGTAGTGAACGTGCCTGCGGTAATCCCGGTGACTGGTGTCGTGATCGTGCAGGAAGCTCCGGCAGCAAGAGTGAATCCAGCCATCGTGAACGAGGTGAGGTCCTGCGCCGACGTTACGATTCCGGCATTTTGACAAGTCGTGGTGGTGTTCGTAAAGAAGCTGGGAGAAACAAAATAGATGCCGGGGGTAAGCTGAACGGTCATGGCGCCGCCATCAATGGAGAGAGACCCCGATGAGTTGGGATTGGTATAGGTGAGCGACAGAGTGGAAGTCCCGTTCATCAGAATCGTGGACGGGTTGAATGAAGTCGCGACCCTAAACGGGGCGAGCACCGTGAGGGATGCGCTCGACGTATTCCCGGTGCCACCACTCGTCGAAGTCACCGAAGCGGAATCATTGAAGACGCCAGTCGAATTGGCTGTGACACTGACGACGACCGTGCAGTTCGCACCCCCGGCCAGAGTCCCGCCGGCTAAGGCGATCGAACTTGACCCGGCGGTGGCCGTTGCTGTGCCTCCGCACGTGGAGGTCAACCCGTTCGGCGTGGCAACAACCAGTCCTGTGGGCAAAGTGTCGCTGAACGCAAGTCCGGTGAAGCCTACCCCACCGGCATTGCTCACGGTGAACGTCAGCACGGTCGAGGCGTTTAGGCCGATGGTGGAGTCGCTGAAAGCAATCGCGATGACAGGAGTTCCTCCGATCGACGCAACGTCCGTAGCGGAATCGTTGGCGGAGTTTGTATCGCCGGTGACGCTAACCGAGGCTGTATTGGCGATGCTCGATGTTACGTTTGAAGCGATTTGAACGTTGAGAGTAATGGCACTGCTCGCGTTCGCAGCCAGCGGGCCGGGGTTGGTACACGTAACGACTTGCGAAGCAGCCGCGCAAGACCAGTTGGTTCCCGACGCGGAGGAGTAAGTGAGACCTGTGGGAAGAGAATCCGTAACAGTGATTGCAGCAGCGGTCGGACCATTCCCGACGTTTGAGACAGTGAGAGTGTAGGAACCGGTCGAGCCCGCGGTAAAGCTGCCCGTGTGAGTTTTGGATAAAGCCAGGTCCGGGGCTGGAGTGAACCCCGCAAGTCTGACGATCACGCCATCGGTCGTCCCACCGAAAGTGTTGACCGGGGGCCCCATGGTCGGGAAGTCCGAAGACTGAGTGGTGCCGACGACGTACACGCCGCTGGAATCAACGGCAATGCGATTGAAGCTGTCAGTGCTTGTGCCGCCAAGATATGTGGAGAAAAGAAGACTAGAGCCATCGGCGGAAACCTCAGACACGAATCCGTCCGTGCTTCCCCCGGCATTTGTCGACTGGATTGCATTGACTACGGGTAGGTTCGTGGAGCTGGTACTGCCCGAGATGAAAATATTCCCCGCGGTATCGGTGGCTGAGCCAAATGCGAGGTCGTTACCCGACCCGCCGAAGTACGTAGAAAAAGGAGCTCTGGAACCATCGGCAGCGAACTTGGTTATGAAAGTGTTGAAACCTCCGCTGCTAGCCAGTTGAGGTTGCAGAGCCGCATGAGTTGGGAAGTCAGGGGAACTGGTGATTCCGATCAGAAAGACATTGTCGCTCGAATCGAGGCTCAGAGAAGTGGCTTGTTCCTGACCCGAGCCTCCCCAGAATGTTGAAAACAGAAGCGCGGACCCATCGCCCTTGAACTCAGCGAGGAAGGCATCGCCCGGAGAAATATTCGTTACACCGCCGCCACCGAAGGTAGGTTGAAGCGCGTTGACGACGGGCAAATCCGCTGAACCGGTGCCGCCGCTGACCCAGACATTTCCCGTCGAACTGACCGCGACGCCAGTGGCCCCATCAACGCCCGTACCACCGAAGTACGTGGAGAAGATCAGTGCTGAACCATCCGCCTTAAGTTTTGCCACGAAGGCATCACTGTTACCGGAGGTGCCCGTCAGAGTAGGCTGCAAGGCATTCACTACCGGAAAATCCTGCGATTTCGTAGTGCCTGCGAGGACGACGTTGTTGGAGGCATCAAGCGCAATGGCAGCAATCGTATCGAGACCCGTGCCGCCGAGATACGTGGAAAACACCAGCGAAGCTCCATCCGGACTCAATTTTGTGACGAAAATGTCCTGCCCTCCCGCCAGCGCGGTCTGCAGCGCGTTCACTGTCGGGAAGTTTGAAGAAGATGTGAAGCCAGCCACGTATGCACTACCGGTTGAATCAACGGCTAAAGCCTGACTGGCATCGACGAGGCTCCCGCCCAGAAATGTGGAGTAGACAAGGCCAGAGCCATCGGATTTGATTTTGAGGACGAAGGCGTCGTTGGTCCCGCCATTCGAGGCTTGCACACCGCCAGAAATCGGAAAATCGGTGGAAGCTGTTTCGCCTGAGACGTAGAAATTGTGTTGCGAGTCCAGTGCGATCGCGTAGGCAGTATCTGCAGAGCCTCCACCCAGGAACGAGGCGTAGGAAAGAACGGGATCGATTGTCAGCGAACGAGTTGGATCAAAGCCATCGATTCGAAAACCAACTTCTTGATTTGCAGCAAGGACGAACTCCGCCCTGACCGGGCGGTCGCTACCCGCACCAGGCTGAAAAGCAACCGGACGATGCAGGCGAAACTCAGTGGAAGCAATCCTGGCAATCAGATCGCCGGAGGAGTCGATCGACAGTTGATCCGCGCCGTTCAGACGAAAGCGGATGTATTCGGGATCGGCGCCAGGCGCAAGATTAAGATCGAATTCCAGACGAGACGGATCGCCGTGAAAGATCAGGTCGGTTCCAGGATAAATGGACGGATAACGGACACGTTCGAAGTTCGGAACGTCCCTCAGCTGCCCATCAGCACGTTCGCCCAAGAAATAGTTGCTGCGGTTCGTTTGGAGAGTGACGCCTTCGAGGTGGTTGTGGCGGTTGCCGCCGACGAACTCCAATTGCAGGAGTGAATACCGATTCACTGCGGATTGATCAGCCGATGGCTCGGGCGGACGAGGAATGGATATGAGGGCCCCAGTCTGCCTGAGAAAGAGAGAGTATCCAGGTCCGCGGGATAGATACTCCACCGACGGATCTGCCTGGCCGAGGTTTGGTTCGAAAGTTACCGGAAGGCGCGAAACAAGGGCTAGGGCGCGAGACTTGTCCCTTGGACCTGGAGACACCCGTGCACCAGAAACGTAGGCACTGGTCGCAAGCTGTTGACGGGAAAGGAATATGTTTGACGCTGGTTCGCGCACGGTGGCCCCCGCGCTCTTCTGCATGGTTCGATCCTGGGCTTGGCCGCCTGCACAAAGAAATAGAATCAAGCACCACCAGCTAATTCTCAGTGCGGTCAAGCGAGACGACGAACCCCATGCTCTTTCAAGCTGCTGTGTGTGTTCCGGTGCATGTGTCATACGTTCCTTCCCTTGAATCCATCGTCTCGGCTCGAGACATGCCTTTGTCTGCTGAGGCTTTTCCTTTCCCATGCGGTTGGCACTACCGGATTCGGTCGAGTCCGCAGAAATGGAGAAACCCGAGCTCGCCACGCAGGTTGTGGAGGCCGCTGCTGCGATTCTCGATCGCCAGTCTCCGCGCAGGACCTCGCTATTGTTAAAAGGCGAAAATTGCGGGGTCCTTTGGACCAGGAGGTCTAGATTTTTTCGGTTTCACAATCTGTGGCATGTGTCCCGGGGAAGTATTAAGAAACGGGAAGACTGATTTGGCGTCGGGCAATTCGGATCCAAACCTCTCAAGCGCCTGCGGGTATGGTGACCCTCGCGTCATTTTCCACATAGCGATCGTCCGGGAGAAGTCGATCAGTTGACACCTAGGATCGAGGAACTGACGCGTGCGCTGGAACAGGAGGTAGAGCTGCGGGCGTAGTCACCAGAAGTCGGCCTTGTCTTTTTCTCTCCCTGGAACGATTTGTCCCTCTTGTTCTTGCGGCTGGCGCGCCCACTACTTCGGCTTCCTCGCGGGGGACAAGCCCTCAGTCTCCTTCGGGCGTGTTTTAACACGTTGAACAGCGGCCTTCCTCGCCCGTCGTTGCAAGAGTTTGTACACTACATCCGGAGTCAGCAGTATGAATGACCAATCTCGCCGTTTGAGTGCTTCCAAATGCATCGTCGATTGAACTACATTTTGAAAGCTGGGCTGACCATCGCAAAAGTTGCATTAAGTCTTCGACGAGGTGCCTATGGCTGTGACAAGACGAGAAGCTTGTTCTTTGATTCCAGCGCTGGCGGTCGCTGGAACCGGAATTTCCGGGTTCGCTGCCCCGGATGATTCACTACCCTCGACAACGATTCCAGTCGAGAACATGCCGGTGCAGAACTCGCAGTACGCGCAGATACGCAAGATTATCAAAGGCCAACTGGCAACCGGCGAGCATATCGAAGCGCATGAGACGACTCTGCCCCCGAACGGATATCCGCATCCGCCGCATCATCACGTCCACTCAGAGATGTGGCTTATCCGCGAAGGAACGGTCGAACTCACGATCAATGGTACGACCCATCGTCTGGGCGCCGGAGGGGTAGGCTTCGTTCGCTCGAATGAAGAGCATGGCATCAAGAACGTCGGAACGGGTCCTGCCACGTACTACGTTGTTGCCATCGGTCCGGGAGCGGACAGCTAAATGCCCCCGATTCCACTGCGCATTTTGCGAGCCGTGAATATTGAAGATCTGCGCCAACTGGCACGCCGCCGTCTGCCGAGAATTGTCTTTAACTACATCGATGGAGGCGCGGAAGGCGAATGGACCCTTCGCGAGAATCGCCGCGCTTTCGACGCCGTTACATTTCGACCACGCCAAGCCGTTGCCATGTCAGTATGCAACTTGCGAACTCAAGTGCTTGGCGTGGAACTGTCCATGCCGATACTCCTGGCGCCCGTGGGTTATCTGCGCGTCATGCACCCCGATGGCGAAATCGCGGCTGCCAGAGCGGCCAACAGAGCTGGCATTGGCTTGATTCTCTCGACCGTTTCTGGCCATAGGCTGGAGGATGTGAAGGCTGCTTCTACAGGAACGGTCTGGTATCAGCTTTATCTCACTGGTGGCCGCTCTGCCGCTGAGAATGCTATACGCCGAGCCATGGATGTGGGTTACTCGGTGCTGGTGATCACGATCGATTCGACCGTCATCGGACATCGCGAGCGCGAGTCCCGAGACGGAATGGAGCAACTCCTGCGCGGGAATCCATGGTCGAAGATCCCTTTCATACCTGAGATTCTCACTCATCCATGTTGGCTCGCGCGCTTTCTTCTCGACGGCGGCCTTCCTGACATGCCTAATATTGTCAGCCGCGAAAGAGGTGTGCTCCGAGTTCGCGACGCGCACACTGCGATGAAGCGGGAAGCATTTACGTGGAGTGACATGCACTGGATTCGTGCGCTCTGGAAGGGACCGATCGTCATCAAGGGTGTTCTCTCCGCAGAAGATGCAAAGCGATCTCTCGACTACGGTGCCGCTGCCGTAGTTGTTTCCAATCACGGAGGCCGCCAACTTGATGGTGTGCCAGCGAGTCTGCAAGTCCTGCCGGAAGTCGTGGAGGAAGTCAAAGAAAAGGCAGAAGTTCTGATGGATAGCGGCATTCGCCGCGGATCAGACATCGTCAAAGCTATTTGCCTGGGAGCCCGTGCGGTGCTTTGCGGACGCGCCTACGCTTATGGGCTCGCTGCGGCCGGCGAAGCGGGTGTTATACGCTCACTCGACCTGCTGCGAGCTGACTTGGAGAGGTGTCTCAAGCTGTTGGGCTGTTCTTCTGTAAACAATCTGAACAGGTCGTACCTGAACGAGACGTTCCAGGATTGAAGCGAAAATCTTCGAGGCTAAGAGTGACTAGCCTTCAAGTCACCGACCACGAACCAATAAGAAAGCACACCAGCCAAGAGAATGACGGAGGCAAGTTGAAATCCCGGAGCGTATGAGCCATACGCTGTAATCAAGAATCCTACAGCGAGCGGGGCGACGATTCCGGCGAGATTCCCGGCAAAGTTTTCTGCTCCCGTCCAGATGCCCACCGCTTCCGAAGGTGCGCATGACTGGAGAATCGCCAGAAGGTTTCCTGTTGCAAGTCCAACCAGAGAAGCTGTGATCAATAACCCTACTGCTACTCCGATATGGGAAGTGCGCATCGCTGCGATGAGAAAAATGCCCATGCCGAACGCTACAGTGACGATTCCTTTCCGAGTTGATGTTTCGTCCCACCCGCGACGGATTAGGCTATCGGCAACCCATCCGCCGATGGGTTCGGCAATCCCGAACGTGAAGAACGCGAGTGATGCATAAAAGCCTGCCTGCACGATGCTGAGCCGACGTACCGTCACCAGGTAGTCGGGCAGCCACGTCACCAGCACATACCAGTAGTAA
>Ga0335080_10000755_pt1 | contig 30330 bp, 13 predicted proteins | sample Lox_Sample_34_FD_206720 | JGI IMG/M metagenome (GOLD analysis project Ga0335080, IMG submission 206720) | Soil microbial communities from Loxahatchee National Wildlife Refuge, Florida, United States - Lox_Sample_3.4 | ecosystem: Environmental > Terrestrial > Soil > Wetlands | place: USA... | reverse complement strand
GGCCGGGCGCCCGTCCGGACGGTTCTCGCGGATCTTCTGGTCCCGCCGAATCAGGGCCTGGGGATCTACGAGCGCGAAGGCTGGAAGGTCGGCGACCGCGCAGACCGCACGGTCACGCTCATGCGAAAGACGGGCCCGGCGGCGCCGATGACCTTCGCGATCTCCTGGGCGGGCAACGACGGGACGTTCGAGTCGCCCGGCTCGGTCGTCCTGCCGCTCAAGACTCCCGTGGATCTCAAGGTCTCCATCTCCGCGAAGAAAGAGGGCGCGCACACGGCCGTGATGACGCTCGACAACCCGGATGTGCCCGGGCACGCGTACCGGATGCTCGATGCGATCGTCGTTCCCTACCGCCTGACCGCGGAGAACGGATGGGCGGTCAAGGGAGAGCTGACGCCGGCTCTTCCCGGAGACGCCGGGTTCTTCGTCGAGGTCCCGCAGGATGTCCCCGTCCTCGCCTTCAACCTCTCCAATCCGATCTTCGGCGGGACGGCGATCGGTCCCGACAAGGACGCGCAATACGTCTGCTCGTTCGACCTGCACTGGGAAAAACCCCAGCGATGCGCGATCGCGAATCCCCAGCCCGGGGTCTGGGAGCTGAACGTCTCGAACAGCTTCGTCGCGCGGAACTTCGATCCCGAGAATCCCATACCGATGAAAGCGTCGCCGGTGACCGTGTCGGCCACGGCGCTCGGAGTCGACGTCGGTGCGACTGCGGCACCGGCGGCCCTCGTCGCCGGCCGCTCCGAGCCGCTCTCGCTCACGCTCACCAACCGGCTCGGCAAGGCGCCGTCGGCGTCCGCACCGAGCGTCGACCTCGGGAGCGCCGTCCGGCGCCACGCGGCGATCGCCGAAGGCGAGCAGCAGGCCTACGAGATCGACGTCCCGAAGGGAGCGACCTCGCTCATGGTGCGCGTCGCCGGGGCGAAGGGCGGGCCGGCGGCGGACGTCGACCTCTATCTGCTCGACTGCACGAAACCCGTGGCGCCCGAGACGCCGGAGGCTCCGAAGGGAGAGCAGGAGAAGGGGAACAAGTCGCCGATGCGGCCGCCGGCGCCCTGCGCTCCCGCCGGAAAAGCCGCGTCGCGAGGCTTCGGAGGCCAGGTCGAAGTCTCCAATCCGAAGGCGGGGCGGTGGGTGGCGGTCGTCGACGCCTTCCAGGTGCGCAGCGGCGGGACCGTCGAGTACGACTACGCGGACTTCTTCGCGCATCCCACGTTCGGCTCGATCAGCGTCGCGGATCTGCCCGACGACCGCGCGGCCGCGGCGCGCTGGACCGCGGCGGCCAACGCCTGGTCCGCGAACCTGCCCGACGCTCCTCGGGAGCCGGCGGCGCGCGTGATTGCGACGTCGCCCGAGGCGATGCGGATCGTCGGCTTCGGGACCGCCGACAATTCGCGGCTGACTCTCGGCGAGTACGACATCTGGTTCGGCAAGCCGGCCGCGGCCGGAGGGGGCGGACGGTGAGCGGCCCCCGAGGGCGCGTCTTTCGCTCGGGTCTTTCGGCGATCGTCCTTGCCGCCGCAGGGGCCTTCCCGCACGCGGCGGCCGCCGCCGAGGCCGCGAAGATCGTCGTCGGGCCCAACATGCTGGCTTCGCGCGACGGGGACTTCCCGCACGTCGAGCTCGTCGTCGCGGCGAGCCCGAAGAACGCGAAGAACCTCGTGGGGGGAGCGATCACGTACACGCGCCCCGAGGGAGGCACGGCCAACCGCGCCTACGCGACACTGGACGGCGGCGCGACCTGGAAGGCGAGCGACTTCCCCGAGCAGGTGAAGTGGGGCAGCGGCGACCCCTACGTCGCGTTCACGCCGCAGGGCACGGCCATCTTCTCCGGCCTCGCTTTCCTCACGGACGACAGCGGGCGCACCCACGCCGGGCTCTATGTCTATCGCTCGGAGGACGGCGGCCTGACCTGGGGCAAGGGGGCGGACCTCGGCTATTCGTACGACCACGAACAGATCGCCGTCGACCACACGACCGGCAAGTATGCCGGGCGGATCTACATCGGCGTTCTCTACGGGCCGTACCCGGAATACGTCGTCGGGGTCTTCCGGTCGGAGGACGACGGGAAAACGTGGACCGGCCCGGTCGACGCCGCGAACGGCGGCGGAAAGATCGGGATCAACGACGTCATGCCGATGGTGCTCTCGGACGGGACTCTCGTTTTGCCCTACGGAGACTTCGAGTTCCTGCCCGACAAGGTAAAGCTGACCGGCAAGGTCTCGAGCACGTCGTGGTTCGTCCTTTCCTCCGACGGCGGCGTCACGTTCGGTCCGCCGCGGAAGGCACTGACGCTTTGGTACGACCTCGATGACAAGACCGGAAAGCCGCTCGGAGGCTTTCCCTCCTTCGCCGCCGACGTGCGATCGAAGGAATTTCGTGACCGGATCTACGCGGCGTGGTCGGATGCGAAGGCGGGCCGCCACCGAGTCCTCTTTTCGCACTCCGAGGATCGCGGCCTCCACTGGTCCGAGCCGATGATGCTCGACGCGACCGCTCCGAAGGAGGCCTACCAGTACCAGCCCGTCGTCGCCGTCAACCAGGACGGCGTCGTCGGGATCAGCTGGTTCGACACGCGCGGCACGTCGGACGCCTCGCAATACAACGAGTACTTCACCGCGTCGCTCGACGGCGGAAAGACGTTCCTCGCCCCGGTTCGCGTCTCCTCGGCGCCATCGCGGCCCAAGGGCGCCGGCAACCTGACGTTCGGCGCGATGGCGGGACAGTACAAGCAGACGCGCTATCTCCAGCTCGTCTCTGCCGCGAGCCGCTGGGTGAGCGGCGGCGACTACATGGGCCTCGCGCCGGACAAAGACGGGGCGTTCCACCCGTTCTGGTCGGACTCGCGCACCGGCACGTTCCAGATCTACACGGCCTCGGTGTCCGTGGTCCGCCCGCCGGCTCCCGAGAAGCCCGGCGCGGCCGCCGCGGCCGCGAAAGCGCCGGCTCCCCCTCCGCGCGTCAAGGCCGACGTCGGCTCCCGAATCGAATTCGTCTTCGATCCGACGCGCTACGACGAGGCGACGAAGGAGGCCGAGGTTCCGATCCGGATCTCGAACGTGTCGAAGGAGCCGATCTATCCGCCGATCACGCTCGAGGTCCTCGGGTTCGATCTCGACGATCCCGAGATCTTCAAGTACCCGTACCCGCCGATGTACGTCGTCAACTCGCCCAACGGGAAGCGGGGCGAGGGGGCGGTCTTCGATTTCTCGTCGGCGCTCGGGAGCCTCGATTCGCTGGCACCGGGCGCGCAGACCGGCCCGATCGTCATCAAGTTCCAGTTCACGGATCCGAGCGAGGTCCCGGCGATCCGGTACCGCGTCGAGGGGATGGTCGAGGGGGAGAAGTGACGAAGAGATCCTTTCGGCTGGCTCGTCCGATTTTCGCGGGCGCCCTGGTTGCGGCCTCCGCCGTGGCCACCGCGGCCGAGTCGCCGAAGATCGTGGTCGGACCGAACATCCTCGTCTCGCGCGATGGGGACATCCCGCATTTCGAGCTGATGGTCGCGGCGAGCCCCCGGTGGGCGAAGCATCTCGTCGGCGGCGCGATGACCAACACGAAGGCCGACGGCGGGATCGCCTGCCGCGCCTACTCCTCGGACGACGGCGGGATGACCTGGAAGGTCGGAGAGTTCGCCGAGCAGACGGAGTTCGGCGGCGGCGATCCTCAGGTCGCGTACACGACCCGGGGGACGGCCCTCTTCGTCGCACTCACGATGAACAAGAGCGAAAAGGGAAAGGACTGCGCCAGCATGCACGTCTGGCGCTCGGAGGACGGGGGGCGCCGCTGGCTCGACCCGGCGGAGGTCAAGTGCGCGCCGTCCTGGGATCACGAGCAAGTCGTCGTGGACACGACGAAGGGCCGGTTCGCCGGACGCATCTACATCGGCGCGCTCTACGACTATCCCGTCTATCGCGTCGGCGTGTTCCGCTCCGACGACGACGGGCGCACGTGGACCGGGCCCGTCGAAGCGGCCAACGGCGGCGGCGACATCGGGATCAACGACGTGACGCCGATGGTGCTCTCGGACGGTACGCTCGTCGTCCCCTACTGCGACTTCCAGTTCAAGCCGGAGAAGATTCCGTCGAAGGGCAAGGGCACGAGCGGGATGTGGCTCGTCTCCTCGACCGACGGCGGCGTGACGTTCTCGGCTCCGTGGAAGGTTCTGACGCAGGAATTCGTCTTCGGCGGAAACGCCGCCAAGACGCTCGGCGCCGCGGGATTCCCGAAATTCGCCGCCGACGCCGGATCGAAGACGTTCCGCGACCGGATCTACGCTGCGTGGGAAGACGCGCGCCTGGGGAGCACGCGCATTCTCTTCGCGCATTCGGCGGACCGCGGGAAGACCTGGTCGGAGCCGAAGCCGCTCGACGCGAGCGTGGCGGCCGCGGTGCACCAGTTCCAGCCGGCCGTGGCCGTCAACGCGGACGGCGTCGTGGCGGCGACCTGGTTCGACACGCGGAACTCCGCCGACGGCAGCCGATACGACGAGTACCTCGCGGCGTCGCTCGACGGCGGCGTCACGTTTCTGCCGCCCGTTCGGGTGTCTTCGGCCTCGTCCGAACCGCGCGGCGCCGGCAACCGGCGGCAGATGACGCCGATGGCGTTCTTCGAGAAGGATCGGTGGGCGATCTCGCTGCTGTCCGCGGCCGGCTGGACGGCCGGCGGCCACTACATGGGCCTGACCGCGGACAAGGACGGCGACTTCCACCCGTTCTGGGTGGACGCGCGAAGCGGGACGTCCCAGATCTACTCGGCGCGCGTGAGCGTACCGGCGGCGGCCGCGGCAGGCGAGCAGAAGAGCGAGGCCGCCTCCGCGCCCGCGCTCGGGGAGCCGGTCTCCGTCGCCGGACGGGTCACGATCGTTTTCGATCCCCCGCATTTCGACGCCGAGAAGAACGAGATCTCGATTCCGGTTCGTCTGAAGAACGTGTCCTCGGACGCGCTCTATCCGCCGCTTCGACTCGAGCTCGCCGGGTTCGGGTCGGGCGAGCCCGAGAGCGATGCGGAGAAGGACTTCTGGAAGGACAAGGCGGTCACGATCGCGAACGCCGAGAACCAGAAACCGGGAGAGGGAGCCGCGTTTGGATTCGACGCGGCGCTCGCGGGCTCGCCGGCGCTCGAGCCCGGCGCCTTGACGAACCCCGTCGTCGTGCGGGTCAAGCTATCGGATCCGTTCTACGCCCCGGCCATGCGATGGAACGTGACCGGCCGGATCGCAAAAACGCCCTGAGGTGAGCCGCTTCGCTCGATCGGTCGATTATGGAGGGGGAGAGGAACATGAGATTCGCCATGACTCGGAGCTTCGAGAAGAGCCTTCGCGCGATCGCCGTGGCAGCCGCCCTCGGTCTGGCCGGCGGATGGGCCGCACTCGGCGCCGAGGCATCGGCGCCGAAGGTGACGGTCGGGCCAAACATCCTCGTCTCGCGCGACGGCGACGTCCCGCACGTCGAGCTGATCGTCGCGGCGAGCCCGCGAACCGTGAAGAACCTCGTGGGCGCGGCCATCACGGCGACGCGCCCGGCCGGCGGCTGGGCCTGCCGGGCCTATTCGTCCACGGACGGCGGCGCGACCTGGAAGGCCTCCGAGTTTCCCGAGCAGGTCGAGTGGGGCGGCGGCGATCCGCAGACGGCCTTCACGATTCAGGGCACGGCGCTCATGGTCGCGCTCACGATGAACCAGAGCGACGTCGGGAAGGCCTGCGCGAGCATGCACGTCTGGCGCTCGGAGAACGGCGGCGTGACCTGGCAGCCGGCGAGCGAGATCCCTTGCAACCCCTCGTGGGACCACGAGCAGATCGTGGTGGACACGACCAAGGGCCGCTACGCCGGCCGCATCTACCTCGGAGCCCTCTACGACTACCCCGTCTATCGCGTCGGGGTCTTCCGCTCCGACGACGACGGGCGCACGTGGATCGGCCCGTCCGAGGCGGCCAACGGCGGCGGAACGATCGGGATCAACGACGTCACGCCGATGGTGCTCTCCGACGGAACGCTGGTCGTGCCTTACGGCGACTTCGATTTCCTGCCGGAGAAGCGCAAGAGCAAGGGCACGGCCACGTCGAACTTCTGGACCGTCGCCTCGACGGACGGTGGCGTCACGTTCTCCGAGCCGCGCAAGGCCGTCTCGCAGACCTGGAACCTCGACGACAAGGAGACGAAGGTCGCGGGCTTCGGAAAGTTCGCGGCCGACGTCGAGGGGCCGAAGTACCGCGACCGGATTTACACGACCTGGGAGGACGCGCGGTCCGGGAAGTACAAGATCCTCTTCTCCTCTTCGGCCGATCGCGGAAAGACCTGGTCGGCGCCCCGGCCCGTCGATGCGTCGTCGCCCGCAACCGCCAGCCAGTGGCAGCCGGCGATCGCCGTCAACAAGGACGGCATCGTGGCCGTGACGTGGTTCGACGGCCGCAATCCTTCCGATAAGAAGGAATACCAGGAGTACCTCGCCGTCTCCGCGGACGGCGGCGAGACCTTCACGGCTCCGGTCGCCGTGTCATCCGCGCCGTCGCATCCGGACGGACCGGGCAACTCGCAGCTCTCGCCGATGGTCTGGGTCCACGAGGGCCAGATCAGCCTTTCGCTGATTTCCGCGGCGTCCCGCTGGGGCTCGGGCGGCGACTACATGGGGCTCGCGGCCGATAAAGCGGGCGTCTTCCACCCGTTCTGGGCGGACGCGCGCGGCGGAACCTTTCAGGTCTACACGGCGGACGTGAAGGTCGACGTCCCGAAAGCGCCCGAGCCCGGGAAGCCGGCGCCTCCGGCCGCCGCGCCGGCGAAACCCGCGCTCGCGGAAGCCGCGCTGACCGAGCGCGTCGAATTCATCTTCGACCCCACGCGCTACGACGCGGCGAAGAAGCAGGTCGAGATCCCGGTGCGCATTCGCAACAAATCCTCGGAGCCCATCTACCCGCCGATCCGCCTCGAGATCGTCGGCTTCGGGTTCCCGCAGTACGAAAACGAGGACGACAAGAAGCGAAACGCCGAGAACGCGCCGACGGTTCTGAACTCCTCCAACGGCAAGTCGAAGGAGGGCGCGGCGCTCGAGCTCAGTACCACGATCGCGGGCTCCGACGCGCTGCAGCCCGGCGCGCTTTCGAATCCGTTCGTCATCCGGCTGCAGCTGGTGGACGCGACGAAGACACCGACCGTCCGCCTGAAGGCGACCGGCATGGTGCCATCGGGCCCGGGCTCTCCGAAAGCCGCCGCATCGGGGGGCGGGGGGCACAAGAGTCCCGCGGACCGTGAAGGCGAAGAGGAGGTCGAGCGATGAGGCGGATGGGACTCGCCGCGGCCTTCGCCTTTGTCGGGGCCTGCGGAATCGCCTTCGCCCAGAGCGCCGCGCCCACGGCGCTCCCGCTCGATCTCGCGTTCTCGAAGAAGACGCTGCGCACCTGGAGCGACCGCCCGTCGATGAGCAGAGACGGATCGGTCCTGGCCTTCGAGGTCTTCGCTCCTCCCGCCCGCAGCCCCGAGAGCGAGATGGCCGAAGGCGTGCGTTTCACGCCGGGCGGAACGCCGGGCGCCCAGGTCGGCGTGCGCGTGTACGTGATCTCGACGAAGGGCGGCGACGCGCGGCCGATCTGCCCGGAGAAGGGGAACTGCTGGCGGCCGTCGGTCTCGCCCGACGGGAAGCGCGTGGCGTTCATCTCGGACGCCGGCGGGCCGCCGCAGCTCTGGGTCGCCGATGTCGCGGGAGGCGCGCCGCGGCGCGTCTCGGAACAGATCATCAAGGCGAAGCACTGGCCGGGCGACGAGGCGGCCTGGAGCCCCGACGGACGCGAGGTCTTCGTACCGCTCCGGCCGAAGAACCAGCCGTCGTTCGGCGCGCCGGCGTCGGGCTCGGGTCCTCCCGCGCCTCCGGGCGCGCCGCTCGCGAAGGCGACGGTGACGGTCTATCAGACGGCGTCGGGCCCGGGGGCTCCCGCCGGCGCGACGCCCTCGGCCATGATGGAGCACTTCATCCGCGAGAACGCGGCGACGATCGCCGCGATCGACGTGGCGTCCGGCAAGTCCCGCGTCGTGGCATCGGCGGAGGGCGAGCTCAAGCCGAGCTGCGCGCGCCTCTCGCCCGACGGCAAGTGGGTGTCGTTTCTGACGGTCTTCAAGATGAAGGGAGAGACGGCGTCCGAGACGTACTACGACCTCGGGGTCGTGCCCGCCGCCGGCGGAATGCCCGTGATTCTCGCGGCCGACCTCCGGGTCCCCGAGTACGACTACTTCGAGTCCACGTATCGCTGGATCCCGGGATCCAACCGGATCGCGTTCTGGAAGGACAAGAAGCTCTGGCTGGTCGACGCCGCGGCGCCGGGCTCCCCGAAGCCGCTCGGCGAGTCGCTCGGCAAGATCGACGAGGCGCCTCTGCTCGTCACTGCGGACGGCAAGGGCCTGCTCGTCGGTCTGCAGGACGAAGGTCAGAAGACCTACTACTCGGTTCCCCCGAAGGCGCTCGCGATCGTGCCGCTCGACGGCTCGGCCCCGACGACGATCGCGACCGTCGGAACGCCGGTCGCGGCCGACCGCGACACGCTGTGGCAGCCGGACCCCGGCCGATTCGCGGTCGTGGCCAACGACGACACGACGGGCGAGCGCTCGGTCCTCGGCGTGACCGTCCGGGGGGGCGCGGCGACGACCCTCTGGAAGGGGCGCGGCCGTTTCGACGCGGCCGGGGCGGTCCGCGGCGGCGGCGTCGTGGCGCGCTTCGAATCGCTCGACGTGCCTCCCGACTTCTATCTCTTCGATCCGTCTTTCGGGTCCAAGAGGCGGCTGACGCACGTCGAGCCCCGGCTCGATTCGGTGGCGGTCGGTCCGGCGGACATGTACTCGTCTCCGGTCCCGGGATTCGACGGACGCATGCAGAGCGTGCTTACCGCCGTCTTCCTGCCCCCCGGCAAGAAGCGCGGCGATCTGCTCCCCTCGATCGTCTACTTCTACTCGGGCTCCAAGATGTCCAACACGGCGCAGCAGTGGGGCGGCGGCGCGCCGAACTCGATTCCCGTCCAGATCTTCGCCACGCGCGGGTACGCCGTGCTGATGGTCGACGTGCCGCTCGGCCCCGAGGGCAAGGGCGGCAACCCGATCCAGGAGATGAGCGACGTCATCCTGGCGCAGGTCTATCGGGCCGCGGACCGCGGCTACACGGACATCGAACGGGTCGCGATCATGGGGCAGTCCTACGGCGGCTACTCGACCGCCGCGATGATTTCGCAGACGAATCTCTTCCGCGCCGCGATCGCGCTCGACGGGCTCTACGACCTCGCCGGCGACTACGCGCGGATGGGACCAGGCGGCTCGACCTTCAACTTCGTCTGGTCGGAGACCGGCCAGGGCCGCATGGGAACGCATCCCTGGGCCGACCTGCGCCGCTACCTCGCGAACTCTCCCTACTACCAGGCCGACAAGATCCACACGCCGTTCCTGATCATCCACGGGAAGAAGGACGAGACGTGCCCGGTCGAGGGCGCCGGGAAGATGTTCAACGCGCTCAAGCGGCTCGACCGCACGGCCGAGCTCGCGCTCTACGACGGCGAGGGCCACGTTCCGGGCGACTGGTCTCTCGTGAACGCCGTGGACGCGACGCAGCGCATGATCGACTGGCTGGCCAACTACGACGCGGCCTCGGCAGGCGTGAAGTGACGGTCGTCCCGGCGCGCTGGACGGTCCTCGGCGCCGCCGTGATCGCTCTGCTCGCGCCGCCGGCGGCCGCCCAGAGGATCGAGATCGGCCGGACCGTGACGATCTCGTCCGACGCGCCGGCGGATCCGCACGGCGAGTCGTTCCTCGCGGTCAATCCGAAGAACCCGAAGAACATGCTCGCCGTCTCCTGCCGCATCGGGAAGGGGAAGATGGGCACGTCGGGCTACGTCACCCATGACGGCGGCGCGACTTGGACGCGTGTCGTCCTGCCCGAGGGCGCGGCGAAGGTCTCGACGGGATGGGACGCGATCGCGTACTTCGACGGAAAGGGCAACGCGTTCTACGGCGCCAACGACGGCGCGGGCCTCTGGATCGCGCGCTCGAGCGACGAGGGGCAGACCTGGAGCGACGCGACGCTGCTCCTCGGCGCCGAGGGCTTCGACCGGCAGTACATGGCGTTCGACCGCACGGGCCGGTACGCGGGAAGGATCTACGCGGGCGCCTCGGTCGAATCCCTCGGTCTCGACGGAAAGTCGCGCTCCGCGCTCGCCATCTCTTCTTCCGACGACGGGGGCAAGACGTTCGGCCAGCCCTATCTGTTCACGAGCACTCCGGACGAGCGCGTCTTCACCTTCGTGAACATGGTCGTCGCGCCCGATGGCAAGGTCGTCCTCCCGTTTCTGACGATGCCGGAACGCGTCCTACCGGACTGGACGCTCTGGGACTCGCACGAGGACGTCAAATCGCTGCCGGATTACTCGCTGTCGCTCCGGATCGCGACGTCGGACGACGGAGGCAAGAGCTATTCGATCTCGCCGCGCGTCGCGACCTATCGCATCGCCGGCAGCGACCGCTTCCGCGCCGAGGCCGCCCAGGGGAACGGCAACACGGCGATCGATCTTTCCGATGGACCCTTTCGCGGCCGCATTTACACGGTGGGTCTCGATCACAACGGCGATCGGATTGACGTTCGTGTCGCGCATTCCGCCGACGGCGGCAAGACCTGGTCGAAGCCCGTCACCGTCAACGACAACAAGACGGCCGGCGACAACGCCAACCCGACGCTCGCCGTGAACAATCGTGGAGCCGTCGGGGTCGTCTGGAACGACCGCCGCGCGCACAAGAACGAGTGCTATGACCTCTATTTTTCCGCGTCGCTCGATGGCGGCGACTCATTCCTGCCCAACGTCACGCCGGGAGGGAAGCCGACCTGTTCGATGGCGACGGGCAACTGGTCGCCCAACGCCGAGGTGTCGGCCTATCCACGGACCGAGGATGGGAAGTCGGTCGAGGGACAGGGATTCAACGTCCTCATGATCTCGACGCGCTTCCCCGGAGGCGGCGACACGCAGGGTCTCGACAGCGACGGCGACGGCGTCTTCCACGCCGCGTGGATCGACGGCTCCTCGGGTGTCATGCGCCTCGCGACGACGCCGTTCACGGTTCCCGGATCGGCCGCCGCGCCGCCGAAGAACGAGCACGACGTCAGCACGCAGGTGAAGCTCGTGTCGGAGAACTGCGCTTTCGACTGGAAGGAGAACGCGTTCGCGTGCGACATGCATCTCGAGAACAAGTCGCCGCTCCCGGTCGCCGGGCCGTTCACCGTCGAGCTGCAGAACATGATGGTGAATCTGACCGACTTCCGCGTCGAGAACGCGGACAACCATCGGACCGGCGAAGGCGCCCGCTGGGAGTTCTCGGCTCCGGAGGGAGCGCGGGAGCTCGCGCCGGGCGCGAAGACCGCCGCGCGTCCGTTCCGCTGGCGCTTCACCGGCGTCCCGGAAAAGCCGGAGTACCCCTTCATGATGTTCGAGGTCGTTTCGAGTGGAATCGCGGCGGAGCACCCCGCGCCCGCCGTTTCGCCCTGAGGAATTGAGGAGGAGAGTCACCGTGGAAACCCGCCCATCGCTTCGCCCGCGCGTCCTTCGCCTCGTGCTGTATCTCGGCGGCGCCGCCGCCGCCGCCTTCGCGTTCGCGCAGGCGCCCGCCCCGGCCCACGCCCACGAGCCGCTGCCGCTCGAGGTGGCCGCCGACACGCGGGATCACAACGGCCGATCGCCGATCGCCCTGTCGCCTGACGGGCAGTGGGTCGCCCACACGGTCGAAACGACCGACACCATCCCGCGCGCCACGCATCAGTACTCCGCGACGGGCTTCCCGTTCGCCGAGGGCGACTCGCGCATGCAGGCGACGGTCACGAACACGAAGACCGGCGAATCGATCGCGCTCGGCTTCCCGAAGAGCGCGAGCTGGGCCGCCGTCTGGTCGCCGGACGGCTCCCGCGTGGCCTTCTACTCCGACGAGGGCGGCGAGCCGGGCGTCTGGATCTGGTCGATGGCGAAACGCAAGGCCGAGCGGTTTCCGGGAGTGATGGCGCGGCCCTTCTTCGGCTACGAGATCGTCCGCTGGAGCTCCGACGGGAACCGGCTGCTCTGCAAGATCGTGCCCGCGAAGATGTCGCTCAAGGAAATCACCGCGATGGGCACGAGCCTCGATGAAACCCGCAAGTTTCCGAAGGTCGGCGCCGGACAGCCGTCCGTCATCGTCAAGACCTCCGAGCCGCCGGACAAGAACAAGCCGGCGGCCGAGGCGAAGCCGAAGACGATCGGCGATGTCGCGTGGGGAATCTCCGACCTCGCCCTCCTCGACCTGAAGACGAAGAAGGTGACGCGTCTCATCGAGCGCCAGTCGATCCGCTTCTACGCCTTCTCCCCGGATGAGAAGAGCGTCGCGGCGGCGGTCCTGAAGGGCTGGCAGGCGAACAGCCAGCAGCCGACCTACGACCTCGACGTCATCGACCTCGCGACGGGCGCGCGCCGGACGATCGCGAGCGAGATCACCCTCGGCTACGGCATCGAGTGGAACTGGCTGCCGGACGGCAAGAACATCGCGTACATCCCGAGCGGAATCGCCGGCACGGGGAAGCAGGGGCCGATCGTCGTCGTTCCCGTTTCGGGCGGCGCGGCGCGGACCCTCAAGTCCGAGGGCGTCCCGAGCTTCGATCCGGGCGAGGGCGAGTACGCGCCCGTCACCGACGCGAAGGGAGAGAACTTCTACGCGGTCGGCGACGGCGCTCTCTGGCGCGTGGACGTCGCGACCGGCAAGGGCGAGGCCGTCGGGAAGATCCCCGGCTGGAAGGTCGTCGCGCTCGTTCAGCCGTTCGGCCGCGGCACGCTGCTGTCGCCGGACGGGAAGACCGCCTGGGTCATCGCGCGCCTCGCGGCGTCGGTCACGCCGACGAGCGGAGGCGCCTTCGCGAACCTCCAGGACGGCGGCAAATCGGGCGTCTTCGCGGTGGACCTCGCGGGCGGCGGCTCGCGACCGATCCTCGAGGAGCCGAAGGGCTACATGGCGATCTTCAACGTCGACGGGAGCGCGAAGACCGGCGACATCGTTTTCGCGGCGACGGACCAGCAGCATCTGTACGACCTCTGGGCGGTGAGCGCGAAGGACGGAAAGGCGCGGCAGGTCACGCACCTGAATCCCGACATGGAGAAGTACGAGCTCGGCCAGGCGCGGCTGATCGAATGGCGCAGCGTGACGGGGCAGACTCTGAGGGGCGCCCTGCTGCTGCCGGCGGACTACAAGCCCGGCAAGCGTCTGCCGCTCGTCGTCTTCGTGTATGGAGGGGATTACGGCTCGCGGTACCTCAACCGCTTCGGATTCTGGAGCCTCGCGGCCTTGAACTGCCACATCCTGGCGACGCGGGGCTACGCGGTGCTCGCGCCCGACGTGCCGATCCGCGACGGCAAGCCCATGGAAGATCTGATGGGCGACGTCATGCCCGCCGTCAACGCCGCGATCGATCAGGGTTACGCGGATCCCGACCGGCTCGCCGTCATGGGACAGAGCTACGGTTCGTATTGCACGCTCGCGCTCATCACGCAGACGACGCGCTTCAAGGCGGCGATCATCACGGCCGCCGTGCTGCACCCGGACCTCTTCGCGGACTACCTCGGCTCGGAGGGCTCGATCGGCTACTACGAGAAGGGGCAGGGCAACATGCACGGATCGATCTGGGAGCAGCGGGACCGCTACTACGAGAACTCGCCGATCTTCCTCTTCGACAAGATCGAGACTCCTCTCATGATCGGCCAGGGACAGAACGACGGGACGCTCGTCGCATCCGACGTCATCTTCCGGGCGCTCGAGCGCCTCGGCAAAAGCGCCGAGTACCGGCTGTACGAGGGCGAGGGGCACGTCATCACGCAGCGGCCCAACGTCATCGACTTCTGGAACCACCGGCTCGATTTCCTCGCCAGGAACCTCGACCTGACGCGCGACGCGAAAGGCGCCGTCGTCTTCGAGGGGGATCGCGCAAAGAGTGCGAAGCCCGCCGCCGCGGCCCCGGCGGCGGCGAAAACGGGCGGCGCGGCCGGAACGCCCTAGGATCGCCGGCCGCCCCGGGGGTTCCGCATGATCGCCGTTTTCGCCGCGGCCGCGATCGTCGTCGGCCCGACCGTGCAGGTCAGCCGGTCGGGGGCGGAGCGCGCGCACGAGGAAGTGTTCCTCGCGGCGCATCCGACCGATCCGCGCCGTCTGATCGGCTGCTCGATCGTGGATCGCAACCGGTACGCGGAGCAGGGCATGCACGTCGTCGGGTACACGAGCGAGGACGGCGGCGCGACTTGGAGCCGCGCCGTCGAGTCCTCGATGCAGATGGGCGATCCGATGTGCGCCTTCGGGCCGGACGGGAGCGCCTATTTCCTGGGCATCAACACCGACGAGGAGCACTGGAAGGACGCCGTGTGGTGGATGGAGCTCTTCCGCTCCGAAGACGGCGGGCGCACGTGGGGCCCGGGCGTCCGGGGGCCGGCCGGCGATCGTCCCTATCTGGCGTTCGGCGCGGCCGCCGGTGGCGGGGCGGGGGTCGGGTATCTCGTCTACTCGATCCGCGCGCGGGCGCTCGACAAGCCGGGACCGGCGAAGACCGTCCGCGACGATTCGCTTCCCGTCCTCGAGGTCCTCCGTTCGGCCGACGGCTGGAAGACCTGGAACAAGACGGCCGTCGGCGTGGCCGTCGGTCCCGCGTTTCCAACCGCGAGCGGCGCCTTCGTCCTGTCCGACGGCGCGCTGGCAACGCTGTGGGTCAAGCGCTCAACGAAAAAGAACGAAGCGGGAGAGGACGTCGGCCAGGAGGCCCACGAGGAGCTGAACCTGACCCGGCTCGAAGCGGGGTCGGAGCTCTTTGGACGGACGGTCAAGATCGCCGACGTCACGGCGGGAAACGATTACTCGGCGACGTTCTTCTCGCTCGCCGGCGACGCCTCGCGCGGTCCGTATCGCGACCGGCTGTACGCGGCCTGGGCAGACACCGCGACGCCGCGATCGCGGATTTTCGTGAGCTTCTCGTCCGACGGCGGCCGGACCTGGACACCGCCCGGGGCGATCAACGAGAGCGGCGATTCCGCCGGAGCGCCGGCCACGCGGGACGACTACGGGGCGACCGTCGCCGTCAATCGCGACGGGATCGTCGGAGCGACCTGGCGCCGGCGGACGCGCAACGACGAGGACGCGGACGTCTGTTTCGCCTTCTCGTCGGACGGCGGCGCGAGCTGGAGCGAGCCGCGGCTCGTCTCTTCACCGCGTGGTCCCGTCGCGGGAGGCCTCGCGCGCGCGACGCTCGGCCCGCGCGACGACGGGTCGAGCCCCGCGAGTCGCTCCGAGAAGTACTTCAAGGGCGGCGACACTTCCGGTCTCGCAGCCGGCGCGGACGGCGTCTTCCACGCGCTCTGGGCCGACCAGAGGAGCGGGATCGGGCAGGTCTATTCGGCCGCGATCACGGTCGAACCGGCCGCGAAAGAAGAAGCGTCGAAGTGATTCCTCGATTCGCGGGCCTGCTGGTTTCCGGCCTCGCGATGTCGGCGGCCGCCTCCGTACAATCGCCGCGCCTCGAGCCGCTGCCGGTCGAGACCGCGCTTTCGGAGAAGTCGCTCGGGCTCTACAGCGTCGAGAGGCTCTCGCCGGACGCGCGCCGGGTCGCGTACACCGTCTGCGATCCGCGGCGCGTCGCCGCCGAGCCGGACCCGCGCTACCAGGCGCACAGCCGCACGGGAGTCACGCGTTTCGGAGTCGGCTGCGACGTCTGGGTCGCCGACACCGCGACCGCGGATGCGCGGAACCTGACGGACGGCAAGGGCAGCAGCTGGGCGCCGCACTGGTCGCCGGACGGCCGGACGCTCGCGTTCTACTCCGATCGCGACGGCGCCGCGCGTCTCTGGAGCTGGTCGGCGGCGAGCGGAGAGCTGCGGCGCGTCTCCGACGCGATCGTCCGCCCGTGGGGCGCCTCCGCGATGGCGTGGACGCCGGACGGGCGGTCGCTCGTCCTCCCGGTCGTGCCCGAGGGGATGACGCTCGAGCAGATGGCGAATCTGGGCCAGCCGGCGGCGAAGGACAAGTCGCCCGGGGGCGGTCCGACGGTCACGGTCTTCGCGTTTCATCCGGGCGCGCCGAAGGACGAGACCGCGGCGGCCGCGTGGTCGGTCGAGCTCCTGCGCTGCGATCTCGCGGTCATCGACGCGGCGACCGGGAGCGTGCGGCGCATCGCGTCGAACGAGAAGATCGGCGGCTCCTGGATCTCTCCCGACGGCGCGCGCGTCGCATACACGATCCACCGCGGCTTCGAGTCGGCTCAGTCGCAGCAGCAGCTCTACGAGCTCCGGGTCGTCCCGATCGGCGGCGGTCCGCCCCGCGCGCTCGCCGCCCGCATCCCCCAGCAGTTCGGCATCGGGGTGTCGTGGTCGCCGGACGGGAAGACCCTGGCTTACCTGACGGAGAAGGGCGACTGCTTCCTCGTCCCGGCGGCCGGCGGAGATCCGCGCGCGGCGACGCAGAAGCCGCATCCGCCGTTCCTGGAGGACGACTCCACGGTCCCGTATTTCTCGCCGCGCGGGGACGCGCTGTTCTTCCTGGCGGCGAACGCGGTGTGGCGCGTCGGGCGCGCCGACGGCTCCGCGGCGGAGCTCGCGAAGGTCGCGGGGCGGCAGATGCGCGTCCTCGTGCCCGGCCGGAGTCCGGGGTCCCTCGTCGCCGCGACGCGCGACGACGAGACGAAGAACGAAGGCCTCGTCGAGGTCGATCTCGAAAGCGGCCGGGTGACCCGGCTTCGCGAAGCGCCGGCGAACCTCGGCCGCGATCCGGCCTTTCGTCTGTCCGCCGCGCCCGGCGGGATCGTCTTCGCGGAGCAGGACGCGGGGCGCGCCGAAGACCTCTGGTTCCTCGCGCCGGGAGCCTCGGAGCCGCGCCGGCTCACGCGCACGAATCCGGACTTCGATGGGTACGCCATGGGGCGGGCGCGGCTCGTCGAGTGGCTGTCGGCGGACGGCGTCCCATGCAAGGGCGCGCTCCTTCTGCCCGCCGGCTACGCCGAGGGCACGCGCTATCCGCTCGTCGTGTTCGTCTATAACGGCAGCCGCCTCTCGAACGGCATCCACAGCTTCGGAATGCGCGCGGGTTGGGGGACCGACGACAACTTTCAACTCCTCGCGACGCGCGGCTACGCCGTTCTGCTGCCTGACGCTCCGTCGGACCGGCGAGACCAGATGCGGGATCTGCCGAGGACCGTTCTGCCCGGCGTCAACCGGGTCGTCGATCTCGGCATCGCGGACCCGGAGCGGCTCGGCGTCATGGGACACAGCAACGGCGGATACTCCACGCTCGCGCTCGTCACGCTGACGACGCGCTTCAAAGCCGCGGTCATGCGCGCCGGACTCGGCAACTTCGTCAGCTTCTACGGCGAGCTCGGCCGGGACGGGACGCACTACGGCCTCGGGGTCGCCGAGAGCGCCTTCGGGATGGGCAATCCCTGGGACTCGCGCGCCCGCTACATCGAGAACTCGCCGGTCTTCTTCCTGGATCGCGTGCAGACGCCGCTCCTCATCGTCCACGGAAGCAACGACGACGCCGTGGCGGTTCATCTCGCCGAGGAGGTCTTCGTGGACCTGCGCCGCCTGGGCAAGGAGGTCGTCCTGGCCCGCTACGAGGGGGAGGGCCACTCGCTCGAGAGTTTCGCCAACCAGCTCGACTACGTGAACCGGATGCTCGCGTGGTTCGGAGATCACCTGAAGCAACCGACGGAGAAGCCATGACGCGAAAGACGCTCGCCGTTCCCATCGGAGTTCTCTTCCTCCTCACCGCCCGCGCGCTTCCCGCGCAGACGGCCGGCGCCGCCCGGATTCAGGTCGGACCGAACGTCCTCGTCAGCCGCGACGACGAGAGCCACGAGCATCAGGAGGTCCAGCTCGGCGCCTCGCCGACGGACGCGAAGCGGCTCGTCGCCTGCTCGATGGTCGACGTGGGCGCGCTCTCGCAGCGCAAGATGCACACGGCGTCCTACGTCTCGAGCGACGGCGGGAAATCCTGGACGATCGGTCCGACGATTCCGGAATCTGGCGACCCGGTCTGCGGCTTCGGCCCCGACGGCGCCGTCTACTTCGGCGCGATCGGCGACTCGCCGAACCTCGACCCGGCGATCGACTGGCACTTCAAACTCTTCCGCTCCGACGACGCCGGGGCGCATTGGGAGCAGAAGTCCGACATCGTCACCGGGGACCGGCCCTGGCTGGCGTTCGACGCGACCCCGGGGCCCAACCGCGGCTGGCTGTACGTAACCTACCAGTCGCGCGCCGGAGTGCTCGACTCCGCGGAGAAGCAGGCGACGGTCTCCCTCGACCTGACGCACTCCTCGGACCGCGGCGCGACGTGGAGCCTGCCCAAGGCGTACGGCGTCATCAATGCGCAGCGGCTCTCGCACTCGCTGCCGACGATGATGGCGACGCTCTCCGACGGCACGGTCGTCATCTCCAACTGGCAGAACCTGAAGAAGCGCGCCGTAGCGGACGAGGACGGCCCGGCCGCGCCGTATCCCGGGATGACCGGACCGCCCACGTGCGAAATCTCGGTCGTGCTCGTCGATCCCGACGGCTGGAAGCGCCCGAAGACCCGCAAGGCCGCCGACAAGTACTGCGCCGAATCGCCCACGAACCGCACCGTCGACGCGCTCGCGGTGGACAGCCGTTCCGAGACCTTCAAGGACCGGATCTACATCGCCTGGACGGACATCCGATCCGGGCACGCGCGCATTCTCTTCACGTCCTCGAGCGACCGCGGCGAGACGTGGGGCAAGCCGCGCGTCGTGGACGACGTCCCGCCGGGCCTCGGCCACGTCCCGGACAGCTTCATGGTGACGCTCGCCGTGAACAAGGACGGCGTCGTCGGGCTGACGTGGAACGATCGCCGCGAGAATCCCGACAACATCGGTTACGTCACGCGCTTCACGGCGTCGCTCGACGGAGGCGACACGTGGCTGCCGAGTGCCCGCGTCTCCGAGCAGCCGGCGCAGTTCCGGCCGGGCGGCGAGGGAATCGCCGGCTACGTCGCGCCGGGCGCCGGGAACGGTCCGCTGACGCTGCAGATCGCGCGCGTCGGATTCGCAGGCGCCGGAGACACGGCCGGGCTCGCCGCGGACGCCGACGGCGTCTTCCACGCGCTCTGGATCGACAACCGGTCGGGAAGAGGCGAGATCTACACGGCGCCCGTTGCCGTGGCGGGAGCGGTTTCGAAGAACGGCAGCCCGGATCTCGCGGCGCTCGTGGACGTGTCGGGCAAGGTCGCGGTGGATCTCAAGGATCTCGCCTGGGACGCGAAGTCGCAGATGGCAACCGCCGAGGTCACGCTGCGGAACACGTCGAAGGAGACGATTCGCGGGCGCCTGGTCGCCCGCGTTCTGTCGGTGTCCTCCGAGGCCGGCGTCGTGACCGTCGCGAACGCGGACAACGGTGCCGCGGGCGCCGGGGCGACCTTCGATCTCACGCCGCTCGTTCCTGAAGGAGGTCTCAAGCCCGACGCGTCCACGGCCTCGAAGACGCTCCGATTCCAGGTCAAAGACGTGCGGCCCATTCGCATCGCGGCCGACGACGTCTGGAAGGCGATGCACGCGCCTCTCCTCGACGCCGACCTGCGGATCCTCGGCGAGGCGCCGCCCGCGCCCGCGGCGGAGAAGAAGTGAAGCGCCTCGCTCTTCTCCTCTTCCTCGCGGCGACACCCGCCCTCGCGCAGCTCTACAAAGAGGAGAAGGGCCCGGGCCTCGATCCGACTCCGATCGAGATTCCGGCCGCGGTCTCGACGGCTCCCCGCTCGATCACGAGCATGGATCTCCTCTCGATCCGCGACCTCTACGGCGTCGCGATCTCGCCCGACGGGAGCCGGATCGCGTTCGTCGTGGGCCAGGCCGTCCACGCGACGAATCGCTACCGGAGCGCTCTCTTCGTCGTCGAGACGAAGCCGGGCAGCCGGCCGAGGAACCTGGGGAGCCTCGGACCGCCGTTCTGGAAGCTCAACGGGCAGTGGTTTCCGGAGCCGCCGCAGTGGTCGCCGGACGGGCGCGCGATCGCCACGCGGATGAACCGCGGCGGCGGCTGGCAGATCTGGCGATGGAGCCCGCAGCGCGGCGAGCCCGTCGCGATCACGCACTGTCCCAGGGACGTCCAGAGCTTCCGGTGGTCCGCGGACGGCGCGCGGCTGGTCTTCGAGGTCTACCGCGACCACGACCCCGAGGCGATCCGGAAGATGCGCGAGGAAGGTGTCCTCTACGACGAGGACTTCCAGGCGCCCTGGGACATCAACACGGGAGTCGTCGACGCCAAGCTTTCGATGCAGGAGCAGCGGACCCAGACCTGGATCCACGACCTCGCGACCGGAGAGGAGCGCGCGGCGACGCCGGAGGAAGTGACGCGCGAGTCGCTCTGGGTGCGCGGCTGGAGCGATCTCAACATCGTCGAGGCCTCGTGGTCGCCGGACCACAAGCGGCTCGCCTACAACAAGTACGTCGACGATCCGGCCAAGTGCCCCAACAGCTGCTATCCGCTCTTCGTGTCCGATGCCGGCGGAAAGAACGAGAAGCTCCTGACTCCCGGCCTCTACTTCGCGCGAAACCCCCAGTGGAGCGCCGATGGATCGCGGATCGTCTTCGAGAAGTACGACGGCGACGGGCGCGGCTCGAGCCTCGCCGACGTGCCGGCCGCCGGCGGTCCGCTCCGCGTCCTCGTGCCGAACACGGCGCACCTCGGCGAGTGCACCTGGGACGCGCGCAAGGAGCATGCGGCCTGCACCGCCGAGGACAACGTGACGCCCCCGCAGGTTGCGTTCGTGGACGTCGCAGCGCGAACGCTGCGCGTCGTCGCCGACGTCAATCCCGAATTCCGCGCGCTGCGCCTCTCCTCCGGCACGCGCATCGAGTGGAAGAACGACATGAACATGTTCGCCTACCTCGTGAAGCCCGAAGGCTACGAGGCCGGGAAGCGGTATCCCGTCGTCGTCACGACCTATCGGGCGGGTACGGGATTCCTGCGCGGCGGGGTGGGGGACGAGTACCCGATTCCCGTCTTCGCGGCGAACGGCTTCGCGGTGCTCGCGTTCGACTGCGGCGCCGACAGGAACACGAAGCCGGGCGACTTCGAGGCGTCTCTCGAGATCTGGCAGGGGCCGCTCGACGGGCTCAAGGAATCGCTCCGCATTGCGGCCGAGATGGGCGTCGCGGATCTCACGCGCGTCGGCTACACGGGCCTTTCCCACGGATCCGAGATCGGTGCCTACGCGATGAGCCACTCGGACCTCTTCCGCGCCGTCGCGATGAGCGGGTCGGGGTCGTGGGATCCGATGATCGAGACGATGACCTCGAAGAGCTTCCGGCACTGGTTCGAGCAGTGGGGACTGATCGGTCCGGACGGCAAACCCGTGCCCGAGCGCTTCGCGCGGCTCTCGGCCACCGAGAACGTCGACCGGATCCACGCGCCGCTCCTCATCCACGCTCCCGACGCCGAATACATCATGGCGCTGCCGCTCTACGCGGCCATGCGCGACCGCGCGAAGCCCGTCGAGATGTGGGTCTACCCGAACGAGTACCACGAGAAGATCGAGCCGAAGCATCGGTACAGCGTCTACGAGCGCAACCTCGACTGGTTCCGCTTCTGGCTCAAGGGCGAGGAAGACCCGAGCCCCGCCAAGAAGGAGCAGTACGAGCGGTGGCGCAAGCTCCGCGAGCTCGACGCCGCGGATCGAAAGGGGATGTCGCGTGAACGTTGATTCGCGTCTCGTTGCGGGTCTCGCGCTCGCCGTGGCCGTGAGTGTTTCCGCGCCGGCGCCGGCGCAGGCGCCGGCGTTCGGCGGCAAGAAGCCGCTGACCGTCGCGGCGGTCAGCGACCGGCCCGGTTCCGACCTGCCGCAGCTGACGTGGCTGCCGGATTCGGACCGGCTCCTCTTCACGCTCGGCCACTACTACGAGCCGCAGAAGACGATCATCCTCTCGACGAAGACGGGGGAGAAGCGGGAGATCACCGGACTGCAGCTCAACTTCGGCGGTTCGGCGCAGCTCTCACCCGACAAGACGAAGCTCGCCTACCTCAAAGACGGCGCCATCTGGACGCAGCCGCTCGACGGCTCGGCCCCGCCGACGAAAGTCGCGGCGCTCGACCTTTCGCTCGGCAAGGCGTACGACGACCGCCGGGTCTTCTGCCTCGCCGAGGACGGCAAAGCGATCTACTTCTCGCAGCGCCCGAAGCGGCCCGAGAAGCCGAAGCCCGCCGAGGGCGAGCCCACCGCCATCGACTTCGACCCCGACGCCGAGCGCCCGCTGCCCCTCGAGATCGATCGCCTCGACGTCGCGACGGGACAGAGCCGCCTCGTGGGAAAGGTCGACGCCGACATTCGCAACCTCGTCTGGGACCCGCGCGCGTTGGAGCTGCACATCCTCGCCGTCCATGCCTGGGGCTACAACGACAAGGAGCTCTGGTCGGCGATCCTCGCGCTCGATCCGAAGACGGGCAAAACGCGCGAGGTCCTCCGCACGGCCGGCGGCAGCCAGGCGCTGCGCAGCAACTTCTCGCCCGACGGGAAGTGGATCGCGACGAGCTACGACACGGAGAACGTCATCTACGACTTCCGCCAGCACGTCGTCATCCTCGATCCCCGCACTGGCAAGCAGACTTTCCTCGCCCCGACGATGCACGTCGGCGACGACCTCCAGTGGGCTCCCGACTCGACAGCCATCTACGCGCGCGGCCTGATCCGCGGCTTCAACGGAATCTTCCGACTCGGGCGGGACGGCTCGGTCAAACAGATCGAGGCCGGCGACCGCTACATCGACTCTTTCGCCCTTTCGCCCGACGGCAAGAAATACGCCGCGCTCTCCTCCGACGGCTACGGCCGCGTCGTTCTGCGCCTCGCGAACGCGGACGGATCGAACGGCCGGACGCTCGACACGATCGACGACCCGACGGCCGAGTATGCGATGGGCGACTTCCGCGTGGTCTCGTGGCCGAGCTTCGACGGGCTCGAGATTGGCGGCTACGAAGTGCGGCCTCCCGGGTTCGATCCGAAGAAGAAGTATCCGATGCTCGTGGACGTGCATGGCGGCGGCCCGGGCAGCCGGCTCTATCTCATGGGCGGCGTCATCGGCAGCCTCATCGAGCGGCAACTCTGGGCCACGCGCGGCTACGTCGTCTTCGTTCCCGACTACCGCACCGCGGCGCCGTACGGGCCGGGCGTCATCGAGAAGATGCGGGGCCACGCGTTCTCCCCCGTGGACTGCAAGGACGTGATGGCGGGCGTCGACTGGATGGTGTCGCGCGGCTACGTCGACCCGGATCGGATCGCGCTCCTCGGTCAGAGCGCCGGCGCGCACCGCGCGAACGTGCTCCTCCCGGCGACGACCCGCTTTCGCGTCGCGATCTCGAACGAAGGCTGGGCGAACGCCTGGATCCTCGATTCGACGGGCGACAACACCGGCCACTGGGAGTGGCCGATCAACGTCTGGTTCTTCAAAGGCACGCGCGCGGAGAACCCGCAGGCCTATTTCGACGAGGATCCGCTCCAGAAGCTCCACGAAATCTCGACGCCGACACTCCTGATCGCCGGCAGCAAGGAGCTCGGCGGAATCGGAGGCATGACGAACGAGTACATCTACACGAATCTCCGCCGGAAGGGCGTCGACACGAAATTGATCCTCTTCCAGGACGAGGGCCACGGCACGACGAAGATCGCCAACCGCCGCTACGTCATGCAGGCGGCGCTCGACTGGGTGGACGGGCACGTGGGGGTGCGGCCGTGAGCCGCCGCGGCCTCGCGATCTTCCTCGCGGCGATCCTGATTGGCGCCGCGTCTCCCGCGGCGTCCCCGGCCCCGCCCGATGCGCCGGCGCCGCGTCCGCTCAAGATCGACGACCTCTTCGAGATCGAGGGCCTCGGGATGTACTACGGCGGGCCGTACGCCTTCTCGCCCGACGGGAAGGCCCTCGCCTTTACGCGCAAGCGCGCGAAGAAGACGCTGAAGAACCACAAGTGGGAATACCTCTGGGGCAACGCGGCCGGAGACGTCTGGCTGCAGCGCGCGCCCGGAGAGCCCCCCGTCAATCTCACCAACGGCGTGTCCGACGGCTCGGGCTGGTTCTCGCCGCAGTGGTCGCCCGACGGAAAGTTCCTTGCGATGCTCTCGACCCGGGGCGGCAACGTCGGGCTCTGGGTCTGGGAGGCGTCGGGCAAGGGTCAGAGCCTCCGGAAGCTGACCGACCGCGGCGTGGATCTGGTCAATGTGCGCGAGCGGCCGTATCTCTGGATCGACTCGCGGCGAATCCTCTGCCCGGTCCTGCCCGAGGGCGAGCAGCCGCTCTCGATGAAGATCGAGCTCGAGACGCCCCAGATCGCCACGCGCGAGTGGGCCAAGACGCCCGTCGGGCAGGAGCCGACGGCGAGCGTCCTCGACAGCGGCGTGCCCGTCGATCTTTCGAAACGCAAACAGGGCCGGCTCCTCGTCATCGACGCTGCCGCCGGCGCATCCGAGGTCGTCGCCGACTACAACACGGATGCGTGGCAGCTCTCGCCCGGCGGGCGGATGCTCGCCTTCTGCCGGCAGGTCGGCATCTACACGCCGCGCGCCGACGAGCCGTTGCGATTCGCGACGGCCGGGACCTACTCGGTGGAGATTCACCGGATCGGCGGCGGCGGCGCGCTGAAAACCGACCGGCCGCTGCCGAAAGACGTTCTCAAGGATTCGCTGCGCTGGTCGCCCGATGGCGCGGAGGTGGCGTTCCTCGCGTTCGGCGAGAACCGCGGCAACGCGCCCCGTCTCTATCGCGTCGCGGCGGAGAGCGGGCGCGTCTCGGAGATCGACCTCGGCGAGCTCGACGCGGAGCCGGCCATCCGCCTGATGCCGCAGCTCGAGTGGACGGCGGCGGGCGACCTTCTCTTCCTCGCCGCGCGGCGCGAGAAGGGCGATCGGCCCGGCCCGACCGCGCGGCGCGACTGGTGGATCGTGACGCGGGACGGAAAGACGCGATGCCTCACCGAGGGGATGAGCGCGCCGCCGCCCGAGCTCTGGCCGCAGGACGGACGCGCCGCGTTCGTGGGACTGGCCGGCGGACCTCAGGCGACGTACGGGAAGCCGGCGCGCGCGGCCGGCGCGGACGACGTGTGGCGCATCCGCGCGGAGGCTCCGCCCGAGAATCTCACGGCGAGGTTCGATCCCGCCGTCGCGCAGATCGCGTGGCCGCGTCTCACGAACAACGGCGACGACGAGTATCCGTACACCGGACGCACCTACTCGAAGATTGCTCTCGGGGTGTCGAAGGGCCAGACGCAGGACTTCTTCGTGCTCGACCTCGTCTCCGGCGAGATCCGCCCTCTCGCGAAGCCGTCCGACGACGCGGACCTCAAGGTCTACGACCCGCGCGGGTCGGCGATCTTCGCCGCCGGGGGCAAGAACGGCACCTTCGTCTGGCGCTCGGGCGGCGCGGCGGGAAAGGCCGAGACGCTCGTCGCCGCGAACACGTTTCTGCGCGACATCGCGGAGGCCGAGGCAAAGCCGATCGAGTACGTGAGCCTCAACGGCGAAAAGTTGAACGGGTGGATCCTTCTGCCGGTGGGCTACCAGGCGGGCAAGCGCTATCCCGTCATCACGTGGGTCTATGCCGGATACATGTACCGCCCGCAGCGCCCCTGGATCGCCAACGTCGCGGAGGCGAGCCCGCTCTCCATGCAGATTCCCGCCGCGCACGGGTACGCGATCCTCCTGCCGAGCATGCCGTTGAAGCCGGAGGGCGAGACCGAAGACCCGATGCTTCGCCTCACCGAGGGCGTCATGCCGGCCCTCGACAAGGCGGTGGAGCTCGGCATCGCGGATCCCGACCGGCTCTTCGTGATGGGGCAGAGCTTCGGCGGCTTCTCGACCTACGGGCTCGTGACGCAGACGACCCGCTTCAAGGCCGCGGTCTCGCTCGCGGGCCTGTCGGACTTCATCAGCCTCTACGGCCAGTTCGACGCGCGGAGCCGCTACACGGATTCGCCCCAGGAGAACCTCTTCATGGCCGCGCTCATGGAGTCGGCGCAGACCGGGATGGGAAACCCGCCCTGGAAGGATCTCGGACGCTATCTCCGCAACAGCCCGATCTTCACAGTGGACCGCGTCAAGACGCCGCTGCTCATCATTCAGGGCGATCTCGACTACGTTGCCGTTCAGCAGGGCGAGGAGTTCTTCGTCTCGCTCTACCGCCAGGCCAAGCGCGCGCGCTTCGTTCGCTACTGGGGCGAGGGGCACGTCCTCGAGAGCCCCGCCAACATCCGCGACATGTGGCGCCAGATCGACGACTGGCTCGACGAGTTCGGCGACATCGCGCGCGACGCCTCCGGCGGCCTGGTCTTCGACGGCGACCGCGTGAAGTCGCGCAAGCCGCAGACCCCGAAACCCACGGGAGGAACGAAATGAAATCGCGTTCCCGGCCCGGGGCGGCGTTCGTGCTGGCGGCGCTCGCCGCCGCGTCCGCCGCCGCGCAGACATCCGCCGGCGGCGGGCCCGTTCCGGTGACGCCGGAGATGGTCGTGGCCTTTCAGACGGGCGATCTCAACGCGTACTTCTCGATGGCCAACGTTTCGCCGACCTGGATGCCGGACTCGCGGCGCCTCGTCTTCTCCCGGCCCGATCCCCAGGCGCCCGGCCGGTTCTGGATCGAGTCCTTCGATACGCAGACGGGACGAACGACCCGGCTCGAAGAGGGCTCCGATCCCCGGCCCAGCCCCGACGGCAAGGCGATCGCCTTCATGCGTGGGCAGGGCGAGGCGCGGCAGATCTGGCTGATGACCGCGGACGGGAAGAACCTCCGGCAGCTCACGCACTACGAGGGCGGACTCGGGGGCTGGGCCTTCAACGTCGCCTGGTCTCCGGACGCCGGGCGGATCGCGTTCAGCTATTCGCCCGACATCGCCGCGACGAAGGCGCGCAAGGAGAAGGCGGGATCGAAGGACGGGAAACCCGAGGAGCCGAAGAGCACCGTCGTGGTGTACGGGTCCAAGGCGGATCTCCCGCTCGACTCGGAGATCTGGACCGTGGACGTCGCGGGCGGCGCCGAGAAGAAGCTCGGGTCGTACCAGACTCAGCTCTTCGAGCTGTCGTGGTTCCCCGATGGGAAGCGGCTCCTCGTGTACGGATTCCGGCACGGCACGTCCTATCGGGAGAGTCAGGACGAGAGCGACGTGATCGTCATCGATGCCGCGAGCGGCGTCCGGAAGAATCTCGTGTCCGCGGGCGGCGAAGGTCTGGTCGGACGCGTCTCGCCCGACGGCCGCCGGATCGCTTTCTTCTACGACGCGGACGACGTCCGCTATCCCGACATGTACACCGTCGCCGTCGTGCCGTCCGAGGGCGGCCCGGTGCGGAGCCTGACCCCGAAGCTCGTCTCGAGCGGCCGCCCCGTCTGGTCGCCGGATGGCCGGACGATCTACTACATCGCGCACGCCGGCGCCTTCACGCAGATTTTCGCGATCTCTCCGGACGGCGGCGCGCCGAGGGCGATCACGACGTCGGCGGCGATGCATCGCAACGCGGCCCTCTCGCCGGACGGCAAGCACATCGCGTGGTACGAGGAGCAGGCCGACGGAAGGGCGAGGGCCGTCTTCGCCGGCGCGGACGGCTCCAACCCGCGCACGGTCGTGAACCTGACTCCTCAGTACGACAACCTGCGGCTCGGCCCGGCGAGGGAAGTGCGCTGGAAGAGCTTCGACGGCCTCGAGATCGCCGGAATCCTCGTGCTGCCGCCGGGTGCCGTGCCGGGCAAGCCGCTGCCGATGGTCGTCGAGCTCCACGGCGGTCCGATCGGCGGGATGTCGGTCACGGGCCAGCTGATCTGCGTCGGCGCGCTCGAGCGGCAGATCTGGGCCGCCAAGGGCTACGCCGTCCTCGCGGCGGACTACCGCACGAGCGGCGTGTACGGCTGGGACCAGATCCTCGCGGGCCGCGAGAAGCAGAACTTCATGGAGATGGATTTCGCCGACATCGACAGCGGGGTGGACGAGATGGTGAAGTCCGGGATTGCCGACCCCAACCGCATCGTCGTCGGCGGGCACAGCTATGGCGCCGTCGAGACCGAGTGGATCATCACGCATTCGCACCGGTACAAGGCCGCCGTCGCCTACGAGGGAGGTCCCGACTGGTATCGCGCCTACGGCGACCTCTACAGCGTCGGCGGCAACACGACCTTGACGTGGCAGTTCCGCGGACGGCCGTGGGAGGTCCCGGAGAACTATTTCAAGAACTCGGCGCTCTACATGGTCAAGGGCGTGACGATCCCGACGCTCTTCATCGTCGGCGACGGCGTGGACTACGGCGGTTCGTACGCGAGCCCGTACGAATACATGTACTCGGCGCTGAAGCAGCAGGGGATCGAGACCCAGATGCTGCGCTACAAGCAGGAGGGGCACGTCGTCTTCAAGCCCGAGAACGTCCGGGACCTGACGACCCGCGTCGTCGCGTGGGTGGACGGACATCTCGGGGCCGGTCCAAAACCGTGAATAATCCCGGTCGGTGAAGCGCGCTCCGAAGCCCGACCGACGCCGTCCCCGGATCCTCCCGATCTTCATCGCGTCCTTCGTCGTCGCGGCGGCGATCGGCGCGGCGTTCCTGCTCCGCCGGGCGGGCGGCTCGATGCGGCCCCGCGGCTGGAAAGGCCAGAACGTCCTCTTCGTGACGGTGGACACGCTGCGCGCCGACCGTCTTCCGGCGTACGGGCGCACGGACGTTCGCACGCCGACGATCGACGCTCTGGCCGCCCGCGGCGTTCTCTTCGAGCGGTGCGAGACCGCGACGCCGCTGACGCTGCCGTCGCACACGACGATCTTCTCGGGAACCCTGCCGCTCCATCACGGCGTGCGCGACAACGGCGCGTTCACCGTGCCTCCGGAGTTGCCGCTCCTCGCCGAGCTCTTCCACGCCGGCGGCTACACGACGGCGGCCTTCGTGTCGGCCTTCGTTCTCGACTCGCGCTGGAAGCTCAACCGCGGCTTCGACACGTACTTCGACCAGTTCGACACGCGGCAGGCGAACATCCTATCGATCGGCGACATCGAGCGGCCGGCCGGCGAGGTCGTGGACGCCGTGCTTGACTGGGTGAAGCGCCGCGACCGGACCAAGCCCTTCTTCGTCTGGGTCCATTTCTACGATCCCCACGCGCCGTACGCGCCGCCGCCGCCGTTCGCCGAGGAATACAAGGACCGCCCCTATCTGGGGGAGATCGCGTACGTGGATTCCGAGCTCGGCCGCCTGCTGCGCGTGCTCGCGGACGAGGGCATTGCGGATCGCACCGCCGTCGTTTTCGCGGGAGACCACGGCGAATCGCTCGGAGATCACGGCGAGGACGGCCACGGCTTCTTCGTGTACGAGGCAACGCTCCACGTCCCGCTCGTCTTCGCGCCTTCCGTGTCCCGAGGCGGACGCGCCGCACGCCGGGGCGAGGTCGTGTCCCTCGTCGACGTCATGCCCACGGTCGCCGATCTCGCCGGCCTTCCGATTCCCGCGGGCGTGCAGGGGCGCAGCCTCGTGCCTCTGCTCTCCGGCTCCGGCCGCTTCGAGAAAAGGCCGGCGTACTCCGAGACCTGGTATCCGCGGTTCCACTTCGGCTGGAGCGATCTCGCGGCGCTGCAGGACGGCCGCTACAAGCTCATCGAGTCGAGCGCTCCCGAGCTCTACGACCTCGCCGCGGATCCCGGCGAGAAGGTGAACCTCGTGGCACGGGAGAAGGAGAGATACCTCGCTCTGAAGCGCCAGCTCACGAGCCTCGCGGACGCCGCGAGCCGGAACGCACTGAACGCGCGCCCGGCGGTGTCGGATCCCGAGGCCGTCCGCAAGCTCGCGTCGCTCGGATATCTCAGCGGAGGATCCGCCGACGCCGCGGCCGCCTCCGGAGGCCCGCGGGCCGCGCCGCTCGAAAAGATCGGCCTCTACAACAAACTCAACGCTGCGCTCGCGGATACGGCGTCCGACCCCGCGAAGGCCGAGGCGGTTCTGAAGGACGTGTTGCGCGAGGATCCCGCGATGGTCGACGCGCGCGTCGCGCTCGCGAATGTGTACTTGAGGCAGCGCCGCTACAAGGAGGCCATTCCAGCGCTCGAGGAGTCGGTGCGCGGCCGCCCGGCCGACGCCACGCTCGTGTACGGGCTCGCGATGGCGCTTCGCATGGATGGCCGCACGTCCGACTCCGACAAGCTGCTCGAGAACCGGCTCGCCAATGGCATGAAGGACGCGCGGATCGAGTTCCTGCTCGGAACGAGCGCCGAAGACCGCGGAGACCGCGCGGCGGCCGACGCCTGGTTCGCGAAGGCGATCGCCGCCGAGCCGTCCTCGGCGGGATCCCGAAGCGCGCTTTCGGAAGTCCTCA